>Ga0187819_10000073_pt1 | contig 44673 bp, 43 predicted proteins | sample NC_wetland_sal_i_15_FD_132411 | JGI IMG/M metagenome (GOLD analysis project Ga0187819, IMG submission 132411) | Wetland sediment microbial communities from Neuse River Estuary, North Carolina, USA - SO4_4 | ecosystem: Environmental > Aquatic > Freshwater > Wetlands > Sediment | place: USA... | reverse complement strand
TTCGCCCGCCGAAGCGACGAACGAAACGGCAAATCGCCGTAATGGCTTCGCGCAGGCCGGAAACCGGTTCCCACTTTTCGGGATCATGACCCTTTTGTTGGCGCATGATCTTGTCCGAAAACCGGTTCCCACTTTTCGGGATCATGCGCTAGTTCCCCTCGAATACCGGTTTCTGTTTGGCGACAAACGCGCGATAGGCCCGCTCGAAATCCTTGGTCTGCATGCAGAGCGCCTGCGCCTGCGCTTCTGCTTCAATGAGCTGATCGAGGCTCATCGACCATTCCTGATTGAGTTGCGTCTTGGTGATGCCGTTGGCGAAAGTCGGGCCTGACGCAATCCGCCGCGCCAGCGACAATGCCTCCTGCTCGAGCGATTGGGCGTCAACGAGCTTGTTGAAGAAGCCCCATTGCTGTCCCTCCTGCGCGCTCATGGACCGGCCGGTGAACAACAGCTCCGCGGCGCGGCCCTGGCCGACGATGCGAGGCAAGATCCCGCATGCGCCCATGTCGCAGCCGGCGAGGCCAACGCGATTGAACAGAAATGCGACTTGCGCTTGCGGGGTCGCCAGACGCAGATCGGAAGCCATTGCGATAATGGCACCAGCGCCCGCGGCAACGCCGTCGACCGCCGCAATGATCGGCTTGCCGCAATGAAGCATGGCTTTGACGAGATCGCCGGTCATGCGCGTGAATGCCAGGAGTTCTTTCATGTCCATGGCGACCAATGGACCGATGATCTCGTGCACGTCGCCACCGGAACAGAAGTTGCCGCCGTTCGGCAGAATGACCACAGCGTGGATGTCATTGGCATAGGGGAGCTTGCGAAACGTGTCGCGCAGTTCGGCATAGGAATCGAAAGTCAGCGGATTCTTCCGCTCCGGCCGATTCAATTGTATGACCGCAACGGCATCCTCGACCCGCCAGAGAAAATGCGAAGCCTTAAAACCGGCCATTAATGTCATGCTTCGCCCTCCCACTCGCTGCGAAACGATTTGAGTTTCGCCGACAATTGTTCAGCATCGCGCGCGGAAACACCGCCGAGTAATTCATCGATCCAATGCTCATGCGCTTCCGCCATGGCCGCGAAGGCGGCGCGGCCACGCCGCGTTAAGGTGATGAACGAGGTGCGGCGATCGCCATTGCGCTGCGAGCGCGCGACTAACCCTTCCGAAACCAGCCGGTCGACAATGCCGGTAACATTGCCGTTCGACACGATCAGGAAACGCGCTATTTCGCTCATCAGCATGCCATCCGGCTGGCGATAGAGCGCCGCCATCACGTCGAAGCGCGGCAAGGTCATGTTAAATTGCGCCTTGAACCGCTCGCGTGTCACTCCCTCGATAAAGCGGCTCGCCCGCAATAGCCGGATCCACAGCCGCAGCCGCGCCTTTCGCTCGATCGTTGCGCCATTGTCCTTGTGCGCCGCCGCGGCGGCCGGCGTCACCATGTTTCGCCTCCGGAAACCGAAATGGCTTGGCCCGTGATCGCCGCGCTGTCGCCGGCGCAGAGCCAGACCACGGCGGCGGCCACTTCTTCGGGCTTGATGAAGCGTGCTTGCGGATTGTTGGCCGCGAGCTCGCTGCGCGTCTCGGATTCGCTCCGCTTTGTCGCCGCGACGATGCGATGGACGGCCCGTTGCAGCATCGGGGTTTCCGCGTAACCCGGGCAGACGGCGTTTACGGTGATGCCGGCTTTCGCCGTCTCGATCGCCAAGGCCCGGGCGAGACCGATCACGCCGTGCTTGGCGGCAACATAGGGCGTGACATAAGCGTAGCCTTTAAGCCCGGCGGTCGAGGCAATAAAGACGATGCGCCCCCATTTGCGCTCGCGCATCGCTGCGAGCGCAGGCTGCACCGACAGAAACGCGCCAGTCAGATTGACGGCGATGGTGTGGTGCCATAATGCGCGGCTGACCTTCTCTGCGAGCGCGCTCTCCGCCGCGCCGGCATTGGCGACGACGATGCCGAAGGCCCCACGCGCCGCTTGCGCATCGTGATAAAGCCGCCGCAGCGAATCCGGGTCGGTGACATCCGCGGCTTGCGCGTGAATATTGTCGTGGCGTTTCGCGCTTGTTTGCAGCTGCGCCAGCCGCCGGCCGCAAATCGTCACCGCGGCGCCGCGCTCCGCCAGCGCCAAAGCGATGGCGGCGCCGATCCCGGTGCCGCCGCCGGTGACGAGCGCGTGTTTGCCGGCAAGTGTGAGCGCGCTTGCCATGATCAGACCGCGCTCGGCGCCGGCTCGCTGCTGCCGGCGAGCCGGTAAAGCTGATCGCGCCCGGCATAATACGGCGACGGCCAGGCTTCGGCGCGATCGCCGAGCTTGGCGGCCGCGTGCAGCGTCCAATAGGGATTGGCGAGATGCGGCCGCGCCAGGCAGACGAGATCGGCGCGGCCCGCCATCAGGATCGAATTAACGTGATCCGGCTCATAGATGTTGCCGACCGCCATGGTCGCTATGCCGGTCTCGTTGCGGATGCGGTCGGAGAACGGGGTCTGAAACATGCGGCCATAGACCGGCCGGGCCCCGACCGAAGTCTGTCCGGCCGAGACATCGCAGATATCGACGCCGGCTTCCTGCAGCATGCGGCTGATCCCAACCGCATCCTGCGGTTCTATGCCCTCGGCGCCGACCCAGTCGTTGGCGGAAATGCGCACGGAAATCGGCTTCTCCGCCGGCCAGACGGCGCGCACCGCGTGGAAGATTTCCAGCGGATAGCGCATGCGGTTTTCCAGCGAGCCGCCGTATTCGTCGGCGCGCCAATTGGTCAGCGGCGTGATGAAGGACGACAAGAGGTAACCATGCGCGCAATGGATTTCGAGCATGTCGAAACCGGCGCGTGCCGCCATTTCGGCGGCCGCGACGAACTCTTCGCGCACGCGATCCATATCGGCCCGGGTCATGGCGCGGGCGCGCTGGTTGCGCTCCGACCAGGCGACCGCCGACGGCGCCATCACCGGCCAGTTTCCCGATTTCAGCGGCGCGTCCATTTCCTCCCAGCCGAGCTGGGTCGACCCTTTGGCGCCGGAATGGCCGAGCTGACAGCAGATCTTCGCATCCGTTTCGGCGTGCACAAAATCGACGATCCGCTGCCACGCCCGCTCGTGCTCTTGCGCATACATGCCCGTGCAACCCGGCGTAATCCGCCCCTCCGGACTGACGCAGGTCATTTCGGTGCAGACCAGCGCCGCGCCGCCCTTGGCGCGTTCGCCGTAATGCACGAGGTGCCAATCGGTGGGGCAGCCGTCGACCGCCTTGTATTGCGCCATCGGCGAGACCACGACGCGGTTCTTCAACCGCATATCGCGCAACCGGAACGGCGCGAACATCGGACGCCGGATCGTGTTGTCGCCGGCGCCAGCGAGCCGCTGGAACCAAGCCTCGGCGCCTTCCAGCCAGTCGCGATCGCGCAGGCGCAAGTTTTCGTGGCTGATGCGCTGCGAGCGCGTCAGCAGCGAATAATTGAATTGCACCGGATCGAGACGCAGATAGCGCTCGACGTCCTCGAACCATTCGAGCGAGTTGCGCGCCGCCGATTGCAACCGCAAGACTTCGGTGCGCCGGGCATCCTCATATTTGGCAAACGCCGCTTCCAGCGTCGGCTCGCTGGCGAGATAGTCCGCCATCGAGATCGCGCTCTCCATGGCGAGCTTGGTACCCGACCCGACGGAGAAGTGCGCGGTGGCGGCGGCATCGCCCATCAGCACGATGTTGTCATGCGACCAGGTCTCGCACAGAACGCGCGGGAAATTCAGCCAGGCCGAGCCGCGCAAATGCGTCGCGTTCGACATCAGCCGATGGCCGCCGAGATACTTTGCGAAAATCCGCTCGCAGGTCCGGCACGATTCGTCCTGGCTCATCGCCGCGAAATCGAACTTGCGCCAGGTCGCTTCCGAACATTCGACGATGAAGGTCGCGGTGTCGGCGTCGAACTGATAGGCATGCGCCCACACCCAGCCGTGCTCGGTCTCCTCGAAGATGAAGGTAAAAGCATCGTCGAATTTCTGGCGGGTGCCGAGCCAGACAAATTTGTTCTTGCGCGTTTCTATCGCCGGCTTGAAGGCGTGGGCAAATTCGTTGCGGGTCTTCGAATTCAAACCGTCCGCAGCGATGACGAGATCGTATTCCGTGGCGAGTTCGCCGGCGCTGGCAACCTCCGTATGAAAACGCAACTTCGCGCCGAGCTCCCTCGCCCGCTCTTGCAAGAGCGACAGCAGCGTCTTGCGCGCGATACCGGAGAAGCCGTGCCCGGTGGAGACAATTCTTTGTCCGCGATAATGAACGGCGATGTCGTCCCAATAGGCGAAATGCTCACGGATCGCTTGCGCGCTCGCCGGGTCATTAGTGGCGATGTTTTCGAAGGTCTCGTTGGAAAACACCACGCCCCAGCCGAACGTATCGTCAGACCGGTTGCGCTCGAACACCGTGACATCATGCGCGGCGTCGCGCAGCTTGATGCTGATTGCGGAATAGAGCCCTGCCGGGCCGCCGCCGAGGCAAGCGATCTTCATGTCCATGCCGCCTTCCGAAGGCTTTGAGGATGGCATCGTCGCTGTATTATTTCAAGCTTAAATATTTAATATTAAAGCTTTTCATGCCGGCTTTCGCCGGATCGGTGGCTGTGTATTATGGCTTTGGTGAATAAAGCTTTTTTCGAAAAATCGGAGCGCGGCGACGCATGAGCAGGAGCAACCCTATTGTCGCCGACGTGATCGCTGGCGACCTCGCCCGCTACGGCGCACGGCGCTGCTTCGCGCTCCTCGGCACCGCCAATTTCAAGATTTCGCACGCCCTGGTGCAGGCTGGCGTCGAACTTATCTCCGCGCGCCACGAGTGTAATGCGGCGAGCATGGCGGACGCCTATGCCAAGGCGAGCGGCGAACTCACGCTGGTGAGCGTCCATTCGGGACCGGGACTTACCAACGCGCTGACTGGGATCGGCGAAGCTGCGAAAAGCCGGACGCCGCTCGTGGTGTTGGCCGGCGATGTACCGACCGGCGCGGTTAAGAATAATTTTTACATCGAGCAAGCCGACATGGTGCGCGCGGTCGGCGCCGTGCCGGAACGGCTGCACACACCCGGCACCGCGCGCGAAGACGCGTTGCGCGCCGTAACTCGAGCGTTGCGCGAGAGGCAGACCGTCGTGCACAGCCTGCCGCTCGACGTGCAGCATGCGGCGCTTGCCTCGAATCTGCCGCCGTTCGAACTGTCGCCGAGCGGCGGACGGCTTCATCCCGATCCGCGTGCAGTCAAAGCGCTCGCCGATGCATTGTTACAAGCGCAGCGTCCGCTCATCCTCGGCGGCCGCGGCGCGGTCGTTTCCGAGGCCGAAGCGACGCTCACTGCATTGTCCGAGCGCACCGGCGCGCTCTTGGCGACTTCGGTCTGCGGCCACGGATTGTTTTCCGGCAATCCGTGGTCGCTCGGCATCAGCGGCGGCTTTTCGTCGCCGATCGCCGATGAACTAATCGCGGAAAGCGATTGCATCGTCGCTTTCGGCGCGAGCCTGACGCAATGGACGACCAAGAAAGGCAAGCTGATCGCCTCCGGCGCCGTGGTCGCGCAAGTCGATATCGAGGCGGCAAAGATCGGTTATCAGATGCCAGTCCGGATTGCGGTGCATGGCGACGCGCAAGCGACGGCTGAAGCTCTGCTCGGCGAACTCGACCGGCGTGGCATGACAAGTAGACCCGGCCGCCGCAATGAGGCGATGCGCGAGCGCATTCGCGCCGGCGACAACCACCACTATCCGCATCCGGACGAGTCAAGCGACGACTTCATCGATCCCCGCACCTTGAGCAAAGCTGTCGATGCGATCCTGCCGGCGGATCGCGTCGTAGCTTCCGACTCGGGCCATTTTTGCGGCTGGGTGCCGCGCTATTTGCGGGTGCCGAATGCCCGTGCCTCCTGCTTGAGTCATTCGTTCCAATCGGTCGGACTCGGACTGCCGTCAGCGATCGGGCTCGCCATCGCCAATCCAGGCAAGCTCGCTGTGCTCGGCACCGGCGACGGCGGATTGCTGATGTCGATGGCCGACCTGGAAACGGCGGTACGGCTGGAACTCCGGCTCTGCATCCTGGTTTACAATGACAGCTCCTACGCGGCCGAGGTCCACTATTTCCGCCGGCAGGGCTATTCGGTCGACATCGTGCAGTTTCCGGATACCGACTTCGCCGCGATCGCCCGCGGCTTTGGCGCGCGTGGCGCCACGGTGCACAGGCTGGCCGATCTTGATCCGCTCAAAGCCTGGGTCGCCGAGGGCGCGCCGGGCGTGTTCGTGATCGACGGCAAGATAAACCCGAATCTCGAGGCAGATTGGCACGCCGAGCATTTCCCCAACTGACTACAGATTGCCGGCCACGCCGCGCGCCGGCAAGTAATGCAGCACCCGACGCTCAACCAGGATCACGGCAACGTAGGCGATGCCTCCGACCAGCGTCAGCATCACGATTGACACAAAAACCATCGGCGTATTGGCCTGGCCCTCGCCGAAGGTGAGCAGATAGCCAAGCCCGAGATTGCCGCCAACCAGCTCGCCAACCACGACCCCGACCACCGCCAATGTCGATCCGATCCGCAAGCCCGCGAACATCGGCGGCATCGAGCTTGGAAACTCGATGCGCCAGAAAATCTGTGCGCGCGACGCCTTGAACGCCCGCGCCAGATTGATCAGATCGGGATCGACATTGCGCACCGCGGTCAGGACGTTGACCATGACCGGGAAGAACACGATGAGGATCGCCACCAGAATTTTTGGATAGACGGTGAATCCCATCCAGAGAATGAACAGCGGCGCGAATGCGACCTTCGGCGCGATCTGCAAGGCGAGGATATAGGGCGACAGCGCAAGCTCGGCGGTCGGCGACATGCCGAGCAAATAGCCCACCAAGGCGCCAAGCAGGCTGCCGAGAATAAAGCCGGCCAAGACCTCGGCAACCGTGACGCCGGTATGCAGCGGCAAATGATAAACCTGCCAGGCACGCACGAATTCGGCGGCGACACTGGACAATGGCGGCACGATGAACGACGGGATGCCAAGGAGCCCCGGTCCCCATTGCCACGCCGCCAGGAACACGACGAGAAGCGCGACGCTGGCGGCGGCTCCGCGGCGAAAGCGTGCGGACTGTGCGCCATTTGTCATGTCGTCAGTTTCGCCTCGCGTTCGAGCGCGGCATGTTCTTCCAGCGAAAGATGGGCGATGTCGAGCCGATCCATCAATTGCGCCACGTAATCGCCGAACTTCGCATCCCGCCGCCGCGCCATCGGATTATCGCGTTGCGGCAGATCGATCGCGATTTCATCGATGATCGTTCCGGGCCGCCGGCTCATGACCAGGACCCGGTCCGACAATGTCACGGCCTCCGCGAGATCATGGGTGATGAGCAGCGCGGTCTTGTTCGCCTGTTTGAGTGTCTGGGCAAGATCGCGCTGCAAGACCATGCGCGTCTGTGCGTCGACCGCGGAGAACGGCTCATCAAGCAGCAAAACGTGCGGATCGACGGCAAGCGTGCGCGCCAGCGCTACCCGCTGGCGCATGCCGCCCGACAATTGATGCGGGTAATGCGCTGAGAATTCGGCAAGCTTGAAGTTCGCGAGCAGTGTGGCGGCGCGGCGCTTGCGCTCCTTGACCGGCAGGCCCTGAATTTCGACCCCGAACATGACGTTCTCGGCGACCGTGCGCCATGGCAACAGCAGATCCTTTTGCAGCATGAAGGCGACCTGCGCATTGGGACCGGCGACACGCTCGCCATCAACGAACGCAGCGCCCTCGCTCGGCGCGGTGAGCCCCGAGCCGATATTGAGAAGCGTGCTCTTGCCGCAGCCGGTTGGGCCGATCAGCGACACGACTTCCGCGTCATGAACTGAAAAGCTTACCCCGCGCACGGCCGTGAGCGGCCCGCTGCCCTTGGCATCCGCGAAACGCATCGTCACGCTGCGGTATTCGAGGCGGACAACAGGCATTTCAGATCATCGGGAAAGCCAGCGCCGGCTTTGTGATGGGACGATTGTGTTTTCGCTCGGATAATTGAACTATACTGTAAAATTGCTGGATCGCGAGGGGGAATGATAAATGTTCGCTGGCCCTGGCCTATTTGAGATCCGCCGCGCGATTTGGGCTGCGGCCGCTCTGCTGCTCGCTTCGATGATCGCAAACTGGCCCCCGACGGCGCGGGCCGACGAGAAGATCACATATCTATTTCCGGCACCGCCGATCTTGCCGGCCTTCGGTCCGATCCAGATCGCCAAGGGCAAAGGTTATTTTTCGCAGGCCGGCCTTGACGTGAATTACGCCGTGGGCCGCGGCGGGGTCGATGTCGCCAAGGAGGTCGGCGCCGGCAATGTGCCGCTCGGCGGCATCGTTGCGGACGCGCCCATTGTGGTGCGGCAGAACGGCGTGCCGGTAAAGATCGTGGCGCTGTTCGGCGGCAAGGGATTTATGCAGCTCGTGGTGCGCGCCGATTCCGGCATCCAGAAACCGGCCGATCTGAAAGGCAAGACCATCACCGTGATGTCCTATCAGGACACCACGTTTTACGCGCTGCTCGGTTTGCTGGCGAGCGCAGGTCTGACGCAGAATGACGTCGACATTCAAGCCGCTGGTCCGGTCGGCGTTTGGCAATTCGTGGCCACGGGCAAGTCGGTCGGCATGGCGGGCGTGCCGGACTGGATTCCGCCGGTCGAAGCGGCGGGCGTTCCGATCAAGATACTGCCCACGGATGAGTTCTTTCCACACATGGCGCAGGCAGTCGCCGCCTCGGATCAGATCATCAAGGACAAGCCCGAGCTGGTGCGCAGTTTCGTCAAGGCCGCGCTGCACGGCATGAAAGACATCATGGATGATTCCGAAAAGGCAGCGGCCGATTTCGTCAAGTTCGTGCCGGAGTGGACCGGGAAGGAAAATCAGGTCAAGGAAGCCTTCGCCTATTACGACAAATTGGTTTATCCGGGCCAGAAAGTGCTTGGCGCGGTGGACCCTGAGCGAATGGACAAGTTGCAGGATTTCTATCTCGCCAAGGGCATCATCCAGAAGAAGTCGCCGGTCGACGAACTGTTCACCAATCAGTTCGTGGAGTAGCTGCCCGTCATTCCGGGACGCAGACAAAGTCCGCGGGCCTGTAATCTATAATCACGAAGCGTACAGATCGGTGTAACGGCGCGACAATTCTAGGCAGCGAATATGGATTCCGGGTTTCGAGCTTCGCTCGGCCCCGGAATGACAACACCTCACTTCCGATAACCGTCGGTACCCTGCCAGCCGTGCCTGGAGATGTCGAAGATCACGCCATCGGGATCCTTGAACTTGCGCTCGAAATTGCCGTGCCGCTCCTCGCCTAGATCGAAGAAGAATTTGCCGCCGTTCGCTTCGATGCGCTTTTGCGTTTCGGCAAGATCGTCAACTTGGAAGCCGAAGTGATGGGCGCCGACATGAGCGCTCGGATCTTTCAGATCGGAGGCCTTGCTGCCGGCGGCGCCGGTAAAATTGAGCAAAGCGAGATTGATCACGCCGTCGCTCATATAGATCGCTGAACCGATGTCCAAATCCTCGCGGCCGATGCGTTTGAGCTCGAAGACGTTCTCATAGAATTTCGCGGCCTTCTCGAGGTCCTTCACACAGACGGCAAAATGGCGCAACCGGGCCATGGGCCTCTCCTTGGCTGGCGACGTACATCGCGATTGGTCGATAAATCATAAGGGAATGACTTGCTTGCGTCACCTCAAGGTGCAAGCAACATAGTAGAATGCGCCAACGTCACGCCGAAATCGCCGGCGCTGGATTTGCCGGATTGACCGCCGCTTGCGCCTTGGCGCAGCGCGGCTGGAGCGTGCGCGTGCATGAGCGCGCCGATCGCCTGCGCACCACTGGCGCCGGCATTTACATCTATGAGAACGGTTTGCGCGTTCTGGAAGCGGTCGAAGCGTATGACGCGGCGGTCAAAGGTGCGCCGTTCGCCCATACTCGCGAAGTGCGCGACGGCCGCGGGCGGCTGATCTCGACGCATAGCTGGAAAGGCAGCCGTGTCTTCAGCATCGTGCGCCAAAACGTGATCAATGCGCTGGCGGAGGGGGCGCGGCGCGCCGGTGCTGAGATCGTGACGAATTCGGCGGCGGTCGGCGCCAGTCCCGAAGGCAAACTGACGCTCGCGGACGGCACAAACTGCAAGGCCGATCTCGTGGTCGCGGCCGACGGCAGCAATTCGCGGCTGCGCGACGGGCTTGGACTTCTCGCCAAACGCAAATATCTGGTCGACGGCTGCACGCGCCTGTTGCTGGACAAGACCGCGGCGGAGCGGGCGGCCGGGGATGGCAGGACCATCGAATATTGGTCGGGCACGCGGCGAATTCTGTACACGCCATGCAGCGAGACCGACATCTATATCGCCCTGACCATGCTCGATACCGACGAAATCGCCAAAGCAGTGCCGGTGCGCAAGGACGACTGGAAGCGCTGGTTTCCTCCGCTGGAAGAGCTGATCGATCGCATCGGCACGCAGGGCCGCTATGACCGTTTCGAGCTGATCAAGCTCAAAAACTGGTCGGCCGGACGCGTGGCGCTTCTCGGCGATGCCGCGCACGCGCTGCCGCCCAATATCGGTCAGGGCGGCGGCTGCGCCATGATGAATGCGCTGTCACTTGCGGTCTATCTGGAACGCGAGGCCGACGTGGCCGCAGCGCTCGACATGTGGGAACGCCACGAGCGCCCGATCACCGAACACACCCAGCGCATTTCTTATTGGCTGGGCTTGCCGACAACCTGGCCACCCGTTCTGCGCGCCGCTGCGCTTGGCCTTGCCGGCCGGTCCAAATGGCTCACCCGCCAGCGCACCCGCACCGCCTTGCACCGGCCGACCGGGACGTAAATTGACAGACGACCGCCGTCACCCTGAGGTGGCCGCAACGGGTCCGGCCCGAAGTGGCCGGCCCGATGACGAGCTCCGCGGCCCTCGAAGGGCGACGGCACCCCAATTTCCGCTGGCCGCTCATCCTTCGAGGCTCGCTCCGCTCGCACCTCAGGATGACGGATCAAACCGCTGTAATCCTCAAAACGGAATGGTGATGCCGTCGAGCGGCGCATCGCAATTGACAAGATCGACGCGCTTCCAGGCGATCATGACGCGACCGTGCGACTGCACCAGGCGGTGCAGCGCGGTGCCGCCGAAGATGCGCTGCTGCTCGCGCCGGTATTCGATCATCATGAATTTTGAGCGCACCGTGCAGGCGTTGCGGTCGTTGGTCTCGATGGTGACATTGCCGACGATGCGGCTCGTGCGCGAGCGCGGCTCCTGCGAATACATGCGTGGGCTGGCGAGCCGGCGCACTCGCGTCTCCAGGAGGCGGCGATCGTCGTAGATCAGCGAAACGGTTTGGTGCGGATCCGGCTGATCGGGTTCGCTCGGCACCCAATACCAGGCGTCCGGCGTGAACAGCGCGAGCCAGTCGTCGAACTTACCCTCATCAAGCAGGCGCGCTTCATGGATGAGGAATTGTTCGCAGCGATGCAGATCAAGCCCCGGCGTCGGCGGCGTGCTCCGCGACCGCCGCGCGATCGGCCGGCGCGCGCGGATCGCCGGCGATCGCGGCGGACGTTTCGGCTTTCTGGCCATCGAAATGTTATGACGCCGCGCGCATTGCGGCGCAGCCATCGGCCATGTAGTGAAGCCAGGCATCGAACATATTGCGGATATAGACTTCGCTGGTCGAGTTTTTACCGCGCCTGCCGCCGTGCGCGTCGGGAGCGTCGCTCTTGAGACCCCGGCCGATCTCGATCCATTCCGCGCCCTCGCTCGACAATCCCATGCCGATGCGATTGTAGATTTCGAGGTCGTCGGTGAGCACGAGCGAGCCAGTGCCGTTCACCGTGTTGGCGAAACTGATCGTGTTGCGGAACATTCGTTCCGGCGCGCCTTTTAGCCGGAAATTGTAGGTCTGAACCACCGTGCGGTCGACCGCGATCGGATGCACGACGCGCAGCTGCTGAAACCCACTCATGAACGAGAGGTTCGGATAGATGTTGCTGTTCCAGCGCCGCACTTCGAGCACGCGGCGGGTTTCCGCCTTGCCTCTCTTCTTCTCCATCGCCGCGATGTAATCGCGGAATACCGGATCTTTCAGCGCCGCCACCAGCTTGGCGTCGTCGTGATAATCGCCGAGATAGGAATGGCCGTTCGGATAGGTCCAGATGCCGACCTGGGATTCCCAGAAGTTGTACGGAGCGCCGTTCTGGCGCATTTGCCGAATCGCGATTTCTCCCGAACCGTCGGAATAGACCGCATCCGACTGCTGTTGTGCGGCGTCGATCGAGGAGCGATGTGTGAACAGCGGATGCGCGGCGTCACACAGGTTTTCCAGATAAAGCTTCCAGTTGGCCTCGTAAGCATGCTTGAACGTGCCGCCGGCGACCTCGATCTCGCCGTCGGGTGCGCGATCGATCATGTCGTCGAGGGACGTCGTCATATAGCCGAGGAATTCCTCCAGGCTTGGGCCGTCGGCTGCCTCGCTGGCAAATACGAAACCGCGATAACTTTTCACCCGCGCCGCGGAAACCATGGCCGTCTTCGGATTGTTCGGATCGAAGTCGCTGGCGTAGCCGTGCTGCAATGGCACCGCCTTCAGCCGGCCGTCCAGATGATAGGTCCAGCCGTGATAACAACACTGAAATTCGTCGGTATTGCCTTTGTCGTTGGCGACGACCAGCGAACCGCGATGCGCGCATTGATTATGGATGACGCGAACTTCGCCTTCGGTATCCCGAACGAGAACCACGGGCTTGCGGCCGATGAAGGTCCGTACATAGTCGCCGGGCTTGCGCACCTGGCTCTCGTGGCCGACGTAAATCCAGGCGCTGCCGAAGATCCGTTCCATCTCCGCTTCAAAGATTGCCGGATCGGTATAAAGCCAGCGATGCACGCGGCTGGGCTGCACTAGCGAGCGGAATGTGTCGTCGGTCGACGTCATGATGCTAGTCTCAAGCGCCGAGGCGCGGTTACTTGCCCTCGTTCCAAATATCGGTGGCAAGCTTCCAATCCTTTCCGACTTTCTGCCAAATCACGACGTACTTGCCAGTAACTTCTTTTGGCGGCGACCCCTTAGTCTTCAAGCTGAAGGTACCGATTTCGCGCGCCGCGGCAGGGCCCAACCTTTTGACGTCGATGGTCGTCACGTTCGGATCGGTCACTTGTTCGGCCATGCCTTTCCACATCGCGCCGATCGCGGCGCTACCCTTCACCATCGCGGAACCGGGCGGAAATGCTGTTGCATCGGCAGTGTAGAGCGAGGCAACGCCGTCAAAATCGCCCTTGTTGAAAAATTCCACCCACTTGGCGTTCGCCGCTTCAATGGCGGCCTTTTGCGCCGCGGCCGGCGCAGCCAGTCCGATCAGGACAGTAACCGCAAGTGCAATTTTGCGCATGATCGACTCCGGTCTTTTTCGTCGGCAACTGCAATCAACAGCCTACCACACCCGTCGAATTCTGCATTGAAGCCGGCCTCGCTGCAATTCCGGCGCCATTTCCCGCTGGCGAGGGAATTTCTTTGCCGGTAAACTGTTTCTAACGGTCAAGGGGTGGGGAGACCGGGTCGTGCGCATGACAGTCGCCAAGCGGCCATTGCGGCAGCGCGTTATCGCGCTCGTTGCGGCTTACGCGATTGCGCTCGCGAGCTTGGTTGCGAATTTTGGCGCCGCCCGCGCGGCTGCCGATGCGATCGCGCAGCCCGACAGCGCTATTTGTCATAGCGTTGTGGCCGATCAGCCTGCCCCCTCGCCCGACGGGACAGGGAATGCAATTTGCGCCGACTGCTGCTGCATCGGCTGCATGACGTCCTTGGCGACCGTCATTCCGCCAACCGTCGCCGCAGCCGGCCCCCCGCAGCTCTCGTTCAAACGGCTCGATCTGCCGGCGCGCGTCGTCCGGATCGCCGGCGCGAAATTCAACGCTCATCGTTCGCGAGGCCCTCCGCCGGCGTCGTGAAAGCTGGCAGCCGATAGCCCGGCCGCTCTGTCGCTCACGCGCTAATGGAGAGAATCCTCATGCTTCGCCGTTCGAGCTGCCCGCGCGCCTTCGCGCTTGCACTCCTATTCGTCGCGCTATCAGCCGCCGAGGCTTTAGCGCACTGTTTCGTCGGGCCGCGCTTCTTTCCGGCGACGCTCGCGACCGATGACCCGTGTGTTGCCGATGAAATGTCCTTGCCGACCGTTGCCTGGTCGAAGACCGGCGATATGCCGCCGGCAACCGAGTGGGACATTTCGGTGGAGTTATCGAAACGCATCACCGAGGATCTCGGCATTTCGATCGGCGACACCTGGTCGAACATTCACCAGCCGGGCGGCTTCACCCAAGCCGGGTTTAGCAATCTCGAAACCACGCTGCAGTATCAGCTCCTCAAAGACGGCCCGCATGAGCTGGCGTTGTTGCTCGGGCTGATCGTCGATTGGGGCGGCACCGGCGCCGTCGATTCCGGATTGGCGACGCCATGGTCGACGCTCACGCCGACTTTCTATTTCGGCAAGGGCTTTGGCGATCTGCCTGACTCGTTCGGATGGGTCCGCGCCTTCGCCATCACCGGACAGATCGGCTACCAGTTTCCGACCCGCTCATTCGATGTCGTGCAAAACGCCTTCATTCCACAGGTACTGGCCTACGGCGGATCCATCCAATACAGCATGCCCTACCTGAAATCGGAGATTCACGATTACCAGCTGCCCGATTTCATCAATCACCTGTTTCCGATTGTTGAGGCCCAGTTCGAGACTCCCGTTGCCAACAATTTCGGCAATAGCCCGATCACCACCGGCACGATCAATCCGGGCGTGATCTGGGTCGGCACCTATTTTCAGGTGGGTGCTGAGGCGGTGATCCCGGTGAACCAGGCCAGCGGCACCGGCGTCGGTTTCCTCGGCCAGCTGCACTTTTATCTCGACGACATGTTCCCGACCACGATCGGTCGGCCGCTGCTCGGCGGCAGCTCGGCTCCCCCGCAACAACTCAAATTCTGAGGTATGGACATGCGAAAATTCGTCATTCCATCATTGCTGTTTGCGGCGTTTGGCATCATCGCCGCGCATGCACACGCTTTCCTTGATCACGCCAGTCCACTGGTCGGCAGCAGTGTGGCGAGCGCGCCGCGCGAGGTCTCGTTGACCTTCACGCAGAACCTCGAAGCGGCTTTCAGTTCCGTCCAGGTGATGGATGCCAACGGCGCGCGCGTCGATCAGGGCAAGGCCCAGATCAGCGGCAACACCATGCGCGTTGGTCTGAAATCCCTGCCGCCGGGCACCTACCGGGTGCGCTGGCAGGCGCTGTCGGTCGACACGCATAAAACGGAAGGAAGCTTCACCTTCCACGTCGGCGGACCTTAGACTTTAAGCATCTGAGCAAGGAGTAACCTTTCATGACAGAAACAGCTCGCATGGTCATTCTGGTTCTCGTCGGTCTTGTCGCATTGTTCGTCGCGCAATTAACCGCGACTCCCAGTTTAGCCGCCGACTACGATGTCGGCTCGATCCACATCGCACAACCTTGGTCTCGCGCCACACCAAAAGGCGCAATAACGGGTGCTGGTTATATGACGATTACGAATCGAGGCACGATGCCGGATCGGGTCAGTTGTGTCTCGAGCGACGCCAGCGCTCAATGCCAGATACACAGCATGACGATGGAAGGCGGGGTCATGAAAATGCGACCGGTCGAGGGTGGCCTCGAAATCAAGCCGGGCGAAACCGTGACCCTTGCGCCATCGGGCTTTCATATGATGCTGGTCAACCTTAAGCATCCACTCGAAGCTGGTCAGACGGTCAAAGCCACGTTGAAATTCGACAAGGCCGGAACTGTTGATGTGGATTTTTCTGTAATGGCACTCGGCGCGTCAGCCCCTGGAGCGGCTGGCGGTATGAACATGCAAGGCGGCGGCATGATGCAAATGGACAAGCGCTGACCGCTGCGCTCTCCCGGGGCTTGTGGAACTCATGAGACGGCGCGAATTCATCACGATTATCGGCAGTGCAGTGGCAGCATGGCACGTGCTCTCAATCGACGCCCACAAGACTGAAGGAAGCTTCGCCTTCCGCCTTGGCGGTCCATAACTTTGGGCGATCCGCTCGCTTACCTCCGCGCCGTTCATTTCGCCGCGACAATCATCGCGGCGGGCGCGGTGATTTTTGAGGTCATGGTGGCCGCGCCGGCCTTTGCTGCCGCGGCCGGGATGCTCGATCCGGAAATTAGGCGCCTGCGCAGTCGCTGGTCTTGGCTGGTATGGGCGAGCCTCGCGGTGGCGGCGGTTTCCGGCGCGATCTGGCTCGTCCTGCTCGCCGCCGACATCTACGCCGCGCCGATCGCGGAAGTCTGGCGCGATGGCGGCATGTGGACGGTCGCGAGCGAAACCCGCTTCGGTCAAGTGTCGCTGGCGCGACTGGCCGTGGCCGTGCTCCTTGCCGCGTTGTTGCCGATGCTGAGGCGCAGCGCCGATCGCGGCCTGTGGAGTGCGAGCGCGGTCGTTCTCGCGATCGCCGTGCTGATTGGGCCGGCCTGGAGCGGGCATGCCGGCGCCACGCCGGGCGTCGCCGGTGAATTTCCTCTGGCCGCCGACGCACTGCACTTGCTGGCCGCCGGCGCCTGGCTCGGCGGTCTGCCGCCGCTTGCCATGCTGCTCGCTACGGCCTGGCGGCAGAAACAGCCGCGCTGGGCCACTGTGACTGCGATCGCGGTGCAGAGATTTTCGCTGCTTGGCGTTATCAGCGTCAGCACGCTGTTGGCTTCCGGAATCGTCAATAGCTGGTATGAAGTCGGAACCCTCAATAATCTTTTCGCGACATCATACGGTCAGCTCGTTCTGATCAAGATCGCCCTGTTCGCAGCGATGATTGCTCTCGCTTCGATCAATCGCTTCTATTTGACGCCGCGGCTGGCGACCGCGGGCACCGTTCGCCGCCTGTACCATACCAGCCTAGCCGAAACCGGATTAGGCTTCGCCGCAGTCGTAGCGGTCGGCTTTCTCGGCGCCATGGCGCCGGCAAGCCACACCCACCACAATGCGGCGATTGCCGAGGGCGCCGCCTTTGTTCACATCCATTCCAACGCGGGCATGGCTGACGTCACCATTATGCCCGGACGTGTCGGCGCGGCGCGCGCCACCATTCGGTTATGGAACGACGAATTTAAGCCGCTCGCGGCAGAAAAATTGACATTCAGCCTCATGCTGCGTGCACCCGGAGCAGGGAGCAAACTGATCATGCGCTCCCCCGCGCAGGATCAGGACGGCAGTTGGACAGTCGATGGCCTCGAACTACCACAGGCCGGCAATTGGACAGTAACGATTGATGCCACGCTTGTTGACAAGCGTCGCCTGCTGCTCGATGCCCCGATCGTGATCGAGCCCGAACAGTAGGCTCGCAACGCGAGTATGCGCTACAGCCTCGCGTTTCCCGGACGCGGTGCAGCGCATAAGCGGTGCACCGCAGATCGGCGACTTTCCACACGAGGCGTCTTTGACGATCCCGGGTCTGCAGCGCACCACCATAGCGGCGCAAGACGCGCGTGAACGCGCTTTAGGTGCTGCGCCGCGCCCGGGAAAAATTGATCAGGTGCCAGAACCCGAGAGGACGTCGCCGAACAGCTTCCAGGTGGTGCCGTCAAACTTCTGCAATTGCATCTGTTTGATCGGATCGAAGTCGTTTGGGCTAGTGTTGAGTGTAATACCCGGCAATAAGAGCGGCAGCTTCAAATCGTGAAGGCTCGCCGCCTGCTTCATCACGTTCTCGCGCGTGAGATTGTCCCCGCACATTTTGAGCACTTCGACCAGAGTCTGCGCATAGGAATAACCGATCGCAGCCTGGCTGTCGGTGATACTGGCGGAAAGGCCGTGGCTGTTCATGAACGCAAGCCACTCTTTGTATTGAGGTGTTTCGTGGAACTGCGGATCGGTCGGGTCCATAATAAAAGTCGCGGAGATGATGCCGATGCCCTTTTCGAGCCCCGCGGGCTTCATGACCAAGCCGACCGAATTACCGACCGAATTGAGGAAGTGCGTCGGCTTCCAGCCGATATCGTAGACTTTCCGAACGGTCTGCGCGGCGAATTTGGGAATCGCCGCCGTGAGCAACACGTCGGCACCGCTGCTCTGCAGTGCGACAACTTGTGAATCGACGGTCGGATCGGTGGTCTCATAGGATTGCGTCGCCACGATCATCTTGCTGGCTTTGTCGCCAAGGCCGGCGCGCAGCCCGTTGAGATAATCCTTGCCGTAGTCGTCGTTCTGGTAGAGCACGGCGATCTTCGCGTTCGGCAGGTTCTTGAGAATGTAGTTCGCATAAATATGCGACTCGATGCCGTAGCTCGGCAGCCACATCATGGTCCAAGGAAAGTGCTTGGGATCGTTCCATTGGTCGGCGCCAGTCGCGACGAACAATTGCGGCACTTTGTTTTCGTTCAAATAACCGTGGATCGACATATTCGGTGGCGTGCCCAGCGGAGCAAATATCAAGAACACCTGGTCTTGCTCGACCAGCTGGCGCACCTGCTCCACGGTCTTGGGTGGACTGTAGGCATCGTCACGACTGATGTAATTGATCTTGCGGCCGTTGATGCCGCCCTTTTCGTTGATCATCGAGAAATAGGCGGCGTGGACTTTGCCGTTGATCCCATAGGATGAGGCCGGCCCGCTATAGGGGTTGGTATTGCCGATCTTGATTTCGGTATCGGTCACGCCCGGTCCATATTGGCCCGCCGCATAGACCGCATTGCCTGCGAGCGTCAGTCCGGCTGCGAACAGACTGGTTATGATCATCTGCTTTGCTGTCATGACAAACCTCCCTTTGCGTTTTGCTTTATTTCGCGGCGTGTCGCGCCGATCGAAACTCCTGCATTGCATGCGTGAGCCATGGCCCCATCGTACCGACGACGCCGCGCGGCATGACATACATGAACAATAGCATGGCCAAACCATAAATGGCCCATGGCGCGGCATCGGAAATGTCGTTGGCGAAATTGGGCACGAACTCGATAAAGAAACCGCCGACAATCGCGCCGCCAATCGTAGCGATGCCGCCGACCGCGGAGCCTACCAGGAACGACAGCGACAGGAACAGGGTAAAGCTTTCTGGAGCGACAAAGCCGATCACGATTGCGGCCAGCGCTCCGGCGACGCCGGTGAATAGCGTGCTGATGCCGAAGGCCAGGGTCTTGTAGCGCGCGGTGTTGATGCCCATGGCGGCGGCCGCGATTGGGTGATCGCGGATGGCGACGAAGGCGCGACCGGTGCGGCCGTTGAGTACGTTTGCGGCCAATCGCATTGCGACCAAGAGAACCACCAAAACGAAAAAATACAGCCAACGATCGCGGTCGATACCGAACCCCGGCGGCGGCAGTGGCTTGACCAGAGTGATGCCTTGCTGACCGCCGGTCCAGGTGTCGAAATATTTGAGCAATTGCGGCATGGCCACGGCCATCGCCAAAGTGACGAGCGCAAGGTAGGGACCTTCGAAGCGCAGCGCCGGCAAGCCGAACAGCACGCCGAGCATGAAACAGACCAGCGCCGCCGGCGGCAGCGTCGCCCAATACGGCACGCCATAGCGATGCATCAGGATGGCGGCGGTATACGCGCCAGCGGCGAAGAAGCCGCCATGGCCGAGCGAAATCTGCCCGTTATAGCCGGTGAGAATGTTGAGGCCGAGCACGGCGACGGCGTAGATCATCACCTGCGTCAGCTGGAATACGTGGTAATTGCTGAGCGTGAATGGCAGCACGATCGCAACGGCGATCAAGACCGCACAACCCAGCCACCGCCAAACGGCAGTGCTCGCGGCAGCCTCGGCCTTCATGCCGAGCTTTGCCGTGGCGCCGACGCGAAGGCTTTCGGCCATGATCAAACCCGCCGTACCACCGCCGTGCCGAATAAACCGTTCGGCCGGAACACAAGCACAATGATGATCAATATCAGCGCTACCGTCAGTTTGAGCTGACTGGCGATCAGATAAGTGCCGACCAGATTTTCGGTCACGCCGACGATCAAGCCGCCGATGACGGCGCCGACAGGGCTGGTGATGCCGCCGAGCAGCGCGCCGGTAAAGGCGTAGAGCAGCACGCCGCTCATCATGTTCGGATCGAGAAACAGCACCGGCGCGACCATGATTCCCGCTACAGCGCCGATCGCCGCAGCGAAGCCCCATCCAAGCGCCAGCATACGGCCGACATTAATTCCGCTTAGCCGCGCCGATTCCGGATTTTGCGCCGCGGCGCGCATTGCCAGGCCGGTCGCGGTAAAGCGGAAAAAACAGAACAGTGCGACGAGCATCACCAGCGTCACCGCGATCACACCCATGTCGCGTGTCGTCATCAGCGCGCCGAACAGCGGTCGATCCGGGAACGGACTCGGAAATTCCTGCAAGGTGTAGCTGTAGATCCAGCCGGCGGTGGCATTGAAGATCAGAAGCAGCCCGATGGTGACGACCACCGCGGTGAGAATCGGCGCGTTTTCGACCGGGCGAATGACGATTCGTTCGATGAGCATGCCGCCGACAAACGACACCGCGAGCGTGATCACAAACGCCGCCCAGAACGGCAGTTCGGCATTGACCAGCGTCCAGGCGATATAGGTGGAGAACATCGCCATCTCGCCTTGCGCGAAGTTCACCAGATCCGTCGCGCGATAGATCATCACCAGTGCCAGCGCCAGACTGGCATAGATGGCGCCGGCGGCGAGCCCGGAAAATACCTGCTGTAGGAGCTGATGCATCGGCGGCCCGTCAGTATCCGAGATAGGAGCGGCGTATCTGTGGATCGTCCGCCAGCATTTTGGCGCTGCCGGAGGAGACGACATAACCGGTTTCTAGGAGATAAGCGCGATCGGCCATTTCCAGCGCCAAGCTCGCGTTCTGCTCTACCAGCAGCACACTCACCTGCTGTTCCCGCCTGATCCGCTCGATGATTGCGAAAATGGCTTCGACGACGCGCGGCGCCAAACCGAACGACGGTTCGTCGAGCACCAGAAGCCGCGGCGACATCATCAAGGCGCGGGCAATGGCAAGCATCTGCTGCTCGCCACCGGACAGCGCGCCGGCCTGCTGCCGCCGTCGCTGCGCAAGAATCGGAAAATACCCGTACATGAGCTGTATCTTTTCGTCCGGCCGGCCGGCGGCCGTGTAGCCGCCGATGCGGAGGTTCTCCTCCACCGTCAGACCGATGAAAGTGCCACGCCCCTCCGGCACATGGGCAACGCCGAAGCCGGCGATCTGCTCGGTGGTGCAGCGTTCCAGCCGGTGTCCGCCAAATAGGATCGCACCTTCGCTGCGCACCATGCCGCAAATCGCCCGTAGCGTGGTGGTTTTGCCGGCACCGTTGGCGCCAAGCAGTACGGTCATACCGGCTTCCTCGACCACGAGATCGATCCCGTGCAGCACTTCGGACTGCCCGTAAAAGGCCTTCACCGCGCGCAGTTCGAGTATCGCCGCCATCAGTGCCGCGTCCCCAGATAGGCTTCAGCGACCGCGGGATTGCCGCGCACCTCTTCCGGCGGGCCATCGGCGATGACGCGGCCGAAATTGAGCACCACAACCTGATCGGACAGGCTCATCACTAGGCCCATGTGATGTTCGACCAAGAGGATGCTGATGGCGAGCTGATCGCGGACCGAACGAATGAGCGCGCCAAGTTCGGCGACCTCATCGTGGTTGAGTCCGCCGGCCGGCTCGTCGAGCAGCAGCAGCGACGGCCGTACCGCAAGCGCGCGCGCGAGCTCAACGCGCTTGCGCGCGGCGAAAGACAAGTTCGCAGCCGGCCGCGACGCCTCCCGTTCCATTCCGACGAAGGCCAACATGGCGCGCGCGGTGTCGTCGAAGCTACGCTCCTCGCGGCGCGCTGAAGGCAGCGTGACCGCGTCAATGAGCGCGCCGTTGTGGCCACGGGCATGGCCACCGACCTTGACATTGTCGAGAACCGTCATGGAAGCAAACAGTGCCGGACTCTGGAAGGTCCGTCCGATGCCGATCGCAGCGATGTCGGAGGCCGCACAGCGGCGGAGCGACCTGCCGTTCAAACGAACATCGCCGTGCTCGGCCCGATAAAGCCGGCTCAGGCAGTTGAACAATGTGGTTTTGCCGGCGCCATTCGGGCCGATGAGCCCCGCGATCCGGCCTTTGCTCACTGTGAAGCTGACATTTTCGAGCGCAACGATACCGCCGAACCGCATCGTCAACTGCGCGATTTCCAGCAAAGGCGCGGCCGCGCTCGCCGTCGTTTGAGGCATCGGCGGCGGGGACGTAGTCATGCCGGTCGGGCCGCCATTTGCTATGTTTCCTCCTCAGGCCCACCGTCATTGTTCGTGCTTAGTCGGCCGGTCGCCGCGGCAGGGCTCCAAAACGTGACACGGCGCGAATGGCTGCGTCAACGCAAGGCGACTGGATAATTCGCGAGCCGCTTTTGGAATATTTCCTGCAAGGCGGGGTTCGGGCCGTTTCGCCGCAATGTAACCGCCAAAAAGTTCAGGCGGCGGCGGTGGTTGGATCGATCATCTTCTTCACCGCGGTGATTTTGGTTGCCGGAAAGCCGCTAATTTCGGCGTGCCTGCGAATGATTGCCTCGTCTTTGGCAAGATACACGCAGAAGGTTTTATTATCGGCAACATAACTCTCGACCCATTGGATGTCGGGGCCGAGCTGGCGCAGCACATCGTTCGATTTCGCCGCGGCTTGGCGCAGTTGTTCCCGCTCGAAAGTTCCGACCTTTGGGATATCACGTTCGATGATGAATTTTTGTAAAGCCATGACGTTCTCCATCAACTGCGCGTTGCTCGTTTCAAGGCACCAGGAAGTGCCGCTTCCGATCTTCGATCAATCGTAAAAAACATTGCCCGGCGGCGGCATAGGAATGCTCCGCGACCAGCTTTTGCCGAAGCAGCGTGTAGCGGATCTCAGGCAAGCAGGACATCAGCCGGTCGAAAATGTCTTCGGCCAACCGGTCGTGGAAGTCATCCACCAAGCGGCACACCGCGCTCAGTGCATAGTGCCGATCGCCCAGAGGCACTTCCGGTTCGGGAAGCGCCGGATTCCAATCGGCATAGGACCAAACCGCCTTACGGAATGCCGCGCGCAAATGGTCCGGTATTGGACCGGACCCCGACTGAGCTTTTGACTTGGCTTTTGACTTGGCCAGCCGCACCAATCCACCTCGCGAAGGCTTGCGCGAATTTCAGCCGCGGGTCACCCGAAAACGTGGCAGCATCCCCGGCGGTTTGACCCTAAATCGCTGCTTCAGAACTGGTATCGAAGAAATGCAGCCGCTCCGGCCGCAGTGCAAAGCGCAATTTGTCTCCGCGCTTGGCGCGGACATTCGGTTCGACCGACGCCACCATGGTCTGCTCGCCGACCTGCAGGTCGAGCAGAATCTCGGCGCCTAATCTCTCTACGACTTCCACCAAGGCCTCGAAACAAAGTCCCGATGGATCGCCGCCGTTGGCGATCTCCAAATCCTCCGGTCGAACGCCCATGATCACGTCGCGACCTGCGTAAGGCGCAAGCCGCGAACCGATCTCGGCGGGCACATCGATGGCAAGCCCGGTATTGCCGGCCCGCAATCCGCCGGTCCCATTGGTCACATGAACCGAGGCAAAATTCATCGCCGGCGAGCCGATGAAGCCGGCGACGAAGCGGTTGACCGGCGTATTGTAAAGTTCGAGCGGTTCGCCGACCTGCTGCACCACGCCTCCCCGCATGACCACCACGCGATCGCCAAGCGTCATTGCCTCCACCTGGTCGTGGGTGACATAGACCGCGGTTGTGTTGAGACGGTTGTGCAGTTTCTTTAATTCCACGCGCATCTGCACGCGCAACTTGGCATCGAGATTCGAAAGCGGCTCGTCGAATAGAAACACTTGCGGGTGGCGGACGATGGCGCGGCCGAGCGCCACGCGCTGGCGCTGCCCGCCGGAAAGCTGCCGAGGTTTGCGGCCGAGATAATCGCGAATGCCGAGGATATCGGCGGCCTCGTAGACGCGCATGCGGATCTCGCCGCGGTCGACCTTCCGCATTTTCAGGCCGAACGCCATGTTGTCGTAGACGCTCATATGCGGGTAGAGCGCGTAATTCTGAAACACCATGGCGATGTCGCGGTCCATGGGCGCCAGCTCGTTTACCACCGTGTCGCCGATCAGCACTTGACCCGAGCTGATCGATTCGAGGCCCGCCACCATGCGCAGCGTCGTGGTCTTGCCGCAGCCCGAAGGGCCGACCAGAACCACGAATTCCTTGTCGCGGATTTCAAGGTTCACGCCTTTGACGGCGTGAACGTCGTCGTAAAACTTGTTGAGGCTGCGGATCAGAACGCGGGCCATACCTTATCCCTTTACTGAGCCGGTAAGGCCGGCAACGTAATGCTCGACGAAGAACGAGTAGATGAAAGCAACCGGAATCGAGCCAAGCAGCGCGCCCGCCATCAATTGCCCCCAATAGAACACGTCGCCGCGCACAAGCTCGGAAGTGACCCCTACCGAAACCGTTTTCTGCTCGGCCGACGAGAGAAAGACCAGTGCATAGATAAATTCATTCCACGACAGCGTGAACGCGAAAATGCCGGCCGACAGGATGCCCGGGACGGCGACCGGGATGATGATGTACACCATCGCTTTCCAGCGCGTGGCGCCGTCGATGCGGGCGCATTCTTCAAGCTCGCGCGGGATCGCCTTGAAGTAGCCCATCAAGAGCCACGTGCAGAATGGAATGAGAAAAGTGGGATAGGTGAGGACCAGCGCCCACGGCGTGTCACCAAGCCGAAAATTGCGAATAATGTCGGCAAGCGGAATGAACAGAAGCGTCTGCGGCACCAGGTAAGTGATGAAAATGCCGGTGCCGAGACTGCCGGCGAAGGGAAACTTCAGACGTGACAGCGCGTAGCCGGCAAAAACGCCGCAAAGCAGCGAGATTAGCGTCGACACGATCGCGATGAACAGCGTGTTAAGCATCCACCTGGTGAAAAGCGTTTCGGTCAACAGATCGACGATGTGGACCAGGGTCGGATGCGCGGTCCAGAACGGCGTGTAATTGGGCGCCATCCACGGCCGATAGAGTTCGCGGTCCGGCCGGACCGACGTCACCAGCATCCAGTAGAACGGGAACAGCAGCCAGAAAACGAAACCGCCGAGCGGAATATAGAAGTATACCCAACGGCGCCATTTTGCCCCTTCGATCATCGCTCAGTGCACCTCGACACGACGGATGTAGAGAAGCTGCACCACCACGACGAAGAGCAGGAACGGGAACATGGCGAGAGAAATCGCCGCTCCCTCGCTCAAAAGACCGGTACCGACGCCGATCTGATAGGCGTAGGTCGCAAACAGCTGCGTCGCATTGGCCGGGCCGCCGCCGGTCAGCACGTAGACAAGTTGGAAGTCCGCGAATGTCTGGATCACCGAGAACAGCACCACCACCATGGTCACCGGCAGGAGCAGTGGCCAGGTCACGTGCCAGAAGCGCTGCCACGGACGCGCGCCGTCAATCGCGGCCGCCTCTTGCAGCTCAGGATTGATGGTCTGCAATCCGGCGAGCAGGCTGATCGCGAAGAACGGCACGCCGCGCCAGACATTGACGATGATCACCGAGATCAATGCCAAGTTTGGATCGCCAAGCCAGTTGATCCGCCCGTGAATGAGGCCGACCTGGAACAGCGTCCAGTTGATGACGCTGAAGGTCGGATCGAACATCCACTTCCAGGCGAAGGTCGAAAGCACCGTCGGAATGATGAAGGGCAAGAGGATAAACGCGCGGGTGAAAGCCTTGCCCTTGAAATGCCGGTTGAGGAGCAGCGCCAGCCATAAACCCAAAGCGAGCTTGAATACGCTCGCGACCGCCGTATAGACGAAAGTATTCCAAACCGCCGTGCGAAAGATGCTGTCTTGCAAAAGCGCCAGGAAATTTTGCACACCGACGAATTTGCCAGGCACCCCGACCCGGGTGTCGGTGACGGCGAGCAGCACGCCTTCGACGAAGGGATAGGCGATGAAAAGGCCGAGCAGCACGACGGTCGGCAACAGTAGCGCCACCGCCAGCCAGCGTTCGTCTTCAAGCAGGCGCGTGGCGATGCCACGCCGCGGCGCCTGGACGAACGCTCGCTGACCTACGGCTTCGCTTATTGCCATTGGCAGTTCCTCTCCGGTCCGGCGCCGGCCGCGCCATCCCGACTGGGCGAGCAGGCGACGCGGCTACCGCGTACCGAACTGAGATAGATCATTGCGCAGCGAGTTAGACGTAAATTTTCTGCAACTCGCCGGTCGCCCATTTCACCGCATCCTCGGCCGGCATGCCTTGAACCGCTTTGGCATACATGTCGACGATGACGTATTTGCTCATCACTTCGCCGGCCTTGCGATTGGCCGGACCGGCATAGCCGGGGAATTGTCCGGATCGACCGGCTTGGCGGAAAAGCGCCATGACCGGATCGTTTTTCCAGATCGGGTCGTCTTCCCACACCGTGGTTGCGCCGACCGAATAGCCCTGCTGCGAATTGAACCAGGCCTGATAGACCGGCTTTGAGGTGATCCAAGCGAGAAAGTCCCTCGCGGCCTTCTGCTGCTTAGAATAACCCATCAGCATGTTGGTCATCGGCAGCTGATAGGAGAACTGCCCGGCCGGACCCTTGGGCAGCGCACCGTGCAGAATATCCTGCCACAGCGGCGCGCCTTTCTCGGTAGAGTAGGAGTCGGGCTTACGCTTGGCTTCGATATAAATCGAGGCGCCGTTGAGCGTCGATGAAATCGTGCCGGCCAGGAACGCGCGGTTGTTGCTGGAATCGTCCCAGGCCAGCCCGCCTTCGTCGCAGCAGTCCTTCCAGAATGCGGTCCAGTATTTGACCGATTCAATGGTTTCCTTGCTGTTGAGCGATACGGTCTTGCCGTCCTTTTCGACCTCCTTGCCGCCCCATGACCACAAATAGGGATAGAAGAAGGTCGGTGGATCACCGAAGCTGTGGCCCATTGCTTGGCCGAGCGGTTGGCCCTTGGCCTTGAGCTTCTTGCCGGCATCGCGGTACTGGTCCCAGGTTTCCGGAAACTTGTTGTAACCGACCGCCTCGAACCACGATTTGCGATAGGCGTTCTCGTTGCCAAGGATACACCACGGCACGCCGAGCCATTTCTTGCCGTCATTGGCGACGGCAATCGACTCCTTGTAATAGCCGCCCTGATCCTTGCCGAGTTTATCGGCCACTTCGCTCACGTCAGCCAAGCTGTCGGCATATAGCTGCGGCCAGTTATTGAGCGCGCAAATCACGTCAGGCCCGGTGCCCGACTGAATGGCGGCCGTGGTGCGCGCTTGGATGTCATTGCCGTTGATCATTTCGATATTCAGCGTGATGCCGAGATCCTTGGCGGCGGCGGGCACAATCTGCTCGCGCAGAACTTTATCCGATCCCGGAACGAAATCGTTCCATCGCAGCCAGTGCAGGGTCGTGCCTTGCGCATAAGCGGGCGCCCGGCCACTTGCCAGGATCGCGGCAATCCCTCCGGTTTTTGCCGCAATCGCGCCGGCACCGGAAAGCTTGAGCAGCTTGCGCCGATGAATTCGAGCCATTGGAATCCTCCCTTTAGCCTGATTGTCGAGGTTTCTTGTCGTGCAATCTTTTAGCACGTTTTGCGGGTCCCGGGTCGAGAACCCATTTGAACGCCGAATTTGTGCCTTGCCGCGAGGGACGCGATGCCGCAGGCAGGTGCCCAGCATGATCCAGCGCATGTTTGCCATCTGGCAAAACGGCCAGCCGCCAGCGGCAGGCGGAGTCAGGCCATCACAAACACGCCTTTGCCGGTGGTCTGCTGATCAAATACCCGATAGGCGTCCTCGGCTTGCGCCAGCCGCCAGCGGTGGGTGAACAGGTGCTCGACCGCAATTTTTCGATCGGCGACGAAGCCTGCACATTCGGCCTGCCCGATCTTTGAAAACGTCCACGAGCCGATGATCGTGAGCTGTTTGCGCAACAGATCACGGCTGACGTCGAGTGTTACGCCGCCACCCTCGCCGACAAAGCACACGGTTCCCCACGGCCGCGTCGCCCGCACCGCAATCAACCTGCCCTCCGGCGCGCCGGACGTATCCAGCGCCAAGTCGGCGCCCGCGCCGTGGGTGAGCGCCTTGATCGCAGCAACCGCAGCGTCGGCCTTTGGATCGACCACGGCATCGGCGCCGAACTCCTTGGCGCGGGCGAGCCGCTCGGCGCTCACGTCAAGCGCGATGACGCGGGCGCCCATGGCCGCCGCAAGCTGGGTCGCGGAAAGGCCGACCGGCCCCTGGCCGACAATAGCGATGGTGTGGGCGCCGCTCAGATTCATCCGCCGCAACGCGCCATAGGCGGTGCCGGTGCCGCACGATACCGCGGCGCCGGTCGTGAAGCTCAACGGGTCGGGCAAGGGCACCAGGGTGTGCGCCGGAACTTTCATGTAATCGGCGTGCGCACCATGTGCGGTGACGCCATAGACCGTGCTGCCGGCAACGCACATCTGCGACCAGCCGCTGCGGCAATGCTGGCAGACCCCGCAGCCGCTATAGTGGTGCACCATGACGCGGGCGCCGATCCGAGCGGCCTGCTCGTCAACCTTGCTCCCCACGGCAGCCACCACCCCGCATGGCTCGTGGCCGGCAATAACCGGGCCCTCGAGCTTGCCAAGCCCAAGCGCCGCGGTTTCTCCGCCGGCCGCGCGATAGAACTTGAGATCGCTGCCGCACATTCCGGACGCCTTGATTTCGACGACGACGTCATGGGGCCCAGGCGCCGGATCGGGAAATTCGGCGACTTGCAATTTGCGTCCGCCTAGGAAACTCACCCCGCGCATCGGAAGGCTCTCCAGTTTGCTACGCCTTGTATCCAGAGCGACCGCGCGAAGAGGATCGAGGCCGCAGACCATGAAAACACCTGTCCCGGCCAAAACCAATGCCGCAACGCATCCCCCCACCTCGACGCAACCGCGCACTTATCCACAAGCCCCTTGACCCATCGCCGATCCGTCGAGCAAGGTTGCCGGTTGTTCATGTCCGCGGGCGAGCGAATGGCTGATCACATAGCGGCGGCGCAGCGTTATCGTGCTCGGGCGGCTAAATGCGAGCTGTCGGCCAAGAATACGTCGTCGGCAGAATTCGGCGAATGCTATCGGCTCTTGGCACGGCATTATCTCGTGCTCGCCAATCGCGAAGAAGATTGCGCGCATCGCCGATCACCTTTCGCCCGGCCGGAGGACGACAAAGCCCCAGAGGAAGCGCCGGTCCGCCCGGTCGCAGCGCGGATGTTTGCAGTGCGGCAATTGCAAATGGCAGCGCCGTCCATGGAGACCGTATCCATGCCGCCGATGTCCTTAGTATCGATCCCGGCCGCTGAATTCGGCCGCTGAGCAACACGCCGCCGCTTTGCAGTTCCGCTGCAGTCTGGCTATCGGGCTTGTCCTCGGCACTGCACCGCACAGCAAGCCAATTGCCAAGTATCCCGATATTCGAAATATTATTCCGCGCTTGTGCGCGCGCAGAACACACGCGCGCTACGGATCGTCCGTAAAAAGAAAAGATAATGGAGTAGCAAACTGGCATGCTTGCGCATGAATCGATAGTCCCAAATCAAGGCGTGAGGCCAGATAATGACGAATGTGGGGTCGTTGGACGCGAGCCGTGAGGCCGCAAGGCCCGAGCGTCGGGGCTGGAAAGAACTTTATCTGAAAGAAGACTGGTGGGCCGTCTGGCTCGGCTTCGCGCTGATGGTCTTCGCAATCCTTTTATTCCAGGCCGGCAGCAGCAATATTGTCAAAGCGCTCGCGATCAATCCCGGCGGACTCAAATGGACGTCGTTCGGTCAGCTCGCCGATCATTTTACGCAGAACGCACAGCTCTATCTCTACCAATTTTTATTCTGGCTCGTCTTGTTCGGCGCGACGACCGCGATCATGGGCGTGAAACTCAAGGAGTTCGTGCCCGCATTTATTTTCCTTTATGTCGCCTCGCTGATCATGTTCGCGATCGCCGGCTGGGCCAACGCCGCCCAATTCAACCTTGAGGCTCCGCTGGTCGCACTGATTGTCGGGCTCATCATTGCCAATGTGTTTCGGCTGCCGGCGTGGATGGATAGCGCGTTCCGGGTGGAATACTACATCAAGACCGGCATCGTTCTGCTTGGCGCCACCTTCCCGATAACGCTCGTACTCACCGCCGGCCCGGTCGCCATCGTGCAGGCCACCATCATCTCGCTCGTCACCTGTCTCGTGATTTATTTCGTCGGCACGCGCGTGTTCGGCCTGGAAAAACCGCTTGCCGCGGTGATGGGCGTCGGCGGCGCGGTCTGCGGTGTATCAGCCTCGATGGCGATCGCCGCCTCGGTGAATGCCAAGAAGGATCACCTCTACACGTCGGTGACGTTGGTGGTCGTCTGGGCGCTGATCATGATCCTGGTGCTGCCCTTTGTGTCGCGAGCGCTCGGGTTGCCCGCGGGCGTGGCTGGAGCATGGATCGGCACTTCGGAGTTCGCCGACGCCGCCGGATTCGCCGCGGCCACCACCTACGGCAAGATGGCGGGCAATGAAGACGCGGCGATCAAATCGTTCACGTTGATGAAAGTGATCGGCCGTGATCTGTGGATCGGCATCTGGTCGGTCGTGTTCGCCGGGATTGCCACCTTCGTGTGGGAAAAAGGCCAGACCGGACGCGTACCAGACGCGCGTGAAATCTGGTGGCGGTTTCCGAAATTCGTCATCGGCTTTTTCGCCGCCTCGATCCTGATGAGCGCGTTCGCCAGCGGTTTCAGCACCGCGGATTTCAACAGTGTGGTGCGGCCCAACGTGCTCGCGCCGTTGGTGTCGCTGCGGACCTGGACTTTCATCTTCTGCTTTCTCAGCATCGGGCTGACGACGCGCTTTCGCAATCTGCACATCGTGGGCTGGAAAGCGTTCTGGACCTTCAGCATTGGCGTCGCCGTCAATGTCATCCTTGGTTACGTCTTGTCGGTGATCGTCTTTGGCGACTATTGGGCCGGCATCCACTGACGCCGCGCAAAACGGCGCGACCCGCTGCGCCGCGTGCCGGTTTTTTACCGGCGCGCCGGCCGCACTCGAGCGCGCCATCCCCGGGCTCAATATCCTCAGTTCGGCTTATGGCTCGGTTCGCGCCGATACCGGAGTGTGCGAGCGGCATGATTTTTTCACGACGGCAGCCACTCCGGCGTGCCCGCGATTTGAAGGCAACGGGACCTGATGCGCTAGTTTAGCAAAACTCAGCGTCACTTCAGAAAATCCTCGATCAGCTTGATCGTTGCCTCGGGATTTTCCTCCATGACCCAATGGCCCGAATTGGGAACGACGGCGGTTTGCACATTGGTCGCCGCCGCACGCATCACCGTCCCCATCATCGGTCCGAACGATTTCTCGCCGCCGATCGCGAGCACGGGCATGGTCAGCATGCCTTTGGCGACGAAGGCTTTGTTGTCGGCAGCGTCCTGATCGAAGGCCTTGAACTGCTCGAACCCGGCATGCATGGCACCCGCCGCCGCGTAAAGCTTGGCGTAGTGCTTGCGCGAAGCTTCGTCGAATTTCTTGGGATCGGCTGAAAATTCATTCCAGAACCGATCGAGATAGATGCGCTCGCGGCCCTTTACCAGCCGTTCGGCATCCGGTCCATAGAACGAAAAATGCCACAGCGCGTGGCTGCGAATGATATCGTCCCACGGACCTATGCCCGGAAGTGGCGCATCGATAATCACGAATTTCTTTACCCGCTCGGGATGCTGGGCGGCAAACGCATAGCCGACCATGTTGCCGATATCATGGGTGACAAGATCGACTTTATCGATCTTGAGCGAATTGAGCACGCCAGCAACGTCTTCCGCTTGGGTCTTTTTGTCGTAACCGCCGGACGGCCGCGAGGAGAGCCCGAGCCCGCGCAGGTCCGGCACGATGACGATGTGATCGCGCGCCAGCTGGGCGGCAAGCGGCGCCCACATGTCGCCGGTCTCGCCGTAGCCGTGCAGCAAGAGTACGGCAGGGCCGGCGCCGCCGACGCGCACATAGATTTGCGTGCCGTTGGTGATGACGTTCTCGGTCCCAAAATTCGCCGGAAACGGTTGCACGGCCGCCAATGCGGATGCACTGAGCAAAAAACCGACAGACGCGGCAGCAGCGAAGTTTCGCATCGTCAAGCTCCCCTCGAAATTCCCCGACCGCGGTTTGCCCTGACAGCGGATTTTACGGCCGCAGCACGATCTTGGCCGCGGCGGTGCGGCCGGCGTCGATATCCTGAAACGCCCGGGGGCCGTCGGCGAGCGGTCGCTCCTCGATCCAGTCGAGCGGCCCAAGCCGGCCGGCGGCGATGGCGTCAAGCGTTTGGCGAAATTCCAGCGGCGTGTAGCAATACGTGCCGGCGACGATGATTTCCTGGAGCGTGATCTTGCGGACGTCAAAACCCTCCGAGCCCGGCAACAGGCCGACGTGAATGATCACGCCGCCCGGTTTGACCAGGCGACTGGCCGCGGCACGCGTCGCCGCGGCGCCAACCGCGTCGATGACGAGATCCATCGACAATTTTGCCGGCTCGCCGGGTTCGTTGGGCGCATAGCAGTGGAACGATCCGGCGCGCGCGGCGGTCTGCCGGCGCGCGGCATTCGGCTCGCCGATGTGAACCGCAGCGGCGCCTTGCATCGCCAACACCAACGCGCAGGCAAGCCCTATGCCGCCGCCGCCGAGGACCAGGCAGCGGCTCGCCGCGAGCGGCCGCTGCAGCAAGCGCGCGCCCAAATTGACCGCGTGATAGGCAACCGCGAGCGGTTCGGTCAGAGCCGCTTTCGCGCTCTCAAGCCCGTCGGGAATCGTAACGACGTTGGTCTGCGGCACGCGCACCAGTTCGGCAAAAGCACCGGCCCGCGGCGGTACTGAAAGCAGCTGGCGCGACGGGCAAAGATGCGGCCGGCCTTCCAGACACCAGTCGCAAACACCGCAAGGGACAAGGGGGTTGACCGCGACGCGCGCGCCGCGACCGGGCCCGCTGACGACTAAGCCCGCGGCCTCATGCCCGAGCACGAACGGCGGCGGGCGGCGCGAATCGTGGCCGTGATAGGCGTGCATATCGGAACCGCAGATCCCGACCGCCTCGACGCGCACCAGCACCTCGTCATTGCCGGGCGTCGGTTCGGGTTCCTCGCGGCACAACAGAATGTTCGGCTCGGTATAGACCAGCGCTTTCATCGGTCCACTTTACTGAAATCCAGTATCGCTGCGATCTTAGCAGACTAGGGGTCAAAACAAAGATTTCGCCGCCGTGGTCGATCGCCCTGCCCGACCGTCGTAAATTACGGCCCATGCGGTTAGAGTGATGGACAACGAGATCGCCATGACCGATCGGCCTCATTCATCGCTGCCGAAGATCACTGAAATGATCGTTGTGCCGGTGGCCGGGCATGACGACATGTTGCTTAATCTTTCCGGTGCGCATGCGCCGTTTTTTACGCGCAATATCGTCATTCTTCGCGACAATGCCGGCCGCACCGGCGTCGGCGAAGTGCCGGGCGGCGAGCAAATAAGACGCACGTTGGAGGATGCCAAATCGCTGGTCATCGGCCAGCCGATCGGAGCCCACAACGGCATCCTCAATAAAATGCGCAGCCGCTTCGCCGACCGCGATACCGGTGGCCGAGGACTACAGACTTTTGATCAGCGCGTAGCCATTCATGCCGTCACCGCGATCGAGGCGGCGCTGCTCGATCTGTTAGGGCAATTTCTCGGTGTGCCGGTCGCGGCGCTGCTCGGCGAAGGGCGGCAGCGCAGCGCGGTCAAGACGCTCGGCTATCTGTTTTTCGTCGGCGACCGCAACAAGACCGACCTGCCCTATCGCGCCGAGCCGGACGCGAACGTCGATTGGTTTCGCCTGCGCCACAACGAGGCGTTGACGACGCAAGCGATCGTGCGTCTCGCCGAGGCGGCTTATACGCACTATGGCTTCGAAGATTTCAAGCTCAAAGGCGGCGTGCTCTCGGGCGCGCAGGAAATCGAAACCGTCACCGCGCTCGCCGAGCGCTTTCCGCAAGCGCGCATCACCCTGGATCCGAACGGCGCGTGGTCGCTCGAAGAGGCGATCCGGCTCTGCAGCGGCATGCACGGCGTGCTGGCTTATGCGGAAGACCCCTGCGGCGCCGAGCGGGGCTATTCGGGCCGCGAAGTCATGGCGGAATTCCGGCGCGCAACCGGCATGCCGACTGCGACCAATATGGTGGCGACCGACTGGCGGCAATTGGGCCATGCGATCATGCTGCAATCGGTCGATATCCCGCTGGCCGATCCGCATTTCTGGACCATGCAGGGCGCGGTGCGGGTGGCGCAAATGTGCCGCGATTGGGGCCTGACCTGGGGATCGCATTCCAACAATCACTTCGACATTTCGCTGGCGATGTTCACGCATGTTGCCGCGGCGGCGCCGGGCCGGATCACCGCAATCGACACGCACTGGATTTGGCAGGACGGCCAGCGATTGACGAAGGAGCCGCTGGCGATCCGCGGCGGCATGGTCGAGCTGCCGGAGCGGCCCGGGCTCGGGATCGAAATCGACCTAAAGCAAATCGAGCAAGCGCACGCGCTCTACAAATCGCACGGTCTCGGCGCGCGCGACGACGCGATGGCGATGCAATACCTTATTCCCGGCTGGACGTTCGACAACAAGAGGCCTTGTCTCGTGCGCTGATCGCAACTGCGCCGCAGCGCGGCAGGAGCGAGCGATGGCTGATGCAGTGCAAAGCAGCAACACCGGCGAGACGGACGAGGCAGTCCGCCCGCATCGAATCGTTATCGTCGGCGGCGGCGCCGGTGGGTTAGAGCTTGTGACCCGGCTCGGCGACAAGCTCGGCGGCCGTGGCAAAGCGGAAATCACCCTGATCGAGAGAACGCGCGCACATTTATGGAAGCCGTTGTTACACGAGATCGCCGCCGGCAGCATGGATCTCGGCCATCATGAGCTCGACTATTTGGCGCAGGCTCACTGGCATCACTTCCGCTATCGCACCGGAGAGATGATCGGGCTCGACCGCGGCCGGCGCGAGGTGCTGGTCGGACCGGTTAGCGAGGAGAATGGCGTCGAGGTCACGCCGGCGCGCGGTTATCCCTACGACACGCTGGTCTTGGCGGTCGGCAGTCTCACCAATGATTTCGGCACGCCCGGGGTTGCGGAGCACGCGATTTGCCTGGAGACACCGGACCAGGCCGCGCGGTTCCACCGCCGCCTGGTCAATGCGTGTCTGCGGGCCCAGAGCCAGAACGAGCCGTTGCGGCCGGGTCAACTTCAGGTCGCGATCATTGGCGCCGGCGCCACCGGAGTCGAGCTCGCCGCCGAACTGCACAAGTCGACGCGCGAGCTCGTGGCCTTCGGGCTCGACCGCATCGATCCCGATCGCGACATCACGCTGCACCTCATCGAAGCCGCCGACCGAATTCTGCCGGCTTTGCCGCCGCGCATCGCCACCGCCGCGACCGAACTCCTCACCGGACTCGGTGTGAAAGTTTACACATCCGCGCGGGTGGCCGCCGTCGTGCCAAATGGCGTCAAGCTTGCAGACGGGCGTATCATCGATGCGGAGCTCGTGGTCTGGGCGGCTGGCGTGAAGGCGCCCGCCTTTCTGCAAAACCTCGACGGCCTCGAAACGAACGCGATCAATCAGCTCGTCGTGCGCCAGACGTTGCAGACCACCCGTGACGAAGATATTTTTGCGATCGGCGATTGCGCCGCCTGTCCATGGCCCGAAAGAAATGGGCCGCAACACAATGCCATCGTGCCGCCGCGCGCCCAGGCCGCGCATCAACAGTCGACACATCTGGCAAAACAGCTGCCGCGAAAACTCGCCGGACAGCGGCTTGTACCGTGGCACTATCGCGATTTCGGTTCATTAGTATCGCTCGGCGAATACAGCACCGTCGGCAGCTTGATGGGCAAGCTGATCGGTCGGAATTTGTTTGTCGAAGGCTATTTTGCGCGGTTCATGTATGTGTCGCTCTACAAAATGCACGAATACGCGCTGCACGGTTTTATCAAGGTCGCGCTCGACACCGCCGTGCGCCTGATCACGCGGCGGACCGAGCCGCAGGTGAAGCTGCATTGATTCCGACGACAATGGCTGCTAATCGGCCGCAGCGTAAGACCAATGGCGTAATCTCGAATTTGTGCAGATTCCGACATGACCAAATCAGCCCTAGCCAGCACATTAGATCAGCTACAACAAGGCCTCGATCCGCTCCTTCGAGAATCCGGATTTGGAAAATCAAACCGCACCTACAACAGGACTACGGCCGATGGTCTCGCCCATGTCATTGACTTCCAGATGGGAAGATTTGATCCACCGGACACAACACACATCCCGGGATTGAGGGAGAATCTTTACGGCCTTTTTAGCGTAAATTTGGGCGTCTACGTTCCGGAAGTCGCTCGCCACCATGGAGGCGGAGAAGCAAAATCCGTCGTGCACGATCACAACTGTTGCATTCGGACCCGGTTGGGTCGCGGAACGCGTAGAGAATCTTGGTGGAAGATCTCTGCCGATGAGCCATTAGTTACCCAACTTCTGCAGCGGTTCCAGAACGAAGCCTTTCCGCTATTCCAACGCTTCGAAAACCGAGATCAGATTCTCAACGAATTTCAAACGGCGACCGATAATACGGACCTCATGCTCGTGCCAAGAATCGTTTGCGCCATCATCCTTCTAAATCGCGGCGATCGCGAGAAGGCGCGCCACCTATTAACGGCACAAGCTCGCGACCATACGCGCAATCCTCATCATCCAGCCTACGTTGTTAAGTTGGCTCAACGTCTCGGGATCGCAATCACGCCTTGAACATCGAAGGCTACCACCGCACCGAAAATGGGCGGCGGTGAATAAAAAACGCCCCGCCAAAACGAATTTGACGGGGCGAATTTCCGAAAACTCAAGTTTCATGCGGCGAGCTTTATTTCCTTGCTGGCCCGGAAAGCAACTTTCTTGCCGGCCTTGATCTGGATCGGCTCGCCGGTTGCAGGGTTGCGCCCCATGCGCGCGGCCCGGTGTCTCACTTGCAAGATGCCGAGGCCGGCGATCCGGATGCGTTCGCCTTTTTTCAGATGCTTGGTGATCAAACCGATCAGATCATGCAGGAGTTCTTGCCCCGCGCGTTTGGACATGTCGTGTTCTTTGGCTAAGCTTGCCGCGAGGTGTTTAAGCGTCACTGAGCGACTGGCCGTTTGAGTTTTGACTGCCATGGCTTGTCTCCAGAAGTGCTTGCCTCCAAAAGTGCGTCAGTCGGCGTACAGTCGGACTCAAACAGTTTTATCTGATTCGCGGTGTTTTGGCGTTTATTTGTTAGTAGCTAGGTAGGTGATTTTTCGACCTGAAAATGTCGATGCCGCATAGTTTGGCCCGAAATATCGGCATTTCCGGCGCCAGCGTCCTTTAGCCGAGGTCGGTTCACAACCGCCGTGCGAAACACCTCCTGATAGTCAGGGCCGTAAGACATCAAGACCCCGGCCAAAACAGAGAGGTTATTTCGCCGCCTGCTGTCGGTGCTGAGACAACGGCAGAATGCGCGCCCCCTCTCCGGCCTTGGCCACCAGAACGCGGTCTTCTGGCACCGTTATCCAATTTTCGTCATGGTCAAACGGTTCGGAAACGATGACGATGCCGCCATCCGATTCCCGGTAGTACAGCGTATTGGCGTGATCGTTGATCGAATACCGAAAGGCATAAAGATCGCGACCATCTGAAAGCGCCGCCGTGAAGCGGAAGCGGTCTCCAGGTTCGCTCTGTGTCACAATATCTCTTAATTTTGCCAACACTTTTGCGGCTGCGGCAACCGGCTCGTTGATGCCGGCGCCCAGGATTGCCAAAAAGATCGCCTCCGAATCGGTTGTGCCAATACGAGACGGATAAAGCTCGTCGGGAATGAGCGCCTCGACATGCCTGCGCCAGCGAGTCCAGTTGCCGAGAGAACCGTTATGCATGAACAGCCATCTTCCACAAGCGAACGGATGACAATTCACGCGCGTGATCGCAGTGCCGGTTGCAGCGCGGACGTGAGCGAAGAACAGGTGAGACTGCAAATGACGGCACAGGTGGTGGAGATTCTCGTCTGACCAAGCCGGCCTGATCTCACGATAGAGACCGGGCTCTGGATGCTGGCCGTACCAGCCGAGCCCAAAACCGTCACCATTGATGCTTGCTGTAGACTCCAGCGCCTGGATACTTTGCGCGATCAGAGAATGCGCCGGCTCGGTAACGTAACGTTCCAGTGCAGTCGTTTCGCCGCGATATGCGATCCAGCGGCACATGGCGATTCCTATTTATGAAACTCAAGCCAGCAATGTAGCATCGCGAATCCACCGGGTTACCTGGTGCAACGCGACTTCCGTCCCGCTGTGTTGATTTTCCGTGAAAATCCGCAATTGCGCATCCGCCGAAGTGCCTTCCAGAACAATCGCGCGGCATTGTTCAAGTTGCTCATGGCAAGCAAGCGCGTCGACTTCCGCCGCGGTGATTTCAAGAACGTGATCGAGGAAGTTGGCGACTGTAACCGCGCCCGAGCGCGTCACAAACGTTCCCCCTACGCCGTAGCGTTGCGCGCGCCATTTGTTCTCCACCGCGATGGCCCGATCGACGATGTCGACCCCGGCGTTGTGCTCGGGATTGAGGTACAGAAAGCGCGCTAGCGTGCGATAGAGCGCCGCGATAGCGATGGTATCGTCAAGCCGCGTGCAGCAATCGGGAGCGCGTAGCTCCAAGGTCGGATATTTCAGCGATGGCCGGATCGCCCACCATAAATGGCTTGCGTCAGGCATCGCTCCGGCGCGCACCAAAACGTCTACATAGTCCTCATATTCAGCCGTGCTGCGGAATAGCTCGGGCAGCCCGGTGCGCGGTAGTTCATCATAGGCCGCGAGACGATAACCTTTCAGTCCGGTCATGCGGCCTTGCCAGAACGGCGACGAAGCCGAAAGCGCGATGAACAACGGCACGTATGGCAACATTCGAGACATCACCTCGACTCGCCGCGCCGGTTCGACGAATTCGACATGAATATGCGTGCCGCACAGCATATCGCGATGGCCGATCATTTGCAGATCGTCCATGATCTGCGCGTAGCGATCCTTCGGTGTTTGGACCGAATCTCGCCAGTGCGCCAGCGGATGCGTCCCGCAGGCGAGGATCGAGAGACCGTACTCGTTAGCGGCCGCCGCCGCGCTTTGCCGCAAGCGCATCAGCTCACGCCGCGCGTCATCGAGGCTTAATTGCGGCTCGGTCGCAACTTCGATCTGCGCCTGCAAGAACTCTCGGCCGATGCGGCCTGTGGTGGAGCTGTCAGCGATTTGAAAGAGCGCCTCCGGCGTCTCGGCTGGCGTCGCGAAGGTCTCGCTATCAGAAAGAAAATATTCTTCCTCGATGCCGAACTGAAACAGTTCATCGGGCGCAAAGACGCGCGGTTCGTGACCCGCAGGAATGAGCGTGCGGATACGAAGTCGCCGCTCGCGTGGATCGAATTTAAATTCCATGCTTGATCTCCGCTCGCGTATCCAATCTTCCCAGACCTGCGCTCGAAACCAGCATCCAGCTACGGCGTCCGTCACGATAGCGCGACGGCTCGCATTAACGCCGAACGGCGATCTAAGTTCCTCAAAATTTGGGGCTTTTCTTGAGACAACTTAATAGAAGGCCTTTACGCGAGGCTGTCAGGCCTATTCGCAATCGCCAGCCTTCCAATGAGAACCACTGTTTGGGTCCTGACTGAGAATGTTTCGGTAAGGCTAATTGGTCTGGTAGGCACGAGCCCAAGGTCTCTATGCCGCCGTCTTCGGTTATCAACATTCGTCTGGTTCTCTGATGACTGCAGGCTCGTCGTCTTCCTCGTCATCATCCTCTTCGCCTTCTTCATTCTCGTCATCATCAGGTGGGTCCTTCGGCGGCAGACCCATAAGAGTGATTAGGCTTTCGTCGAATAACCGATCGAAAACTCTCTGAGGGACGCGCAAGATCATGCCGGACTCCTAGCTTCAATAGCCCCCGCGATTTATGAGTACACGCCCTGGGCCAGTCACGTCAGTAGCTCTTGGACGGCGCGCGCCGCCTCATTGATGGCCAGATGCGCATAGGCGTCGCCGCCAGCGTCGGAATTGGCGATCGCAACACGGCCGAACGGTTGCCGCGCCAGTTTGAGAACGCGATCGTCATAGTCGTCGGGATCGAACAGTGAATTCGCCACATAACCGTAGCCATGCGGCCAGCGATTGACGGTGATCGCGGCGATATCGCGCGCGCCGTCGAAGCCGCCAGGACCGAGCATCCGGTCGAGCTGATCGCGAATGCGCGTCTCGAAATCCGCGAAAGTCAGGGCCAGAAGCTTAGCCTGGCCGACGTGAAATTGCGCGCGCGCATCGAGGCCGGAATTCGGTGCGGCTGGCACGTGTTCGAGATGAAGGACGATCGGCTCCGCCGGATCGCGCGGATGCCGATAACCGCCGAGATCGACCGGAAAATCGAGCGCGACATGGCTGAAGAAGCCCGTCGGCGCGACGATGTCGGAAACCTTGAGCGCGAGCCAGGGCTGCCAATTCCGCACGACCACGTTGGTATAGACCAGCGGCGTCTTGACGTTGAGCGCCAGCGCTTCGCGCTGCGCCTGCGGCAGTTCAGGCATCAAATAGGGAATCATCATGTGAAAACAGGCAAGCACGGCGTATTTCGCCGTCACGCGATGCGGTGCGCCGGCTTTGACATAGCCGATGCTGACGGCGTCGCCGCGTTGTCGCACATCGATGACCGTCGACTGCAGACGAATGCGCACGTTGCTGCCGGCACGATCAAGCGCGTCATAGTCAAAGCCGGCGAGCATGATGTCATCCATTGTGCGGCCAGGTGCGGCATCCGGAACGAGCGCGCGTACCAAAAGCCGCGCCAGCGACGCATTGCCGTCGGGGAAATGATAAATGTACGGCTCGCTCCATTCCGGATGATCGTCGGCGGGAAGTTTCAATCCGGCAAAGCCGGGATAACCAAAGCTGCGCAGATCGAACGCCGAGACGGCATCGCAGCCAAGCCCGAAAAAGCCGAGCGGGCGGCCCTGAAAGCAGTTGGCCACTTGGTCGCTGCAGCCGCAGATCTTGACGAGGTAATCCCGGTAACTCGTGGTCTTGAGAATTTTGGCTTTTTCCTCGGCTGACTTGCCGGCAAGTGAATCTCGCGCGGGATCGTAAAGCGACAGCAATTGCTGTTTGCTGGCATCGGCAATTGGCATGGACGCAATGAAATTTGCCAGCTGCGGATCCCTTTCCGCGCCTCGGGACAACAGCGCATCGGCGATAACGAGCGTGTCTCGGCCGAAGGTTTCGCGATCGAAAAACACGCCGCGCGACAAACCGAGCGACGAATAGAAGCCGCGGTCAAACGCGCTGTCGAACCGGGAGATTTCGACGCCGAGATCGCGCAGCAGACCTTTGGCCACATCGCTCCACAATGTTTTTGGCGATTGGATCGATTGACTGCCGCCGTAGCCGATCAGTGTGCGTGCGCCACCTGAGAACTCATTGCGCTTGGCGTGGCCGCCGAAATCGTCGTGATTATCGAGAATGAGAACGCGGGCCCCCGCACCAACTGCGCGACGATAGAACCATGCGGCGGCAAGGCCACTGATGCCGCCGCCGACCACGACCAGGTCGTAAGTCTCTTCGCTTGGCGCATCGTCGATGCCGAAACGCCGGCCCTCGCGCGCGAAGGCATGCGCGACTTCGAACGAGCCGGGATGCTGACCGCGCATGCCGGTCAGCGCCGGCGGATATTGCGCAGGCGCGGCCGCGATTTGATCGGCCGGCGTCAAGCCGGCGGCGATCGCCAAGGCAGTTCCGCCGAGAAAATCACGGCGCGTGACGGACGGCATTCGGAAATCTACCACCGCGTATTCCTTGCTTGCGAGTCTATTGGCTTCTGGCAGCGGCTGCTAATCTGCGCTCATGACAAAGCGCGACCCCATCCTGATCGCGGGTGGCGGACTTGGCGGGCTCACCACGGCGCTGGCTTTGGCGCGGCGTGGCCACGCCACGCGCGTGCTTGAAGGCGCGCCGGAATTCGGCGCCATTGGTTATGGCATCCAGTTCGGGCCGAACGTGTTTCACGTCTTTGACCGGCTCGGGCTGATGGATGAAGTCTTAGCCGTCGCGGATGCCCCGGCTGCGTTATTGATGCTGGATGCGCTCGACGGCAAGGAACTGGTTCGCATTCCAACCGGCGCATCGTTCCGGGCGCGTTTTAAATATCCTTACGTCATCGTTCACCGCATCGACCTGCATAACGTTCTGCTCGATGCCTGCCGGCGCAGCGAGGCGATCGAGCTCGTGCCGCATGCCATGGTGACGGGCTTTCAGGATGGCGGCGACGATGTCAGCGTGTCGACGGCCGACGGGCGCACATTGACCGGCGCGGCGTTGATCGCCGCCGACGGTCTTCGTTCGCTATTTCGCCAAAAACTCATCGGCGACGGTGAGCCGAATCCGGTCGGCTACGCGGCGCTGCGCACGATTGTGCCGATAAGCGAGCTAAAGGCCGACGTCCCGCGCGATTGCGTCGCGTTGTGGGGCGGACCGGGTTATCACGTCGTTCATTATCCGTTGCGCCACGGCGCCGAGTTCAACATCGTCGCGGTGTTTCGCACCGCGACCCATGCCGAAAAGGCCGACGTGGCAACCTATCGCGCCGAACTGGAACAAACCTATCGGAGCGCGCACCCTTCGATGCGCGAATTAAATGCGATGATGGACTTGCGCTGGCGGCGCTCGGTCGCCGATCGCGCGCCGGTGCGGCATTGGCACAAGGGACATATCGTGCTCCTTGGCGACGCGGCGCACGCCCCGCTGCAATCCTTGGCGCAAGGCGCGTGTATGGCGATCGAAGATGGGCTTTGCCTCGCCGAGGCAATCCATGGTGCTGACGGCGATTTTGCCGCCGCATTCCGCCGCTATGAGGCGCTCCGCCTTACGCGAACCGCGCGCGTGCAGCTCGAATCCCGCGCGCTGTGGGAAACGTTTTATCATGTCGAGGGCATTGCCCGCGACGTGCGCAATGCGGCCGTCGCCACATGGGATGAAGCGCATATATTTGACTGTCTAGCGTGGCTCTACGGCGGCGCTCCGGGATTTAGCCAGTGAATTACAACAATATGTGATGGTGGGATTTCTGCCGCCGCCACAAAAAAGAACCCCAAGCCAGATACGCGCTCGGGGTTGTTCGCAGTTTGTTGCCTCAAACGTTAGGCTTCTAGCGCTGAGCGGCCAGGGGTGTCGGGGGATGGGGTGACCGCCCAGCCTGGCCTAATGCAGAGTATTTAGTTATCCGCCGCGCAAATTCAACGCGCGATTACCGTATCGGCTGATCGGCGAGCTTCGCCAAGTTCGGCAAAAACTTCATCGTTGTGCTGGCCCAGCATCGGCGGTGGCGTGTCGATGCGCGGGCCGCCATGGGCGAAGGTAAACGCGGCGAGCGGCACGGACAATTCGCGCTCCACGCCCGCGCCCGTCGCGTGGCGGTGAATGACGCCGCGGCTGGCGAGCTGCGGATCGGACAGCGCCTCTCCCATCGTGCGCACGCGCGCCGCCGGCACATGACGCGCTTGCAGGAACTCTTCCCATTCGGCGGCGCTCTTCGTGCACATGATCTCGGTGAGCACGGCAACTTCGCGGGCGTGATCGGCATCGCGCTCGTCGTTGGTTTTTTTGATCATGTCGGGACGGCCGAGAACCGTCCATAAACGTTTTTGTTGCCGCAAATTGCTGGCGCCGAGCATGACGATACCGTCTTTTGCCGCGTAGGCCGAATTGGTCGCATGCGGATGGCTGTTGCCGTGCGGCTTTGGATGCGCGCCGTTGCGCAGATAGCCGGTCAAATGCGAGCTCATCAGGATCATCGCCACGTCGAGCATCGCCATGTCGATGCGCTGGCCTTTTCCGGTGCGCTCGCGCTGGAACAGCGCCGCCGCGAGCGCGAAGGCGCCGGTCGTGCCGGTGGCATAGTCGATCACCGGGCTGCCGAGCTTGACGGGATGCACGTCCTTGGTTCCGGTCATCGCCATAATGCCGGAGGTCGCCTGGATCACGTGGTCATAAGCGGTTTGTGTGCCGCGCGGCCCGCTCTGCCCAAAGGCCGAGAACGAGGCGTAAATCAGCCGCGAATTGATCGCGGCCAGCGCCTCATAGCCAAGCCCCAGCGCCTCGAAGGCGCCGGGTCGATAGTTCTCGACGAACACATCCGCAGTGGCCACCAGCTTTTTCAGAATTTCGCGATCTTTCGCCTGCTTCAGGTCGAGCGTGATCGAGCGCTTGTTCGAGGCCTGAGTGAGGAACGAGGTGCCCATCTTGCGGCGGTTAAGATCCTTGTCGCTGCCGGCACTGCGGCTCTGATCGGGATCCTCCGGATGCTCGACCTTGATGACGTCGGCGCCAAGGACGGCGAGCTGATAGGTGGCGAAAGGCCCGGCCAAAACATGGGTGACGTCGATCACCCGGATTCCCTCAAACGGTCGCATCGGCGCGCCCTCCTGCAACTTTGATCAATGTATCTACTATATTATCTTGCCAATCTCGGCTCAGCCCTGTCACACGTGAATCAAGTCACATGTGGACAGCAGGGCCCGTAGCTCAATGGTCAGAGCTAGCGGCTCATAACCGCTTGGTTGGAGGTTCGAGTCCTCCCGGGCCCACCAT
>Ga0187819_10000072_pt1 | contig 44832 bp, 46 predicted proteins | sample NC_wetland_sal_i_15_FD_132411 | JGI IMG/M metagenome (GOLD analysis project Ga0187819, IMG submission 132411) | Wetland sediment microbial communities from Neuse River Estuary, North Carolina, USA - SO4_4 | ecosystem: Environmental > Aquatic > Freshwater > Wetlands > Sediment | place: USA... | reverse complement strand
CCGGCAACCGAGCACCTGGCGCGGAAGATCAGAACAGATCCTGCTCAATCAGGCGGGCTGCGAAGCAAGAAAAACTCCAGCCGTTGGAGTGGTGTTTTTTCTTGACTTCTCCCTTTATAGAACGAATCGGTACTATTTAGCCGGACGGCTCGGGACCGGTCGTTGCATTGGAGATCACCATGTCAACCTTTCTGCGGACGGTGGAGTTTCTTGAGCTGAGCTTATGGCTCGGGAGTGATGTTTTTCTCAGCTTTGTGGTGGCGCCGGGGGCGTTTCGGTTGTTGGCGAGCCGGGACCAGGCGGGGGCCATGGTTGGGTTTGGGCTTTGGTGGATGCATATGATCGGAGTGGTGTGCGGGATCACCATTTTGCTGGCCCGTTTGTTGCGAACGCGAACGTTTGCCAGTCTAGTGGCTCCAGCGGCGCTATGCGTCGTGTTGATGATCGGGCTCACGGGGGTGTCGCAGCATGCGGTTAGTCCGAAGATGGCGGCGCTGCGGGTGCAGATGGGGTCGATCCAGGCGACTGCGGGCGACAGTCCGCTGCTTGCGGAGTTCAGCCGGTTGCACCGCATCTCGGTGTCGCTGGAAAGCGGGGTGCTATTGGCTGGAGTTGCTGCTATGTATTTGATGGTGAAAGAATTAGCCGCTAAAAACTGAACACCGCGCTAGCCAGCAACCATCCTGGCAGCGGGTACTACCCTCGAAAAACATGCCATCACTGATTGCCTGAAATGCTTGAGCTGGTCAAGCATTTGAAGGCTGTGTGTAACCGCACCCAGCGACAAAGGCAAACAAAATAAAAGATTTAGTTTCAGGCCACAGAAATACAAGATCAAAAAAAGCGCAGTAAAAAATTACTTGCGGCGTTTGTGGGATTTGACCAGGGCGATCTTGGATTTGTGGCGTTTGATTAGCTTGGCGGGGCGAATCTTGCGGGTGACGGCGTGGCCGGCGCGCTCGAAGGCGCGCCACATGTACCAGCTCGCGACGGTGCGGTAGGGGCGCCATTGTTCGCCGAAGGCCAGGAGTTCTTTGGGTTTGGGCATGTGCTTCTTGCCGTAGGTGACGCACCAGCCCTTTTTTACGCCGAGGTCGTGGATGGGGAGGACGTCGGGGCGACCCAGATTGAAGATGAGGAACATTTCGACGGTCCAGACGCCGATGCCGCGGACGGAGACGAGGCGCTCGATGAGCTCTTCGTCGGACATTCTGATGGCTTGCTCGCGGGTGGGAACGATGCCGCTGATCGTTTTGGCGGCTAAGTCTTTCATGGCGACGACTTTGGCGCCGGAGAGGCCTGCTTTGCGGAGGGTTTGCTTGCGGAGCTTGACCACTTGTTCGGGGGTTGGAGGGCGATCAGTGCCGCTGAGGGCCTTGACGCGGGAGTAGATGGTGGCGGCGGCTTTGCCGGAGATGGATTGGTAGGCGATGGCTTCCATGAGCGCTTCGTAGGGAGATTCGGCGGCATGGGCATCCGTGCCGAATTGGTGGGTTTCGGCGATGAGGAGGGCGAGTTTTTCGTCTTTGGTGGAGAGGTGGGACATGGCGGCGGCGAGGTCGAAGGGGAGTTGTGGGGGCATAAGGGGCACGATAGCTCAGGTCTTGGGGAGGAGGAAAGAGGAGAAGGAGGAAAGACTAAACGCGGAGACGCAGAGGACGCCGAGGGGTTGCAGACCGGAGAGGGAAAGGATTTAACACAGAGGGCACGGAGGCTGGAGCACAGAGGTCACTGCATGGTCTGTGCTACCATGCCAAGTTTATGCAAACAGGAATTATTGGACTACCACAGGTAGGGAAGACGACGCTTTTCCGGATCCTCACGAAGGCGAGCGTGGAGGGTAAAGCGGGATCGCAGGGGACCCACGTGGGCGTGGCAAAAGTGCCCGAGCCTCGGCTGTTAGAGCTGGCCAAACTATACAACCCGAAAAAGATAACGTACGCAACGGTGCAGTACGTGGACCTGGGCGGGATGCAGAAGGAACGCAACCGCGATGCGCTGGCGCCGCTGCGGGAGGTGGATACGATCGCGCACGTGATCCGCGTGTTTGAAGATCCATCGGTGCCGCATGCGGAGGGGAGCATCGACCCGCTGCGAGATGCGACGAACCTGGAACTGGAGTTGATCCTCGCGGACCACGACCAGATCACACGACGGTTGGAACGGATAGAGAAGGATTTAAAGAAGAAGAATGATCCGGTGCTGGTGGTGGAGAAAAACGTTCTGGAGAAGTGCAAGGCGCATTTGGAGGCCGAAAAACCTCTGCGCGAGTTGGAGCTAACGGCGGAAGAGCGCAAGACGATTGGCGGATTTTTGTTTTTGTCGGCGCGCCCGGTGCTGTATGTGTTGAACGTGGGAGACGACGAAGCGGCGCAGTTGGACACGGCGGTGGAGCGGCACAAGCTGAGCGCGCTGCAGGGACGGCCAAATTCGGCAGTGGTGGCCATCTGCGGGCGATTGGAAGCGGAACTGGCGGAGATGGACGAGAAGGAAGCGGCGGAGCTGCTGGCTTCGTACGGACTGAAGGAACCGGGGCTGAACCGCTTGATTCGCGCGACGTATGACCTGATGGGATTGATCCAATTCTTTACGGCAGGGGAGCCGGAAGTACGGGCGTGGACGATCCGCAAGGGCGCGAACGCGGTGAAGGCAGCGGGAGCGATTCACAGCGACATCGAGAAGGGATTTATTCGGGCGGAAGTGGTGCGGTGGAATGATTTGGTGGCAGCGGGGAGCGTGGCGGCGGCGCGAGAGAAGGCGCAGGTGCGGCTGGAGGGGAAGGAATACATCGTGCAGGAAGGGGATGTGATTTTGTTTCGGCACAGTGGATAGGAAGAGAAGCAAAGAAAAAGCGAGGAATTTAACACAGAGGACGCAGAGCTCGGAGCACAGAGGGTACGAAGACTGCTGGGATGGGTTGGGTGAGTCGCCGGTTTGCGGGGAGAGCAATTGTGGTTGGGCACAGATTGAAGTCTGTGCCGTTTGAGATGGCTAACGACGAAGCAACGCGGATTGGGCTGGCGGCTGGGCTTGGGCTTGTGGCCGCGGCGGGAAATTTGCTCGGCGGGTATTTCGTTGTGCGGAAGGATTGGCCGCGGAGGTTTCTGCAGTATTTTCTGGCGCTGGGCGCCGGGTACATGCTGGCGGTGGCATTCGTAGAAGTGATTCCGGAGTCGGTGCGGCTCTCGGGCGAGAGCGCGCTTCTTTACGTGCTAATTGGATTTTTCCTAGTGCATCTGTTCGAGCACACGATTGCACCGCATTTCCATTTTGGCGAAGAGACACATTGCGAAGAGGTGAGTCATCATCACGTCCGGATGACGGTGTTGCTCGGTTTGGGGATTCACACTTTTTTTGACGGCGTGGCGATCGCCGCCGGGTTTTTGGTTTCGACTTGGTTGGGAGTGGTGATCTTTGTGGCGGTGTTTTTGCACAAACTGCCGGAGGGATTCACGGTGGCATCGGTGGTTCTGGCGAGCGGGCAGGGGAAGCGCAACGCAATTCTGGCAGCCGGGTTATTAGGGGTGGCGACGCTGCTAGGTGTCTTGCTGACGAGTGCGCTGCAAGGGGAGCTGAAATACGCGCTGCCGGTGTCCGGCGGCGTGACGCTGTATGTGGCGGCGACGGACTTGCTGCCGGAGGTCAACCGGGAACCGAACTGGCGGATGGCGCTGCTGGTATTCGTGGGTGTGGTCAGCTTATTGATAATGGAGCGGTTGTTTCACGTGTAGTTTCGCTCTAGTTTCGCCTTTGGCCACTCCCGCCTATTTGCAACTTCCTGAGACTACACGTGTTTGATACAGTGTGGCGGCTATGGCCAGGTCGGACGTCCAACTGATGCTGGACGCGAAGGCGGGCGATGAACAGTCGTTCGCGCTTCTGCTGCAGCGGTACCGAAGTCCACTGGTCAACTTTCTGTACCGGATGGTTCGGAACCGGGAACAGGCGGAAGACCTCGCGCAGGAAGTTTTCCTTCGGGTGTACCGGGCGCGAGCGGATTACGTGCCGAGCGCGAAGTTCACCACGTGGCTGTTCCGAATCGCGACGAATCTGGCGCTGAATTCGCTGCGAGACAACCGCTATCAGCGAATGGAAGTGTCACTGGACGCGCCGGTGGCCGCGGATGCCGAGGACGGCGATGAGCGGCCGCTGGACGTCGCCGACAAACATCCCGACATCGAGCAGCACCTGGTGGAGGAGGCACGGCGCAAAATGATCCGGCACGCAATCGAGAAACTGCCGGAAAAGCAGCGCGCGGCAGTGCTCCTGCATAAGTATCAGGAGCTGGACTACAACGAAATTGCGAAGATCTTGGAGTGCTCGGAAAGCGCGCTGAAATCGCTGCTGTTCCGGGCATATGAAACGCTGCGAGTGGAACTGGCGCCGCTTGTGGCGCAGGCGAAGTGAAGGGGAAAAATGAAGTAATGAGGTGAAGAAGTAAGGAAGTAAAGAAAGAAAGAAAAAAGTGAAGAATTTAAGACAGAGAGCACAGAGGTCGGAGCACAGAGGGCACAGAGAAGGACGGTTTTTTGGGAACGAGCTTGGAGTAGAAAGAAGGGCGTTATGAGTTGCAATCGAATTGAGAGCCGGATTCTGGCGTATGTGGATGGGCGGCTGAAGGCAAGCGAGGCGCGCGAGGTAGAGACGCATCTTGCGGGGTGCGCGGCGTGCCGTGTGCGCGTGAATGAGTTTCGCGCGGTGTCGAGTTTGCTGGAGGAATTGCCGCTGATCGAACCGTCGGGGGCGTTTGATGCGCGAGTGCGCGCGCGTGTGGCTGCGGAGCCGGTGAAGCGGAGTTGGTGGGCATGGTTTGCGCCGTCGCCGCGAGTGGTATTTGCGGCGTCGATGCTGCTGCTGGCGACGGTGTGGATCGGTTCGCGGCCTGGGGATCATTCCGTGAGCGGTCCGACGATTGATCCGGTGGAACAGATCGCGAGTGACTTACCGGTGCTGGAGAATTATGACGTGCTCTCGAACTTCGAGGCGCTGACGGATTTGCCTGATCCGGTGCAGAACGACGAAGGGAATCAGCAAGACACGAACCAGCAAATGTAGGTGCGATGAAACTGTGGCGCCAATTCGGTGGATGGTTGTGCGGGCTGGGGCTCAGCGCGGCACTGGCGTTGCCGTGTGTCGCGGCGCAGCATCCGTCCAAGGACCGTCCTCCGCATCCCGCAGGCAATGGGAAAGCGGAGGAACGGAGGAACGACCGGCCGCCGAACGCCGGGGGGAATGTTGCGTATCCCAATTCAACTGGAAGCGGAGCGCGGGTGCCGACACCACCGCCGAACGTGCAAGAGCGTTGGCGGAATATGACGCCGCAAGAAAAACAGAGAATCTTTCAGAATGAGGAAAGGCTGAGGCGTCTTCCGCCGGCCCAGCAGCAAGTGCTTCGCGATCGCGCGCAGGTGTGGAGAAGGATGACGCCGGAGCAGCGGGATCACATCCGGAATGACGTGCTGCCGAAGTGGAAGCAAATGCTGCCAGATCGCAAGCTGGCAATTCAGCAGAGGCTGCGTGTGCTGCAGAATATGCCGGAGTCGGCGCGAAATCAGCGGCTGAATGATCCGAATTTTACGCGTGGGATGAGCGAGGACGATCGGGCCACGCTGCGCGATTTGAGTCATCTGCATGTGGGTGGAGCGCCCGAGCCGCCGGGCGAGTGAGTCGAGCTGTGGCTCGCAGTTCCCAGCAGCGCCTTCCTAAGTCATAGCAAGGTCAGAGGCTAGCGCCCTACATCTTGCCAAGCTGGGACGCAGCGGCGCGATCGCCTGAGAAGCAGGCAATTTGGTTCGTCGGGCGCTTGGCCTCGATTTGACAATGTCCATCGTGACGCGGCATCGTGAATAGCTCGCGGTAACCAGCATCCCGGAATTGGAGGGAACCTCCTGCTCGTGTCCACGCGCTTCCGCGCCTTGCAGCACCGGAATTTTCAACTTTTCATTGCGGGGCAGCTTATTTCGCTCATTGGAACGTGGATGCAGTCAACCGCGCAGCTTTGGCTGGTGTACAGGTTGACGCATTCGGCGGCGCTGCTGGGCGTTTTTGGATTTGCGAATCAGATTCCGATTCTGGTACTCGCGTCCGTGGGCGGGTACATCGGCGACCGGTATAACCGCCATCTGGGTGTGATCTGGACGCAAACGGCGTCGATGATTTTGGCGTTTGTGCTGGCGGCGCTGACGCTTACGCACCTGATTCAGGTGTGGCATCTGATCTTCATCGCGTTTTTGGTGGGCATCGTCAATGCGTTTGATGTGCCGATCCGGCAAGCGTTTCTGGTGCAGATGGTCGGCAAGGAAGACTTGCCGAATGCGATCGCGTTGAACTCGTCGATTTTCAATGGGGCACGCGTGGTGGGTCCGGCGATTGCCGGCTTTGCGATTGCCTGGATTCACGAGGGGTGGTGTTTTTTTCTGAATGGCGTGAGTTTTGTTGCGGTGATTATGGCGCTGCTGGCGATGCGCATTGCGAAGACCGAGCCGAAAACTCCGGGAGGTTCACCCCTGCGAAATTTCCTGGAAGGGTTCCGCTTTGCGATGAACGATGTACCGATTCGCTCTGCGCTGCTGCTGTTGAGCGTGCTGAGCTTGTTTGGCTTGCAGTATTCGGTGTTTCTGCCGGTTTTTGCCAGCGACGTTTTGCATCGCGGGGCTCGGGGATTCGGATTGCTGATGAGCACGGCGGGCATCGGCGCAGTGCTGGGGGCGCTGCAATTTGCGGCGCGGACCAGCTACAAAGGTTTGGCGCGGTGGATTGCGACAATGTCCGCGATCTGCGCGATGTGTTTGATCGTGTTCTCGCAGTCCCACGTGTTTTGGCTTTCGGGGACGGTGCTGTTTGTAGTGGGCTTTGCCGCGACGTCGCAAATGGCGGCGACGAACACGACCGTGCAGAATCGCGTGCCGGATGAATTGCGCGGGCGGGTGATGGCGGTGTACGCGACGATGTTCATGGGCGTGCAGCCGATCGGGTCGTTGATCGCGGGTGGGGTGGCGAAGAGGATCGGTGCGCCGTATACGCTGGCGGTTTTTGGTGCGATCGTGCTGGTGGGGAGTTTGGTTTTTGTGTTGCGGGTGGTGATGAGGCTGCGGCCGGCGGGGGCGACGGCGGCGGCGCCGGGCGGGTAGGCGATATGCGGGGTGCGCGGGCCGATATCTTGCCGAGCAGGGGCGCAGCATGCTGCGCCCCTACACTTGAACGTTAGGAAGGGTTGGGGCGGTAGAGCCAGGGGGGCTTGGTGAGCGACTCGTTCAGGGTCGCGGTTGGGGTGGCAATGCCGGCGAGAATCGCGTCCACTCTTGGGCGCTGCGGGGAGAGGAAGCAGACGGGGTCGGTGGCGGCGGCTTCGCCGGCGAGGAGGAGGGCTTGGCAGCGGCAGCCGGCAAAGTCCAGGGTGCGGCGGTCGCAGATCTTGCAGGGCTCTTGCATCCAGTCTTCGCCACGAAATTTTTGGAAGGCTTCGGAGGTTTCCCAGATTTCGCGGAGGCTGCGTTGCTTGACGTTGTCGAAGCGCAAGCCGGGAATGATTTTTGCGGCGTGGCAGGGAAGCGCGTCGCCGCTTGGCGTGATCAGCATCAGCTTGCGACCCCAGCCGCCCATGCAGGGTTTGGGATATTTCGCGTAGTAATCCGGAACGACAGATTCGATGCGTATTTTCCCGCGGAGGCGCTCTTCGGCGCTTTTCAGAGTTTCCAGGGAGCGGTCGAGTTGCGCGCGGGTTGGCAGCAGGTATTCGCGATTGGCGAAGGCCCAGCCATAGTACTGAACATTGGCGAATTCGATGCGGGTGGCGCTTGAGGATTCGGCCAGAGTCAGCATTTCTTCGATTTGATCGATGTTGCGCCGGTGGATGACGAAGTTCAACGTCACGGCGACGCGAACTTTCTTCAACCATTCCAGAACGCGAAGTTTTTGCGCGTGGGCTTTCGTGCCGCAAATTTCGTTGGCGGTTTCCTCGCGGGCGCCTTGGAAGCTGAGTTGGAAGTGATCGAGGCCGGCTTCGACGAGTTGAGCGAGACGCGACTCGTCGAGAGGCATGCCTGAAGAGATCAGGTTTACGTAGAGGCCGGTGGCGCGAGCGGCGCGGATTAGGTCGAGGATGTCAGTGCGGGCGAGAGGCTCGCCGCCGGTGAAATCGGCTTGCAGGACGCCGGCTTGGGCGGCCTCCTGGAAGACGCGGGACCAAACCTGGGTGGGGAGTTCCTCGGAACGGTTGGTCAATTCGAGGGGGTTGGAGCAGTAGACGCAATGCAGGGGGCAGCGGTGGGTGAGTTCGGCGATCAGGGCGAGAGGATTGGTCGTGGCCATGGAGGTCCTGACACATTAGTTTAACCCGAGTCGTAGGTGCAGCTAGGTCTGGCGTCGCTCGCGGTTTGGGCGGGGTCGGAAACTGGCTGTCAGGGTCTTGTTGGTCAAAGGCGGGACCCGGCTCCCGCACTCCAAATTACCCAAAGTCGAGGGCGCGCTGGTCGTGGAGCAGGGTTAGGTAGCCTAGGATGTCGGTTTCCACCTTTTTTGGCTCGGCTTTGGAATAGAGCTGTTGTAGCTCGGCGATGATTTGTTGAACTGTGTGCTGGCCGTCGCAACGTTGGACGATTTCTAGGCTGGGGCCGTTGAGGCGAAGGGCACGTTCGGGCATGAGCAGGACGCGCTGTTGCTGGTTGTTGTCCCCGAGGCGGCAGCCGGGGGCGAGACGCGGGTGGGATTGCAGGTCCGGGGTCATGTGTTGTACTCGCGGGGGACAAAGGCGCCGGGTGGGGGCCAGCCGGGATTGACGTAGGCGAAATAGAGGGCGTCGAGCTGGGCCCAGAGGATGTCGCACTTGGCGCGAAGGGCGGCGTGGGCCTTGTCCTGGTCGTCGCGGGTGTGGGCGTGCTGGACGACCCACGCCAGCGCGAACTCGGCGTCTTCCGGCGCTTGCGTGAGGCGGCCCGTGAAGTAGTCGAGGCCACTGGCGAGCCAGGGGTAGTGCTGGCGCAGGCGATCCAAGCGCAGAGTGATCAGCTTCTTGGAAAAAAGCTCGGTGAGCGAAGAGGCTACGGCCTCCAGATGCGACCGCGTAGAAACGAAATCCACATAAGCCTGGACGGCGTAACGCGTGGCGGGCAAGATGCCGTCGCCGTTGAGCGCTTGCTCGCGGGGAAGTCCGGTAGCTTCGACCAGGCGCAGCCACTTCTCGATGCCGCCAGGCTTGGTGCCGTCACCGTCATGGTCGAGGATGCGTTTGCGCCAGGCGAGACGAAAGGCGGGATCTTCACTGCGCGCAAGAATCGCGGCATCTTTGATCGGGATGCGGCTTTGGTAGTAGTAGCGATTCAGGGCCCAGGCTTGGAGCTGGCCGCGTGTGAGCTTGCCTTCGTGCATCAGCAGGTGAAACGGGTGCTTGTGGTGATAGCGTTCTTCACCGATGGCGTGAAAACCGGCGATGAAATCGGCTTTCGAGAGCAGGGGCTGGCCCGACTTGTCGGCGGCGACCGTCACAGTTCGAACTCCATTCCATCGTAGGCGATTTCGAAGCCGGCATCCAGCACGGAGCGATGCTCGGGGCTGTCCTCGTCAAGGATTGGATTGGTGTTGTTGATGTGGATCAGCACGCGGCGGCCACGGGCATTGCGTGGGAATTGTTCGAGCATGCCGCCGGGCCCGGAGAGCGGCAGGTGCCCCATATCGCGGGCCGTTTTGCTACTGCGACCGGTGTGGATCAATTCGTCGTCGCTCCAGAACGTGCCATCGATCAAGACAAGATCGGCGGAAGCGGCGTACTTCGTCCATTCCGAGTTGCGCCCGGAAAGGGAAGGAGCGACGAAGAGGCTTTTGCCACGATGCTCGAAACTGAAGCCGACGGTGGCCTCGTCGGTGGGAAGCGTGCGGGAGAGCTCGCTGCTCACGTAGTCGGGGTAGCTATCCCCCAGCGGGATGGTGGCGCAGACGAATGCGGGCGCCTCGCCGGGACTCTCCGACAAATGACAGCCCAGGCGCCCTTTGCTCGAGAGAATCTGCCACTGAACGGGCGGATCGGATCGCTCGAGAACGCCAAAGATCTTGTTCTCTTTCTTGAGGATTCTCTGGAGCGCGGCGGTGGCAAAAACGAAGAAGGATTGGAACTCGCGGAGATGAAGCAAGCCCAGGATCGAATCGACGTCAGCGGAGGGCAGGAAGACGCCTGCGATCGGCGAGTGGCTCGGTGCTTGATCGCTGGGAGATAGCTCCGGCGTAGCGAGAATTTGAGTTCTCAGATCGGGCGAGGCGCCGACAAGGAACCAGATCCTGGAGTCAGGCGAGAATGCGATCTGGGTTTGGGTACGAGCCGAGCCGCGCAGACTGCCGCTTCTCAGACGCCGGCAATTCGCACAGTTGCAATTCCATTGGGGGAAGCCGCCTCCGGCTGCCGAGCCGAGGATTTTAATGCGCATGGCGGGCCTGGTTGATGGACCGGGTCAAACAATAATGGTTATGGGAGATCACTGGCTTTGAAAACAAAAGCGCCCGCTTCAGAAAGCGGCCGCTACAGTGCGCCGCTCCGCGGAAGCGGGAGCTGGAAAGACGTCCGGAGCAGAGAATTAGAGCTCGGCGTTGGCGTACGAGCTGATTTCGCAGTTCAGATCGATCTCTTCGTGCTGCGGGGTTACCCATTCCATGGTCGGGTCTCCTTGGAAATGACATCTGGAAGACGCCAGAAGGATAACATGGCCCGCGGGAAAATGGAACGTGCGTGTCCCATGCGTGGCGAAGAACAGACGAAAGCAGCTCGCATCCGTGCCTGATTGATTACCTGGGGATGCTGTTCCAGGAGTGGTTACCTGCGGAGGCGCCTCGGCAGGTGCTGCGCACGAAAACAAACGCCACAAAATGTAGAGTCTGCGCAGAAATCGGAGCACAATTCGTGGCGGTGAACTTCCGCCGCACTCGCGACGAAGATTTTCCTCAACTATTTTGAAAGAAAAGCATGTTTCCTCTTGACAAGGTCTAAAACGCGCTTATCATGTGGCGACAAGTGGGGTAAAGTGGTTGATAGTAGAACGAAGTAGAGGGTTTTAGAGGGCTGTGGTGCAACGGGGCATTCGATACCACTTCTTCTTCAATGGTGACCCGAGAGCGGCATTTGTGAGCAATACCGGCTGCGGGGTCCAAATGAGCAGGGCGAATGAAGCTTCGGGGAAACTGTCCGGCAAAGGTGGACGAGAAGGGTCGTCTGAAGATACCCGCCGTGTTTCTGGAAGCGCTAAAGGAATATGGCACGGAGTTCTACATTACCAGCATGACCGGAGAATCGGTGAGAATTTACCCCATGCGGGTCTGGTCGGAGATCGAAGACAAGCTGGCGGCGCTGCCTTCGCAAAACCAGGCCAAACGAAAATTTTTGATGCGGACAAGCTATTACGGGCAGACGGTCGAACTGGACGGGCAGGGCAGGGTATTGCTTCCGGCAGTGTTGCGAGAATCGGCGCAGATGAAGGGCGACGTGGATGTGTTCGGGGCTCTGAACTATCTCGAGGTCATGAACCATACGCGGCTTGTGGATGACTTGAAGAACCAGCCGTTCACGGACGAGGACTTCAAGGCGCTGGAAGATTTAAAGATTTAGGTCGGGATCAGAAAGACAACTGAAATTGGGATCAGGCGCAAAGCGGCCGAACGGCGCCGAAGTCGAAGTGTGCTCGGAGATGGAGTGAGGCGCTGGTGGGGAGCGGAGCCGAACCACACACGCCGGTGTTGCTGGAAGAGGTGCTGGAATGGCTGCGCATCAAGCCGGACGGAAGCTACGTCGACGCGACGCTGGGAGCCGGGGGACATTCGGCGGCGATCGCGGCAAGGTTGACAACCGGAAGGTTGATCAGCCTGGACCGGGACGTACAGGCGCTCGAGTTGGCGCGGGAGCGGTTGAAGAGCTTTGGGCCGAAGGTGAGGCTGGTGGCGTCGCCGTTCTCGAGGATTGCGGAGGTCGTGCACGAGTTGGGGATTCCCGGGGTGGACGGGGTCTTGGCCGACTTGGGGGTTTCGAGCATGCAGCTTGATCAAGCGGCGCGGGGATTTTCGTTTCGCGAGGCGGGTCCGCTGGACATGCGGATGGATACCGGAGACGAGTTGACGGCAGACGAAATTGTGAATCGCTGGTCGGAGAAAGAAATAGCCGACCTGCTCTATCGGGGAGCCGAAGAGCACGATTCCAGAAGGATCGCCAGGGCGATCGTACGGGCGCGACCCATACGGGACACCGCGCACCTGGCAACGGTTGTGGCAGGGGCCCGAAAGCAATGGGGAAGGCAGAGACTGCATCCCGCAACAAAAACGTTTCTGGCGCTGCGGATAGCGGTGAATCGAGAGATGGAGGCACTCGGGCAGTTTCTTTCTCGGACCCCCGCCACATTAAATTCGGGCGGCCGCTGGGTGGTGGTGAGCTACCACTCGGGCGAAGACCGCCTGGTGAAGCACGCGTTCCAAGAGGGAGAGCGTCAGGGGACGCTCAAGGTGCTGACCAAACACGTGATCCAGCCGACCGCAAGAGAGATTTCGGCGAACCCACGATCGCGAAGTGCGAAACTGCGGTGCGCGGAAAGAGTGTAAGGATGAAGTCGAGGAAAAAGAGGGGTGGCACCACACAGTTTCACACCGTCAAGCGAATTGACAATTCGCGATTGGTGCGGAACGTGGAGCCGGTGCGCTTACGCGGCCTATATCGGACGGCCGGGCTGGGCGCCATCGTCGCCGTGTTTTTCATGATGTACATTTACCAGCATTTCCGCTGCATCGACTTGAGCTTCCAACTCGAAGACTTGAAGGTGAAGCAGACACAGGCTGCGGCGCTCAACTCGGAATTGCGGCTGGAGATTGCAGCGCTGCGCGATCCGCGACGTATTGACGTGATCGCGCGCCGCCAGCTTGGCTTGACGCAGCCGTTGCCAACGCAGGTGCAGGAATACGACGCACCCAGCGGCGCGGAAGTGGCGGCCCGCTATGCCCGTTCGAATCGCGACTAGTGACCTGGTTTTCCCCGCGCGGCTCCCTGTGGACCCCCACCCGGCCGGGGTCACACCGGAACACGAGCCAACCGTAATTCCAAACAACTGCCAACCGGAGCGCTTGCCGACCTAATCGTCATGCCACAGAAACGAGCCCACGCCGCTGTTGGTGGCCGCCAAGCGGCCAAGCGTTTGCTGATCGTTGCTGGCGTGGCGCTGTTGTGGAGCACGGCGGTGCTCGGGCGCCTCGCGTATCTGCAACTGGTGCGTCATGGCGACTATCTTGCCCGCGCGCTGCGGCAACAGCAGCGCACCATCGAAATCACGCCGCAGCGCGGCATCATCTACGACCGCAACATGCATCCGCTGGCGATGAGCGTGCCGGTGAAATCCGCATTCGTGGTGCCCGCGGAGATCGCCGATGAATCGCTCGCGGCGCATCTGCTGTCGGGCGTGGTCAACGTGCCGCAAGACGTGCTGGAGGCGCGATTCCAGTCCTCGCGATCGTTTGCCTGGGTGTCGCGCAAGCTGCCGCCGGAGAAAGTGGAGGCGGTTGAGGCGTTGAACCTGAAAGGCATCTATTTCCAGGAGGAGAATCAAAGGTTTTATCCCAAGCGCGATCTCGCCGCGCATGTTCTGGGTTTTGTCGATCCCGATGAGAAGGGACTCGGCGGAATCGAGTCCGAGCTCGACGGGCAGATCCGGGGGAAAAGCGAAAAGATCATCGTGATGGCCGATGCGCGGCAGCGCTGGTTCGATGGCAGCGAAGCGCAGCGCGAGCGCGGGGCCAATGTAGTGCTGACGCTGGATGAAAAGATTCAGTACATCGCACAACGCGAGTTAAGCGCGGCGATCGACAAGACGCATGCGATGGCCGGCAGCGTGATTGTGATGAACCCGAATACCGGGGAAATCCTGGCGCTGGCGAACTGGCCGCGGTTCAATCCGAACGCAGCGACTACAGCGCCGGCGGAAGCGCGAATGAACCGGTCGGTTAGCGCGGTGTACGAGCCGGGTTCGACGTTCAAGCTGATTACCTTGGCGGCGGCTTTCGATCAAAACATCACGCGGCCGGATGAGGTTTTCGATTGCGAGCACGGCGCGGTCTACATTGCCGGCCATCGAATCCGCGATCACAAGGCGTTTGGCTTGTTGAGCGTGGCGGACATTCTTGCGCAATCCAGCGACGTCGGCGCGATCAAGATCGCGCTGCTGTTAGGGGCGCCGAAATTCTACGAGTACATTCGCGCGTTTGGGTTCGGCGCGCCAACCGGCGTGGACATGCCCGGCGAGAGCAGAGGTCTGTTGCACCGGCTGGAAAATTGGAGCGCGATCTCGATCGGCTCGATCTCGATGGGTCAAGAGATCGGCGTTACGCCGATTCAGCTGGTTACCGCCGTTTCCGCAATCGCCAACGGGGGAACGCTCTACAAGCCGCACGTGGTGGCCGAATTGCGGCGGGGCACCAGAGTCTTGCCCCCGGACGGCCCGCTGGCAGCCGCCGAGCCCAGGCGCATCATCCGGCCGGAAACGGCGGCGACGCTGCGCCGCCTGATGGAGGGTGTGGTACTGAATGGAACGGGGAAGCTGGCGCGCCTGGACGGCTGGACCGCGGCCGGTAAGACGGGATCGGCGCAGAAAATCGATCCCGCAACGGGACGCTATTCTCCGACGCAGCTGATTGCGTCGTTCACGGGCTTCGCTCCCATCAGCAATCCGGCGGTCACCATTCTGATTTCGCTGGACTCCCCTGTTGGGCTGCATGAAGGTGGAATGGTAGCGGCACCGGTGTTCAAGCGAATCGCCGAGCAGGTGTTGTCTTATTTGGATGTTCCGCGTGACGTGCCGTTGAATCCTCGATTGTTGCAAGCGTCTTACAAGCGCCAGGACATCGCGGATGGCGCGGCGCTGGAGGATTTTACGCCGACGGATTTCTCCGGGCAGCCGGACGAGCTGCCCGTGGAATCTAAGCAAGGGACACCTGCGGAAGCAAAAGAGCAAGCTCCGGAAGTGATGATGGCCGTCGAGGAAGGTGGCGACGTCACCGTTCCGGATTTCGCCGGGAAGACGATGCGAGAGGTTACGGAGATGTGTTTGCGGCTGGGACTGGACCCGGTGCTGGTTGGCAGCAATCTTGCAGCGGAACAGACGCCGGTGGCCGGAACAAAGGTGAGGCCAGGGGCGAAGGTGACGGTTCAATTCGGGACGCCTGCGGCGAAGCCGGTGAGAGCGCACAAGAGATAGAAAGACGGGGTCGGCCGCTCGGCGGCCGGATACGAGATTGAATCAAACACAAGAGAAAGAACAAAAGTCCATTGCCAAGGATGCGGAAGGCCAGCGGAGCGTTTCTGGTTCTGAGTGCGTGCCGGATCCAAGTATGAAATTGAGCGCGCTTCTTGCGGGCGTCGAAGCAGATGTGCCCGCGGAGAGCGGCGAACTTGAAATTCGGCAGGTGGCCTGCGATTCGCGGAAAGTGCAGGCGCCAGCGTTGTTCTTCGCGCTGCATGGCGCCAAAGCGGATGGGAATGCCTTCGTGCGCGATGCGGTAGCACGAGGCGCGGTGGCGGTTGCCAGCGAAGACAATCCTCCGGCGGGAACGCCCGCGGGCGTCGCATGGATTCGCGTGCGCGAGGCGCGGAAGGCCCTGGCCGCGACTGCGGCAAACTTCTTTGGGCACCCGGCGGAGGCGCTCCGGCTAGTTGCGGTAACCGGCACCAACGGAAAGACGACCACCACGTCCATCATCGATGCAGTGGTCAAAGCTTCGGGGGCGAAGACCGGTCTTTTCGGCACGATTGCGTATCACACCCCACTCGGCGAGTATCCCGCGCCCAACACCACTCCGGAGTCGGTCGACTTGCAGCAAGCCCTTGCGGAGATTCGCGACGCCGGCGGACGCTACGCGGTGCTCGAAGCAAGCTCGCACGCGCTGGCCATGGACCGGCTGTGGTGCTGCCATATTGCGGTAGCGGTTTTCACCAACCTGACGCGCGAACACATGGACTACCACAAGACGTTTGAAGATTATTTCGCGGCGAAGCGGCGGCTGTTTCAGGGCACAGGTGCGGGCGCGCCGGAAGTGGCGATCGTGAACAACGACGATCCATACGGCAAGCGCCTCGGGGGATTGGCGAAGCGCACGGTGACCTACGGTCTGGAATCCAGCGCCGACCTGACGACAAAAAAGTTTCAGCTTACGTTTTCGGGCTTGTCTTTCACAGCGCAGACGCCGAACGGTAAAATCAAAGTGGCATCGCGGCTGGTCGGGCGCATCAACGTCTACAACATTTTGGCGGCCATTGGCGCGGCGCAAGCGCTGGGGCTTTCCAACGATGCGATCGAGGCGGGCATTCGAGGTCTCGAAAGCGTCTCGGGCCGATTCGAGCGCATCGATCTGGGCCAGTCCTTCTTCGTGGTCGTCGACTACGCGCACACCGATGATGCTCTGAAGAACTTGATCCGCACGGCGCGGGAGCTGAATCCCAAAGGCCGTATCATCACGCTGTTCGGCTGTGGCGGCTGGAAGGATCGCACCAAGCGTCCGGTGATGGGCGAAGTCGCCGGCCGCCTGAGCGATCTGACAATCTTGTCAAACGACAATCCTAAGACGGAAGACCCGCTGAAGATTATCAGCGACATCGTCGTCGGCCTGCAAAAAACAAACGGTAAGTATCTGATCGAGCCGGACCGCGAGAAGGCCATCGGTCTGGCAATGGATGAGGCGCGCGCGGGAGACATCGTCCTGCTGGCGGGCAAAGGCCACGAAAACTATCAGATTCTCGCCGATCGCACGCTGGAATTTGACGACCGCGAACACGCGCGGGCGGCATTGCGCCAACGTGGCTACGACCGGCCGCCGAGCGGCGAAGGGTTTGGCACCCCGACCGGGTCGGGGTTTGGCACCTAGCGCGCTTGTACAGTGCGTGTCACGAGGCGCTCAGGGGTTCATAGTTACCCTTAGTATGGAGGAGCCCTCAAAACGGTGAAAACAGACCGGTCCGTGTGGTATTTGCGTAAGCGGAATATTTTGAGGCGGTTATGCGGTGGACGATTGCACAAGTGGCTGGCGCTGTGGGTTCTCGGCCGGGGGGGGGACTCGACCCCATGGCCCGGGTGGCCGGCGTCTCGATTGATTCTCGCACGGTACGTGCCGGAGAACTGTTCATCGCCATCCACGGACCGCGTCACGATGGACACGACCACGTGGAGGCTGCGCTGGACCGCGGAGCGCTCGCCGCGATGGTTTCGGAAGCACGGCTCGGGCACTACCCGGATGCCGTGCGCGGGCGGTGCATCGCCGTGGCCGACACATTCGCGGCGCTCAAGCGGTTCGCTCGCGCCGTGCGCGAAGCTTGGGGCGGGAAAATTGCCGGGGTTACGGGGAGCGTCGGCAAGACCACGACAAAAGAGATCCTGGCGGCACTGCTGGGCTCGCGGCTTCGGATCCTGAAGTCCGAGGGAAATCTTAACAACGAGTACGGCTTGCCGCTGACGCTGTTCCGGCTGGACGAGACGCATCAGGCGGCGGTGCTGGAAATGGGGATGTCGCGGCGCGGGGAGCTTTCGCGGCTGGCGGAAATCGCGCGGCCGGATGTGGGCGTCGTCACGCGGGTTGCACCGGCACATTTGGAATTTTTCGCGTCGGTCGAAGAAATCGCGTTGGCCAAGCGCGAATTGATCGAAGGATTGAATGGGCGGGACTCGGTCGCGGTGCTGAATGCGGACGATCCGCTCGTGGCGGCGTTTGCTCCTCACGCGCCGGGTCGCGTGCTGACCTACGGAATTGCAAACGCTGCGGACTTTCGCGCCGAAGCGATTGAAGATCGCGGCGCATTGGGCTCCACGTTCGTGCTCGCCGAGGGTGGCAAACGCGCGCGGCTGGAACTGGCGCTCGCGGGTCGCCATGTGATTTCCAACACGCTTGCCGCGTTGGCGGCGGCCAGCGTCTGGGGAATCGGCGCGGCGGAGGCACAGGGAGTGCTGCGCGGTCTGCGCGCGCCGGCGATGCGCGGGGAATTGCTGCGGCTCGGGAACGGAGCGGCACTGATCAACGACAGCTACAATTCGAGTCCGGCGGCGCTGCACGCGATGATCGGCGTCCTCGCCGCGACGCCGGACTATTGCCGGCGAATCTTCGCGGCGGGTGAAATGCGGGAACTCGGCCAGACCTCGCCGCAGCTTCATCGCGAAGCGGGTGGTCTGGCGGCGAAAACGGGAAAGATCGACTGGGTCATCGGTGTGGAAGGCGACGCCGCGCAGATTGTGGAAGGCGCGGTCTCCGCGGGCGTGCCCAGGGCGCAGACGAGATTCTTTTCCTCTTCCGAGGACGCTGCAAATTTTCTGTCGGGCTTCGTGGCTCCTGGGGACTTGCTGCTGGTGAAAGGTTCGCGCGGCGTGAAGATGGAGCGCATCGTCGAGTCGCTCCTGGCGCGCCATGCCGCCGGCGCCGCGGTGGCAGAGAGGGTGCAACACTAGATGCTCTACTACCTTCTCTACCACATCCTGCAACGCTACTTCAGCCCGCTGAATGTTTTTCGCTACATCACTGTTCGCACCGTCTACGCGAGCCTGACGGCCATGTTTCTCTCGTTCGTTTTCGGTCCGTGGCTGATCCGGCGGCTGCGCGAGCTGCAAATCGGCCAATTCATTCGCGAAGAAGGACCACAAGCGCACCAGAAAAAAGCCGGGACGCCCACCATGGGCGGCGTGCTGATCGTGCTCTCGACGCTCGTGCCGTCCTTGCTGTGGGCGGACCTGAGCAACGGCTTCGTGCTGCTCGCCATGTTCGCACTGTTGGCGTTTGCCGCTATCGGATTTGTCGACGACTACGCGAAGGTGTCGAAGCAGCGGAATCTGGGTCTCACGAGCAAGAAGAAATTCTTACTGCAGGTACTGGTCAGCTTTGTCGTCGGCATCGGGCTGCTTTCGCTTGCCACGCGCGCCGAATTCTCCACCGAGCTGATGTTTCCATTTTTCAAGCGGCTGCATCCCAATCTGGTCATTCATTCCTTGCTCTCGTCGCCGCATTTGTGGCCGCTGGCGTTCGTTCCGTTCCTGATTTTCGTTTCCATTGTGATTGCCGGCGCGTCGAACGCGGTGAACCTCACCGACGGATTGGACGGCCTGGCGATCGGCTGCACGGTGATTGCGGCGGGCGCGCTGACGGTGCTGACCTACGTCAGCAGCAACTACCGGTGGGCCACCTATCTCGACATCGGGTACATCCCGCGCGTCGGCGAACTCACTGTGTTTTGCGGAGCGCTAGTGGGTGCGTCGCTCGGCTTTCTCTGGTACAACGCGCATCCCGCGGAAATATTCATGGGGGATGTCGGCTCGTTGTCGCTCGGCGGGACTCTCGGCGTCATCGCGGTGGTCATCAAGCAAGAGATCCTGCTGTTTTTCGTCGGGGGAATTTTCGTTGTCGAGGCGCTTTCCGTGATCTTGCAGGTCGGTTCGTTCAAATTGCGCGGCAAGAGGATTTTTCGCATGGCGCCGATCCACCATCACTTTGAATTGGCGGGCTGGAGCGAATCGAAGGTGATTGTGCGGTTCTGGATCGTCGCGCTGGTGTTTGCGCTGTTTGCGTTGACGACGCTGAAATTGAGGTAGGCCCGGCTCGATGGAACTCAAGAACAAACGCGTGCTGGTCGTGGGGCTGGCGCGGACGGGTGTTGCGACCGCGCTGTTTTGCGCGGCGCGCGGCGCGGCTGTGACCGCGACCGAATTGCGCTCCGAAGCCGAAATCGGGGAAAACGTCGCCGGCTTGCGCGCGGCGGGCGTGACGCTGGAGCTCGGGGGTCATCAGGAGAAAACGCTCTTGCAGCAGGATCTGCTTGTCCCCAGTCCGGGCGTGCCGGCGGATGCGCCGCTGCTGCTGGCAGCGCGCGCCAAAGGCGTAACGATTTGGAACGAGATCGAGCTGGCGTACCGCTTCCTCCAGGGAACGCTGATCGGAATCACCGGCTCAAACGGAAAAACAACCACCACATCGCTGGTCGCACACATTTTGCAGGCGGCGGGGTTGCCGACGGTTCTCGCCGGGAACATCGGCACACCCCTGATTTCCTGCGTGGATGGCACGAGCAAGAGCACCGTGACGGTCGTTGAGCTGAGCAGCTTTCAGTTGGAGCTGATCGAGAAGTTCCGTCCCAACATCAGCGTGTTTCTCAATCTCACGCCCGATCATCTGGACCGGCATCACACCATGGATTCCTACGGCGCCGCGAAAGCCAGGATCTTCGAGAACCAGACCGAAGAAGACGCCGCGATTCTGAATGCGGATGACCCGGCGGCGGTGCCCTACGCGCCTACCCGTCCTCGGGTGTACTGGTTCAGCCGCAAACAGCGTCTGGCGCAGGGCGCATATGTCCGTGGCGAAGAGATCGTGTTTCGCCACGATGGCAAGGAAGAGGCCGTGCTGGCGCGCCGCGAGATTCCGCTGGTGGGAGAGCACAACCTGGAAAATGTTTTAGCGGCCGTAGCCGCAACGCGCCTGGCGGGCGCGGACGCCGCGGCGGTTGCCAAGGGCGTGCGTTCGTTTGCCGGCGTCGAGCATCGGCTGGAGTTTGTGACCGAGATTGGCGGCGTGCGCTACTACAACGATTCCAAAGCCACCAACGTCGATGCCACGCTCAAGGCGTTGGACGCGTTTCCCGGGCGCATCCTGGTCATACTCGGCGGCAAAGACAAAGGAAGCGACTACACCGTGCTGCAAAAGCCGTTGCGGGAAAAAGCAGTCCTCGCACTACTGATCGGCGCGGCCGCCGAGAAAATCGACACGCAAATTGCAGGCAGCGTGGCGATCGAGCGCGCGGGAACGCTCGAACGCGCCGTTGAGACGGCGTCGCATGCCGCGCGTCCTGGCGACGTGGTGCTGCTTGCGCCCGCGTGCGCGAGCTTCGATCAATTTCAGAACTACGAACACCGGGGACGCATCTTCAAAGACTTGGTGCGGCAGCTCGAGCAGCATCCCGCCGGGGCTGCTGCCGGCAAGTCCACTCCGACGGCGTCGGGGCGATCGTGAAGAGGTGAGAAAACGTGCCGAGACGACTTGAGAATGACCGCTGGCTTTTTGGTGTAACACTCGCACTCTGTCTGCTGGGCGCGGTGATGGTGTTCAGCGCGTCGGCGGTGACCGCGGACCATCAGTATGGACGGTCCTACATTTTTCTCGTGCGTCAGGCGGTTTGGTTGGTCTTCGGCCTGTTCGGAATGTTCGCGCTCATGCGCACCGACTACCGCCGGTTGCGCGAGCCCGCGGTGGTTTACACGGCCGTTTGTGTCGTGCTGCTGATGCTCGTCGGAACCTTTTTCCTCGACAAGTCTCACGCCACTCATCGCTGGATCAAGTTCGGGCCGCTGGGCATTCAGCCTTCGGAGCTGGCCAAGCTGGCGATCATTTTGTACTTGGCGTGGTTCCTCGATCTGAAGCGCCGCGGCGCCGCGGCCATGGAGTTTAGCAAGGAAGATTTCCTGCAAACGATTCTGCCCGCGGCGGGGCCAATTCTGATCTTCGTGGTGCTCATTCTGCTTCAGCCGGATTTGGGCACCTCCCTCGACATTGTATTGGTTGCCACCGCCGTTCTTTTCGTCGCGGGCCTTTCGTGGAAGTGGATCGCCGCCGGGGCAGTAACGTCGCTGCCGCTGCTGTACGTGCTGATCACGCATGTCTCCTATCGCCAGGCGCGGCTCATGGCGTTCTTGAATCCCGATTCCGATCCGTTGGGTTCGGGTTTTCAGTTGCTGCAATCTCTGATCGCGGTCGGCTCCGGAGGATTCACCGGCGTGGGCCTGATGGAAAGCAAGCAGAAGCTGTTCTATCTGCCCGAAGCGCACACCGATTTTATTTACGCCGTGATCTGCGAAGAGCTCGGCTTCATCGGCGCAATCCTCGTCATCGCCCTGTTCGCGGTTTATGGATGGCGCGGTTTGCGCGCCGCGTTTTCGGCACCCGATGGATTTGGCCGTCTGCTTGCACTCGGAATCACTTCGATGGTGCTGAGCCAGGCGCTGATCAATTTTGCGGTGGTGCTCGGTATGGTGCCGACGAAAGGCATCCCTCTGCCGTTCGTGAGCTACGGCGGATCGAGTCTGCTGGTGATGCTGCTGGCCACCGGCGTGCTCCTGAATATTTCGCAGCAGGCCACCGAACCTGCATGGCAGTGATACGCGGAGCCGGCGGGCGCACGGCGCTGACAGCCGGCACGCGGTGGAGGCGCTGACGGTGAAGCTGCTGATCGCAGGCGGCGGCACGGGCGGGCACGTTTTTCCGGCGATCGCCATCGCGCGGGAATGGATGTCGAGAGGTAAGGAGAGAGACGTCGTGCTGGTCGGAACGCAACGCGGGTTGGAAATGAAGCTGGTGCCGCAGGCCGGGCTGCCGCTCGAGACGCTGCGCGTTGCCGGGCTGAAGGGCAAAGGCGGAGCCACTTTGGTCAAGAATCTGGCGATGCTCGGGCCGGGCTTGTTGGACGCCGTGCGCGTCCTGCGCAAGCACAGACCGATCGCCGCCTTTGGCGTCGGCGGCTACGCGGCGGGGCCCATGATGCTGGCCACGTGGATGAACGGCGTGCCGAACATCATCTTCGAGCCCAATGCCGAGCCGGGCTTCACGAATCGCGTTCTGGCGCGAATTTCCACGCGCATCGCCGCGGGTTACGAGCGATCCGCTCGCGCGCTGGGGGCCAAAGCGGTCGTCACCGGCTGCCCGGTGCGCGAAGAATTCTTTGCCATCACGCAACGCACCTTGGAAAAACCGCTTCGCTTGCTTGTCACCGGCGGGAGTCAAGGCGCCCTCGCGATCAATCGCACCTTCGTCGATGCCATGGACTGGCTCGCGGCGCGAAAGAGTGAACTGGCCATCGTGCATCAGACCGGCGAACGCGACTATAATGCTGTGCGTACCGCGTACGCCCGGCGCGAATATGCAGCGGAGGTCGTGCCTTTTCTTACGAACATGGCGGAGCGCTTTGCCTGGGCGGACATGATCGTTTGCCGGGCGGGCGCCATCACGGCGTCGGAAATTGCCGCTGCGGGCCGCGCTGCCATTTTCATTCCTTTCGGGGCCGCCACCGACAGCCACCAGTTGCGCAACGCCCAGGAGATGGCGCGCGCCGGTGCGGGCCGCGTGATTCCGGAAGCGGAACTCACAGCCGAGCGGCTCAGCAGTGAAATCTTCTCCCTCCTCGACCAGCCCCGGGAGATCGAACGCATGTCGAGCGCTGCGCGTGGCCTCGCCCGGCCGGACGCGGCGCGCGAAATCGTCAACCTGATCGAAGAAGTCGCGCACGTGCGGCCCCCGAGGGTGAACTGACATGGTGTCGTTCCGGAACTTTCAACGCATTCATCTGGTCGGAATCGGCGGCATCGGCATGAGCGGCATTGCGGAAGTATTGCTCACGCTCGGCTATTCCGTTTCCGGCTCGGACACCAAGCCCTCTTCGATCACTGAGCGGCTGCAAAATCTTGGCGCGACCATCTACGAAGGCCACCGGGCCAACAACGTAGAAGGCGCGCACGTCCTGGTGATTTCCTCCGCCATCAAAACCGACAATCCGGAGGTGGACGAGGCGCACAAGCGGAAGATTCCGGTCATTCCCCGCGCGGAGATGCTGGCAGAGCTCATGCGCTTGAAATACGGCATCGCTGTAGCCGGCGCACATGGCAAAACCACTACGACCTCCATCGTCGCCTCCGTTCTCGCCGCGGCGCACCTCGATCCGACCTTTGTCGTCGGGGGCCGCGTCAACCAGGCTGGCACGACCGCGCGGCTCGGTAAGGGCGATTTTTTCGTCGTCGAGGCCGATGAGAGCGACCGCAGCTTCCTCCTGCTCGCGCCGGTCGTGGCTGTGGTCACCACCATCGACCGTGAGCATCTGGACCAATACGCTTCCCTCGAAGACATTCAAGACTGCTTCACGCAATTCGTGAATCGCGTCCCGTTCTACGGCGCGGCGGTCCTTTGCCTGGATGAGCCCCACGTGCAGGCGATCATCCCCAACGTCAAACGGCCGATCATCACCTACGGAGTCTCGGGCCAAGCCGACCTGGTTATCAGCGACGTTAAGCTCGAAGGCTTCGGCAGTGAGTTTCGTCTTAGTTTCAGGGGCGAGGACCTGGGCGTGTTCCAGCTGCCGCATCCGCCGGGCATTCACAACGTGCGCAACGCCGCCGCTGCGGTCGCGGTGGCCCTGTACCTCAACGTCCCTGCGGAGTTGATCCGCGAGGGCCTGGCGAAATTCGCTGGCGTGGGCCGCCGCTTCGACGTCAAGGGCGTCGTAAACGGTGTCACGGTGATCGACGACTACGGCCATCATCCCGCGGAGATTCGCGCCACCCTGGAAGCCGCGCGCGGCTGCAAGTTCAATCGCTTGCTGGTTTTGTTCCAGCCGCATCGCTACACGCGCACGCGGCATCTTTGGGACGAATTCCGGCTGGCCTTTAACCTGGCCGACGTCCTGGTGCTGACCGATATCTACGCGGCCAGCGAACAGCCCATTCCCGGAGTAACCAGCGAAGCACTCGCCAAAGCCGTTGGCGAAGCCGGGCACAAGAATGTGTTCTATTTTCACTCGATGCAGGAAAGCATCGAGCACCTGCTGCACGAGGCGCGTCCCGGCGATGCCATCCTGACCATCGGCGCGGGCAACGTCAGCCGCGCCAGCAACGAGCTAATGGTTTTGCTCGGAACGGAGCACACAACGCATCATGCGCATTGAAAATTCCAAGATCATCGCGGCCCTGCCGGACCTCGGTGTGGAGCTTCGCAGCGGTTCCGCGCTTTCCGACCTCACTTCCCTCGGTATTGGCGGCACCACCGACCTTCTTCGCATCAAAAAGCACGAAGGAATTCCAGATTTGCTCAACCTGCTCGATTCGCATCGCGTCCCCCATCGCTTCCTGGGAGGAGGTTCGAACCTGCTGGTCGGCGATGGCGAGCTGCCGTGGGTGGTGTTGCAGCTCGTCCGCCCGGAGCCCGACGTGGTCATTGAAGGCACCTTCGCGCGGGTAGACGCCGCCGCGGACCTTGGGCGCACCGTCACCTTCTGTGCCAAGAACGACCTGGGCGGCATGGAGGGCCTGATCGGCGTACCCGGCACGGTCGGCGGCGCCCTCCGCATGAACGCCGGCGCCTACGGGATGCAGATCGGGTCCTACGTTCGCGAGGTCAAGCTGTATCGGGCCGCGGACCGCAGGCTGGAAATCCTCAGGGGCGACCAAATTTCCTTTGAATACCGGCACACTTCTTTTGCACCCGATGATATGATGCTGGCGGTGACGCTGGAACTTCCCTCCAAGCCGTTCAAAGAAATTCTCCAAGGGATTCGTATCTGCAACGAAAAGCGGCGGTCAAGCCAGCCGCTCGGCCAAAAAAGCGCCGGCTGCATCTTCAAGAACCCTCCCGGTGCGTCCGCCGGGCGCATGATCGATGAGCTTGGGCTGAAGGGGCTGAATGTTGGCGACGCCCGGGTCAGCGACCGGCACGCAAATTTCTTCGTGAACGCCGGAACCGCATCCGCAAAGGACATGCTGACGCTGATCGCCGATGTGCGCGAGCGCGTTCACAAGGCGTTCGGTGTGGAACTCGAGCACGAGGTGGTGGTTTGGAACGCGTAAAGGCCATGCCGCGAAACGCTTCGGCCGCCGATGCGGAGTCCTACCGGCCCGAGCTGCTAGGCGAAGACGAGCCGCGCTATCTGCGTCGTCAGAAGCCGGTCGAAATTCGCCGCAGGAAATTCGCCGGCCAGAGCTGGTCGTTCTACCGCCGCGTCCTGGTGTTCGGCACGATTGCCATCGCTGGAATAACTGCGGCGGGTGCCGCCGGGCAGTTCCTGTGGTATTCGCCGCAGGTCGCGCTGCTCAAGCCGGATCAGGTGGAGCTGGCCGGTAACCACATCGTCAGCCGCGAAGCCGTCCTTCAACAGTTTGCTCGCGATCGCGGCCACAGCGTGCTTCGCATTCCTCTCGATGCGCGGCGCACCGCTCTGGAAGAGCTGCCTTGGGTCGAATCCGCCAGCGTGCAGCGCATCCTGCCGAATCGCATCCGGGTCGAGCTCTCCGAGCGCACGCCGATCGCTTTTTTGCGGAACGGTACGGAGCTGGCCCTCATCGACGCGCACGGCGTGATTCTCGACCGTCCTCGCGGCGAGGAGCTGCAATTTCCGATCGTCACCGGTCTCTCAGAAAGCATGGCACGTGACGAGCGCGCCCGCCGCATGCAGACCTACCAGGAATTTGTGAAAGACGTCGATCTGGTGCGTGCCGGCTCCTCCGATCGCGTAAGCGAAATCGACCTCGCTAATCCCAAGGATTTGCGCGTGGTGATGACCGGCATCGCTTCGCCCAGTGACCCTCAGGTCGTGACCATTCAGTTTGGCCAGAGCGACTTCGCAGGCAAGTTCCGCATGGTGGTGGAGAATTTCGCGCAGTGGCAGGCCAGCAACGGGCGCGTGCGCTCGATCGATTTGCAATACTCGCGGCAGGTGATCTTGAACACGGACACCAGCGCGGAGACCACCGTCGCGAAAACAAGATAGCTGGGGACCAGGAGCACGTTTGGCAAAGAAGGACAAATACCTAATCGGGTTGGACATCGGCAGCACCAAGACGTGCGTGCTCATCGCGGAAGCCGACGACGAGCAAGTGAGATTCCTCGCGCTGGGCGCGGCAGAGTCCAAGGGACTCCGCAAGGGCCTGATCGTCAATCTTGATTCCACGGTGAGCTCGATTCACCGCGCCGTCGAAGAGGCGGAAGGCGTCGCCAACGTGCCGGTGGAGTCCGCGGTGATCGGCGTAGCCGGCAACCACGTGCGCGGCGTGAACAGCCGCGGGGGCGTGACCCTTGGGAATCGCCCGCGAGACATCGAGCGCGAAGATGTGCGCCGCGCCATCGACGCCGCCCGAAACATTTCCCTGCCGGAGGATCGCGAAGTCTTGCACGTCCTGCCGCATGAATTCCTGGTGGACGCGCAAGAAGGAATTCGCGATCCCGTCGGGATGATCGGACAGCGGCTGGAAACCAACGTCCACCTGGTGACTTCGTCCGTTGCGGCGACGCAAAACCTGGTGACGGCGGCCAACCGCGCCGGCATCTTGATCAGCGACACCGTTCTCGAACCGCTCGCGTCGGCGGAATCCTGCCTCACCCAAGACGAGCGCGACCTCGGCTGCTGCCTGCTGGATATCGGCGGCGGCACCACCGAATTGATCGTCTATGGCGGCGTGGTGCGCCACACCAGCGCCGTCGCGGTCGGCGGCGACCACTTCACCAACGATATTGCCGTCGGTCTTCGCACGCCCGTTCCGGAAGCGGAACGCATCAAGCGCCATCATGGCTGCGCGGCCGCGTCCATGCTGCACGACGATGGCGCGATTGAAATCGCCAGCGTTGGCGATCGTCCGCCCAGAACCGTCTTCGCCCGCATGCTCACCGATATCCTGGAGCCCAGGGCCAACGAACTGCTCGCATTGATTCGCGACGATCTGCAGCGCGCCGGCCTCGACAAGCAAATGCCCGCGGGATTCGTGCTCGCGGGCGGCGGCGCAAAATTGCACGGTTTGCTCGAGCTCGCCGAGCAGTTCTTCCATCTGCCTGTGCGGATCGCCGAGCCTAAAGGGCTTGCCGATCTGCCCGAGCAGGTCGCCCAGCCAGAGTACGCAACGGTAGTCGGTCTGGTGATGTACGGCGCGAAAACGCGGCGATCGGCGTCGCAGCGCGCGGGGGGAAATCTGGTATCCAAACTTAAGTCCATGTTCGCCGGCGCGTCGTGAGCCTGCCCGAGCGACGCCCCTTCCGGGCGATCGCGAAGCGACTGCCCGGCGGAACTGGGGGAAGGCTGAGGGACGCATGACTGGTAAAGATATGGGAATCCGCATGAGCTTCAGTGAGGAGCTGTCACCCGCAAAGATCAAAGTGATCGGCGTAGGCGGCGGCGGTTGCAACGCCGTCAATCGGATGATTCGGGCAAAGGTCGAGGGCGTCGAGTTCATCACAGCGAACACCGACCTGCAGGCGTTGAAGCTGTCGCAGGCGCCGGTGAAGCTGCAGCTCGGCGCAAAGCTGACCAAGGGGCTCGGTGCGGGCGCCAACCCTGAGGTTGGCCGCAAGGCGGCGCTCGAAGACACCGAGAAAATCATCGAAGCGCTCGAAGGCTCGGACATGATTTTCATCACAGCGGGCCTCGGCGGCGGCACCGGCAGCGGCGCCGCGCCCGTAGTGGCGTCCTTGGCGAGCGAGCTTGGAGCGTTAAGCGTTGCCGTGGTCACCAAGCCGTTTGCCTTTGAAGGCAAGCGCCGCATGATGCAAGCCGAGCAAGCTCTGCAGGAGCTCATCGGCGCGGTGGACACCGTCATCGTGATCCCGAACGAGCGCTTGATGGAGACCGTCGAGCGCGGCACCAGCTTCTTCGACGCCTTCCGTATCGCCGACGACATCCTGCGTCAGGCGGTGCAAGGCATTTCCGACATCATCACCGTGCCGGGCATCATCAACCGCGACTTTGCCGATGTGAAAGCCATCATGCACGGCCAGGGTTACGCCGTGATGGGCACGGCCGTGGCGACCGGCACCAATCGCGCCGTCGATGCCGCGAATCGCGCCATTGCCAGCCCCTTGCTCGAAGACAATTCCATCCAGGGCGCGCAAGGCATCCTCATCAACATTTCCGGCAGCTCCAGCCTCACGCTTCACGAAGTCCACGAGGCTTCCTCGGTCATCCAGAAGGCCGCGCACGAAAACGCCAACATCATCTTCGGCGCGGTCCAAGACGACCAGATGAAAGACACCGTAAAAATTACCGTGATCGCCGCCGGCTTCAAGGAAGCCAACAAGAAACAAGTGAAGGAGAAGCCTTCGTTCCTGCCAAAGACCTGGAAGGCAGCACCCGATGTTCCCGAGCCTGCGCCGCCAGCCAATGTCGTCCACCAAGTCCAGCAGAACGTCCGCGAAGTTAGCCACGAAGTCCCCGTGGACGATCTGGACGTGCCGACGTTCCTGCGCCGCCAAGCCCAAAAGGCGTAGTCGGTTCGCACAAAACCAGATAGCTCTCATGGAAAGGGCGCAGCTCGCTGCGCCCTTTTGCTTTCGCACAACAACGACCTCGTCCAGACTCGTTGAATGACCAGTCATCCTGAAGTCGCAAGGATCTCGACGATACTCCTCACTTCCGCTTCGAAATCTTTCCATTGTCCGTCTGCACCGCGCGCGACGCTGCTCAGTCCGGAGTGAAATTCGCGAGCGCGGGTGTGTTGCGCTACGCGCTGGACGTTCGATGCGTTGATGCCGCTGCCTGGGACGATGATCATGCGGTCGTCGGCCGGGTCGACAAGTTCGGCGAGAGCGGCGAGGCCGTCCGGCGCATTCGCCGCGCCGCCGGAGGTCAGCAGGCGAGCCGCGCCGGTCTGAATGACGTCTTCGAGAGATTTGCGCAGATCTGCTGAGACATCAAAGGCGCGATGAAACGTAACCGGCAAGGGTCGAGCATGTTCCACGAGTTCTCGCGTGCGCTGGATATCGACGTGGCCGTCCTCTTTCAGTATTCCGAGCACCACGCCGTCCATGCCAAGTTGCCTGGCAGTCCCGATGTCGCCCTGCATGGTTGCAAGCTCAGCGGCGGAATAGACAAAGTCGCCGCCGCGCGGGCGAATCATCGCAAAGATCGGCAGCGTCACCTGCTCGCGGACAGTGCGCATCAGTGCTGTCCCCGGCGTTAGCCCTCCTTGCGCAAGGTTGCTGCACAACTCGATCCGATGCGCGCCTCCACGCTGTGCGGCGAGCGCGGCGTCCAGCGTCTCGACGGAAATTTCCAAAATGTAGGAGTTGCGCATCGCGAACTAGCTTAGCAGCCGGCCACGCTGGTCGAGAATCTTACAGGCCCGCCAACGGCTTAGCGTGGGTCAATGTTGCATTGGCCCAGTTCCAATATATGCCCGCCACCGAAGCTGCATTCCAGGCCCACATGAAGATGCGCATTTCCGTGGGAGTGTAGGCGTGATTCTTCCAAAGCAATTTCGCATCGAGCACAAACCACACCGCTCCTGCGCACAGGAAGCCGGCAATAACCGCGTCTCCAAAGAACGCGTATACCAGCAGGCCCTCGATGCTCAGAAGAATAGCGATCAGACGCTTTGCATTGACGGCTCCGATTTGCGTTGCCGTCGTGCGCCGCCCGCTCAACAGGTCGGGCGCAATATCCATCACCTCGCCGAACACGTGCGAGTGCATCGCGAACAACGCGCCGAACACAAACGTCGGCCAAGGCAACTGCGCGACGTGATTCAGCCAACTGGTCAAAACGAATACCAGCAAATAGCTCGCTTGAATCAGCACGTCGAAGGGAGGACGCCCTTTCCATCCAAAGCGAGGCGCGTTGTAAAGTCCCACCGCAAACAGCAGCGTCGCCAGCCACCATATAATGCGCGGCCCCACGAGGAAGAAAAGCAAAACCAGAAATGGGATTTGCACCAAGGCGATCTGCCACCGCAAGGACGCAAGCTGCTCGGAAGCCCCAAGCGACCCGAACAGAAACGTGCCCTTGCGCGGGTTATACCGGTCGGCTTCGGCGTCGACGATGTCGTTCACTCCGTACAGCAGAAGGCCGAGTGGAAAGAGCACGTAGAACAGTCCGATCCAAAAAGCCGCGGAGCGGGCCATTTTCCAATGACCGAGCGGCATCAGATAGAACAGCGCTGTCGTGGTCCACAGCCCTGGGCGTGAAACCTGGATAACGAAGACTAGTTCGCGCAGCAGCCCGCGCTTTCTCTCGGTCTTGGAAAGAGTTACAGTCTCGTTGGCCATGTGGTGCGTCCCAAGCGTCGCAGCTCCAGAAGACTACAAAACGCCGGCCTCTTTGAGCACGCTAAGGGTCACGCGACACGTATCGGATACCAGGACTCCAAAGAGCGGCGAACTATTTTTCGATCGGAGGGTAGCTCGCCTCCCCCTGGCTTGTGATAGGCTTGCCGCCCAGACAATCCGGGTCTCTCGGTTCTTGGCTTTTCTCAATCCCGAGCCGGAGAAGCAAAGGAGACCTTCGATGAAATTCCATTACAAGCTGGCGGTATTGTTGAGCCTTGCTCTCGGTATCGTGTTGGTCGCGTGCGAGGAGCCCTATCACCAGAAGGAAGAGCAGTATTATTTTATCTCCGCGAACATCAATATTCCGTACTGGCAGGAAGCCCAAGCTGGCTTGCTGGATGCCGCCAAGGAAATGGGTGTCAAAGCGGAGATGGACGGTCCCACAGTCCTGTCCGCAAAAGATGAACTCGATTCCTTCCAGAAGGCTGTCGCCTTGCACCCGGCGGGGATTCTCGTGTCGGTCGCCAACGTCGACCTTTTCAAGGGTCCCATCGATGCCGCCATCCAGACGGGCATTCCCGTGATCTGTATCGATTCCGATGCGCCGGACTCCAAGCGCGTCCTGTTCATTGGCACAGACAACTTTCGCGCGGGTCAGGAAAGCGCCAAGCGCATGGCGGACATTCTCAAGGGCCAGGGCCAGGTGGTGCTGGTCACCATCCCTGGGCAATCCAACCTCGATGAACGCGTGCGCGGCGTCAACGAGGTCCTGAAAAAATATCCAGGCATCAAGCTCGTTCAGACCATCGACGACAAAGGCGATGCCCGCAATGCCTACGACGGCATCTCCGCCCTTCTTTCCAAGAAACAAAAGCTGGACGGAATTTTATGCTTGGAAGCCTCGGGCGGAGCTGGCGCAGCCGATGCCCTGCATCGCGAGGACATGACCGGAAAGATCGCTATCGTTTCCTTCGACAACGACCCCGAAACGCTGGACTGGATCGACCGCGGCGGAATCAACGCCACGGTTGTTCAGAAGCCTTACGTCATGGCCTATTACGGGTTGAAGTTTCTCGACGACTTGCACCACAACGCCGTTCACGAATTCAAGGACTGGCGAAACGCGCCGACGGCTCCGCTGCCATCCTGGGTAGACACCGGAACTGCGGTAGTGGACAAGAGCAACCTGGCGGTGTTCCGCGAAGCTTTCGCCGCGCACCCCAAGCCGCTATAACAGGCGGGTGAAAAACCAAGTGGCACAGGCTTTCAGCCTGTGCGCCTTTCAGCCACGCCGCAAGCGCAGCTCCTCATTCCTTGTAGGGGCCGGGGCTTGTTTACCCTGAGCCTCGAAGGGCCCCGCTCGCCGTCAGCCTCGGCACAAGGCTTGCGACGGAGCGGCTAGACCAGCCCAAATGACGCCAACGTGGTAATCGAAGCGCAGCCCAGCGCGATTCCTAGCACTGCGCCTGCAAGCACATCACTGAGGAAATGCATGCCCAGGACCACGCGGGACAACGCGATGCTCAACGCAAGGAAAAACAGCGGCCCTTCCAGCGAAGGATAAAAGTAGCTCACCACCAGCGCAATCGAGAACGCCGTCATCGTGTGACCCGAAGGAAACGAGAATCTGTCTGGCGGCAGCACCTTGGACCAGCAATGCGGCTCAAACTGGCAAGGCCTGGGCCGTTGGCTGAGAAGCTTGATCGCTTTGAACACGAAGATCCCAGCGACTCCGGCCGCCCCCGCTGCTCCCACGGCCGCGTAGCGCTGAGGGCCGCCGCAGATCAGCAGCATTATGCCCAGCCCGTACCACAGCCAGCCGTCTCCCATTCGCGTGGCCGCGATCATCCAATAGCGAATCCACCGCGGCGCACGCCAGCGGTTCATCCGCCGCATCACCCGGTGATCGCGGCGCTCGATGTATCCCCAGAGGTTGCGTGCGACAGCCATCGCGACACTCCTCTAAACTTGGATTCGCCAAATTTCCACTATGTCAACTCGCTAGATTCGCTTCCAAGTTCGGATCCAGCTTCCACAGCATGCGCGGACGCTTTTCTCCGCTCTCTAGCGCTGCTGCCCATTTGCGGCAGAAACGCATTTCATTGAGCCAGTGGCCCGCCGTGATCGCCGGCACCAGCACGGTGATCGGCAAGATCGGCAGCGCCCAGGGCTTCTCCCCGAAGAAGGACGCCGCGATGCGATAAACATCCGCCGTCAACTTGGCGTAGCTTCCGTGGACTCCATGCACGATGCCGCGGCCGGCCCGCAGACCAGCCAGGAACTCGTCCACCGTACGTACGCCCGGGACCTCCGTGTACGTAAGCCCGACTCCCGCGATCGTGTGCGAGTCGCTTCCGCCGACCCCGATCTTTCCCAGCCGCTTAGCCAGCCGCTCGGCGCTGGCATTGGCTTCCGGCCACATCTGCCCGTTGCGCACTTCAAACGCGGGTACATAGGACGCAAACCAGCTAAAATCATCCTCATGCCGCCGGCCCGTGAGCCCGGAAAACACGTGATTCACGCTGAAGAAAAGTTTACGCTCCGTCAGGTACATCAGAAGCGCTATAAAATCGTTCCGTCGGCGCTGAATTTCGGCATGGTCCCGCTCGGTGATGCCATAGACCCCCAGGTGCATCTCGGTAGCGCTGGGCATCCGGGCGGTGACCTCTTCGCTTAGGAAGAAGTCGGGGTGACGCCGGAGGACCTCGGCGGCGTCGATGGAATCATGGTCGGTCACGGTGACGATGGACATCCCAAGATGCTTGAGCCGCTCATGCACTTCTTGGGGTTCGTTGTAGGACTCCCGGCACACACGGCTCAAGCCGGGAGTGTTGCACATTCCCGAAGCGGTCGAGTGAACGTGAAGGTCGCAGCGCATGAAGCTATTGTTATCGAGAGATATGAACAATCCGTGAAACGGTCGCGAAAACTGCATGAATGTGCTCATGGAACTTATTGAACACACATGACTTCCGGAGTTATCCACATGGCATGCGGGTTGCTCTTCTTGGCGAAGATCAAGCGTATGTCACACTCCAATCATGAAAAAAGTACACATCCTCTTCCATGACGCGGGTGGCGGCCACCGCAACGCGGCTGTCGCCTTGAAGGCCATCATGGACCAGCAGCAGCGGCCCTGGCAGGTCGAGCTGGTGCAATTTCAGGAGTTGACCGACAAGCTTGATGTCCTGCGTAGACTCACTGGCATCCGCATCCAGGAGCAATACAACGTCCTCCTGCAAAACGGGTGGACCCTGGGCAGTGTGTACCTCCTGCGCCTGCTCCAAGCCACTGTTCGGCTTTTCCACGGGTCGCTCGTCAAGCTGCTTGAGAAGTCTTGGCGCGAAAAGCCGGCCGACCTGCTCGTCTCCGTCATACCCCACTTCAATCGCGAGATTGCCGAGAGCTGGACCAAGGTCTATCCCGGCCGCCCCTTTGTCACCATCATCACCGACCTCGCGGATTTTCCCCCGCGGTTCTGGATAGAGCCGATCAAGGAGCAGTACGTCGTCTGTGGAACCCAGCGCGCCGTCGAACAAGCCAAAGCCCTCGGCCACGACGATGCCCACATCTTTCGCGCCTCCGGCATGATCCTGCGGCCCGATTTCTACCTGCCCGACAATTCCGATCCCCTCGCCCTGCGAGCCGAGCTTGGCCTAAAGCCTGATGTGCCGACGGCGATTGTCCTGTTCGGCGGGCATGGCTCGAACGTGATGTACGACATTACCGAGCGCCTCGATTCTGCAGGCTCGCCGCTGCAATTGATCCTTATCTGCGGCCGCAACGAAGAGCTCGCCGCGAAGCTCCGCACGCGCAAGTGGCGTCTGCCGGCCAACGTTATCGGCTTCACAAAAGAAGTCCACAAGTTGATGCGCGCCGCGGACTTCCTGATCGGCAAGCCGGGGCCCGGAAGCATCGCCGAGGCCATGGTCCGCAAGTTGCCCGTGTTGATTGAGTGTAACGCTTGGACGCTCCCGCAAGAGCGCTACAACACCGAGTGGGTCGTGGAGAAGCGCGTAGGCATCGTGCTGCACAGCTTCCGCGACGTGGTGGCCGGCGTCCAGCAAATGCTCGAGCCCGCGACGCTGGCCGAGTTCAGAAAGAACGTCGCGGCCCTCGAAAATCGCGCCATCTTCGAGATTCCCGAGTTTCTAGCCACACTACTGGGCGAATCATCCCTCGACGCAGCGCACCGTCGCGCCGCCATATAGTGCCGTCCCTTCAGGGCGGCATCTTCGATGTTGCCCCTGCCCGGACTGAATTCGGTCTCTTCAGCCGGCGCGTCACTCGGAAAACACGACCGCAGGTTTCCTTGAATTTAGTGGCGGGCGTGTTCAGCCCGGTCCGGATGCGGCAGCCGCGGACTGGCACCGGGATTCTCACCCGCAGGCTTCCGGTGCGGCCTGGCGCAAGATGTCGCCCACCAGCGCGACGCATAGCGCTTTGATTCGCACATTTTCGCGCACCCTCCGCGAGAGCGCGCCATGGCGCAATGGCAATAGCATGCGTCGGCCGGTGTCGACCGCAGCAGGCCAGAGGTGTCCGCCAGAAGGCTCAGGGATGTGAGGAAGAGGGCAGCTCCCAGCGCCAGACCCCGCCGAATAAGGCGGCGAGCGATGCGGGCCGGGGAACCGGGGTACATGGCCGCAGTCTGCTCGCAGCCCGGAAAAAAACCCATGGAGCACGCAGTCAATCTTAAATGTAACCGGAGTAATAGGACTAGGTCTTGTAGGGGGCGCAGGACACCTGCGCCTCTAACACCCAGGCACAAACAATCCGCCACCCAAGCCCGCCTCCCAATTCAGATTTGAACCAGTTCCGAACTGAATTCCAAGGCCGCTTTTGGTGCCCCAGGTCTTCTGCCAGCTCTTCTCAAGATATTGAAAATACGCAGCTTAATCACGACCCACACCCACTGCTTGGCGCGCCGCGTGCATTACCTTCTGCCGTGGGCGCGTTTCAAATGGCGAGATGTAGAGGGTGACGTAGCGAGGGGGAAGGGGCTTGCTCGTCCACCTGCCTCTGAGAGGGAAGCCAGGATAACCGATGGGTGGCCGCTCAAAAACCGGATACGGGATATGTCTGGCCGAGTGAAACGCGCACCGGTTACATCCACGACGAAACGGTTCGCCGCGCACATTTGAAGGTACTGGAGACGGCGAAAGTACGGCACTTCGTCCTGCACAGCTTGCGGCACACGTTCCTTACGCGCCTTGGACAGTCGGGCTGCGACGTTTGGACGTTGGCGCGGATCGGTGGGCACTCCTCAATTTCGATTTCGAGTCGCTACGTCCACCCGTCCGAGAACGCAGTCATCACTGCGATGTCGCGGCTGGGTGGGCACAAATCTGGGCACAGCGGCACGAAGCAACTTTCAGACGGCGACCGAGAACTAGCTGCATCTGCCTAATTGTGAGTAGATTACAGCTAACTTCTATCGCTCACACCGGCGCGTGGGGTCATCCTCCAGCGCAGCACGCACGCGGGGTGTCATCGGGAGCACGCGACGGGCCGCAGCGGACTTACCATGTGTGACCGCCAATGTGCCGTGCTGACCATTCAGCCACGAAATTGCCTCCCAACGGAGCCGGAAGCATTCATCAGCCCGTAAACCGGTATCGAAAAGCACTGTGACGATTGATGCGAGCGGCTCCTGTGCAACCTCCAAGTACTTCTCTTCCTCTTCAAGGCTGACAACTCGGTCCCGGATTCGCTCGCCGCGAAGCAGTTTCATTTTCGGCATGGTGGCAAGCAGATGCCAATCGACCGCCAGACCCAATACGCGCCGCAACACACGCAGGTTAGAGTTCACAGTCGAGACCGCAAGTTTCTGCGTCTGTCGGTGCACGGCGAAGTCGGCAAAGTGCTCGCCGGTTATCTCGTCCAAGTGGCGTGACGCCAGCGGCCCGTACGCGCAGATTGCTCGAAATCCGGGCCGATACCAACGAACGTATGTACCTGGGGAGTTTGTCTCGAACGTAGCTTTAGCCCACGGATCAACACGTTCGTTGATGAATTCCCTAAGCGTGGGCGCGACTTTCTTCTCACGGATTCCCACCTCACCCTTAGCAAGCGATGTGCGGTGCGCCGATTCCATCTGTCGCGCTACTTTGTCATTGCCCTGCTTTGTGGACTCGCGTACCAGCTTGCCTTGCCACATGAACTTGTACCAATACGTCTTTACACGCTTATAGATCATCGTTCTTATCTCCTGCCACGACTTGCGGTATCCTTCTGGCGGTTCTTTTTTGTCCGCGTCGCACGCCTCTTAGTTCCCACAGTTCTCCACCACTTTAGTGTGCGTTCGCGTTTCACGCCGCCACTACAGGCCGTGCTGCAATATAACTGCGCCGGTTTGCTGGCGACAAAGTATGTCGAACACTTGGCGCAAATCTTGGCGCGCCAGCTTTCACGCATGAGCTGGTACACCGCCCAGCGAAACTCGTTGTCGGGGGAATAGCTAAAGTCGCCGCTCTTCCAGCTTGGCCAGACTACTGGGCGGCTGACTTCGGATGCGCCGGGGTGGGCCATTTGAATCTTGTCCAGGGCCATCTTGAGCGTGAGTCCGGTTTCATCGGGAAGAGAGATGTTCACGCCGCTAAGACCGAGCAGGAAACCGAGCATCCCACCATGAAGAGCAACGGGGTCGGAAATCCAAACGCGACGGAGTGCGTCGCGGTGCGCCAAGAAAAGGCCGTGGCAGGCATTGTCCCACGCGAGCGAGTTGGCTTGTCCGTCTTGCAAATCGAGCGGCCAGAAGCCCGGCCATCCCTTCGCCAGTGCCTTGTATTCTTCGAGGGAGTCAGCCGCGTTGACGAATCGCTCTAGGCCACGGAACAGGCGTTTGCGGTCGGCGGATGCTAGACGATTCACGTCAAGCGGCGCGACAGTAGCCTCGCGAACGGGCGGAGCCACTTGCGGACTCGCACCCCGTGTGGCATCCTTAAATTGTTGCTGATTCATACGCTCGACTATATAGACTAGCGTACGGATTGTCAAGCAGGAAATCGCAGTATCTAGCTGACAGGAGCAGAAATGATGGAAACTCACGAAGGGTTAGCATCCGTTGAAGAAACCTCAAAGCGGCTCTCGGTTTCAACGTTCACCACGCGCCGATTGATTAAGGCAGGACAGTTGCGCGCTGTGCGCGTCGGGAAGCGCCTTTTGATTCCCCAAAGTGAGATAGCGCGCGTAATCGCCCACGGTTGCGGCAAACATGCGGGCACCGGCAATGCCTGACTTCCGCACTGAGCGGCTGCCCCTCGCCATCTTCCTGCACGCCACGGGACGGTTGTGCTTCCTCGGGTGCAAGCCGAACGGCGATGGCCGCCTGCACTTCGTTTTCTCTGACCCGGAGCAGGCCGGGGCACAGGCGAAGTTGGAGTATGAACGGGGCGCGTCCGTGGCAGCTACGGCCTTATTCGCTTCTCAAAAGTTTCTGCGGCGCAGGATGAACGAGGCACTCAACAATCGGAACAGCGGAGAACCGAAATATGCCTACGGACGTTGACCTTTCATCCACGGGTACAGGCACGCTTGCCGAGACTGTTGGAACACCCATCCCGATTACTCCTGCTGAAACAGACGCCAGCACTGAGGGCGGGGAGTTGACGCCGCAGAAATTGCAGTCGTTGGGCGTGCTGTGGCCCGCAGAGGTTGACCGCATCTGCGCCGAGGAAACGAGGACTCAATTTCTAATCGAAGGCTTTCTTCCGGCGAAGAGTATTGCCATTGTGGGCGGGGACTCCACAATAGGAAAAAGTCCGCTCATCTGCCAGCTTGCGCTCTGTGTCGCGGCGGGGATTCCTTTCCTGGGCATGAAAACGAATCAGGGCCGTGTGTTGTACTTCGATCTGGAAAACTCCTTGTTCGAGTGCAAGGCGATGCGCGACGCGCTCATACAATTCCTTGGAGTCGGCGAGACGCCGGATGATTTCTTGTTGGTGATGGAGCCTCAGGCCGACTTGGAGCGGCAGATTGATGAACTCAGGCCACATCTAATCGTTATTGATTCGCTCCGGGCGTATCGGCCTGATGTGGCTGAGAAAAACTCAATCGCGGGTGAGTGGCTCAAGGAAATTCGCAGGTTGACCCGTAGCTATGGCTGTGCGTTTCTGTTCGTCCACCACTTGCGCAAACCCGGCGAGAACCCATTCGGCCATAATCTAAATGAGGAATGCCGCGTATCGAACTGGCTCCTCGAAATGGAGGGGCCGCGCGCCCTCGTAAACCAGACGGATGTACGCGTGGCTGTGACCGAGGGAGACGGCAACCCCGCTGCGCTCAAGCTGAAGTGGTCGCGGCGCGTGCATGGGGATTCGCCGCTCGTTCTGTTGGATAGGGTCTTCGATGGGGACGGAGACCCGATGGGTTATCAGCATCTAATGGGAGTGGCCTTGCTCGGCCCGGACCAGCAGCAGGCGTATGCGAAGTTGCCCAACCCTCCCACCGAGTTCACTTTCCAGGACGCGAAGCGGGCCCTCGTCCAGGGAGACAATCGCACCGGCGAGTTTCTATCTAAGGGCCGCCAGGTGGGGGTGATAGAGAAGCTCGGCAAGAACCGATACAGGAGAGTTGTGCCTGTAGCCGCTCCGATCCCACTCTCCAGGGGGCTGGAGTGACCGGAGTGAAGCCGCAACCCCTTTGTTCTCTATGAGCTGTCACTCCAAATTGCCTTTGGAGTGGCCTGGAGTGACCGGAGTGTCTGAAAACAAAAGACTTAGCTGTTTTGAGACTGAATTGGGCTGAAGGGGTTGGTGTTGGCACTCCGGAACACTCCGACGCACTCCGGAAGGAGTTTGGAGTGATATATGTGTGATAAGAAACAAGATAGAGAGACACTCCGACTACTCCACCTTACGTCTAGGCATTGATGTTTGTTTTCAAGCACTTACAGTAAGAGCGTCCCCCCGCCGTTTAAACGAGCTGGGGTTCCCCCCTCGTACTTTGATTTTTCCTATTGACATCGCATTCCGTCTAGGCTATATTCCATCCATGGCATGGGAGGTTGAGTATTCAGATGAGTTCGGTGCTTGGTGGGAGGGTTTGTCAGAGGCGGAGCAGGTGGATATCGCCCCCGTGGTCAATGTGCTTGCAGAGCATGGACCGAGCCTGCGGCGGCCATACTCTGGCACGATACAAGGATCGAAGCACGCGAACATGAAGGAACTTGTGATCCAACATGCCGGAAGGCCGTACCGCGTGCTCTATGCTTTTGATCCTCGGAGGAATGCCTTTCTTCTGATCGGCGGGGACAAATCAGGAAACAGCAAATGGTATGAAGAGTACGTGCCCAGAGCCGAGAAGATTTTGGATGAACATTTGGAACAGCTAAAAAAGGAAGGACTAATCTAATGGCAAAGAACTTCAAAGGACTAGTTGCCAAAATGTCGCCCGAGGCACAGGCTCGCGTGGAAGCAAAGACGAGAGTGCTACTGGCGGAAATGGCGCTGAACGAGCTGCGCGAAGCCATGAACCTCACGCAGGAATCTCTAGCTGAAGCCCTCAATGTCAAACAGGCTTCCATCTCGAAAATGGAGCGTCGTTCCGATATGTACTTGAGCACGCTCCGGAAGATCATCGAAGCGATGGGCGGAACCTTAGAAATCGTCGCAAACATGCCTGACGGCGCAGTACGTATACGACAATTCAACCGGCTTCGCAGGGAAAGTAGTGAGTCAGCTGCGGCAGCGGAGGCGCAAGAGGCAGTTGCCGCTCGATAATTCGGTGGGAGTGCGAAACGCTCTTCCAAGCTCTCCTAACGTCCCGGCATGCAGCCGCGCGCCAGATCACCTCTCGGGCTCCACCTTGGCAATCGCTTCGAGGCCCTTTTCGAGTAGGCTGGTGGAGGCCGACGAGTTGCCCCAACGTCCACTGGTTGTAACGGTGCCGATGGGCGTAAGGGCTTTGTCCGGCCCCACACGAAATACGAAACCGGTTGCTACCCAATTGCGGCTGGTGTGCGTCGTGGCGACAGGCGCGGTACCCGTCTGATTGCCGTTGTTGTCGTATGTGGGCTTCTGCGATTCACCGGTTCTAGTTTCGGTGTTCAGCGACTCGTTCCACCGGATAACGTAGCTTGCCTTCGAGGGGTCCTAGCAAATTCCCGCGACCTTGTCCCGGTCACCGTGCTTGTCGTACCACGCCTTCTGCTTCTCGTTGAGCCACGCGGATTCGCCGCCCGGAAGCTGCGAGTCAAGCTGCACCACCGAGTCGGGTCAAACGAAAACTATTCACTTCCGCACACAGGCAACTGTTCCGGTCTGGCTTTGCAGTGATAATGTTGTCCACGAAGCCATAAACAAAGGTGGGGTACGGATTACTCGCTGCGGCGGGGACGAAGCAATGGCTGTTGAAACGTCCGAATCCTCGAAAGCTACGGAACTTAATTTCAATGCCTTGTATCTAGACACCAATATCCTTACCGGCTTCGGCTGGCCAATTCCCTCGGTGCAGCTTGAGAACCTGGTGCTGCTCGATATCGTGGCTCATGCCCACCCACCGCCAAAATGTGAGAAAGGCCATCCGCTTTCTGTTCCACCCATTCCCCCAGCAAGGACAGAGATAGAGGACGCATTTTCGATCTAAGCGAAGCTACTCTTAAAACCACGAGTTTCCTCTGTTGGTGCCGGTGATCCCGGCCCACTCCCGCAAGAGGTTATCTGTCTGTTCGCGCCCTGACCCCCAAATGCAGCGAATGGGAATGCCGCCTCTCTGAGATGAGGGAGTGCTGCAAGGCCGGGTTGACGGCGGCGCGGAATCGTGCAGTTCGACCACCTCGCCGGTCGTTGTGCGGACAAGCTCGACGTATTGCGTTGGCACTTCCCGTTGGGCTGCTTTGTTTTGGTCTGGCAAATGCGGCGGCCCCGGCTGCGAAGCCTGTTTCGCTTGAGTATCCACGCTGGAACTATGGTTACTTTGCGAAGGCGATTCATTCGGCGGCGTGCTTTGGCCGTGCGAGCGCTGCCACTCAACAGCCAGAGCCTCGTGCCGATTACTTAGCTCTGCATCCCGAAGCGCCTTGTATTGCTCGTATGCTTCCGGCCCTAGCGCCTTCTCCGCGCCTTGCCGCTTTATCTTGCCGAACATTTTGCAAACGTAAGGCTGTTCGCAGTGAAGCCGGGCGGCGGTTGCTCTCTGGGATGGTCGCGGTACTGCGAAATAAGCGAGCAAAATCTCAGCCTTGACGCGCTGTGACTCGGGGCGGGAGCGCCAGAACTTCACGCGCCCAATCCTGCGGGCGTGTTCGAGATTGCGGCGGCTTGATTCGGGCGTAGGCATCCTTCGAGTCTTTCACACTCAATTATACGCTAGTGTAAATGCACGCGTGTGCAACGGCCCGGTTTGGGAGTTATCGTTGGTTATCGGAGACGCATCGAAAGGACTTACACGGGATGAAAACGTAGCGCGATAACCGATGCTCGACTCAGGCGGTACAGAAACTCGTTTCCTAGTGCTTTGGGGAGGGTCGCTTCGAGCCGTCCTCCAGAAACTTGAGGGGTTCCATCGCGCGCGCCGCGAAGCTCTCAGTTTGTACGATGCGCCCGCTCGAATCGCGTTGCAGCAGCACAACCGTATATTCGTAATGAATCATCCCGTGGCTGTCCGGCTTGATTTGCCGCAGCACATCATCAGGCGGGTAGGTGCGCGAAACCTCGGGGCCGTTCCACTTCCAGTCCTCGGCCACAACCGCCTTGTGAACATCGTACTGCTCTCCGCACATGTGCGTGGCATCTATCTGCAACCTAAGCTCAGTCCCGTTCAGGTTGGGGTCTCTGCGGGTAATCAGGTAGGTGTGCCAGACATATCGGGCGTCCACGATTGCGTCCCTGCAAAAGCAAGAGATTGGGCTGTCCTTGTCGCTGCGGATTTCAGGGACAGTCAGACAATGGCTCTCGTCCAGGTAAATCTTATCCAGCCCCGCCGACCAGTCCTGCGCGCCCGTCGCGGGCGGCAGAGCTACGCGAAGAACGAAGAAGGCCAGGGTGATAAAACCCACGATTAGGGTGTCTCTCTTCATTGCCAGACACCTCATCTCAATTCGTCTATGAGGCTCACGACGACCGAGCGGGTCGAACACGAAATGCTGCCCCTAGCTAGGCAATCTCAGAGTCAATGGGAATGTGACTCATCGAGTGTGTACGCATCGGCTGGTGACCACCAAGATGCGTGTTGATGCCACTCGACATCCGCATCCGTTTTGGCCGCGCAATTCGGCGTATCCGCGAGGAACAGAAGGTCAATCAGGAAGAGGCTGCGGAGAGATGCGGGCTGCATCGGACGTACTACAGCGGCATCGAACGCGGAGTCAGAAACGTCTCGCTCGTGAACATCGAGAAGATCGCCAAAGGATTGAAAAAGAGTTTGCCTGACCTGTTTGGCCGCGTCTGAGCAGTATCCTCCATAGCGTTCGAGAGGGGCGTGTATTCTCTTAACTTAAGGGGAACCACGCGGACTCCTGCGGTTGATTCTGCATCGTCGCAAGCTGCTCCCTAGATGCGCTGCGCCCGCCTTAGAATATAGCGTGAGCGAACTGGTTTCAGAGCTTCTATTGTTTCGGCAACCCACCTCGTCAACTCTGGAGGTTGAAGCACGATCCGACTGAGCCGAACGAGGTCACCTGTGTAGGAACCGGTACCGAGCGGACGATCATCGAGAGGCTGAACAAATTGGTGCTTAAACATACCGACACGTAGGTGCAGGCCGGCGACCGAAATCTTGTCATGTAGCAGTTGCCGTAACTCCTGACTCGGCCCGGCCCAAGAATTTGGCGCCGCCAGAGTTTTCTCTCTGCTGTCCACTGCTACGAACAGGTAAAAATAGACTTGTGAGAAACCGATTGTGGCAAGTAGGTTGCTCTGTCGGATGCCCTCTTCCAATTCACCGAGTTTGTTGGGCCGCCCATCGCGAAGTGCACGAATTCCTATTTTAATCCTCTTCACCTCAATCGCGACGGCAGCATGGGGCCTATTCGGAGGGCATAGAAGAACATCAACATCGCCCTTGCAATCCCCAGGCACACCAGTTAAAGGCACTCTCGTGAATGCGAGAACGTCTCTGCGAATCCCCTTTTGTCCGATGATCCGGCTTCGCCATACCGGATCGGCAAGCAACTGCTCGACTAGCTCCGCCTCGGAAAGATCGGCAATGGAATTTTGATTGAACATGCCTCAGTATAGGCCCATCCCGCCACAACTCCGCTCCGTCAGCGCCCCTGGAAACTACGGTTCAACGATGATGCTCTTGAAGTTCGAGACAGCGGTGCTGATTGTCAAAGGAAATTTCGACAGAGGACAGTGAGATAGACCTCGACCAACCTTCGTTTCCAGTTTTCCCTACTGTTACAAAGAACTCCGTGCAGTCCAACACCTCGACAAACGAACTGCCCATGACAGGCCCTATCATATATACGGCTTTCCCAGAGGTCATCTGCGATAGTTTGACCGTCTTGCCTTTCCAAGGCAGGATCGCGCGAAGCTTTCGCTGCGGCTCGGATTCCGCCAGTGTCGTCGTTTCAATTATAAGCGTTTGATCCGTGGCCGTTTTTCCTATCGTGCTGAGAGCCCGATCCTCCGCGATTTCTTTCCAAGCACGGATGAGCTTCTCTGTAAATCTTGAAGAGTCGTTGTCGATGAGCTTCGCACACGTTTGGCACAGCCAGATGCCGTTGTCCGGGTGTCGGCGTTCCTCGGACGACAGCAATGGGTCGTATTGTGGACCACCTTCCGCCGCGCTCGTGATATGTGCGGCAACGCCGACGTTGAGCGCCTTGGCGGTGTCGTTTTGTGGCCCGCTCGTCGGTGCTCGGCAGTCTGGATTTGAACAGACATAGGCAACCCTGGCAGCCAAAATTCGCTTTACTTCCTCAGTAAAATCGTCTCGCATTCTTCCCGTCCAGGAATAACGCACAGATACCGCACATCTCTAACAATGCCGGCTCGTGTCAAGACCTTGTTTTGAATTTTTTGTTCTCTCTTTTCTTTTTTCGGGCACACAACTTCGTTCACTCCCAAGAGTGGTCTTATTTGTTCCGTTAAACTCTGCTTCGACGACCACCGCTCGTTCGTAATCTTTCGG
>Ga0187819_10000071_pt1 | contig 45265 bp, 35 predicted proteins | sample NC_wetland_sal_i_15_FD_132411 | JGI IMG/M metagenome (GOLD analysis project Ga0187819, IMG submission 132411) | Wetland sediment microbial communities from Neuse River Estuary, North Carolina, USA - SO4_4 | ecosystem: Environmental > Aquatic > Freshwater > Wetlands > Sediment | place: USA... | reverse complement strand
TGGGGATGAGGCTGGCGAGCACCGCCGTCACCGTCATCAACTTGGGCCGCAGCCGCTGTACCGCGCCTTCAATCACCGCCTCTTCGACGTCCTCGTGGCGCAGGGGCTGGCCTGAGGCCAGGCGCTTATCGAGCGCCTCGTGGAGATAGACGACCATTACCACCCCGGTCTCCACGGCGATACCAAACAGCGCGATGTAACCCACCCACACCGCCACGCTGAAGTTGTAGCCCAGCCAGTATTGGAGCAGCAGCCCTCCGGTCATGGCATAAAAAGTGGGAAAGATCAACACCGCAGCCTCCGTGATGGAGTGAAAGACCATGTAGAGCAGCAGGAAGATCACGAAGAACACCACCGGCAGGATGAGTTTTAGCCGTTGTTTCGCGCGCAGCTCGAATTCGTATTCTCCCGACCATCGGTAAGTGTAGCCCGCGGGAAGCTGTAGCCGGGTGCGCAGCAGATGTTCGGCTTTTTCCACGAACCCGCCGTAGTCCTTGGTGCTGAGGTCCAGATAGACGTAGCCGGTAAGCAGCCCGTCCTCGTCGCGAATCATGGCTGGGCCGCGAGAGAAAGACACCTGAGCGACCTCGCCGAGGGGGACCTGCGCGCCCGTGGGCGTGGCCAGGACGATGCGGCGAAGAGCCTCGAGGTCGTCGCGGAAATCGCGGCTGTAGCGGACGTTTATGGGGTAGCGCTCGCGGTGCTCCACGTTTTCGCCGATGTTTTCCCCGCCCATCCCCGAGGTCACGGCGCGCTGCACGTCCGCCACCGTCAGCCCGTACCTTGCGGCCTCGGCGCGGTTCACCGCCACGTTTACGTAGAACCCGTCGGCCACGCGCTCGGCAAATACGGACCGCAGCTCGGGCAGCGAACTCAGGGTCTGCTGCACCTGGGCCCCCAATCGCTGGATGCCTTCGAGGCTGGGTCCCTGGATCTTCAGTCCCACGGGGGTCTTGATTCCGGTCAACTCCATATCCAGCCGGTTTTGTACGGGCATGGTCCAGGTGTTGGTGATGCCGGGAAGCTGGAGCTTCTCGTCCATTTCGTGAATCAGTTTTTCGTAGGTCATCCCGGGCCGCCACTCTTGGCGCGGCTTCAGCATGATGGTGGTGTCGTACATATCGAGCGGTGCGTTGTCCGTGGGACTGTCCGAACGGCCCACCGTTCCGAAAACGCTCTCCACTTCCGGAAATGAACGCAGGATGCGGTCCTGCACCTGAAGAAGCTGCCCGGCCTGGGTAATGGAGATGCCCGGGAGCGAAGTGGGCATGTACAGCGACGAGCCCTCGTAGAGGGGCGGCATGAACTGGCTGCCCATCTTCCACGCTAGCGGCGCCGTCACCGCCAGAAACACCAGATTCAGCAGCAACGTGGTTTTGCGATACCGCAGGCAGAGGTGAAGGACGGGAAGGTAGATCGCCTGTGTCCAGCGGGAAAACGGATTCGCCGATTCCGGACGCAGGCGCCCGCGAATAAACAGCGGCATCAACGCGGGCACCATGGTTACCGCCAGAATGGAAGAAAACGCGACTGCCAGCGTTTTTGTCCACGCCAGCGGGCGGAACATGCGCCCCTCCTGTGCCTCGAGCAGAAAGACCGGCAGGAACGAGACCAGGATGATCAATAGCGAAAAAAAGATGGCCGGGCCGACCTGCTTTGCCGCCCCGATCAGGATGCTCCGCCGCTCCTTTTCCGTGAGGGCCGGGGCGCCCGCGGCCTCCTGCGCGGCTTTGTGTTCCGAGAGGTGGCGATAGCCGTTTTCCACCATCACGATAGCGGCGTCGATCAGAACGCCGATGGCCAGCGCCAGGCCGCCGAGTGACATGATGTTGGAGCTGACGTTCAGGTAGGACATCAGGATGAAGGAAGCGAGCACCGCGATGGGCAGCGTCAGGATGGGAATCAGCGCCGACCGGAAATGGAACAGGAACGCGATCGTGACCAGGCTGACGATCAGCACCTCCTCCAGCAGGTCGCGCTGCAACGTGGCGATGGACGCCCCGATCAGGTCCGAGCGATCGTAGCCGGACACGATCTGCACCCCGGGGGGAAGCGAGGGCTGGATCTCTGCCAGTTTCTTCTTGATGCCTTCGATCACGTTCAGTGCGTTCATGCCGAATCGCATGACCACGATGCCGCCCACGGTTTCCCCTTCCCCGTTCCATTCCGCCACGCCGCGGCGGATGTCCGGGCCGAACGTGACGTTGCCCAGGTCGCGCAGGAGCACGGGGACGCCCTGCTTGGTGGCCACCGGAGCGATCTCCAACTCCTGCGGGGAGTGGAGGTAGCCGAGGCCGCGAATCATGTATTCGGCGCCGCCCAGCTCCAGCACGCGGCCGCCTACTTCGTTGGAAGAGTCGCGCACCCGGTCTATCACCGTGGCCAGGGGGATGTTGAACGCCCGCAGGCGATTGGGATCGAGATTCACTTGGTACTGGCGCACGAATCCGCCGATAGAAGCCACCTCGGCCACCCCAGGAACGGTTTCGAGCTGGTAGCGCAGATACCAATCCTGAAGACTGCGCAGATCCGCCAGGGAACTGCGATGCGAGCGGTCCACCAGCACGTACTCGTAAACCCAGCCGGCGCCCGTGGCGTCCGGGCCGAGCATGGGAGCCGCGTTTTTCGGCAGCGTGCCCTGGAGCTGCTCGAGATATTCGAGGACGCGCGAGCGCGCCCAATAAAGATCCGTGCCGTCTTCGAACACCACGAAGATATAGGCATCGCCGAACATGGTTTGCGCCCTCACGGCCTTTACGTGCGGCGCCGCCAGCAGCGTGGTGACGATGGGATAGGTCACCTGATCCTCGATGATGTTTGGCGGCTCGCCCTCCCAGGGAATGTGCACGATCACCTGCACGTCGGAAATATCGGGCAGGGCATCCAGCGGAATGTGTTGTAAAGACCAGATCCCTGCGAGCAACAGGAGCAACGTCCCCGTGAACACGAGGAAACGATTGCGCGCGCACCAATCGATGATGCGGGAGATCATGGCTGCATCCCCCCTTCCGCGTTGATGCTCAGTTGTTTGGTGGCAATCACCGCACCGGCCTTGCTGGCCGTGATGTTGATTTGCCAGGTACCGCCGCTCTCGAGCGTGGCCCGGCCCTCGTACCTCCCGCCCGCCTTCTCCGCGAGCGGCGTGCTCACGTTCATCGCCGCCATGCCCATCGCCGGCATCGCGGGCATCGAGCTGCGCACGTTTACCTGCGCCCCGAGAATCGGGGATCCATCGGCCGCGGTCAGTTTCACGCGGTATACGTTGGAGCCTTTGTGCGCCGTGGCCGGGTCTGTGGAGAATTCAATCTTCACCCCGGCCTGCGCGCCCGGGGCGTTCATTGCTGCTGCGGCGCCGGCGCCGGGGGGTGGGGGAACAAACGAACCCATCGCGGCCTGAAGCTGGCTTTCCGAATCCACCAGGAAATTTGCCGAGGTGATGATGTGTTCGCCGGCCTTCAGGCCCTTCAAAACAACATAGTCACCGCCAGCCTGCGCGCCGAGCTGCACTTCGCGTGGTTCGAGCGAGCCGCCGCCGTGATCCACAAATACGATGGCGCGCGTGCCGGTTTGGAGCACGCCGGAGGCGGGAATGGAGAGATTGCGGCCCAGCGGGATGCCGAGGGAAATGTTGACGTACATCCCGGGCTTCAACGTCAGACCGGGATTGGCAAAGACCAGCCGGACGCGGGCCGTGCGCGTGGTGAGGTCCACCTGCGGCCAGATATAGTCCACGCGGCCGGCGAAGGTGCGGCCGGGAAGCGCGTCCGTAGTAACTCTGGCGGGATCGCCGGGGCGCAACTGCGCGAGGTCGTTTTGGAAAAGGGCAGCATAGACCCACACTGTGGAAAGCCCGGCCACCGTATAGAGACGCGCTTCGGGCGGCGCGTATTGATTGGGCAGCGCGTTGCGCTCGGTGACGAAACCGGAGACCGGCGAATTGATTTCCATCTCCTGGCGAACCTGGCCGGTGGATTCCAGACGGGCGATTTCCTGCGGCGGCACCTGCCAGCGCCTCAGGCGTTCCAGCGCCGCGTCCAACAGGACACTGGAGCCCGCGGCTACGCCGGGCACGCTGCTCACGCCGAGGGTGTGCTCGTCCTGTTTGGCCAGCAGGTATTCCTGCTCCGTGGCAACGAGATCGGGGCTGTACACCGTGAAGAGCGGCTGGCCCTTCTCAACGTATTGGAAAGTGGAGTTCACAAAGACCTTTTGAATCCAGCCGGGGAAGCGCAACTGCACCGTAGCCAATAGCTGTTCATCAATTTCTACGTCGCCCACGGTGCGGATTTCGTTGCGCAGAGATTTGATCTGCACCTCGCCGGTGCGGATGCCGATGCTTTGCATGCGCTCCGGAGAGAGTTGCAGCGGGGCCAGCGCGGGTTCGACCACGGCGCCGCCGGCCGGCGCCGTGGCTGCCGGCGCGGAGGGCGCCAACCCCGGCATGGAAATGCCTTCCACTCCGGCACGGTGCAGCCTCCAAATGGTGGTCCCCAGCGCGCCGGCCAGCGCTAGGCAGAGAACCAGAACAATGTAAAAGGCGGTGCGATATTGGTGCATGGAGATGCTCCCTTCTACGGAGACATTGTGAGCGCCGGATTGTTGCGGTTCGTTGTGGGTCATGGCTGCACCGTTCCAGCAAGGCGCTGGATGCGCGCGATGCCCAGTTGGTGGGCGAGCAGGGTTTGTTGGTATTCGAGGTCCAGATTCAACACGTCCATGGCGGAGGAAAGCAGCGTCTGAAAATCCTCCCGCCCGGATTCGTAGGCAGCCATCCCCGCCTGGTAGGCGGCCCAGGCCTGTGGAACGAGTCCTTCGCGGTAAATGCGTGCTTGCTCGTCGCTGGCCCGGATGGCGACGAATTGTTTTTTCAGTTCCGCCAGCGAGGCCTGTGTCTGAGCGTCCTGCTGCCGGCGCGCGTGGTCCACGTTAATTTCCGCCTCGGCCAGGGCGGCCTGACGAGGCTTGCGGCGCGGGAAATTTACGTCAAACGTGAACATGTAGTACGCGCGGAAATATTCGGGGTCCGTCCGCTGCCACATGTAGGAAAGGCCGAAGTCAGGACGAAACTCCCGGCGCGCCAGCTCCACTTCCGCCTGTCCTTTGCGGACCATCTCAGCGCGCTCGCGTATTTCCGGGTTCTCTTCGCTGGCGCGCGCCAGCATTATTTCCTGGGGAAGAGAAAGCGTTGTGAGGGGGAGCGGCTCCGCCACCACATCGGGTGAATCCTGGGCCCGGTGCAGAATGCGTTTCAGCTCCGCCTGCGCCTCGCCGGCCTCCTGTTCGACCATGGAGAGGTCTCGCAGGACGCGCGAATGTTCGAGTTGTGCCCGAAGAAGGTCCTGCTGGTTGCCCTGTCCGGCGCGATACCGAATCTCAGCAGCGCTGGCGATTTGTAGAACCAGCGCATCGTGGCGATGATGGATGGACAACACCTGCTGGAGGTAAGCGAGCCGGTAGTAAGCCTCCGTCAGTCGTTCCACTTCGTCGCGGCGCACCATCTCCGCACTTTGCCTGCGGACGTCCGTCTCCCGCTCCGCTACCGCACTGCGCAATCGCCGCTTCCCTGGATACGGCAGTTCCTGGGAGGCGCCTAGACCCAGGTAGGCGAAGTCGCTGTTGGTAAAGCCGGCGAAGGGCTTGGGGCTGCCCACGCTGAACATCTGGACGCTAAAGTGCGGGTCCGGCAAAGCGGCCGCCTGGGCGGGCATCTGGGCTGCGGCGCGCACTGCGTCTTCCGCGGCGAGGATGCCGGGATTATTTTTCTCCGTCTCGGCGATCAATGCGGAGAGTGGCGTGGCGCGATCCTGCGTAGGCGCTTCCGGGCCGTGGGCCGCGGTCGTGGGCGCCGCCTGGGTGGCCAGGGCCGCAGAGGGCGGTGTCTGTGGCTGTTGCGGAGGACCGGCGCGCACCTCTCCGTGCGCCGCCAGCAGCACCAAGAGCGTGCCCATGGCCCAATAGCCGCAAAGTGAAACCCGCCGTACGACATTTGCACAAAAAACGTTCATGGCGCTTCTCCATTCGCAGTGGGATTCGCGCGGAGACACACGTCCGCGCGTACATGCGGAGAAGGCGCGGGACTAGATTCTTAGGACGGTGATCGAGGCGGGACTACTTCGAGACGAACTTCCGTGCAGCAGGACGAGCGTGAATCCTGTCGCCCCGGCGGGCAAGGCGACGGGAATCACCGAGCCAATGATGGCATGGGGATATTCCGGCCCGGCCGATGATCCCAGGGTTGCCGGAAGCGAGGAAACGTCACCGGCCGGGCTGACGTGGCAACAGGAGTCGTGCGACGTCAGGCCCTTCATATCGCACAGGCCGTGCATGGCCGCGCAGTCGGCGGGGTTCATGCAGGGGAAAACGCCCCGGACGGTTAGAGCCGGCGCCCAGTAGCCGGCGACCACGGCCAGCGCCAGAAGCAGCACGGGGTACCGGGTAATGCGGCTCATGTCGTTGAGTTTACGCTCGCAGACCCGCCGACTCAAGGCCCGTGCGGGAATCGGCACCCCCTGGAGTTTCGAAATTCGTCCGCCCCGCCACGGCGGGCAGGCGCGGCGGACGGAAGACGGCCAAACAGCCTCCGAAGGCCGGGCCACTTGCCTGCCTGTCCGCTACGCCTTGATGAAGGCCAGCAGTTCGGCGTTCACCCGGTCCTTGAGCGTGGAGCACATGCCGTGCGGCGCGCCCGGATAGATTTTCAGCGTGGCGCGCTTCACCAGCTTCGAGGAGAGCATTGCCGAGGCCCCCATCGGCACGATCTGATCGTCGTCGCCGTGAAGCACCAGCGTCGGCACGTCGAACTTCTTCAGGTCTTCCGTGAAGTCCGTTTCGGAGAACGCCTTGATGCAGTCGTACACCGCCTTGTGTCCCGCCATCATCCCTTGAAGCCAGAAAGAATCCCGCAGCCCTTGCGAAACCTTGGAGCCGGGCCGGTTGGCGCCGTAGAACGGCAGTGTCAGGTCCTTGAAGAGTTGCGAGCGGTCGGCCAGCACACCGGCGCGGATCTGATCGAACGCCTCCATCGGCAAGCCGCCGGGATTCGCGGCCGTCTTGAGCATCAGCGGCGTCACCGCGCCGATCAGCACGGCCTTGGCCACGCGCTTCGTGCCGTGCCGCCCGATGTAGCGCGCCACTTCGCCGCCGCCGGTCGAGTGGCCCACGTGGACCGCGTTCTTCAGGTCCAGCGCTTCCACCAGAGCCGCCAGGTCGTCGGCGTAGGTGTCCATCTCGTTGCCGTTCCACGGCTGGCTGGACCGCCCATGGCCGCGACGGTCATGGGCCACGCAGCGGTACCCGCGCTCGGCCAGAAACAGCATCTGGTCTTCCCAGGCGTCCGCGCTCAGCGGCCACCCATGGCTGAACACCACGGGCTGCCCCCCGCCCCAATCCTTGTAATAGATCTGGGTGCCGTCTTTCGTCGTGATCGTCGCCATGGAGCGCTCTCCTGGTTTCGCTTTTGAGCCGTCGAGGTCTCGATTTGTGTCCCGAATCGGCAGAAGCCCTCGATTTGGCTGCTGACGTTAGCAGGGTATCAATTTTGGAGTCCAGATCCTGCGCTACTTGGAAAGCTTCCGGAATTCCGCCAGGCTGCCAGCATGGCCGGAGGGCGCATCCGCTGAAATCACGCCGCCCGGAGGTATAGTATGGCGCGGCCGGGGCAGGCTGCCAAAAATGACGAATTCCCGCGGAGGGATTGTTCTCCTCACCCTGATTTTCTTCTTATCGCCGATCTCCGCGCAAAAGCTTCCCTGGCACCCCAAGCAGGATGCCCTGAACGGCGTGGAGCGCGTCCTCCTGATTCCTCCCGACGTGCGCGTGGAGGAATGGACCGCCCGGAGCGGAAGAGAAGGGGAGGGGACCGCGGACCATGTGCGCAGGACCATCTGCGGAAATCTGGATCAGCTCTTCGAACAAAAGAAGGTCGAGGTGAGCAACTATCTCCTCTGCCTGGGAGAAGGAGAGGCCGACGTCGAAACGCTGGGCGCCGTGCGCGCCGTGCGGGAGCATTTTCGTGAGCTGGTCACCTCGTGGACCAAGGCCTCGCACGGCGAAATCGTGCTGGAAGGATTCCACCTGGGCGATGAGCTGCCGGTGACGCGAAAACTGAACGTGGATGCCCTGGTGGTGGTCTGCGCGAATGGAACGCTCACCTCGAAAGGGGAGAGGGCCATCAGCGCGGTGGGCGCCATCGGCGGTGCCGGTGGCCAGGGCCTCTCGATCCAGATCGGAATCATCCAGCCGCACAGCGGGGAATTGGTGTTCTTTACGCAAAAGAATATCGGTGGAGATTTTCTGAAGCACGAAGACCGCCTGGAAAAAGCCATCGAGAAGGCGGTCCAGGCGGCGTTCGGTCCGCCCGAAGGTCCCGCCAAGCCCGCCAGCCAGTAGGTCTTTTCTTCCACCAGCAATCACCGAAGGTGCACGGTTCGCCCCGGGGATGATGCGGTGCGGTTTCCTGTTCCTGGCGAGGATGAACGCAGTACTCCTGCGCTGCGGCGCCTGCGGCGATGTCAGGCGGCGAAACTCGTCGGCGCTCTTCTGCGCCGGATGAGTGGCAGCCCGCGCCGCCTTTGCCTATACTGGAAGTTTCGGACTGGCCACGTGGAAGTCGCGGAGCGGTTCTTCCGGGAGAGAGGCGCATGAAAAATCGAAAGACCATCTTGCGGCTAGGGGTATCGCTTCTCGCCGCGGGCTTTGCGGCCGCTGGCGCTGTGGCTGCGGGGGGCGCACAGGCCGCCGCGCAGACGCCGGCCCGCACGCCCAAGCCGCTCGAATTTCCCATCGAGCAGCACAAACTCTCCAACGGCCTGCGCGTCGTTTTTTCCGTGGACCATTCCGCTCCCGTGTTCGGCATTGCCGTCACCTACGACGTCGGCTCGCGGAACGAGCGCCCCGGCCGCACCGGCTTCGCCCATCTGTTCGAGCACATGATGTTTGAGGGCTCGGAAAACGTTGGCAAGGGCGAGCACTTCATCCTCATCCTGAACAATGGTGGAGGGATGAACGGCACGACGAACGAAGACCGCACGAATTACTTCGAGGAACTGCCGGCGAACCAACTCGACCTGGCGCTTTTCCTCGAATCGGACCGCATGCGCTCGCTTGCCGTGAACCAGGCCAACCTCGACAACCAGCGCAAGGCCGTCAAAGAGGAGCGCCGCCTGGGAATCGATAACCAGCCCTACGGCGCTACGGACGAGGCCCTCTCCGACATCCTCTACGACAACTTCGCCTACAAACATTCCGTCATCGGCTCGATGGCGGACCTGGACGCCGCCAGCGTGGACGACGTGAAAAACTTCTTCCGCCTCTACTACGCTCCCGACAACGCCGTGCTGACGCTCGTGGGCGACTTCAACCCGTCCGAAGCCCTCGCGAAGATCAACAAATATTTCGGCAACATCGCCTCGCAGCCCACCCCGCCGCGCCCGGACCTTTCCGAGCCGCCGCAGACCGCGGAGCGGCGCCGCCGCATGGACGACACGTTTGCCCAGACGCCGCGGCTCGACGAACTCTTCAAGGTTTCGCCGGGCGAGAAGCCGGACTGGTTCGCGGTCGAGACCATCTCCGGAATTCTTGGCGGGGGACAATCCTCGCGCCTCTACCAGCGGCTGGTGAAGGAAAAGGAGCTGGCCGTAAACGTGGGGACGGATTTGGAAAACCGTCCCGGGCCCTCGCCCTTCCAGATTGAAGTCTCGCTCCGCCCCGGCGCCGACTTCGCCGCCGTCGAGCAGATCGTCCAAGAAGAACTCGACCGCCTCCAGAAGGAGCCCGTGGCCGCCTGGGAGCTGGAGAAGGTGCGCCTGACCAGCCGCCGGGAGCGGGCCCAGCGCCTGCGCAGCTCGCTCGCGCGCGCTTTCATCATCGGAGAGTACACCGCGAAATTCAACGATCCCGAGCTCATCAACACTTATGAGAAGCGTCTCGACGCCGTCACCCCGCAGGACGTGGAGCGCGCGGCGCAAAAGTACATGACCGTGAACCAGCGCTGCATCATCGAGACGTATCCGAAGCAGGCCGCCACCGGAGGTGCGCAATGAGCGCAGCGAACATGCCAATCATGGCGCAGCGGACCCAATATCTGGCTGGGAACCGGCTGGCGGCTCTGTTCGCCGGCTTCCTTCTGTTCGCGGCGCTTCCCGCGGCGGCCCAGCAGCCAGGCGACAAAAGCTCGTCCATCAGCAAAGTGGTGCGGTTGAACCGCGCGCCCGTCTCGAAAGAAGTCCTGCATGTCAAGCTGCCCAAACCCTACGAGACCACGCTGCCCAACGGCCTGCACGTGCTGATCCTGGAAGACCACCGCTTCCCGCTGGTCAACGTGAGCCTGTTGATTCTCGGCGCCGGCGCCACCGCCGAGCCCCCCGACCTCGCCGGACTCGCCTCCACTACCGCCGCCATGCTGGACGAAGGCACCGCCACCCGCTCCAGCAAACAGATTGCGGAAGAAACGGAAAAGCTCGGCGCGGAAATCGGATTTTCCGCGCCGTTCGGCGGAACCACCGCCGCGATGTCCGCCTCGGGGTTGTCCGACAACTTCAACGATTGGTTTGCCCTGGCCCTCGATGAGCTCTTGCATCCCGCCTTTCCCGCCGACGAGCTGGCCAAGTGGAAGCAGCGCGCCGCCGTGCGCTTGCGGCAGCAGCGCTCTTCGCCGCACTTCCTGGAGAGGGAGCGTTACTCCCTGGCCCTCTACTGCGCGAATCCAGACGAGTCTGCCACGTGTCTGCCGGAGGCGCGCGTCGCGGAGACTCCCGCTTCGATCGCGGCCATGACCACGGACCGTCTGGCGTCGTGGCACGACACGCGCTACGTGCCGCAGAACGCCATCCTGGCAGTCGCCGGCGACGTGGAGACGAAGGCGCTGGTCGCCAAGCTGACGCGCGACCTGGCCGCCTGGAAGCGCACCGATCTCGCCGACCAGCCTCCCCCGCCCACCCGCGCCGTCTCTGAACGCCGCGTCTATCTGGTCGACCGGCCCAACTCGGTGCAGACCACCATCTGGCTCGGCAACATCGCCATTGACCGCCGCGACCCGGATTACATACCCGTGACGGTGGCCAACCGCATCTTTGGCGGCGGGCCCGCGGCCCGGCTGTTCCTCAACCTGCGCGAGGAGAAGGGTTACACCTACGGCGTCTATAGCGGCTTCACCGCGGTGCGTTACGCCGGGCCCTGGGCCGCGTCGGGCGACGTGACCCGCGACGTCACCGATGGCGCCATGCACGAATTCCTATACGAGATCACCCGCCTCGGCAAAGAGCCTGTACCGGAAGCGGAACTCGATGAGGCCCGCCGCTCCGTGGTGGCCGGCTTCGCCATCTCCCTCGAGCAGCCCGAGCGCCTCATCAACTATGCCGTGGACCGCGCCATTTATTCGCTGCCCGTGGATTACTGGGACACCTATCCGGCGAAAATCTCCGCCGTCAGCGCGGCCGACGTCAAGCGCGTCGCGGAAAAGTATCTGGACCCGGCCAAGCTGCAAATCGTCGCCGTGGGCGAGGCCAGCAAAGTCCTGCCCGTCTTCCAAAAGTACGGCGCCGTGAAACTCTACGACACACAAGGGAAGCCGGAGAATCCTCCGGCGAATTGATGCGAGGCGGCGTGCCCGCCAGCGAGGAGGCTTAGATGGCCAGAGGATACTGGATCACTCTCTACCGCTCGGTTTCCAAACCAGAAGCCCTGGCCGAATACGCGCGGCTCGCAACCCCGGCGATCCAGGCCGGCGGAGGCCGATTCCTGGTGCGCGGCATGCCCACCCAGGTCGTGGAGGGGGGAATCAACGACCGCACCATAGTGATCGAATTCGAGAGCGTGGAAAAAGCCATCGCCACCTATCACAGTCCCGCCTACCAGGCGGCTCTCAAAGCGCTGAAGGGCGCCGCCGAGCGCGACATGCGTTTTGTCGAGGGCGCTTCCTAGGCCGTTCGCCAGCCTCGCATCCCCGCGCCAGCCTTGATCGCCGCGCCAGCTTCACGCCTCCAGCCGAAATCGCGTCTGGGCCAGCCCGTACATCCGCTTCCACAGCAGCCGGTTGATGGTCACCACGATCACCGCCATCGCCACCGTGCTGGCGAGCAACAGACTGAAATCGCCTGCCTCGGTTGCCTCGCTGATGATCGCGCCCAGGCCCGTGGTTGCCAGCACGCGGCCCTGGAAGCGCGAGTATTCGGCCACGATGCTGGCGTTCCATGCGCCCCCCGCCGCGGTCACCAGTCCGGTCAACAGATACGGGAAAATTCCCGGCAGGATCAGCAGCCGCCAGCGCTCCCAGCCATTGATGCGGAACAGCTTCGCGGCCTCCAGCAGGTCCGTCGGGATGGCCTGCGCTCCCGCAATCACGTTGAACAGCAGGTACCACTGCGTGCCGAGCAGCATCAGCAGAATCGCGGCCAGGCCTATGCCGCCGCCCAAGCGAACGAGCACCAACAGCAGCACGGGAAACAGCGCAGTGGCGGGGACCGACGCGGCCACCTGCGCCACCGGCTGCACCAGCGCGGCCAGCCGCGGCCGCAGTCCCACCGTCACGCCCACCGGCACCGTCCACAGCAGTCCCACCGCGAGCGCGGCCACCACGCGCGCGAACGTCGCTCCGGCTCCGTGCGCCAGCAGGCTCAACTCGCCGCCCGTCAGCCCCATCAGGATGTGCCCGGCGCGCAGCGTGCCATAGAGCACCACAGCCACCGCAGCCACACCGGCGCCCCGCGCCACCAGAGGCCGCCACGCGTTTGCCGCTTTCGCCGCTCCCCCCTGCTCGCGCCGCGCGAACCGCAGCGTCAGTTCTTCCCATGCGGGACCGAAGGCGCGCCTCCGCAGCCAGCGCAGCGCCGCGGATTTGCGCAACGCCGCCAGCACTGCGGAGCGCGGCGCCTGCGTGCTCTCCACCTGCTCGAATTTGAATTTTTCCGCCCAGGCGATCAGCGGCCGCCACACGAGTTGGTCGAGCAGCAGAATCACGGCGATCATGGCCACGAGTCCCCGGATGATGGCCGGAAGATCTCCGGCGTTCGCGGCGGTTTGCAGATAGGAACCGAGGCCCGGGAGGCGGAAGTCGCGGTCGCCGAGCTGGAACATTTCGCAGGCCATCAAGAAAAACCAGCCGCCGGCCACCGACATCATCGAATTCCACACCAGGCCGATGGCGCCGGCGGGCAATTCCAGTTGATAGAAGCGCTGCCAGGCGCCAAAGCGGTAGGTCGTCGCCGCTTCCGTCAATTCGCGCGGTAGCCCTTTGAGGGACGCGTAGAAGCTGAAGGCCATGTTCCACACCTGCCCGGTAAAAATCAGCAGGATGGAGCCGAGTTCCAAGCCGATCTCTCGGCCCGGAAACAGCGCAACCATGGCCACCATCACTCCCGGCAAAAAGCTGAGCACGGGAATCGATTGCAGGATGTCCAGCAGGGGAATCAGCAGGCGCTCCGCCGCGCGGTTGCGCGCCGCCACCCAGCCGTACACCAGCGCGAACAGCAGGCTCGCCGCGTAGGCCAGCGCCATGCGCCACAGCGAGTAGAAGGCGTAGAGCGGAAGCGCCGAGGCCGCCAGCGTGATCTCCGCTGCAGGGCGCGCCGGCGCCAGCCAGTTGCGTCCGATGCCCAGCACCGCGTACAGCGTGGCCAGCCCCCCGGCCAAAATCACGCTGTCGGTGAGCAGCGTCCAGGGACGCCGTGCGGCGCCGGCGCGCTCCAGGGTCAGCACGCGCATGGAAAAACTCCCGCGTGCACCGCTGTGCGCGTGGAAGGGGATGCCGCCGGCGCCAGGTGCGGGAGGCTCACGATTCGATTCCCTGGAGCCGCTCGGAGGCGGAATCGTAGTCGAAGATTTCCGCGTAGCGTCCCCATTCAATCGCCGTCTCCAGTTGCCGCGCGGCTTCCTGCGTGCTGAAGCGCTCTTCCAGCACATCGCGGAAGAATTCGGCCGGGAGCGTGTGGTCGCTCTTGGCGCGCAGCGCGTTCTGCATCTGCCGCAGCAGGGGAATGCGCTCCAGCGCCGCTTGGCGGAAGAGTTTCTTGCGCTGCTCGATCTCGCCCTCGGCGTAGCTGCGCCCGGCCGGAGTGATGCGCACGTCGCCTTCCTTCACTTCCGCGAAGCCGAGCAGCCCGGATGCTTCGACGATCGGCAGCAGATCCTCCACGTCCATCACCAGGTCTTCCGCCAGATGGTACAGGTCGTCGGCGCCGCCCCGGTCGCTGATGATTTCTATCAATCCGGCGATGCCGCCGGGCCGCGCGTGCGGAATCGCCACGTGCTTCTCCGCGGCGGCGGGCGCGGGCTCGCCGGCGGGACGCGCCGCGGGCAGCACGTGAGCCTCCTCGGGCTGCGTGAGCACTTTGTAGACGTGGTCCACCAACTCCAGAAAGCGCGGGGAATTGTGGTCGCGCGGCTGCGGCAAATCCACGGAGAAATCGTCGCGGATGGTCGCGGGCTTGTGCGCCAGCACCAGGATGCGGTCGGCCAGCTCGATGGCTTCTTCGATGTTGTGCGTCACCAGAAAGATGGCGCGCGTGGGGATGCGTCGGGAGATCCACAGCTCCAGCAATTCGCCGCGCAGCGTCTCCGCCGTCAGCACGTCCAGCGCCGAGAACGGCTCGTCCATGAACAGCACTTCCGGTTCCACCACCAGCCCGCGCGCAAACCCCACGCGCTGCTTCATCCCGCCGGAGAGTTCCTTGGGATACGCGGTCTCGAAGCCGTCCAGGCCCACCGTGTCCAGGATGCGCAGGGCGCGCTTGTGCCGCTCGAAAGCGCCCACGCCGCGCGCCCGCAGCGGCGCCTCCACGTTTTCGATCACCGTGAGCCAGGGAAACAGGGCGAAGCTCTGAAACACGATGGCCACATTCGGCGGGTGGCCGTCCACCGGCTGGCCGTGCCACAGCACCTGCCCGGCCGAAGGCGCCACCAGCCCGCTCAGGATGCGCAGCAGCGTGGATTTCCCGCACCCCGAGCTGCCCAGCAGCGCCACGATTTTGTCCGGCTCGATGACCAGGTCCGTGGGCGCCAGGATGTCGGTCTGGCGGCCGCCCGGCTGGGCGTAGGACTGCGCCACGCCGCGCGCTTCGATAATCGGTTCGAGGTGGCTCATTGCTCGCGTCCTGCCGGAGTCTAATGCAGGCAGCGATGCAATGGGATGAATTGTTGCCGGTGCCGATGAGGGCGCCGAAATTGGTGAGTCGCCCCGCTAAGACTTCCTCTCGCCCCTGCTTTCAGATCGCAGGCCGCCCCTACAACCCCGCCCCAATCCACTCATCATTTTTCTTGTTTGGCACCCTCCGGCACATTACATTCCGTGTAGGGTAGCCCGGTGGGACGAAAACCTTTCTGGATCACATTCACTATTCTGGGACTCCTGGGCCTTTGGGGGCTGCCGTTCCTCTGGGCGGTGGCATTCATCGTTCCCATCGGTTATTTGTGTTGGTGGATTACGAATCGCACCGATTTGCGTTAGCCGGCGTTTCCAGCGCCCGCCCGTATTGCAGTGCCCGAATCACTTTTCGCTGGCCACAGTCTTCCCCCCGCCTCCAGTTCCCGCCGTTGCTCGTCTGTAAACCGGATGGGCCGGAGGCCCTTGTACGCTCCTCGCCAGGCACACGGCGACGAACGCAGGGCCGGCGAACTTCCACGCAGGGAAAGGAACTACGAGCGGAGGGGGGTGGCGGAGCCCCTCGCCAGGCTCCGCCACTCGGGCTTCAGGGCACTACCGTGATCGCAACTCGGACGCCGGGATAGAAAGGATTGAACAGGTAATATCCCCCATCCACGTAGTCCACATACACCTGATCCGTGTAAAACCAGCCGGCCGGCCACGGGTCAACGAACCCGAACCAGAAGCCGCCGTACTGGAAGCGGGAGTACCCGCCAACGAACTTCGGCGCGCCGATCACGAAACGGTGCTCGGCGCCGAAGTGTTCATGGAAGCGCGCTTCGGGAATGCGCACGTTTGTGCGGACGGTCACGCGGACCGGGGCCGCGCCACGCTGCCGCTCCTCGGCTTCCCGCGTGCGCACCGGGGCATGGTGCTCCTCGGCGCGCGCATGCTCTTCCTGCTTTGCATGCTCTTCCTTCTTTGCGTGCTCTTGCTGCTTTGCGTGCTCTTCCTGTTTGGGAGGCCGGGCCTTTTCCTCTTTTGCCGGCTTGGCCTCCTCCTTGCGCTCTTCCTGTGCAAACGTAGGAGCAGCGGTTCCCAGAAGCAGGAACAGAGCCCCCGTCGTCATCCATGGAAGTGCTTTCATGTACGTTGCCTCCTTTCGAGTGCTCTGGCTCTCCCGCGCGGTTTTCTGCTGGCGCTCCGACTCCGGCGGAAGCTTTTTGTGCTGGGTGCGTCCAGCCGTCGCTCGGATTGGGTCTTCACTCGCGAACGATTCGCGCCCCGGGCTGGGCGAGGCTGGCGACGTCTGGAGATGCTCCCGCGAAGGATTGTACATCTGCTCGGGTCTTGCTCCGTACGCTTCACCGGGCGTACGGCATGGCAGGGGGCCAGGCTGGGGTGCCTGCCCGCCTTCGCAGTCTTCATTTTCGATGCCGGGTGGAAGATTCGGTTTCGTCCAATTCCCGCCAAGCCCCCCGGCCGGCCCTTACCCTTCTGTGAACTGCGCGCCGCACCGGGCCTTGTATGCCTCTTGCCGCGGCACTAGAATGTAAAAAGAAGGACGACGGGAGGCTCGACGTGCAGCTCGACGACAACCTCAAGCAAGTGCTCCGCGAATTGGGCCGTGCCATCAACGAAGCCGTTTCCGATTCCGACCGCATCCAGAAGGCCATCGCGGGCGTGCGTTCGGCCGGCTACGACATCGTCCTGAAGCTCGACGCCACCATTGGCCTCGCCCCCCGGGAATCGAAGCCCGTGCGCATGACCGTGCAGGACCGCCGCTTCCTGGATTCCCTGCGCATCCGCGTGGACGACGAAATCCTGGAGGATGAGACGGACGAGGAGCGCGTCACCATGACGCCCCAGGACATCAAATTCCTCCGCTCGCTGAAGATCAGCGTGGATAACATGGATGAATAGCCGCTGCACATTCGCCGTGGCCGCGGCCCTGGCCCTGTGCGCCATGGCGCCGTCCGCCGCGCCGCAGGAGCCGCCGCCGCCCACGCGTCCGCCGCTCGTCAATATCCAACCGGCCAAGCCGGCCACGCCCAAGACCACGCTGGACCGCTACAAAGGCCGCGTGCTCGCATTCAACATGGCCCAGATCATCGTGCAGAGCGCCGACAACGAGAAAATGATCTGGTCGTTCCAGTATTCCCCCGAGCTGCGGCAAAGAGTCGCGGATATGCTGAGCGCCGGCGGCTACCAGTACGGCGACAAAATTCGCGTCTATTGCAACCCGGGCACCATGATTGCCGTGAAATTGAAAGGGAAGCCTTCGAAGTCCAGTTGACGCCGCAGTCCGCTGTAGCGGCGATTTTACATCGCCATCTTGGCGGGAGTATAAGGGTCCCCTGGAGCGGCGATTTTACATCGCCATCCGTCTCGCGATTCGCGCGCGGCCGGCGCACTACACCATGATCCGCGAACCCGCTGTTGCCGGACTCTTTTATCCCCGCAATGCCGCGCAGCTCGAGCGCGAAGTGCGCCAGTTCATCGCCCCGGCAAAAGATGCCGCCGCCCCCGCCCCGTCACTCCCGGGGCGGGCGCTCGGCTGCATCGTTCCACACGCGGGATATATGTATTCGGGCGCGGTGGCCGGAGCCGTGTTTGCGCGCCTCGAGCTGCCCCGCCGTTTTGTGATCCTCGGCCCGCGGCATTATCCCCAGGGCGCGCCGCTGGCGATTCTTTCCGAGGGCGCCTGGCGCACCCCGCTGGGCGATGCTCCGCTCGATGCCTCGCTGGCCGCGGCGCTCGCTCGCGCCTGTCCGCTGCTGCGTGAAGACGCCGTGGCCCATGCCGCTGAGCACTCCATTGAAGTCGAATTGCCCTTCCTCCAACAATTGACGCCGGAGTTCCGCTTCGTTCCCATCGTTCTGGGCACGGACCGCTTCCAGGCCTTCGAGGATCTGGGCCGGGCCGTGGCCTCCGTGGTCGCGCAGCAGGCGGAGCCGGTGCTCCTCGTGGCCAGCTCCGACATGAATCATTACGAGAACGACGAGATCACCCGGCAGAAAGACGCGCGCGCCATCGATCGCATCCTCGCGCTCGATCCCCGCGGCCTTTACGACGTGGTCCGCCGCGAGAGCATCAGCATGTGCGGCTACGGCCCGGCCGTCACCATGCTGGTGGCTGCCAAGCAGCTCGGCGCCACCCGCGCCGAGCTCGTCCGCTACGCTACCTCCGCGGAAGTCAGCGGCGATTACGACCGCGTGGTCGGCTACGCCGGAATCGTGGTCCTTTGAGAAGGGTTTCGCTCTTTGCTCCCTGCTGATTCGGAAACAACGCAGGGATTTGCGTCCGCGAGCGCCCGGCGCGCGCTCCGGCTTAGGGTTTTCCGTGGCTCCCGCCGCCGCTGGAGGTGGCGGCTCCGCTGTGCGTTCCAGAGGACGCCGCACCGGAAGACCTGGCAGCGCCCCCAGACCCCACCGAACCGAAAACCGCACCGGACCCCCTCCCGAACGCCGAACCGCCGGAGATGGCGGGCGCCTGATACCGGACCACTCGTCCGGAGAGCAATCCCGCCGTGGCGATTCGCGGCGCTGGTCCCGCGGGCATTCTCTGCGCTGCCTGCAGGCTCGCCGGTGCGCCACGCGCTGGAGTCTGCGTGGCCGTCTGGGGCTGTTGCGCCCAGCGGACCAACTCGGCGTCATTCTTCCAGTCGCCCACCACGCGCACGCCGGAGGTCGCCCCCGCAGGGAGGATCGTGTTGCGCGATCGCCCCGGCACTCCCGTTGGCATGGCCGTGATCACTCCGCGGCCCAGATTCGCCGGTGTTCCCGTGGCGCTATCGCGCGGCCCGCGCGGAACCCAACCGAGCGCTCCCGTGGGAGTGCGTACCCACGCCACGGTGGCCGGGCTCCACGCGCTGAAGTTCCCGGGCGCCCACACCCAGCCGTACATGGGCGAATGCACCCAGCCGCCGTAGTGATACGGTAGCCAGCCCCACGGCTCGTAGCTGATCCAGGTGGGGCCGAACCCGCCGTAGCTTCCCCAATACCCGTTAAAGAACGGTGACCACCCCGCTCCTATTCCGTAGGGTTGCCAGCCATAGCCATAGCCCGGCAAATCCACCCATCCGCCGTAAAAGCTCAGGTCCTCCATCCCGTAGCCCAGCGGCGCGCGCAGGTAATCGGAGGTTTCGCCCCGCGCGGCCTCTTGGGCATCGTCGCGCCCGGATACCCAGCGGTCCCACGCGTCGCTGTGCGGATTCGCGGCCAGGCTGATGTCCGGTGAAGCGGCCCTGCGGAATGCCAGTGTGTTCCGGCTGTTCACATGCTGCGTGGCGCCGTGCACCTCCGCATCCAGTCCTCCGTGCAGCACGCTCACGGAAGCGCCGTCACCGAACACATCCACGCGGAAGCGCGCCTTCTGGGGCGCGCGGATGAGCACTTGCCCGGCCTGGACCTCCAGCGTATCGCCCCGCCCGGGTTTCACGTAAAACGTCGCCGTGCCTTGCGTCACCGTCAACTGCGTGATCTTCGCGCCGTCTTCCAGCACGAGCTGCGGGAACTCGACGAGCGTATTCGAAGCCATCCAGGTCGTCAGCCCGTTTTCGAACTCCACTTCCGCGCGGCCATCGCCCGTGGCCAGCTCCATCCCCTCGCGCACCGGCGTATTCACGATGGCGCGCTGCCAGCGGGACCCGCCGTCCGCGCGGAGCTGCACGTCGCCCTCCGCGTAGCTCAGTCGCACAATCCGAGCGTGGCTCACCTCAGACGCGCGCGCCACCGGCGGCGCCAGCACGGTGCCGCAGGCAGAGAGAACAGCAAGAATGGCGAAGATTCGGCGAGGCATGAGGACCTCCCCTTCCGGCCCGCTACCCTAATCCTATTGATGGCGCGCGTACTAGGTGGGTTGCGCGCCTACGAGAACCCATACTCGCCCTGCGCTGGCCGCCCGTCAAGCGCGCCGCGCCCCAGGATTCTGCCTCACCGGCTCCCGCTGCGAATCGAGTCCGCCAGCGCCCGCGCGCGCTTCCGGGCAATTTCCAGGTATTGCGAGTCCCCGGCGATCTGCTCCAGCAGCGGGAGAAACCGTTCCGGCTGCGCCACAGCGTGCCGGTGCACGTCGTCCTCCAGTTGCCCCAGGGCCCCGTTCACGCCCAGGCGGTCGTACTTCATCGTCCGCTGCAGCGCCAGCACGTCCTCCTGCTCCCGCTCCAGGGCTTCGAAGATTTGGAGCAGTTGGTCCGCCTTGGAATTGAGCGTGTAGTTGAATTTCACTTCGCTCGCTTCGCCGCCCTTCTCGTAGCGGAACGTCTTTTCCCCCAGATTCGCGATGCGCCGCTTCACGTCCAGGGAAATGTCGCGGAAATTGTGCAGTTCGGCGGCCAGCGCAATGATCCGTCCCCGCAGGGCAGCGGAGATTTCCAGGGGTTGCGGGTTGGGATCATCCTCGAGGCTTCTCAGGTCGCAGGTGGCTTGGCCGTTCTCGGGAATGCGGATTTCGGCGAACTCCGGCGAGCTGGATTTGAACACTTTGCGATACACCACCGTCGCGTCGCCCGCCGCCCCGCCGGGAACCTGACCTCGCGCGGCATCCGCGGGCACAACCGCCAGCACCAGAACGACGGCGCACAGGAAAGAATAACAACGGGGCCGCGCCATGCGCGGCGAGCGGCGTGAGCGAGTCCGTGGGTCTCTCGTAGAAGTGCTCCCGAGCGCCGGCCTCTCCTCAGCGCCCCTGCGGGCGGCCGTTTCCCGGCCCTCGGGAAGGCGCACGCCCATTGCCGTTCGCCCCACCGGCGGCTCGGGGCGTCAGCGCGGCCTCCAGACGCGTCCGCGCGCGCCGGCTGTGGATGTGGCACAAGGCCACCGCCAGCGCGTCCGCGGCGTCGAACGGCCGCGGGAGTTCCGCGAGCTGCAATTGCGAGCGGACCATCACCTGCACCTGTTCCTTTGACGCGTTGCCATGCCCGGCCACGCTTGCTTTGATCTCCCGCGGCGAATAGCTCTCCACCGGCACGCGCCCCTGCTCCGCGGCCAGCAGCACGACGCCGCGCACTTCGGCCAGCAGCAGCGCGGTCTTCACATTCAGGGCGAAGAAAGGCGTTTCCACGGCCACCGCTCCCGGCGAATATTTTTCCAGCAGGCCCGCCACCAGCCGGTGGATGCCCTCCAGCCGTCCCGCCGCGCTCGCCCCGCGCGCTGGCCGCGCCGCGCCGTAGTGCAGCACGCGGAAGGTGTCCCGCCGGGCGGGATCGCTTTCAATGACGGCGTAGCCCGTGGCCCCCGCCGCCGCGGGATCAATCCCCAGCACCCGCTCGGAGCGGTCTCCCGCGGAGACGGCCTTCCGATGATTCAGTCCCGCCGCCCCCGAACCCCCAGTCCTCGGGGCGGAGCGGCGCGTGAGCGTTGCCATGGGGGGAGTGTACTGCGGGAGAGTGCGGCGGAGAAGGGCGCGCCGCGGCGCGTGTGTCCCGCCTGGCGGGATCAGTTTGCCCCGACTGCGGCCTGGATTTCTTTCTCGTCCACGTCGAAGTTGGAATAGACGTGCTGCACGTCGTCGTACTCCTCGAGCGCTTCCACCAGCCGGATCATCTGCTGGGCCTGCGTGCCGGAAAGTTTCACGTAATTCTGCGGCACCATGGAGAGTTCGGCCGACGTCGGTTTGATTCCCGCCTTCGCCAGCGCCTCGCGCACCGGCTCGAACGCCTCGGGCGGCGTGATGATTTCCCAGGACGAGCCGTCGTCCCGCAGGTCTTCCGCGCCCGCGTCCAGCACCACGCTCATCAGTTTCTCTTCGTCCGCGGCGTCTTTGGACACGGAAAGGGCGCCCTTGCGGTGGAACTGCCAGCCCACGCTGCCCGTCTCGCCCAGGTTCCCGCCGTTCTTGCTCATCAGATGGCGGATCTCGCTCACGCAGCGGTTGCGGTTTGCCGTCACCACCTGCACCAGCACGCCCACGCCCCCGGGACCGTACCCCTCGAACGTCACTTCCTCGTACGTCTCGCCCTCGAGCTGCCCCGTTCCGCGCAGGATGGCCCGTTCGATGTTGTCCCCGGGCATATTCTCGTTCTTCGCCGCGGCAATGGCGCTGCGCAGCCGGGGATTCGTGTCCGGATCGCCGCCGGCCCGCGCCGCGATCGTGATTTCACGGATGAACCGCGTGAACGCCCGCCCGCGCTTCGCGTCCGTCGCGGCCTTCTTGTGCTTGATGGTGGCCCACTTGGAATGCCCAGACATGGTTGCGCCTCAATTGGAAGACCGAAGAATCAAACGACCCACTCTTGCCCGGATAGACTAGCATACCAGGCCATTCCCCCGGTAGCGCTGGCGTCCCGCCGGCCTCCAGTCCCCTCGCCGTCCGGTATCCCGCCCTTCTCGACTCCTCCACTACGCCTCGCCCGTTCCTTGCACTTCGGGCACATCGCGCGCGCTCGGCACCGCCGCCCGGCTCCGCCGTGGTATAGAGTTCAAATGGACTCGATTCCGCCCACCGGAAGGGCCCACGCTATGCCGCAGGTCGGCCGCTACGAGATCATCGACGAGCTTGGACGCGGCGCCATGGGTGTGGTCTATCGCGCCCGCGACACCGAGATTGGCCGCGACGTCGCTCTCAAATTGATCCTCACGGCAGACACCTCTCCGATAGACGTGGATCACTACAAGCAGCGCTTCCGTCGCGAAGCCCAGGCCGCCGGCCGCCTCTCCCATCCCGGCATCGTCACCATTCACGACATCGCCGAAGACGACTCAGGCCAGCCCTACCTCGTCATGGAGTTCATCGAGGGGCAGCCGTTGAGCCAGCTCCTGGACGCTCCCACGCACATGCCGCTCGATCAATCGTTGGACATCGCCATCCAGGTGGCGCAGGCGCTCGATTACGCGCACGGGAAGGGAGTTGTGCATCGCGACGTCAAGCCGGCGAACATCCTGCTCACCCCTGCCGGGCGCGCCAAGATCGCCGATTTCGGCATCGCCAAGCTGGTCGGCACGGAATTGACCAAGGAGGGCACCTCGCTCGGCACCCCCTCGTACATGTCGCCCGAACAATTTCGCGGCGAGACCGTGGACGCGCGCAGCGATCAATTCTCCCTCGGCGCTGTTTTGTTCCGGATGTGTGCCGGCCGCACGCCGTTTTCCGGAGACTCCGTCACCGCTATTTCCTTTCAGGTCGTCTTCCAGGTCCCGCCACGCGCGAGCGAATCGAACGCCAGTCTGCCTTCCGGCCTCGATTTGATCCTTTCGCGATGCCTGGCCAAGAATCCCGCCGAGCGCTACGCGAGCTGTGCCGAGCTGGCCGCCGATCTCGAAGCGATCCGAGCCGGGCGCCCCGTTCGCGCCCGCCTTCCCGCTGTGGCGGAACGCACGGCAGCCATTCCGGTCACCCCGGCGCCGCCCGCAGCCATCGCGACGCAACCCAACCACACTCAGCCGTCACCCGCCGCCGCAAATGGGACTCGTCTGGCAACCGCTGTGCTGCCCGGCACCGCCGCTGCGCGGACCGGCGCGGCAGCACGGCGATGGCTTCCCGGCGCCGCGGCTGCCTTCCTCTTGGCGCTTGCCGGTGGCGGCTACTGGCTGTGGCACGCCCGCGTTACCAGCCAGCCCGCCGCGTCGCGAGCCGCCGCGCCGCAGCCTGCTGCGCCGCAACCCACCGCGCCGTCACCCGCCGCAACTCCTCCGGAAACTTCTCAACCCCAGCCCGCCGTCGCGCAGCCTGCCCCTTCGGCCGCGCGGGAGAGCAAAGATGCCGCCCCGGCAGCAACGGCCACGCTTCACATCTCCTGCAAACACAACTTTCGCTCCGCCACCCTCGAAGTGTACTCGGACGATCAGTTGCTGCTGAAAACCGCGCTCAGCGGCAAGGAACACAACTACAAGCTGGTCAAAGTGTACGAAGGAAAGCTGGACCTCGATCAGCCCATCCCCGCCGGAAGCCATTCGCTTCGTGTCCGGGTCACTTCCCGCCATGATCACTACGACGACCAGGAAGTCGTCAGCGGCACCTTTTCCAGCGGCGATTCGCGCACTCTGGAGATCGCGTTCGGAAGAGGCTCGGGCCTCCCCATGGTTGGCCGCAATCTGGACCTCACGCTTCAATGATCGCGTGGCGGCCGCGTCCCTCCGGCCTCATTTTCCCCGGCTCGACATCACGAACTTGTTCCCATCCACGTCCTTGATGATCGCCATCGTTCCCCATTGCTCCGTCCTCGGCTCCGTCTCGAACTCCACGCCCTTCGATTTCAGGATTTTCGACGTGGCAAACACGTCGTCGCACCAGAACGATATGGACTGGAACTCGCCGATGCGCTTCTCATGCCCCTCCGGCGTAAAGAGCGCCAGCCCCGTGTCCGCCCCGGGAATCATCAATTCAATCCACCTCTGGCCCGGACCCATGGGCTGGTCCGTGGTCACCTTGAACCCCAGCTTTTCCGTGTAGAACTTCAGCGCGGCATCCTGGTTCCGCACCGGTATGCCCACGAACTTGATTCCTCGAATCATTGGACCTGTCTCCTTTTCGCGAGTGTCGTTCCGAACGTCCGAAGCCTATCCGCGCCGCGCGGGGCTTGCAATCAGCCAGTCGTTGCTATACTAACCGTTGCTATAGTGGCTGCTGGCATGCTCTCCTTCGACGATTACGTCGTGGACGTTCTCCTCCGCGACCTGGTCGGCCACGACCACCGTCCGGTGGCCTTCCTCGTCTATCTCTGGCTCGCTGCCGAGCAGCAACACAAGGACGGCGTCGTCCAGATCAGCTATCAGGAAATCTCCGAAAACATCGGTGTCTCCAAGAGTTCCGTGCAGACCGCCGTGCGCTGGCTGGTCCGCAGAAAGCTCCTCGCCGCGGCGAAAGAAAACGCCACCGCCACGCCGCGCTATACGGTGCTCTGCCCGTGGCGCGACGCCGCCCGGCGCTCCGCCGGCCGCGTGCCGCGCTGAACCTGCCTCCCCGTAGCACAGACAATCATGTCTGTGCGAAGGCCCCACTGCCTCAATTCAATCCGTCAAAGAAGACCCGTTCCGTCCCTCGAATCCATCCCCGCAGTGGTAGAGTACACTTCGCGCCGCATTTCTTCCGGGAGCGCCTGATGCAACGGATCGGCCGCTACGAAATCATTGCAGAGCTGGGGCGCGGCGCCATGGGCGTGGTGTATCGCGCCCGCGATACCCAGATCGGCCGCGTCGTCGCGCTCAAGGTCGTCCTGACCGCCAATGCCTCCGCCCAGGACATCGAGAAGTACAAGCAGCGCTTTTATCGCGAGGCCCAGGCCGCAGGCCGGCTCTCCCATCCCGGCATCGTCACCATTCACGACATCGCCGAAGACGACGCCGGCCAACCCTACATCGTCATGGAGTTCGTGGAGGGCCGGCAGCTCAATCTGCTGCTGGGACCTACGGCGCAGGTGCCGCTCGAGCGGCTGCTGGACATCGGCATCCAGGTGGCCCAGGCGCTCGACTACGCCCACAAGAACGGCGTGATCCACCGCGACATCAAGCCGCCCAACATCCTGGTGACCCCCGACGGCCACGCGAAAATCGCCGACTTCGGAATCGCCCGCCTGGAGGGCACGGAACTGACGCTGGAGGGTACCTCGCTCGGCACGCCCTCGTACATGTCGCCGGAGCAGTTCCGCGGCGGGGCGGTGGACGGGCGCAGCGATATTTTCTCGCTCGGTGCGGTGCTCTACTGGATGTTCACCGGCCAGAAGCCCTTTCCCGGCGAAAACATCACCATCACCTCGTTCCAGGTTGCCTATGAAAATCCGCCGCTGCCCACGGTGGCCAAGTCCGGGTTGCCCAAGGCGCTGGACGACGTCCTGATGCGCTGCCTGGCGAAGAACCCGGCGAGCCGCTACGCCACCGGCGGCGATCTTGCCGCCGACCTGGACGCGGTGAAGGGTGGCCGCCCGCTTCCCACGCGCCTCGGCACGCAGCCGGAACGCACCGAGCCATTTCCGCTGCCGTCGCGGAAGGTCGAGCCACGGCGTCCCGACGCCACGGCGGAGGTTCCCGCCGCCGACCCCGATGAGCAAACGCGCGTGGCCATGCACGCCTCCCAACAGATGCCCACGCGCCCCGCGCTGCCTGCCAAACGCAGTTCGACGCCGTTCCTCGCCGTCGCTGGTGCCGTGGTTCTCCTGGCGCTCATCGTGGCAGGGCAGTGGTACTGGCGGCGCGCGCAATCCTCGCCGGCCGCCCCGCTGGGCGCGCCGGCTGCGGCAACCGCCTCCGTTCCCACACCGGCTGCGCCCAAGCCGAGCCCGCCCAGACCATCCGCACCCGCGGCGGCGCCCGCCTCGTTCGCGAATCTGGTCGTTGTGTGCAAGTTCCCGCTTAAGCAGGCCACGCTCGAAATCACACTGGACGGGAAGCGCTTGCTCGAAGTCCCCCTAAAAGGGAAAAAGCACCTATTTCACTACGAGGGGGAAATGGAGAGGAACGACAATCCCATCCCCGCCGGGCAGCACAGCCTCCACGTCCGCATCACGGATACAGAGAAGAAAGGCGCTCCGACCTGGGAGGACTCTGTCGCTGGCGCGTTCGCCAAAAACACCGCCAGCAGACTCGAGATCAATCTTAAAGACGGCTCTGACAGCGACCCGGGCGGGCGCAAGCTCCTTCTTTCCCTGAAGCCCTTGGAATAAAATCCTTCAGAGGCATCCCCTACCGCTGGCAATTCGCGGACCCTGGAGATCGATTTCGGGAATGCATCGGCGACCGGGATGTGCCATGGAAACTAGACCTACTCCTCCGGCAATCGGGTAGTGGTAGAGTAGTTTTCGAGCGCTTTTCGGCGGGAGCCGGCATGACGCAGAGGTTCGGCCGCTACGAGGTCATTGACGAACTGGGCCGCGGAGCCATGGGCGTGGTCTACCGCGCCCGCGACACGGAGATTGGCCGCGTCGTGGCCATCAAAGTAATCCTCACCGCCAACGCCTCCCCCCAGGACATCGCCAAGTACAAGCAGCGCTTCCGCCGCGAGGCCCAGGCCGCTGGCCGCCTCTCACATCCCGGCATCGTCACCATCCACGACATCGCCGAGGACGACTCCGGCCAGCCCTACCTCGTTATGGAGTACATCGAGGGTCAGCCTCTCAACCTTCTGCTCGGTCCCGAGACCAAGATGCCCTTCCTGCAGCTGCTTGACCTCGGCATTCAGATGGCTGAGGCCCTCGACTTCGCTCACCGCAGCGGCGTGGTGCACCGCGACATCAAGCCGCAGAACATCCTGGTCACCCAGGGCGGCCGCGCGAAAATCGCCGATTTTGGAATCGCTCGCCTCGAAGGCACGGAGATGACCCAGGAGGGCACCTCGCTCGGCACGCCCTCCTTCATGTCTCCGGAACAGTTTCGCGGGGGGACCATTGACGGCCGCACGGACATTTTTTCTCTCGGCGCCGTGCTCTACTGGATGTTCACCGGCCAGAAGCCGTTCCCCGGCGATACCGTCACCATCACTTCGTTCCAGGTGGCCTTTGAGAATCCCACCCCGCCGAGCGTGGCGAAGGTGGGCCTGCCGAAGGACCTCGATGCCATCCTCTCCCGCTGCATGGCCAAGACTCCCCAGGGCCGCTACGCCACCTGCGGCGAACTCGCCGCCGAATTGGGAGCGGTAAGAGCCGGCCGCCGACTTGACGCGCCGCTGGGCGCCCCGCCGGACCGTACCGCGCATTACCCATTGCCGTCGCGGAAGATTGAACCACCGCGGACCGGAGATGCCGGCCAAGTGCAATCCCGCGCGCCCGCGCGCAGCAGCAATCGCACTCCACTTCTCGTGGCAGCAGAAGTGGTGATTTTGCTCGCACTCGGGGCCGTGGGCGCATGGCTCTGGCGACGCACACAATCCAGCCCGCCTGCCCCCGTTGCTGCTTCAGTTCCCGCGCCCGTCGTCGCTGCACCCGCCGCCAACCCACCGGCAGCGGAAAATCCCTCCAGCGAAGTCGCCACGTCGCAAACGCCATCTAGTGAAGCGGCCCCCACCCCGGCCGCTACCGAGAATCCCGCGCCGGAAAATCCACCCGCGGACAAGACTGCCGCTCCCGCCGCGCCCAAGGCGAGGAAGCTACGGCCCGCTTCGCCCAAAGCGGGCGCCTCCGCCACGCCCGTTCCTGAGGCCACGCCGCCACCGCTCGCCGCCCAGCCGGCCACTCCTCCCCCGGCCGTCCCGGAGACGCACACGGCCCCGCCGCCCGCGCTTTCGAACCTGGAGGTGGACTGCAAGTTCCCCTTCGATCACGGCACGCTGGAAATCGCCGTAGACGGAAATTCGCTGCTCGATCAAAAACTCGGCGAGAAGAGGCCCAAGAAGTTTCTGGGATTAGCTCCGACCCGGGATTTTCAGAGGAAGGACAACCCCATCGCCGTCGGGCCGCACCGCATCCGCGTCCGCATCGCCGGCAAGGACGGCAAGCCCGCCTGGGAGGAAACCATCTCCGCAACCATCGCCAAAGATGTGGCCACCAAGCTCGACATCAGCTTCAAAGAAGGCTCGGATACCGACCCCGGAAAACGCAAACTCGTCCTCTCCCTCGAGCAGGTCAAGTAGCGCAGGCTTTCAGCCTGCGCTCCCGTCGAACTAGCGCGCGCCTGCCCGCCCCTACGCCGCGCTGAGCTGCGAGGTGCAATGCCCGCACCTCTTCGCTGCCAGCGGCACATCCAGCAGGCACTGCGGGCACGGCTTCGTCGTAGGCGCCGGTACCGGCGCTTTCTCCTCCCGCTTTAACTTGTTCACCGCGCGCACCAGCAGGAATACCGCAAACGCCACAATCAAAAAGTTGATGCACGTGTTCATGAACATGCCGTAGTTCAGCGTCGGCGCTCCCGCAGCCTTTGCCGCCGCGATCGTCTCGTACGATTTCCCCGAGAGGTTCAGGAAGAGATTGCTGAAGTCCACTCGGCCGATCAGCCGGCCCAGCGGCGGCATCATCACGTCCTCCACGAACGACGTAACGGTTTTTCCGAACGCCGCGCCGATGATGATCCCCACCGCCATGTCCAGCACGTTGCCGCGCATGGCGAATTCCTTGAACTCTTTGAACATGTCCCCTCCTGCTCGCGTGATCCCTTCCGCTCGCATGCCCCGCGGGCGAATCCGCGATGCGCGCGATGCTGCGTGCCCGCCGAGGAAATGTCAATGGGGGAAGGTGACTGGTGACTGGTCGAGAAGAACACGGCTGGGCTCGCCGGCGGCTGCATCGAGGACAACCATTTCCCGCGCTTCTGAGTCATTATTGCAGCGGATGAAGTCTGCCACTATTCTCATCCTGCGCCGCTGGGGTCACTCCGAACGAAGATCGCGAATCGCCATGGAAGAATCCAGATTCCGATTCGCCCCGCGAGCCTGCTTCATCGTTCTCGCTGCTGCATTGGCCGGCGGCGCGGTAGCAGCGCAGCTCGTCGTGCCGGGAGTGACCAGCCCTGCCCCCGCGCCGTTTTCCGCCGTCTTTTGCAGTGTCCTCGAGCGCGAGCATCCCGATGCCGGCGAATGGGGCTCATGTTCGGACTACATCGAAGCGCCGGCTGCCGGTCGCATTGCGCTCGGCGCCATTCCCCGCAACTATCGCCTCGCCATCGTCTCCGGCGTTCTCTCCGCCTGCAGCGGCAGCTCCACTGCGTTCCGCGAGGGACGCGAACACCTGCACACGGTTCACGGCATCACCGTAGACTTGATTCCCGCCCCCAACGGCAGCAGCGCTGCAAACGGCAAGTCCGTCGCGCAGTTTCTGCGGGACAACTACCGTCGCGAAGGCCGCAAATTCATCCTGCTCGGATACAGCAAGGGCGCTGCGGACATTCTTGAAGGCCTGGCAAACGATCCCGAAGCCACGCAAGCCGTCGCCGCGCTCATCACTGTTGCGGGCGCCATTGGCGGCTCGCCCATCGCCGACTTCATGCCGGTTCAGGCCCAACAGTGGATTCAGAAATTCAGCCTCGGCGAATGTAAGGGCGATCTCTACGCCGCTTTCCGCAGCCTGCGCCGCGATGTCCGCCGCAGATTTCTCGCCCAGCATCCCGATGTCGGAGTTCCCGTTTATTCCGTTGCCGCGGCTTCCGATCGCGCCGGCACGTCCAAAATTCTGCTCGAAAGCTGGGAACTTCTGGCCCTCTACGGCCAGCCGGAGGATAGCCAGCTCCTGGAAAGCGATACGCGATTTCCCGGCGGCCACAATCTCGGCGTCGTCCGCGCCGACCATTTGGCGGTCGCCATCCCGCTCGAAGGCTCGAAAGATCCCGTCGTCCAGCGGCTCGTGAACCACAATCACTATCCCCGCACGGCACTGCTCGAAGCGCTGGTGCGCTACGTCACGCAGGATCTCGCCACAAAGGACGCTTCGCGCGTTTCCCGCCTCCAGTAGCGCGATGGCAACGATTTTGGAATCGCCCGCCCCGCCGCTGGCTGGCCGCCGGGGCGGGCAGGTGACTCGCCTGGAAATCCCCGCCGTTGCGGGCTGGCGCCCCGCCGGTGGCCGTGTTATCCAGAGAGGTCCGAGCCCCATTCCCATGGCTGTCTGCCAGGCGCAAGGTTGCAAAGTCGAAGTGCCCGCCGCGCTCGGCGAGAGCGCGCTATGCGTGCATCATTATCTGGTGTGGCTCGATGGGAACTGCGCGGCCATGCGCCGCGAAACCGCGCCCACCGGAGCTACCACCGCCCGCCACGATGAAATCGCGGAATTCATTCGCGTTCACGGCGAGCGGCTCAGCCACGTGGCCACCTGCGGCCTCCGCCTCTCCGACGCCATGAAGGCCAGCGTCCTCAATGCCTTTTTGAGCCTCATGAACCTCCGCGAAAACCTGGAACGCGCCATGGAGCGCGCCAGAGCCCAGCCGCCCCGCCTGTAGCGGCCTCCACCTGCGGCGGCCCGCAATCTCTGCGCGCCCACAGCGCCGGGGCAGATGTGATTTTGTTCGGCAGGGATTTTTGTCTGCACAGATGCGGCGAACCGCGCGGACAGCCGCCCGCGATTCCAGTACACTAGTCGCGGGGAGTTTCGCTTCGTGAAAGCGTCTTCGAGGTCGGCCGCGACACTCGTGTTCGCCGCAGTGGCGTTGCTCCTCTTTCCCTGCGCCGCCCGCCCCGGCGACGGTCCGCCGCTCCCCTCCACCGACGAAGTTCTGCACAAGGTGCTTGCCACTGTGAAGAACCCCGAGCTGCGCCGCGCCAGCGCCCAATTTCGTTCCGTGCAGCACACCACCATCGAAAAGTCGGACGATAAAGGCCGCCTGCGCGACCGCGAGGACCGTGTCTACGACGTCGGGCCGCTCGCCGGCGGCGTCTACGCCCGCCTGGTCGAGAGAAACGGCAAGACCCTCTCCCCCGCGGAACTGGCGGACGAGCACGAGCGACAGCAGCGCTTCATCGAGCGCAGCTCCACCCAGAAGTTCGGCGGCGGCGATTCCGACCGCGTTCCTCTCGATCCGGATTTGTTCGACCGCTACAAAGCGGAAGTGGTCGGCCGGGAATTGCTGGCGGGGCGCTCCACCATCGTCCTGCATTTCTGGCCCCGCTCCACCGAACTGCCCATCCGCCGGCGCCAGGACTACGTCCTCAACAAGCTCACCGGCAAGGTCTGGATCGACGAGCAGGACTGGGAAATCGTGAAGGTGGACGCGCACCTCACCGACCGCGTGCGTGTGCTGTTGGGCCTCGTCGCCGCCCTCGATAAAGTGAATCTGGCCTTCGAACAAATCCGCATGGGCGATGCCGTCTATTTGCCGCTCCGCCTCGATGCCTCCTTCGAGGGCCGCAAACTTTTCAGCTCCCTGCACGAGCGCGTTCAGGTTACCTGGACCGGACAGCGCCCCCTCGCGGAATCCACCTCGAATCCCCCCGCCCCCGCCACGCAAAGCGCCGGTCCCACGAAGCCGCATCCCTGACGTGGACCAGACTTCAGTCTGGCCGCACCGACATGGCTCCGGCAAAGAAGCGCCGGCGCCGCACCCTCCCCCTTCACCGCACCCGCACGCCGTGCACGTTCGAATGCGCCAGTCGCTCCACATAGCTGTACACGCGCCGCGAGACCTCCGTGATCGCGCCCTCTGCGGCGGCATCGTCCGCCGCGTACGTGGTCATCACGCTCAGCACGTAGGGACGCCCTTCCAGCAGCACGATGCCGCTCTCGCAGCGCACGCCCGGCAGGCTTCCCGGTTTGCTCGCCAGCGCCACACCCGCAGCCAGCCCGCGGCCCATGGGCGTCGTCTCGTCCTTCGCGTTCTTCATCAGCTCGAGCGCCAGCGTCGTGTGTTGCTCGTCCAGCAGTTTCCCGCGGTAGAGCTGTTCCAGCAGGCTCGCCATTTCCCGCGCCGTGGACACGTTTTCCACGCCCCTCCGCTCCTCCTCCGGCTGGATCATCCGCCGCATCAGTCGCGTTCTCTCAAATCCGAGCGTCTGCAGAGTTTCGTTCACCCGCGCTTGGCCCACGCGGTAAATCAGCAGGTTCGTAGCCGTGTTGTCGGAGACTGCCATCATCAGCGCGGCCAGGTCGCGCAGCGAAACAGCCGAGGTGCCGTCGCCGAAATCCTGCAGCACGCCGCTGCCCCCGGCAAATTGCGCTTTGCGGATTTCCACGCGCTCCTCGAGATGCAGTTTCCCCGCCTGCGCCTGCCGCATTAGTTCCACCAGCACGGCGATTTTGATTGAGCTGGCCTGCGGCATCAGCATATCCGCATGGATCGCGATCACGTCGCCGGTCTCCAGATCTTTGAACGCCATGGCCACGACGCCTTCGAACTGCGCCACCATTTGATTCAACTCGCGCCCCAACTTCCCGCGCAGCTCCGCCGCTCCCGGCCCCATGGCAGGTGTGGGCGCGGCGGGAGCCTGCGACTGTGCAGCCCATCCGGCAGACGCGCCGGCCAGCGCGGCCGTCAACAGGAAAGCAACCACAGGACCGCGAGCGCTCATCGTTCACCTCCACCATCCGTGCGCGAGTCCCGAATCAAGTGTGGGGCAGCCAGTGTGAGAAATTCGCGAGCGGTAATGATTTTCGTTTGCCGCCAGAACGGCGGAAAATGGCGCACGTTGCCGGTCACCAGATAATCGGCGCGCGCCGCCTCCGCACATTCCAGGAACATGTTGTCGTCCGGATCGCTGGTCACTTCCAACCGCCGAACGGGCTTGACCAAATGAGCCCGATTTTTCAGGAGTTGGAGAAACTGCTGCCGCTGGCCCTTCGGGAGCCGGAATCTGGGGCGTGCCAGCACCTGCTGGTATTCCGCGAGGATAGCTGCCGAAACGTACAGCCGGGCGGGACGGGTCATCGCCAGCAACAGTACGGTGCGCTGCAATCCCTCCGATCGAAGAGCCGCGGAAACGACGATGTTCGTGTCCAGGACCAGCCGGACCGGCAGCATCAGCGCTTTGGTTTCTTCGCGCGGGCCGCCCGGATCTCCGCGTCGATTTGGCGTGAGGTCAGCTTGGAGGTTCCCCTGCGCTTCGAGTCTTCTCCAATCACGCGAAGAACTTCCGGCTCGGGCGCAGCTAGACGAACGTACTCCTGCAAACTGAGGAGCACCGCGCGGGGGACCCCGCGCTTCTCGATGACCAGTGAGCGGCGTTCCTTTTCGACGCGCCGCAGAACCTCCCCGAACTGTGCGCGCACGCGCAGTGCCGAAATCACGCCGGCCGGGGTTCTCGCTGCTCTGCTCATAGATATGAACTCTCCAGTTCCCTTTGAGGAACTCTACAGTTGGTGGCTGGCCCTGTCAAGACGCCTGCACCGGAATCACGCCCCAATATACCGGGCGTACAGCGACCGGGCCACCGCCGCATCGCGCGTCCCTTTGAACACCGCGCGGCCGTCCGGAAACACGGTCACCTCGCACGGCGGCACCGCAAATCGCAGCAGAAACCCGTTCGTGCGCACTCCGGCGGCCACGGTGGAAAGCCGCCGCGCCAGCTCGTCCAGGTCCAGCCGCCGCCGCCGCTCGTGGATTTGCACCGAATCGCGCCCGCACATCGTCACCTGCGGCTGCGCTTCCCCCTCGAGCCAGCGGAAATCGCGCCGCGCGCACGCCCGGCACCCCGCGTCGCGCTCCACCCGCACGGATTGAAATCGCGACTTCCACACGTCGCAGGAAATCAGCCGCCCGGAGAGCGCTTCCGCGTGCCCGGAGAGCAGTTTCACGGCCTCCGCGGCTTCCAGCGCGCCTACCACTCCGGCCGCCGCGTTCAGCACCCCGGCCGTGTCGCAGGTCTCTTCGCGCGCCAGGCCCCCGGCAGCCGCGCCGTTTCCGCCATCCGGAGATTCCAGAAGACATGCTAGGCACGCCGTCTCGGCCGGACGCACCGTTAACGTCACCCCGTAGCTCCCCACGGCCGCGGCATAAATCCAGGGCACGCCGGCGTTCACGGCGAAGTCGTTCATCAGCATGCGCGTTTCGAAATTGTCGCTGCCGTCCAGGATCAACGGAAACCCGCCGAGCAGCTCCGCGGCATTCTCCGGCGTCAGATCGGCCACCAGACCCTCAATCTCGACTCCTGCATTCGCGGCGCGCAGCCGGCGCTCCGCGGCCACCGCTTTGGGCAGCGCATCACGCGCGTCGGCCTCCTCGAACAGCGTCTGCCGCTGGAGGTTGGAGAGTTCCACGAAGTCGCGGTCCACTAGCCGCAGCCGGCCCACTCCCGCGCGCACCAGCAGCCCGGCCAACACCGTGCCCAGCGCCCCGCATCCCACCACCACGGCGCGCGATTCCAGCAGCCGCTTTTGGCCCTCTTCTCCCAGCGGGGCAAAAAGAATCTGCCGGGAATACCGCTCGTATTGGACCGGGTCCATCATCCGTCCCTGCCCCGGGATTCTACCCTGCCGCAGGCAGGGTAGTGGGTCAGTTTGCCCAGTGGCACAGACTTTAGTCTGTGCGCGTGCTCCACTGCCGCAAAACAGTCTGGCAAGAGAACCGTGAGCCACCCCACTAGTCCCTCAGGGCAAACTGACCCCCTGCCGCGGCCCGTCGCGGACCTTTGCCACGGACCAAACGCGGCTATACTAGCGAGTTTGCTTCGAGCCCGTAGAATGCACACATTCCGGACGCCGCGCGCGTTTCTCGCCTTCGCTCTGCTGCTCTGCCCGCCATGGGCGCGCCCTCTATTCGCCCAGAGCGCTGCTGGCCCCACGGAGTCTCTGCTGGGCCGGCGCGTTATTGCTGTCCGCCTGGTCGAGGAGCCGGACCGGGTGCTCGCGGAGAATCCTTCCGACCTTCCGGTGCAGCCCGGCGGCCTGCTCGAACGCGACACGCTCCGCGCCACTCTCCAACGCCTGTACGTCACCGGCCGTTATGCCGACATCTCCGCGGAGGCCTTCATCGTTCCCGGCGGCGTGCGCGTGGATTTCCGCGTCCGCGCCAATTTTTTTATCGGCAACGTGCGTATGGAGGGCCTCCAGGAGCCGCCCTCCGATTCCCAGGCCATTGGCGCGCTGCGCCTGGGCCTCGGCGGGACCTTTCGCCAACGCGAGCTCGATGCCGGGCTCGTGCGCCTCGGCCAAGCCATGCGCGAAAACGGTTTCTACGGCGCCGTGTTCGATCCTGTTCTCGCCCGCCGGCCGGAGACGCGGCTCGTGGACGTGACCGTGCGTGTCGAGACCGGGCCCCGCGCGCGCATCAGCACGGTCGGCGCCTCCAACCCGACCACCTACCCCACCGCCGAGCTCCTGCGTGTCTCGCGGCTCAAATCCCGCCAGCCGCTCACCGCCGCACGCCTGGAGAAAGGCGCCGAACGCGTCCGCGACTGGTTGTTTCGCCGTGGATTCTACGCCGCGCGCGTCACCGCACATCGCGGTGATTACGACACCGCCGGCAACTCCGTCCCCGTGACGCTGGAGATCACCGCCGGCTCGCCCGTGAAAGTCGAAGTGACCGGCGCGAAACTTTCCTCCGGCCGCCTCAAAAAGCTTGTCCCCATTTTCGAGGAAGGTTCGGTGGGCGAAGACTTGCTGGCCGAGGGCCGCCGCAACATCCGCGATTACTTCGAGCGCCGCGGCTTTGTGGACTGCGACGTGCAATACACATCCACCGAAAATCCGGCGAACGGCGTGCGCGAAATCGCCTACAGTGTCGTGCTCGGCGCGCGCCGCCGCCTTGCCGCCGTTGAATTCTCTGGCAACTCCTACTTCAGCGGCGCGCTGCTCCGCGGCCGGCTCACCATGCGGCCCGCCGAATTCCTGCGGCCGGCGATATTCAGCCGCCGGCTCCTCCAGCAGAACGAGGAATCGCTCCGCGCGCTCTACGTGTCCAACGGCTTCGACGCCGCAAAGGTCCAGGCGGAGACCGTGGAAAAGTACCACGGCCATCCCGAGGAGATTCTGGTTCGGTTTCACATCGAGGAGGGCCGGCAAACGCGCGTCGCGTCGCTGGAAATCATCGGGAACACGGCGATTTCCACCGCGACTTTGGTGAAAGTGGTCGGCTCCACCTCGGGCCAGCCCTTCTCGGACGCCAACGTGGCCTCCGACCGCGACAACATTCTGGCCCTCTATCTGAACCAGGGCATGCCCGATACCCGGTTCGATTTTCGCTCCGCGCCGGCCTCCCAGCCCGGCCGCGTCAAACTCACCTACCAGATTTCCGAGGGCCCTCGCATTACCGTCGCGAAGGTCCTGGTGGACGGCTACGAGTACACTCGCCTGGAAGTGATTCGCCGCCGCATCGAGTTGAAGCAGCACCAGCCTCTGCGCGAAGGCGACCTCGTCGCTACCCAGCGCGAACTCTACAATCTGGGCATCTTCACCCACGTGGCCATCGCGCCGGAGAATCCCCAGAGCGACGAGACCGATAAGACCATGCTCGTCAACGTGCAGGAGGGCAAGCGCTTCACCGTGGGCTACGGCGCCGGCTTCGAAGTCGAGCCCCTGAACAGTTCCACTAACCCCACCGCCAGCTCCCTCGCCTTCAGCCCGCGCGGAATTCTGGAGCTAGCCTGGAACGATTTTCTCGGCCGCGCCCAGACCCTCGAGTTCAAGGGCCGCGTCAGCACCCTGCAGGACCGCGCCCTGGTGGAATACAGCGCGCCCCAATTTCTGAACCAACACAACTTGAACCTCCAGCTCATCGCCTTCACCGACAAGACTCGCGACATCAGCACCTTCACCTCCACCCGCTACGAAGGCACCTTCCAGCTCGAACACCGCCTCTCTCCCATCACCACCTTCTTGTATCGCTACACCTACCGCCGTGTCCTCACCGGAGACCTGAAGATCGCACCGGAGGAAGTTCCCCTGTTCAGCCAGCCTACAAAGGTTTCCGGCCCCAGCGTCGCCTGGATCCGCGACCTCCGCGACAACCCGGCCGACCCCACCCGCGGCCGCTTCTACACCGTGGACGTGGGATTCTCTTCGCGCTCTTTGGGCTCCACCGCCAATTTCTTTCGCCTCTTCGCGCAGAATTCCTCTTTCACCCCGCTGGGCCACAGCCTCACCTTCGCCCGCTCCACTCGCTTCGGTGTGGAGTCGGCCTTCGGCTCCAGCACGTCCGACGACATTCCCCTGCCGGAGCGTTTCTTCGCCGGAGGCGGCACCAGCCTTCGCGGATTCGGCCTGAACCAGGCTGGCCCGCGCGACACCATCACCGGCTTCCCCGTGGGCGGGCTGGCCCTGCTGACTTCCGATCAGGAACTGCGCTTTCCCCTGCGTCTCCCCTACACCACCGCGGCGGTCAGCGGCGCGCTGTTCTACGACGTCGGCAACGTCTACAGCTCCTTCGATAAGATCACCCTGCGCACCACGCCCCAGCCCAACGATTTGAACTGGCTTTCGCACGCCGTGGGTTTCGGCGTGCACTACCCCACGCCCGTCGGCCCCATCCGTCTGGATGTGGGCTACCTTCTGAATTCGCCGCAGTTCACTCTGCCCACGGCCCCCAACGGCTTGACTCGCCAGCACCGCTTCGAGTTCTTCTTCACTTTCGGAGCACCCTTCTGATGCGCCGCGCAGCCATCTACGGATTGCTCTTGGCCGCCTGCCTGGGCGCGCCTGTCCTCTCCGCCCAGGTGGTTGTGGACCGTGTCGTCGCGCGGATTGAAAACGACATCATCACCCTGAGCGACGTGCGCGAGCTGGCCGCCTACCAGCGCCTGTCCGGACGACAGCCCGCGCCGGAGCCCGACCTTCTCCAGCAGTTGATTGACCAGTGGATCGTCGCCAACGACGCGGCCGCGGCCCGTTTCCCAGCCGCCCCCGCCCAGCAGGTGGATGCGCAGCTCGCCGCCCTCCGCAATCAGGTCGGCACGCCCCAGCAGTTCGCCGCGCGCCTGCGCGAATTGGACCTCTCCGAACAGGACGTCCGCCGCTTGGTGGCCAAACAGATCTTTCTGGACCTGTATCTCGAGCGCAGATTCCGCGCCGTCGCTCGCGTTCAGCCCGCAGATGTGGAGCGCTACTACCGCGAAGAATTCGTTCCCCAGCTCCAGCTCCGCAAACAGGCTGTCCCCCCTCTTGACGACGTTCGCGACTCCATCACCGACCTGCTCCTGGAGCGCGACATCACCCGCCTCGCACAGCAATGGATCGAGCAGACGCGCGCCAGCCTTGATGTCGAAATCTTCCCGGAGAGCCGCCCGTGAGCCCTCGCGTCCGCCACTGGCTCAAGGTCGCCGCGCTCGCCGCATTGTCGGTCGTCGCGTTTCTCCTGCTCCTCGACCAGACCGGCTTGCCCGCCTACTGGATGCGCCGCGCCGTCGTCCGCCGGATCGTCGCGATGACCGGCGGCGGCGTGGAATTGGGGGATTTCCACTTCAGCCTGTGGCGATTCCGCGCCGAACTCTTCGACCTCACCGTCCACGGAAGTGAGCCGCCGTCTTCGCGGCCCTACTTCCACGCCACCTACGTGCGTGCCGACCTCCGCCTGGTCTCGCTGCTCGGGCGCCGCGTGGCCCTCGAGGAGTTGCGCGTCGATCATCCTTCGCTCGCCGTGCGCATTCTTCGCGACGGCATGAGCAACGCGCCGCATCCCCCCTCTCCCGCTCCCGGCCCCGGGCACCTGCGCGAAGATCTGTTCGCGCTCTTCGTAGGCCGGCTGCAGATTCTCGCGGGCGAAGTCCACTGGAACGATGCCCGCACCCCTCTTGGCCTCGATGCGCAGGACTTCCGTTTCCTGATGCACCTCGACTCGCCCGCTCCGGGAATCGCCGTTTACCGCGGCGAACTCTCCGCCAAAAAGGTGCGTTTCCAGGCCGGGCGATCCCTGCCGTTTCCCTCCGATCTCGACCTCCGTTTTTCGCTCGCACGCGATTCCTTCTCTCTGGACGAAGTCACCTGGCGGCTGCCGCACTCCGAGCTCCACGGCGGCGCGGCGCTGGCCAGCTTCACCCGGCCCGCTTGGGCCTTTTCCTACAAGGCCAAACTCGACTTCCGCGATATCCGCGACTTCCTCCGTGTGCCGGGCATGCCGGAGGGACGCGCGCAATCCAGTGGCGAGGGCCGCTGGGAGCCCGCCGCGGCAGGAGGTCTTTCCGGGCACGGTGAATTCAACGCTTCGGAGATCGATCTGCCCTATCTGTGGTTTCACGCCACCGGCTTTTCCAGCCGCGGGCGTTACGAGCTCCAGCACGACCGCCTGGTGGTTCCCGATTTCCACGCCGAGGGCCTCGGCGGGACCCTGGATGGTCGGCTCGAGATGCTCTACACCGGTCTCCGCTTCCGGCTGGAGAGCGATCTCCGCGAGATGAGCCTCGCTGCGATTCTCAGCGCCCTGCACCATCCCGGCTTTCCCCTGGCCACACTGCACTGGGAGAGCCGGGTGGCCGTGCACTCCGTCACTGCCTGGGACGCGAACTTTGTTCACCTGGACGCGCGCGGCACCACCGACTGGACCCCTCCGCCCACCGTCGCCCCTGGCCTGCTTCCTGCCACCTGCACCGCCGAATTTCATTTTTCGCGCGATGCCGCTGCCGTGGACCTTTCTTCCGGCCTCATCACCACCCCCGTGTCGCGCGTGGCCTTCGCCGGACGCCTGGGCGCGCGCGATTCCAATCTGCGCCTCGATCTGGACGCCAGCGAACTTCTCCCCTTCGATGATTTCATCAACGCGCTTCGTGGCTCCGACGCCGGTCCGCAGCGCATCACCGGCCGCGGTTTCTGGACGGGCAGCATCACCGGCCCGCTCGGCGGCCCCACGCTCGCCGGCCACGCCCGCGTCCTCCACGCCGCCTATGCTGATCTTCTGTGGGACGAACTCGAGGGCGAGGTCTCCTACTCCCCCGGCTCCCTCCAACTGGACACCGTTCGCGCCAGCCACGGCCGCGCCTCCGCCGATCTCTCGCTCCAGCTTTTTCTCACCGACTGGGCCTTTCTCCCAGATAATCCCTGGCGCTTCGACCTGCACCTCGCCCGCACGGATCTCGACGGCATCCAGAGCCTGTTCAGCACCGCCTTCCCCGTCCACGGCCTGCTCTCCGGCCACATCCAGGGCAGCGGCACCCGCGACGACCCGGAATTCCAGGGCAGCCTCCATCTGGACCAGCCCGTGCTCTTCGGTGTCGCCCTCGATTTCGCCGACGGCGATTTGCACTGGACCGATGAAGAGCTGCACGCCACGAATCTCCAGCTCCGTAGAGGCGTCGGACGCGCTTCCGGCTCTTTCGATTACGACCGCGACACCGAATGGATTTCTTTCGACGTCAACGGCAAGGACATTGCGCTCTCGGAATTCCCCACGATTTCCGCGGGTCTGGTGCCAGCCACCGGGCGCGTCACCTTCGACGCGAAGGCCGAGGGCCCCCTGCGCTCCCCGCGCGGCTCGGGCACTTTCCATTTGGCCGCGCTCCACGTGGGCGAAGACGTCTTGGGCGATTTCGACCTGCGCGCCCAATCCGACGGCAACCGTCTCACCGTGGACGCCCTCTCCACCATGGCCCACGGCGGACTCAACGGTCACGCCGAACTTTCTCTCTCCGGCGACCTTCCCGTGCGCGGCGAAGTCCGCCTCGAGGACGTGAGCCTCGACTCCTTCCTCAAAGTCGCCCTTCGGCTCAAAGACATCACCGGGCACAGCAGCGTTACCGGGCGCTTCCTCGTCTCCGGCGACCTTCTCGGTCCGGCCGGAGTGCAGGTGCAAATCGAGTTTTCCCGAATTTCGTTCGACTACGCCTTCGTCAAGCTCGAAAACGTAGGCCCCGTCCGCATCACCTACAGCCGCGACGAGGTGCTCGTGGATTCCGCCCACCTGCGTGGCCCGGACACCGATCTCGTTCTCTCCGGCCGCGCCCGCTTTGCACGCGACCTCCTGGTGTCATTGAAACTCTCCGGCAAGCTCAACCTGCGCCTGCTCTCCGGCATTTACCCCGATCTCCAGGCGCGCGGCCCGGCCGCTCTCGACGTCACTCTCCAGGGCACCACGCTCCATCCCCGCCTCGCCGGCCGGCTCACCCTCCAGTCCGATTCCGCCACCTACGGAGATTTCCCCGTGGCTATCAGCCAGGCTTCCGGCGACGTGCTCTTCGACATCAACCGCCTCACCTTTGACAACCTCAGCGCCGACATCGGCGGCGGCCAGGTGCAGCTCACGGGCAGCGTCACCTACGGCGAAGGGCCCCTCAGCTACGACGTCGCCGCTCGCGGCCGCGCCATCCGCCTCCGCTATCCGGAGGGCATGAGCTGGCTGATGGGCGGGAACCTGCGCCTCCAGGGCGGCACCACCGCCGGCACGCTCTCCGGCCGCGTCACCGTCCAGCGTCTCCTGCTCACCGAGGGTCTAGACCTCAGCGGCCTCATCGGCGCCAGCAGCCAGGCCGCCGCGGCCGCCTCCGGCGCTTCCGCCTATCTCCGCAACCTCCAGCTCGATGTCGAAGGCGATTCCAGCCCCGACGCCCAGGTGGAATGGAATGCCGCGCGCTTCTCCGGCCAGGCGCAGCTCCGCATCCGCGGCACCGCCGACCGCCCCGTCATCCTCGGCCACGTCCACTTGCTCGCCGGCGAATTCGACTTCCGCGGCAACACCTTCCGCCTCACTCGCGGCGACATCAACTTCGCCAATCCCTTCCGCCTCGACCCCATTTTCGATCTGGAAGCCGCCACCACCGTCGAACAGTACGACGTCACCATCCAGCTCTCCGGCCCCGGCAGCCGTCTCCATCTCGGCTATCACTCCGACCCGCCGCTCCCTCCCACCGACGTCATTTCCCTCCTTGCCCTCGGCCGCACCTCCGAAGCCACCGACCTGCGTTCCGGCACCACCACCAGCGCGCTCGGCGACCCGGGCGCCCAGGCGCTCATTTCCCAAGCCGTCTCCAGCCAAGTCAGCGGCCGCATCGAAAAACTCTTCGGCGTCAGCCGTTTCAGCGTGGATCCCGGCCTCGCAGGCGTGGGCGCCACCCAGAACACCACCGCCCGCATCACCGTCCAGCAGCGCGTCTCCCACGACCTCACCGTCACCTACATCACCGACGTCACCTCCACCCAGCGCCAGGTCATCCAGTTCGAGTACAACGTCAGCCGCAAACTCACCCTCCGCGCCCTCCGCGACGAAAACGACACCTACGGCGTTGACTTCATCCTCCGCAAGTATTTCAAGTAGCCCTAAAAACCCCGTAAAGCAAAATCCCTTCTCTGGTCGCTCCCCACTCGCCTGCCCGCCGTCTGCTGGAGGGCCTGCCCACCGGCGGTGCGGCGGGCTGCTGGTTGCACCGCCTGGCCGGGTCACAGGCATTTGATGCACTTTTCTCGAAATTTTAATCCCTCGAGCCGGGAGTCGTGTGATTTTGGCTGCCTCTTAGGAGGCACACTTGAAGAAAAATCTGATTTTCATCGCAATTGCACTGGGGATCGCCATTGCGCTCACCGCCGTCCGTTCTTTCGCCGATGGCGATGACGACTGGGGACGCTTCCCCAATTTCGAATTCCAACCCCATTCTTTGGTGCTCACCCGCAGCGTCTATGCTGGGACCCCCTCGCTGCTTGTACCCGGTGTCACGGTATTGCCGCCGGGCTGCGTGGCGGGCACGGTCAAGGTTCCGCTCATCGCTGGGGGCACGACGTCGGTATCGGTCACCTGCACCACACCCACCACCGACGCCACTTATCCGACCGTCTTCAATAACGCCGCGGCCGACGGCCACTTTGGCATCACCTCTCCCATCTTCCTTGACAACCTCACGACCGACGGCCATCTGCTGGGCACTCTGCCGATCCCGACCGATCAAATTGTCACCAGTTTCAGTTCGAAATCCGAGTTGGCCGTGCACCGCTCCACGGACGGAAAGTCCATCACGTTTGTGGGTTACCACGGCGGCCCAGGATTCCCGACCGGCGCAAACATCTTCGATGTATCCAATGGCAACACGCCCGGCCTCATCGACCCGACGAATGCTGCTGTCGGCCAGTACTACCGCTCCGTGGCGGAAGTGGATGCCCATGGCCACCTCATGGTCACCGACGGCAACGCCTACAGCGGAGATAATGGCCGCGGCGCGTTCAAGGGAAGCACCGGCTTTTATTACCTGGTCGGCAACGACAACAGCGGCAATCTCTCCAAGAAGCAGACCACCACAACCGTCGTCGGCGAGGAGCTCGTCAATTCTACCGGCGCCGAGCTGCTGGTTCCCGGCCAGACGCCGCCGGTGCCACCCAACATCAACAAAATCGGCGACTTCGAAATCAATCAGGTCATTGAGCCCTCCACCGGTATGCCCTACGCAAAAGACAAGGCGGGCAAGGACAATAATTATCGCGGCGTGACTATTTTCAATGACACCTTGTACGTCACCAAGGGCAGCGGCGGAAACGGCATCAACACGGTCTATCAGGTGGGCAATGCCGGCGTGCTGCCCAGCGGCGAGACCGCAACCCTCGCGGCGCTGCCCATCACGATCCTGCCCGGGCTTCCCGACACCCTTGCGAGTGGCGTCTCTTCCCTCGGCGTGCCGACCCCGGTCACGTATCCGTTCGGGATCTGGTTTGCCAATGCCAACACGTTGTATGTCGCGGACGAAGGCGACGGCTGTTCGGCGAATGGCTCCGCCCCATGCACGGACATCCTGGCCTCGGGCACACCAGAAGAAATCGCCGCCAGCGTTTACGCTCATGCTCAAAATCAAACCACGGCTGGACTGCAAAAGTGGGTTTTCGATTCCGCTGCCGGGCAGTGGAACTTGGCCTACACGATTCAGGCGGGCCTGAATCTCGGCCTCCCGTACTCCATTCCGAACTATCCAACCGGACTCAACGCGGCCACCGGCCTTCCCTGGGCGCCCGTCACCGATGGCCTGCGCAACATCACAGGCCGTGTGAACGGGGACGGGACAGCCACCATCTGGGCCATCACCTCCACGGTGAGTGGAAACGGTGACCAAGGCGCCGACCCGAATCTGCTCGTCAAGGTGACCGACCGGCTCGACGCCACTTCGCTGCCCACCGGCAACGGCGGCAATGGCTGGGGCTGGGACTGGGACCATCCCCTGGACGTTTTCATCACCATCCGCGCCGCCAAGAACGGCGAAGTCTTCCGCGGAATTTCCTTGGCGCCCGAGGACCGGCACGACGATCACAAAAACTGGTAGCCGCATCTCTGTCGCACGAATCACACACACTGAGCCGGGCACCCAGTCCCGGCTCAGCCCCGGGTAGCGCGGGCTTTGCGCCCGCCGCGGCGGGCATCCCGACGCGGTCTCCGGCCTCCCCAACGCATCCCTTGCATCCGTTCCCGCTGGGTGTATGCTACGCGCAAGTTTCAGGCTTCCTCTGCCGGAATTGGGGCGTGGGATGGCTTCTCCGATCTCACGGCTTTTTCTCGGGCTTGGCGTCCTTGGCGCCATCCTATTGGCTCCCCTGTCCAGCTCCGGGCAACGACCCCAGCCCGGCGGGCAGACCGGAGGACTGAGCACCAATTCCATCACCAGTTTTGGCACCGGGGGCATGCGTCGTGCTTCCTTGATGGTCATGGTGTATGACCCGAGCGGCCAACCGCTCGACTTGGCCCTGATCACCATTGAGCCGGTCGGCGGCGGCCAGTTGGGGCAAGCCACCGCGGAAAGCGGTCGAGCGGAATTCGACGGCATCGTTTCCGGTAGCTATTCTGTCGTGGTCGTTTGCCCCGGCTATGAGAAGGCCCGGCAGTCTGTCGATATCGATGCCGCCGGCGCGATGCTCACCATCGTTCTCCGGCCCCTGCCGAACCCGGCCTCGTCGGGAGCATCCGGCCCGCCCGCTATGCCGGTTCTTGCCCCCAAGGTTCAGAAACTCGTGACCAAAGCCCTCGACGCTCTCCGCGCCGGAAAGCCGGATGTCGCCCGCGCTCCATTGGAGGAGGCGTATCG
>Ga0187819_10000070_pt1 | contig 45312 bp, 43 predicted proteins | sample NC_wetland_sal_i_15_FD_132411 | JGI IMG/M metagenome (GOLD analysis project Ga0187819, IMG submission 132411) | Wetland sediment microbial communities from Neuse River Estuary, North Carolina, USA - SO4_4 | ecosystem: Environmental > Aquatic > Freshwater > Wetlands > Sediment | place: USA... | reverse complement strand
CGCCACCCGCGCCGGATTTCGGCTGGCCGCTGCCACCGCCTGGGACAGATCCCATTCCGCGAAACGCGCAAGATTGCGGACGGCGCGGTCCATGGTCAAAACGCTTCCCGCCAGCTTGCCATCCGCCATGCACTTGCCGTCGCGAACATCCACTTCGAACGATCCCAGGCGATAGCGGCCATCGGGCATGCCAGTGGCCGAAATGGCATCGGTGATGAGCACGGTTTGCTCCGGGCCTTTGGCGCTGGCAACGAGCTTCACGATTGCCGGATCAAGATGAACGCCGTCGGCAATGATGTCCGCGCTCACCCGGCCATCCGTAAGCACCGCACCCAAAATACCGGGGCTGCGATGGTCTAACGTGTTATGACTCAGCGGACGCATGGCATTGAAGGTATGCGTTGAGTGTCGAGCTCCCGCGGCGATTCCGCGCTCGGCCGCCTCGAAATCGGCGTCAGAATGTCCCAGACTTACGCAAACGCCGCGCCGCGCGGCTTCGGCAATGACCTCGGGCGCGCCCTGCAATTCGGGAGCAATCGTCACCATGCGAATTCGTCCGCGCGCCGCTTGCCAGAACCGCTCAAAAGCCGCGAGCGTCGGAGTCAGCAAGTTTTCCGGCGGATGTACCCCGCGGCGCACATGGCTGATGAACGGCCCCTCAAGATGGATCCCTAGCGGGCGGGCTCGATCCGTGCCATCCGCGTTCCTGTCTTTTCGTTCGAAATCGCGTTCGCGTTTTTCGATCGCACTTGCCAGCCTTTCGAGGGCGCGCAAAATGGTATCCATCGGGGCGGTGACGGTAGTGGGGAAATAACTCGTGACCCCGTGCCGCGCCAGCAGTTGTTCGATGGCCGGCAGCGCCCGAGCGTCGTCGTCCATAACATCGAACCCCGCGCTGCCGTGAATGTGAAGATCGAGATAGCCCGGCGCCATTACGGCATCGCCGAAGTCGGACACAGAAACTCCGGCGGGAAGCTGGCGGCTGGTGCGGGAAGAACTTTCGAGGACGCGCCCTTCGTCGATGAGCACGAGAGGACGCTCGATGGCGCCGGTCGGAGTCAACAGCTTTCCAGCAGTAAAAGCGAGCATAGAAACGTTTTAATAGCGGCAATTCGCGGCTATCATCAAGATTGTAGCAGGACTCGGGGGCGCGGAATCAGCGCCGGTTCGAGACCGCACCGCGCCGCCCACCGGACAAAATCACCAGCCGCAGAATGCTATACTGTTTAGGTTCGAGGACGCCACGCCGTTCCCGTGGCGGCTCAGTCGGGGAGTGGCTCAGCCTGGTAGAGCACCTGGTTCGGGACCAGGGGGTCGGAGGTTCAAATCCTCTCTCCCCGACCAATTACCTCAATCCCGTCATTGAATTAGCGAGCTTCCGGTTTTTGCAAATTCGACAACTTGAGTCAACTTGGGTCTGATAAGCAAATCCTCGACTTTTTGCACCACAACGCGAGCGTCCGACGGGATCGAATGCAGGTACCCGTACGCTTTATTGCGCCTTCATCATGTGAGCGGTATTCCCAAACACTCGCGCAAGAAATTCGGCAAGTTTGACGTTGAATGCGCCCGACCGTTCAAGATTGGGCATATGCCCAGCGTCCTTGATAATTGCGAGTTCTGCGCCTGGGATCCGTTCCTGCATGAAGCGAGCGTCGGAAACAGGCGTGTATTGGTCTTGATCAACAGGAGAACTAGTCTCCATCATGCGGAGTACATGCTCCGCAACGCCCGGCATCGTTTGGACATGATGTGGGGCTATCATTCTTGGGAGCTCTTCTTGGCTATATTTGTTCATTCCTTCAGCGATCAACCTAGCCGCAGTATCCAGCCGCAATTGTTTGCGTTCAGGAGTATCGAGTTGCGCAAACGTATCGGCCAGTACAAGTCCTGCGATCCGTTCGGGAAATTGACGATAACATTCGAGCACGAATTGGCCTCCCATCGACAGCCCACCGAGGACACATCGGTCAATCGCAAGGGAGTCGAGGAGTTCTAAGATGTCTGCGGCGAAAACGGAAAGGGGCGTCTTTTCCGACTCAGAAAAATTCTCTCCGTAGCCACGAAGGTCCGGAGCGATGACGCGGTATTCAGGGCGGAGAAACTCGCGCTGCGGCGCCCACATCGAGCGATTGAAAGGATGCCCGTGGATCAGAACCACTGGGAATCCTTGTCCTACATCGTCGTAAGCCCAGCTTCTCATTCAAGCTCCTGGGGAAGACCCAATACGAGTACGTGAAATGCAAAGTTGCAGAATTCAAGAGGGAGGAACTTCGCGGGTGGCATAAAACGCGACGAGAAATAGCACACCCAGCAGAGCGTCCGGGGCGCTAGTCATCAACTGCGAGGGGCTCAGCCGTCCTTGCAGATGGAGGAACACGACTGTCGCAACGTACGCCAGCTTTTCGAGCACAGAAGGAATCATCATCGGGCGAAAGCGAACCGGGTTCGTCGCGATCACAAAAAATGCAAACTGCCACGCCATCGTGACGCCCGCAAAGCCGTAGAAGAACTGGGGATGAGTGATCACTGGTGGATCTTGGCGCCCTATTGTGTCGAACATGAAGTACAACGGCGTGAGCACCAACACACCCCAGCCCCCAGCAACCCAAAACGCAATCCTCGCAAACTTCATTCTGACCTCCGAACTTCCGCCCGAACTGGCAACGATTCGTCAATGACGAATTTGGCGAACCTTAGAACATCAGCTGTGGATTCGTATGGGAGGCGCTTGGCAGTCGCCAGCTTCGCAATTCCGTGGACCATCGACCACGCAAGAAGTGCAAACCGACGGAGGTCTCCGGCGGGCAATCGGCTCTCATCCTGGCAGCTTTTGACCAAGCTCACCAACGTCCCGAACGCCTGTCCTGCAGCTTCTGCAGAATCAGGAGTCTTGTGCTTGGAAACGGCCGCGTCGAACATGACGGTGAAGTGCTCCGGCCTGCGTAGAGCAAATTCCACATATGCCAAGCCGGCGCGCTTCAGCCGGCCGACACTGCTTCGTTGGTGTCTGATAGCTTCCAGCATCGCTTCATTCAGCTCCCGAAATCCTTGGGCGGCGACCGCCGCCAGCAGATCTTCCCGATCAGGAAAGTGCCGATAAGGAGCGTTGTGGGAGACGCCCGCGCGTCGTGCGACTTCCCGTAAAGTGAAGCCCGCTGGCCCAACTTCGGCGATCAACTGAATTGCCGCTTGTAACAAGGCTTCGCGCAAGTGCCCGTGATGGTATGGCTTTGGTCGTCGCATTGTGTGCGACGATTATACCTCCCAGTGTTGACACGAGCAACATCCAATTCGTTACGGTTGCTCGCCCCCCCCCAAAAAAACTTTTCTTGCAACCATGTTGACGCTGGCAACATCTGAAGCATAGGATGTTGACACGAGCAACATTCCAAAAGCTCAACAAGACAGGAGAAGTAGCTATGAAATTCAGAACTCAAACAGGAGGTCTGCAGCTTGTCGCGGCGCTTCTCGTCATGTTCGCTCTGACGCAAGGTGTTTCGTCTGCGGCCCAAACCCAGGCGACAGGGCAGACCGCGACGTCCAGCCGCGCTGTGTTGCTCAAAGAAGGCACGGAAATAAAGCTGAAATTGCACGACAAGATCACCTCGAAAACCGCTGTGGAGGGCGATCTGGTGAATTTGATTCTCGACCAGGATCTGAAAGTCGGGGAAATCACAGTTGCAAGGGCAGGGTCTGTGGCGGTTGCAACCGTCTCTCATACCGGCAAGGCCGGGATGCTGGGCAGACCGGGGGATCTTGGCCTGAGGCTGGAATACCTGAAGGCGGACGATTCATCCGTCAGGCTGCGCGGCACGAAAGGCAAGCAAGGAAAGGGAAAAGAAGGGACGGCGGTTGCACTCACCGTTCTCTTTGGACCCATCGGGCTAATCAAGCACGGCAGGAATGCTGAGTTCCAGGAAGCGACACGGTTTGTTGCCTACGTGGATCGAGACACCGAGCTGCGAGCACTCGAATAAGGCCGTTAAAGGAAGTTCTCTAGGAGGACATATGAGTTTGCTCTTCAGACTAAGTAACGTTCTGGTCTTGCCGTTCTGGGCCCTAATGATTTTGCTGCCGCACTGGCGCTGGACAACGCGAATCGTGCAATCACCGCTTGGAAGCGTCGTGCCGGCAGCTTTGTATGCTGCCCTGGTCCTTCCGCGTCTCGGCGAGATTTGGCCTGCGGTCTCACAGCCGACGCTCAGCGGCGTAGCGACGCTCCTGGGCTCGCCTGCAGGCGCAACCATCGCATGGGTACATTTTCTCGCCTTTGACCTGTTCGTCGGGCGTTGGATCTACCTCGATAGCCAGAAACGGCGGGTCAGCGCATGGCTCATGGCTCCGGTGCTGTTCCTCACGCTGATGCTGGGGCCAGGAGGGTTCCTGTTCTACCTCATTGTTCGCTCCGTCGTGACGGAGTCACCGGCCCCGGCTAAGGCGCCTCTTCAGAGCGCCAGGTAACGAGGGGAGACAGGAGAAAAACGATGAAATCATCCGCCGGCACAACACAAGCCAGGGACAGCAGCGGAGAAGTATTGCGGCATCTGCTACATCGCGCATTTGCTGCCAACCAAGCGCTGACCATCATGGGCGGGGCGATGCTCATGACTTTTCTCGCCACCCTGGTTGGCATATTCGTGGACCACCGCGTCATTACGGGAGCGCCCGCGTGGCTCAAACCCGCCAAGTTCGCCATCTCGGTCAGCATTTATTGCTTCACCTTCGTCTGGCTGCTTGGCTTTGTCCAGAATCGCCCTCGTCTGGTTCGCTTAGTGGCGAATGTCACAGTCGCCAGCTTTGTCGTGGAGATGATTGTCATCATCGCCCAGGCGGCGCGCGGGACAACCAGTCACTTCAACCTGACGACGCCGTTCAATTCCTTTCTCTGGTTCACGATGGGGGGATTCATCGTCCTCGTGTGGACGATGAATTTGCTCCTCGCAATCATGCTTCTGCTGCAGCGGATGCCGGACCGGGCTTTCGCATGGTCACTGCGCCTCGGGGTACTCATCTCGTCGCTCGGCATGGTGGCAGCCTTCTTGATGGTCACGCCGACGCCAGAGCAGGCCGCCGCAATTGCCGGCGGTTACGGCCCGCGCATTGTTGGGGCACACAGCGTCGGAGTCGCGGACGGAGGCCCGGGCTTGCCCGTTCTTGGGTGGAGCTCGGTGGGGGGCGACCTTAGAGCCGCGCATTTTGTGGGGCTGCACGCGCTGCAGGTCCTGCCTTTTCTCGGTTGGCTGTTGAGACGACGGAAAGGCGTTCTCGCCCTCTTGCTTGCAAATGATCGGCTGCCTCTGGTCTGCACCAGTGGCATGGGTTATCTGGGCTTGGTTGTACTGCTCACTTGGCAGGCTTTAAGGGGCCAACCTGTAATCAGTCCTGACTCCAGCACCATCACTGCCGCGGGCGCGCTTGCGGCTGGCGTCGCAACTTCCATATTCATCATCGTCGCACGCGTTTGGAGCAGGAACAGTAGAAAACGCGTGCTTGCGTCGGCAATCCAGATCTTGTCCCACCAGGAGGACCTATGAAAAACACAATTTCGATCTCGCTTCTCGCCCTGTTGATACTTCCAACTATCGCTTTGGGGCAGGACGCTGCTAAACCGCTTCCGAATGCCCCCTCTTCCCAGACCACTGCGGAGGGTTCTGGCGACATTTCCGAGATCGGTCAACGCGTGGCCGATCCGCCGTCATCTTCCGTGGCGATTGATCCTGGCCCGGTGCAACCGGCGCCGGCGATACGAACTGGGTTCGGTTTCGGGGGTAAGTTCCGATACTACTTGACCGAGACCTACTTTAATCCCAGCGCACTGACTGCGCCCGCTTTCCGAGCAGGCCTCCGGATGGCGAACCCTCCCGGCAAAGGGGCGACCCAATACCCTCCGGAGTGGAGACAGGGCGCCGATGCCTTTGGACGAAACTACGGAGATGCGTTCGCCGAACGTGTCAGCTTTCAGACTGCGAAATTTGTAACTGGTGCCATTACGCGGGAAGATCCACGCTACATTCCGTCCAGCAGCCACAACATACTCGCGCGAAGCGTTCACGCACTTAGCTTCAGCTTTGTGGATCGGTCTGACTCCGGACATCCCATGCCTGCTCTGTCGAATTTTGTGGGAGCCGCCGCAGGTGGATTCGTGGGCAACACCTATCTTCCCACGGGTTTTAACGACGTTACCCACGCAGGCCAACGAGCGACGCTTCGGTTCGGATTCTTCGCGGCCGGGAATCTGTTCCGCGAGTTTGCGCCACAGATGCCTCGGCCCATGCGTACGTTCTTCACCCTGATTGCCCGCTAAGACAATCGGAAGATCGATATTGAGAGGTAGTTGTCGTGGACGACATGCTTACGAAAACGGAGACACATAAGAATACAGCGAAGGATACGAAGGCAGTCGACCGACGAACCGTACTGGGGATGGCCACCGCGGGCCTAGCCGGATCGCTATTGGCCTGCGCAACCGTTCCTGGAGTACAGCATACGTCTGTGCCGCCATCGGCACGGCGCAGATTTAATGGGCAAGTCGTGGTCATTACTGGTGCGACATCTGGTATTGGACGTGCCGCAGCCATTGCCTTTGCAGCCGAGGGTGGGAAAGTCGGCTTTTGCGGCCGCCGCGAGCAACTCGGTCAAGAGGTGGAGCGACAAATCGAGGCCGCTGGTGGAGAAGCAACTTATGTGAGAGCCGATGTTCTCGTGGAGGATCAGGTAAAGAGGTTCATCGATCAGATCGTTGCTAAGTATGGCGGCCTTGATGTTGCTTTCAACAACGCGGGTATCACGATCGAAAAACCGCTGCACGAATACAGTTCGCAGGAATGGGACAGCGTCCTAAACACGAACCTACGTGGTGTCTTTCTAGCGATGAAATACGAGATCCCGCACATGATCGCGGGCGGCGGCAACATCTTTGTGACGTCTTCCTCCAACGCGATCGCGACAACCGAGCGCCGTTCCGCGTATACGGCAAGCAAACGCGGGCTTGTTGGTCTGGTCCAGTCTGCTGCTCTGGACTACGCGTCGAAGGGAATCCGGGTGAACGCGCTTATTCCTGGAACGACCGACACCGCCCTCGTACGAAGAGCGGCGGGAATGGAAAACGTGCCAGATTCAGTCTGGGAAGTGATGGCAAGTCAATGGGCAAAATCGCATGTTCCAGGACTAGGCCGGATGGCGACGCCAGAAGAGATCGCAGCATTCGCGCTGGTGCTCGCGTCGGACAATCACCCATATATGACGGGAGCCCAGATGGTGATCGATGGAGGAAAGACTGCCCATGCGGGCTAAAGCCCATGTGTGCCGACTGGGTCGCGATCCGGCTTTCGTCGATTGAGATCCGGACACATAGAAGGTGATGTTGTCATTTACAAATCATGCACGAACGGAGAATTCAAATGATTCGAAAAGACTTCTCAATTAGGCGTTTCCCGGGCGTTGCGGCCCTGGCAGCGGGGTTGTTCTTAACCCTAGCATCCCAATTTTCGCCACTGCTCGAAGCGCAATCAACTGGGCTCGCGACCTTGACAGTTCATGTTACTGGGGCGCGGAACACCAAAGGAAAGATCCGAGCTGCGCTGTTCCGGGGCGCCGAAGGTTTCCCGAACGACGCATCGCGGGCCATCCACACAAGCGGCTGACATTGCCCCGCAAACTTCGAGTGCGCAAATCGTGTTCACCGATCTTCCCGCGGGCGTCTACGCCGTGTCGGTATTCCATGACGAGAACGTGAACCAGAAGCTCGATAAGAATTTTGTGGGAGTGCCGAAGGAGGGTTACGGTGCTTCCAATAATCCAAAGAAGAAGATGGGGCCACCCAGCTTTGAAGAAACGAAATTCCAGTTGAGCGGAACGGAGCGATCGTTGGAAATCAAGCTGATGTATTGAGGCGATTGGCGACGACAGACAGGCACGTCGATAAGGAGGATTCATGCGCGCGTTTGTTACAGGAAGCACAGGACTCTTAGGAAACAATCTGGTCCGCACCCTTTTGCAGGCAGGCCATGAGGTTTGGGCACTGGCTAGGTCTAAAGAGAAAGCACGGCGAGAACTTGGAGACACCGCAGCTCGAATAGTCGTAGGGGACGTCCGCAACGTAGCCGAGTTCGCTTACGATCTTAGAGGGACTGACGTCCTCTTCCATACAGCCGCCTATTTTCGCGAATACTACAACCCTGGGGATCATTTCGATGCCGTTGAGGCGACAAACGTAAGGGGTACGCTAGAACTCGCACAAGCGGCACACGCAATGGGCGTTGTAAACATGATCTACACGAGCTCAGCCGGCATCATCGGATTGCAGCCCGACGGTACGCCCGGCGACGAACAAACGCCTCCCTGGCCGGGCACCACGAGGAATCTTTATCTGAAGAGCAAAGGACGAGCCGAGCAACTGTTGCGCGAATTCTCGCGAGAGAAGAGGTTCTTCATTGCCTCGGCACTTCCTTCATGGATGTGGGGTCCGCACGATGTGGGACCGACCCCGAGCGGTAAGCTGGTCTTCGACGCGATCGCGCATAGGTTGCCTCCAATGTTGCCGCCGGGTGGCTCGGCGGTCGTGGACGCACGGGACGTGGCTGCGGGCATGCTACGTATTGCAGAAATCGGCCGGTCCGGAGAGCGATACATCCTCAGCGGCGCTTTTGTCGAACTCGCTGACATCATCGCGAAACTGGCCGCGTCGACTAGTACAAAACCACCGAAGAGGCATATCCCATTCCCGGCCGCTGTCGCGCTGGCAACTGCGGCGGAAACCTGGTCTCGAATCACGGGAACAACCAGTCCGATGTCCGTCGAAGCAATTCGCCTTATGAATGCTCGCCTCCGCGTAACTTCGGCCAAGGCGGAGAAAGAGCTTGGGGTGACTTTTCGTCCGTTCACCGCCACGCTTGCGGACACGGTGTCATGGGCGACGACGAAGGTGCAGGAGAAGAGTAGTCGGAATGCGCCAGTCCTGTCAGCATCCAAACAAAGAACTGCTTGAGTGGGTTCCGGAGCCATGGCAATCCTCTCTGTCGCGCCGCCAATTTACACCGCCACTGGGTCACTCGGACGCGAGACACCCAACCTTCGCATCTTGCTGATAAGAGTGGTGCGCTTAAGCCCTAGTCTTTCGGCGGCGCCTTTCGGTCCCCCAAGCACCCAATTCGTTTCTCTCAGTGTCTTCAGAATGTGGCCGCATTCCGCTTGTTCGAGCGTCATTGGGCCAGCCGGACTGAGCTCTTCCGACCAGTTGAGACTCTCCAAGGGCGCGCGCAGCGTCGTACCGGGCGACAGAATCACCGCGCGTTCGATGAAATTCTGCAGTTCGCGAACATTGCCTGGCCAGTCATATTGCATCATCGCTGCCATCGTCTCCGCCGGAATGGTCTCTACTCGCCGGTTCATGCGGCGAGCGTAATCGGCGACGAAAGCCTTCACCAGCAAAGGAATGTCTTCACGGCGCTGGCGCAGCGGCGGTACGTGGATCGGAAATATGTTGAGACGGAAATAGAGATCGCTGCGAAACTGCTTCAGTGCGACCATCTGCTTCAGATCGCGATTAGTCGCAGCTACCAGGCGCACGTTCACTCGTTGAGTATGGGTGCTGCCTAACCTTTCAAACTCCTGCTCTTGCAGAACCCGCAACAGCTTGGCCTGGAGTTCGAGAGGGATATCGCCGATTTCGTCCAGGAAAAGTGTTCCCTTGTCTGCTATTTCGAAGCGGCCAATCTTACGGACAATTGCCCCAGTAAACGCGCCCCTCTCGTGGCCGAACAGCTCGCTCTCCAACAGCCCTAGAGGAATTGCGGCGCAATTGAACTTGACGAAGTTCCGAGCACGCCGCGGACTAAGGTTATGGATCGCACGCGCGAGGATCTCTTTGCCAGTTCCAGTTTCGCCTTCAATCAACACGGTGGCATCAGTGGGGGCAACAGTCATGACCTGATCCAGGGTTCGCTTCAGAGCGAAACTGGAGCCAATAATACCTTCAAAACTGTTACCCGTTCCGATTCCGTGGTCAGGACTGGGGTCAGAACTACCGTCAGAACTACGGTCGTTCTGCGAAAGAACTTCTTCCCGCTCCACTGCTGCATCGAGGAGTTCCTCGTTCAAACTGCTGGGCCATATTGATGAAGTTTCCGGTTGGTAACTATTCCAGGTCGAGGCCATTTTTCCTCCTATCAATCTCCAGACAAACACCGTTCATTTGACTAGCCAACTTCTTTATTTTTTAAGGAAGAGAAGTATCAATTCTTACCGCCGCTTCCCTGGAGATCCACTCACGGATGTAAGCCGAAGGGCTTCTGAGTTCGATACCTTCGGCTTGGCACTGGGCTAGAAACCTCACGGCTGTCCGGTCTACTAGTCGTACTTCCTTCAAATCCAATGCGACCTTCTGGTACTCGGCCCGGATCAACCTGAGAAGTTCTGCGGCTTCCTCGGATCGAATCCAGCCGCAAAGCTGAAAAACGATACAATCCTCTTCCGTCCCTTTGTGGATCTTCAACATGGCATCAACGAACGCCCGACGCTTGAAAGTGCAAGCTGTGGGCCATTCGTAAGGGACTGATAAGAAACGCAGAGGTGTGGGAGATCAGTCGCGAGGTTTCGAGAACTAACGAATTCTCGCGACCGGCGCGTGGTTGGAATAGAGGCAGGGTTAAATTTGCCGGAACCGGCTCTTGCTGATTTTCAAGTTCTTGATCTTGGATTCCAGCGTGGATGGTGGTATGCCAAGCTTGGCAGCTGCACCGGTGGAACCTGCAACACGGCCTCTGCTTTCCGCCAAGGCAGCCTCAATGATTTCTTTTTCGTGGTCCTGGAGCTTCTCGACCAACTGGCCGGCGGGTTGACTGCGTTGAGGCACTTCTCGAGACAGCCAGCTTTCATCGACTGAAAAAACGTCGGCGGTACACAATATCACGGACCTTTCAATCACGTTCTGCAGCTCTCGAATGTTGCCCGGCCACGGATAAGACTGGAAGAGCTCGAGTGTCTTTTTCTCGATGTTTCGGATTTTCTTGCCTACCTTGCTCGCATACCGCTCAATGAAGTACTCGACCAACATTGAAATATCTTCGATGCGCTCGCGCAACGGAGGGACCTCAATAGGGAATACATTCAGGCGATAGAACAGATCCATGCGGAACGTGCCGGCCGCAACGGCCGCCTGCAGATCGCGGTTGGTGGCAGCGACCACACGGACATCGGCGTGTATCGGCTTGGCTCCGCCAACTCGCTCGAATTCTCTTTCCTGGAGCACGCGCAACAAGGCAACTTGAGTTTCCGTGGGCAGCTCGCCAATCTCATCCAGGAAGATCGTGCCGCCCTCGGCTAGTTCGAAGCGACCGAGACGTCTCTGCAGCGCGCCGGTGAAAGCTCCCTTCTCATGTCCGAAGAGTTCCGAGGCAATCAACGAGGGCAGGATCGCTGCACAATTCACACTCACGAACGCGCGGCCGGAGCGAGGCGAATGTTTGTGAATGGCGCGAGCCACAAGCTCCTTACCGGTCCCAGTTTCGCCGGTGATCAGGACCGTGGAATCGCTTGGAGCAACCTTGGCGATGCGCGAAAGCACCTCTTGTAGAGCAGGCGAGGTGCCGACAATCTCCTCGAACATGGACGTTTGGTCGATTTCCTCGCGCAGGGCCAGGTTCTCTTTGTAAAGCTGGTCCCTTAGCGTCTTGATCTCGTCAAAAGCTTTCCCCAGAGCTTTCCGCGCCCGTTCCCGCTCGATCGCAATTAGCGCCAGGTGGGCTGCCCGTTCGCTTAGCTGACGTTCGTGTTCTCCTGGTTTTCTGGGCGCGGTGTAATACATCGCGAATGTACCCACCACTTCGCCAGTAGTTGAAAGGAGCGGTTGCGACCAACAAGCGCGGAGACCATGCGCCATCACGGCATCTTTGAAGTCTGCCCACAGGGGATCGGTGGCAATATCGGAGACGACCACAGGTTGCTTCCGGTATGCCGCCGTTCCACAGGAACCAACACTTGGACCGATCTTCAATGGCGTGATGGCTTTCGTCCAGCCCTCTGGAACTCGGGGTCCAGCAATAGGCCATAGATGTTGGCCATCAGGATCCATTAGCAAGACGGTGGAAATAAGACCTTGGGCTTGCTGGTCAATGGCGTCGCACAAATAGTTGAGGATATCGTCGAGCGAACCGCTGCCGGCGATCATTTCCAGGGTGCGTTTTTCGGCAAACAGCAACGCCTCTGCCTGTTTCCTCTCGGTCACATCAACTGCCGTGCCTATTAATTCAACCAGGTTTCCGGCTTCGTCCAGAACGGGATGTCCGACGGTGTAGATGTGTTTTATCGTCCCATCGGGAAGCGTGATTCTGAAGGCTGAATTGAAATCCTTTTTTTCGCGGATGGCCGCCTCCAAAGCCCGTTCGAAAGCAGGTCTGTCATCAGGATGAATCTGTCGGAATGCCCTGTCGTAGTCCGGTTCATCGTTCTCCGGATCAAAACCGAAAATGCGAAAGTGCTCCCGCGACCAGAAGACATTTTCGCGGCGCGCGACATTCCACGCCCAGCTGCCGGTGTGACTCAGCCTTTGTCCTTCCGCCAAATAGTTCTCGTTGCGACGCAGTTCCTCTTCGGCTCGCCTGCGCTCGGTAATGTCCATGACAGCCCCGACAAACTCCAGTTCACCAGCCCGGTTTACCGATGCGCGAGCCACAACATGCAGGTGTTTGATCGATCCATCGGGAAGAACGATCCGGTGTTCCACGTCCCAGTCGGTTCTTTCGCGGGCTACTCTTTCGAGCGTCGCCTCGACCAATCGACGGTCTTCGGGATGAATTCGTTCCAAAATCAGATCCAGAGTGGGCTTGGTCTTCGTGGGATCGAGCTGAAAAATGCGGAAAGTTTCCAAGGACCAGAAAATTCCCCCTGCCGCGACATTCCAGCCAAAGCTGCCCGCACGGCTCAGTCGTTGCCCCTCCGCCAGATAGGCTTCGCTGTGGCGCAGGGCGTCTTCCGCTTTTCTGTGCTCCTGACGCCTGCGAAGCGCCATCACGCCGTATGCCAGGTTATTCGTCAACTCGGTGAACTGTTGGAGCGTGCGCTCGTTGAAGGCGTCGGGCTCTCCGGCGTAGAGCGCGAGCGCGCCGAACACTGCGCCATCGGACATCAGAGGAAGCGAAATGCAGGAAAGGTAGCCACGCTTTACTGCTTCAGCCCCCCAAAGGACGAAGTTCGGGTCGGTTTGAGTGTTCCTGACCCAGCAAGGCTTGCCGGTACGAATGGCAGTGCCAGTCGGCCCTGTGCCCTGTACCGAGTCCCCCCAACTGACTTTGACACGAGCCAGGTATCCGCTCTCGTTCCCTGCGTTTGCCACAATCGAAACGGTTTTCTCTTCGTCGTATTCGCGGTACCCCGCCCAGGCCATGCGCATTCCACCGGTTTCCACCAGAATGCGGCAGATCGACCGCAAGAGTTCCCGTTCGTCGGTGGCCCGAACCAAGGCCTGGTCGCATTCATAAAGAGTTTGAAGCGTCCGGTTGAGTCTCGCTAAGTCTTGCTCCGCTCGCTTACGGTCCTCAATATCGATGTCGGCAATCTCCACAGTGGTGTTCCGCGAAAAAGACTCTTTGCAACAGGCGGCCCAGCAGGACTGCTTCCAGCCTTCGGTCACTGCGCCGCACGCTGCCCCCGTACAGTTCTCACTGCGCTTTCCTATTTTCGATGAAACGGCGCTTCACGCGACTCAGAGATTATTGAGTCGGAGGCAGGTGTGTTTATCCAGCGAGATTTTCTGCGGCGGATGTCGAGCCATCGCCAGCAATGTCGACCACCCGATCACGAGGTCGTTTTGGGCCGAATAGGTACATCCGTAACTCATTGCCGCAAAACAACTTTTCTTCGATGCTAGGGCACCGCATTTTGGACATTGGACTGCAATCGAAAAGGCGGCCGAGCTAAGGTGATCGGCCGAGAAGAGCAAACGGAGAAAAAGAAATGCTTCTGAATTTGCTTGGAACCGATGCCGATTGGGCTGTCGCAATCGTTCGCATCACTTTGGGTGTTGTTTTCTTTGCCCATGGCGCGCAGAAAATGCTGGGATGGTTTGACGGTTACGGTTTTACGAATACGATGCGAACCTTCACTGGTCAACTAAAGATTCCCGCGCCGTTCGCTCTTCTGGTGATCGTAGCCGAGTTCTTCGGAGGGCTCGGACTGGCTGTAGGCTTGCTCAGCCGTTTGGCCGCTATCGGGATACTAGCGACCATGGCGGGAGCTGTGCTCACGGTCCACCTTCAACATGGCCTCTTCATGAACTGGTACGGAGACAAGAAGGGCCACGGATTTGAGTATCACCTTCTGGCCATCGCGCTGGCCCTGGTCGTGCTCGTCAAGGGAGCCGGCGCGTTATCTCTGGATCGCGTTTGGTACCAGTATGAGATCAACACACACACTGCCGCTTCACAAGTTCTTTGGAGGTAACGTGAATTCTCTCGCAGGTAATCGCACCAAGCTCGGCTTCATTGGAATGGGTAGCATGGGGAGCCGAATTACTCGACGGCTGCTCGAGCATGGCTATAAATTGGTGGTCTATGACCGTGATCGGTCCAAGGCTGAGGCGCTCACCAGGCACGGGGCCACGGTCGCGGGCTCTCTCGCGGAGCTCGCGGGCGCGGCCGACGTCATTCTCTCCTGCCTGACCAATGATGACGCGGTGCAAAGCGTATACACCTCGCCCGACGGAGTGTTCGCGCATGCTCCTATTGGAACAGTCATTCTCGAGATGAGCACCATTCTTCCCCAGACTTCCCGCGAGTTGGCGCGCGGCGGGGCTAACTTGGGCTTGCATGTGCTCGATATTGCGATCTCCGGCAGCACGCCTGCGGCCGAGCAGGGAACTCTCGTTCTTCTGGCTGGCGGCAACCCGAACATTTTCCGGACGGTCGAACCAATCCTTCAGGCCATCGCTGCCCGCTACTTCCATCTCGGCCCCAGCGGTTCCGGAACAACTATGAAGTTGGTGGTCAACACGCTGCTCGGTGTCGGCATGCAGGCGATTGCCGAAGCCTGTGCGTTTGGGCAAAAGGCCGGCTTGGATCGCGATTTGCTGCTGCACGTTCTGTCTCAGACGGCCGTAGTCGCGCCTGCCCATGCCGGAAAACTCTTGAGAGCTGCGCGAAACGATTACAGCCCGCAATTTCCTTTGCGGCTTATGAACAAGGACTTGCGTCTAATTGTGGAAACCGCCGCGTCCAGAGACGCGGCCATGCCGGCCGCGCAAGCAGCTTTCCAAATCAGCTCAGAAGCATTGTCTTTCGGAGCTGAAGAAGATTTTTCCGCGGTGATTCGGCAGATGGAGAAATTGGCACGCCTGAAAGGTGCTTATCAAGAAGTCGCATAATACTTTGGAAACCTGGAGTTTCTATGCTTCCACAAGCCGATCGGCCACGTTACACGGCGGAAACCGAAAGCGATGGCCTGCCGGCGGGGCCAGCCGTTACATCCGCTGCCGCCACGAGGCGACAGTTCTTAGAACTGGCTGCCGCAGGCATCGCCGCCGCAAGTATCGGCCGAGAAGCCTGGGGTGATGAACCGAAGCGCAACGTTGCATATCGCACTTTGGGTCGCACTGGGGAAAAGGTTTCGATGGTTGGTATCGGCGGCTATCACCTGGGCAGGCCTGAACTCACAGCAGACGAAAGCATTCGCATCGTTCGTAAGGCCCTCGACGAAGGTGTCAATTTCCTGGACAACTGTTGGGACTACAACGGCGGCGAAAGCGAAATCAGGATGGGACATGCCTTGCGGGATGGCTATCGCAAAAAGGCGTTCTTGATGACAAAGATAGATGGCAGGGACAAAACCACCGCAGCAAAGCAGATCAATCAGTCATTGCAGCGTCTGCAGACCGACCGGATTGATCTCCTGCAGTTTCACGAAGTCATTCGCGACGCCGACCCCGACCGTATCTTCGCAACTGGAGGCGCTCTGGAAGCCGTGCTGCAAGCCCAAAAGGACGGGAAGGTTCGCTACATCGGATTCACCGGCCACAAGAGCCCGAACTTCCACCTGAAGATGCTAAATACGGCATCGGCTCATCAATTCACCTTTGATACCGTGCAAATGCCCCTCAATGTGATGGACGCCCACTTCAACAGTTTCGAAGTAAAGGTGCTTCCAATTCTGCTGAAACAAAACATCGGGGTGCTGGGCATGAAGCCCATGGGGGATCCTTTCATCCTTCACAGCAAGACGGTCACCGCCATCGAGTGCCTGCACTACTGTATGAACCTGCCAACCAGCGTCGTCATAACCGGCTGCGATTCGCTTCCCATATTGCAGCAGGCCCTTGACGCGGCCCGCAGTTTTCATCCCCTGAGTAAGGACCAGCTTTCGAAACTGCTGGCCAGGACCTCCCAAGCCGCACAATCCGGGGAGTACGAGCTGTACAAGACAAGCCACCACTTCGACGGGACCTATCAGAATCCGCAGTGGCTGGGGTAGCAAGAAAAACGATTAATGCCAGAAGCCATCCGGCGTTGTTGACATCCTCACGTCGGCGAAGCAGCCTGCAAAGATATGAGCAAAATCATTCTGATCACCGGCGCATCGAGCGCTGTCGGTGAATCCGCGCAGATGATCGCGCAGATTCCTCCCGAGCGGCCGTTTATGGGCTATCCCACCAAACGGAGAACGCCGGAAAGTCCTTCATATTCTTTTCTTGTCAGATGCAAGGAAGCGGCGCCGATGTTCTCCTCTAGATGCTCAATCGAGGAAGTCCCTGGAATGGGCAGCATGATGGGCGAGCGCTGAAGCAACCAGGCTAGCGCGACCTGCATCGGTTTTTTCTGTTCCCCGGTCGCGACCCGACTGAGAACGTCGCCGGCCACTCTGCCCGCTCCCAGCGGAAACCATGGAATAAAGGCGATTCCATTTCGCTCGCAATAGTCCACCACATAATCCCATTCACGGTCGGCGAAACTGTAGCGGTTCTGAACCGAGACGATGGGCACAATCTTGCGTGCGCGCTCAATGTGTTCCTGGGTGACGTTCGATAGCCCCACTAAACGAACCTTCCCCTCGCTCCGCAACTCAGCCAGAGTTTCCACCGATGTCTCGAAAGACACCGCGGGGTCGGGCGCATGCAGTTGGTAAACGTCGATTCGATCCAGGTGCAGTCTCTTGAGACTGCCTTCAACCGCCTTGCGAAAATGCGAGGGAGACGCGTCGTGCGTCCATTGATCTGGTCCCGGACGATTCCATCCGCCCTTGGTGGCAATCACCAGGTCCTTCGGATAGGGAAACAACGCCTCCGCGATCAACTCTTCGCTAACATGCGGCCCGTACGAGTCGGCGGTATCGATGAAGTTGACGCCAAGTTCGACGGCACGCCGAAGGACGGACAGGGCGCCCTTCCGATCTTTTGGCGGGCCCCAGATCCCTACCCCAGTAAGGCGCATGGCTCCGAAGCCGAGACGATGGACAGAGATTTCCCCGCCTAGCGAAACATCCCCAGCCAAACTTGCAAACGTTTCTTTCTCGCTCATAATTGACCTCCAAATTGTCTCTTAATCCACTGTTGCGCGGATGTTTTATTGCGCCAACCCCTCAACCGCCAGCGCGCGCATTCCGTCGGCGTCAAGCACTTTGCCTTTGACCACAATCCCAGGAACGCCTAGGCGATCCAGAACATTTCCAGGAAGCCCTATGCCATTCTTTTCGCTGAGCACCAGATAGATTTCCCCACCGTGGTCCGAAATGAATACCAGAGGGCTTCCGGCCGCTGCGCACAGCTTCGCGCAGAAGGCGTGATCGTAAGCGTGCATGTGATTGCCCAGGTAACAATTTGCGTCGGTGATTTCTCCTCGCAGGCGCACAGTGTCTCCGGGCTCAGCTTGTCCGGCAAGCAGATCAATGTTCCCTCGCTTTGCCAATCGCCGCGCTTTTGCAAGGTCGGAGACCAGCGGCTGCACTTCCGTGAATGGCATCTTGTTCAACTCATTTCGATCTCCGAATTGGAAAGCACACAATCCCAAAGTCGCGATCGTGCTGAGCAACGCCACCATCGACTTTCTACTTCGACGCTCTCTGCGTATCGTGGCTTGCATCGTTTTGCTCGCGCTGCTGGCTGTTGGCGCCCGTGTAGCGAATGCGCCAGATGGAGTTCGAACCGTCATCGGTCACCAGCAGCGATCCGTCCTGAGCCTCAGTGATACCGACGGGCCTTCCCCAGACGTGGCCATTGTCGACCACAAAGCCGGTCAGAAAATCTTCGTACTCGCCGCTGGCCCGGCTAGCCTGGTGCAGGGGGACGCGAATCACTTCGTATCCAGCGCGCACCGATCGGTTCCAGGAACCGTGCTCGGACGCGAAAATGTCGCCCTGATATTCAGCCGGGAATTGCGTGCCATGATAGAACGTCAGCTCGAGTGAAGCGTTGTGAGGCTGCAAGAGCACATCGGGAACTACGACCTTGTCTCTCAATTCCGGATGTTTTCCTTCCTGGCGAGGATCCTGATGGCTGCCGATGTACCACCATGGCCAGCCATAGAAGCCGCCTTCTTCAACATGCGTGATGTAGTCGGGCACAAGGTTGTCTCCCAAGCCGTCGCGTTCGTTGACCGAACACCACAACTCGCCAGTCTTGGGATTTATGGCCAACCCAGCTCCGGCATTGCGGATTCCGTACGCGTACACACGCATTTCGGAACCATCGGGATTGAACTCCAGAATGTCGGCCCTGTTTTTTTCGTCCGGCGTGGTGTCGGGATCGTCGACATTCGACGCCGATCCGACTGCGACGAACATCTTCTTGCCGTCGGCCGTGAACCGCACGTCGCGGGTCCAGTGTCCCGTGCCACGAGGCAGGTCCACAATGTGCTGCGCCGGTCCATTTGCCTTCAAGTCCCCAGCTTGATACGGAAACCGGACAACTGCGTCGGTGTCTCCCACATACACCCATTCAGGATTGTCTCCCGGAGGATAGAAGGCGATGCCATAAGGCTGGTTGAGTCCGGTCGCGAAAATTCCACTCTGTTCCGGTTTACCATTGGGGGTAATTCCGCGAAGCACTCTAACTTTTCCGCTGCTGCTTTCTGCCAAGAAAAAATCGCCGTTGGGGGCAGTCCGGATCAATCGCGGATTATCAAGTCCAGTGGCGTATTGCTGCACGCTGAATCCGGCTGGAGCTTTCGGCCATGCATTGCGCGGACGGGCAACCACCTGCGGTCCATTGGCCGCCGAATCGGTGACGTACGGCGCGGGAAGATCTTGCGCGGTGATCTTGCGAGTCTTCCCAGGCCGCTCAAAGCGAAAATCCGTAAATGGTGCCTGCGGCGGCGGAGCGTTCGTTTTGACGGGTGTCACGCTGGCGGACGCAGCATCGGCCTTTTCCGCGCTCGGAGAATTCTTGAGTGACTTCAAGTAAGTGACGAGCTGCCATCGTTCTTGTTGCGGCAGACTGGCCCAGGACGGCATACCGTTATTGACGGAGCCAGTGGTGATAAACCAGAAGACTTCTCCATCGGACGCCGATTGCGCGGGCCCATGCGATAGCGCAGGGATGTTCCCGGTTCCACGTCCCTTGATTCCATGGCACGTGCCGCAGTTCATGGCATACAGTCGTGAGCCTGCCACCACGGCCGCTTGCTGTCCGGCATATGGGTTCTTTGTTTGATAGCTGGACGGGGGCGCGTTATGAAAGTGCGCGTCCTGGGCCGCCAGCCTCGAAGCCGGAAAGATCAATGGAAGAGCACATACTGCTGCGATAAACAAATTGGAGTGGCTAGTGATTTTCAAGATTCTCCTCCAGCAATTGTTGCCGATTGCCTGCACAATAGTTCCTCCCTTCTGCGTGCAGCGTCAGATCACTCATCTGACACCAACCACGGTTATCGAGTTGCGCTGTACCCCGAAAGTGTTTGGTATGACGGTTCGGAAACTCTGTGAAGTACCTTCAGGTCCAGAACAATGGTTGTCTGGTTTCCCGCAGCCGGAGTGCAGAGCGCCCCGCTGTAGTCTTCTCCCACAGAAGCTGGCATCTGACAGTTGTCATCGCGAGTTGTCGCGATCATCGTTCCGGTGCATTGCGCTCCGCTGTAATCGTCTCCGACCGTAGACGGCATGTGACAGTTCTCGTTCTGCACGACAGACGGCCAGTTGGTCTCTTTGATCGCACTTAGCAGTTCCGGAAAATCCTCATGGTTGACGCGGGCTGATCCCGAAAGCTCCAATTCTTTCTTCTGCAGCGATGCTGGAGTCAAAGGTCCCGATAAACGCGCGGCCCTCAAACTCGGAAATAAAAACGTGATTTCGCGAGTTTCAGTGTGAATGACAGGATCACCGTAAACTGGCCCAGCATAGGCTTCACTTGGCGTCGCTGTGGCACTGCGTTCGACGCGAGTCAAGGTCAGATCTCCGATGACTTCCAGTTTGCCGCCCTTTGTTCTCAGAATACGCGTGGACTGGAATGTCATCAGCGTGTGATCGGTCGCGTCCGGAACGTAGCCGGTCGGCAAGTTACCCGCAGGACTGATTGCGTGCTCCCAGCTTTCGTCCGCTGGATAGATACTAAGATCGAAGGCCGACTTGTCCAGATGGTTTGGGTCTAGCTGCACTTTCCCGGTTACGCGAGCGACACCACTGTTCAATGAATCTGGATTCGCTATGGAACCCTGAAAAAATCTGGCACTGGACGTATTCGGGTCGAGAGACCAGGCACCGCCGCTGGCAAAAGCAACCGGCGAGATGACTGCGATCATGACTATGCTCAAAGAGATGGCCAGGACTCCACGTTTGAGCAGCCCAGCCACGTAAACGATCAGCGACTTCATTTGGTTCTCCTTTGGGACTCAATTCCGCATTCTGTTAATGCACGAGGTGGGCCAAATGAAATCGCGCGACCCCTAGCCCTTGCGACCCAGGAAATCCTCTTTGCCTGGAATCGATTAGCCCCAGCCTGCCGTTAGCGCCGCTAGCCCAGCACCTTGGCGAGAGCGTCGAGAGAGTGACAGAGAGTCTTTATTCGGACGCCAGAGGAAGTATGACATCGGGTCTGCGCTAGTCAGTCGAAATGCAGACGCGGAGTCGCCCTGGAGGCGTTTACCCGAGTTGCACAAGGCCGAATCGATCTGTCGGTTTGACGGATGCTGCTGAGAATACGAGCTAAGATGCTTCGCAAGTGATTGGAGAGCGGCGTGCCTTTCATTTTAGAACTTCTATGTGGATCGTTCGATTAGCGCTGCGGCGGCCTTACACGTTTGTGGTCGTGTCCATACTTATCGTGATCATGGGCACGCTTGCCATCGTTCGCACTCCAACGGATATTTTTCCGAATATCAACATACCGGTAGTCAGCATTATCTGGAGTTACAACGGCCTCGTACCGGACCAGATGAGTGATCGAATTGTGAGCGTCACAGAGCGTGCGCTGACCACCACCGTGGACAACATCGAGCACATCGAGTCGCAATCGCTGTACGGAATCGCTGTCGTGAAAGTGTTTCTGCAGCCCAACGCCAACATTCAACAAGGTATTGCGCAGATCACGGCGATTTCCCAGACTCAGCTCCGGCAGTTGCCATCGGGGACCACACCTCCCCTGATACTTGCTTACAGCGCGTCCAGCGTGCCGGTGTTGCAACTAGCTCTCTCCGGACCGAATCTCTCCGAGCAGCAGCTCAATGACTACGGGCTCAACTTCATTCGCACTCAGCTCATTACCGTTCCAGGGGCATCGGTGCCTTATCCTTACGGCGGTAAGCAACGCCAGGTGCAGGTGGACCTGAATACGGCGGCACTGCAATCGAAAGGTTTGTCGGCGCTGGATGTAGTCAACGCGATCAGCGTGCAAAATCTGATTCTGCCGACGGGCACATCGAAGATCGGTTCCAAGGAGTATGACGTAGATATCCCGAACGCGGCTCCGCGGACCATTGCGGACTTGAATCGCATCCCGATCAAGTCAGTCGGCGGCACCACTATCTACATCAAGGATGTGGCATGGGTGCGCGACGGTTTTCCCCCGCAGACGAATATCGTTAGGGTCAACGGGCAGCGGTCGGTACTGCTTACCATACAGAAGGCCGGGAATGCATCGACGCTGAACGTGATTGCTGGCATCAAAGCGCTTCTTCCCCAAATTCAGACTACCGTTCCACCCCAACTTCGAATCGACCCACTCGCGGATCAGTCGATTTTTGTTCGCGGCGCCATCAGTGGAGTGGTCCGCGAAACCGTGATCGCTGCATGTTTGACCGCACTGATGATTCTGATATTTCTGGGAAGTTGGAGAAGCACATTCATCATTGCGACGTCGATTCCGTTGGCCATCCTGACATCCATCATTGTGCTCAGTGCGCTCGGCGAAACCATTAATATCATGACCCTCGGTGGCCTGGCGTTGGCGGTCGGCATTCTGGTCGACGATGCCACCGTGGAAGTCGAGAACATCAATCGCAATCGAGAAGCAGAGCCCGATAAAGACATGGACGAGGTTGTCCTGGACAGTGCATCCCAAATAGCCGCGCCTGCTTTTGTTTCCACGCTGGCTATATGTATTGTCTTTGCCCCGATGTTCTTGCTTTCCGGTGTGGCGCGCTATCTGTTTGTCCCGTTGGCCGAAGCGGTGGTGTTTGCGATGCTGGCTTCCTACGCGCTCTCGCGGACGATCGTGCCGACGATGGCCAAGTATCTTCTGCGGCATGATGGAATGGCAGCGGGAGAAACCCAGACCAAGCGGAATCCGCTGGTCGCCGTCCAAAAGCGTTTTGAGGCGGCCTTTGAGAGATTCCGCGACAGTTATCACCGGCTGCTGCGTATCTGTCTGCATCATCGTCGTGCGTTCTTACTAGTGTTTTTCGCGGCGTGTCTAGGCTCATTGGTGATTCTGGTCCCCTGGCTGGGACAGGACTTCTTCCCGAGCGTGGACAGTGGCGTCTTCAAACTTCATCTCCGCGCGCCGACGGGAATGCGCATCGAGGAAACCGCCAACCTCTGCGATCAGGTGGAACAGTTGATTCGACAGCAGGTTCCAGCCAGCGACGTCCAAAGCATTATCGACAACATTGGCCTACCTTTCAGCGGAATTAATCTTTCGTACAGCAATTCGGCGCCGGTAGGATCGGAGGACGCGGACATTCTTGTTACCCTGTCGCCGAACCACCGTCCTACCGACGACTATGTTCGCCAGTTGCGTCTGACCTTACCCAAACGATTTCCAGGCGTGAGCTTCGCTTTCTTGCCGGCTGATATGGTGGCTCAGATTCTGAACTTTGGATTGCCGGCCCCGATCGACATTCAGGTCGTCGGTCAGGATGTGGAAGGAAACCGCGCTTATGCCGATGCCCTGCTTGAAAAGATAAGATACGTCGCCGGCACGGCTGATCTGCGCATCCAGCAACCCTTTGATCAACCTTATTTGCATTACCGAGTGGAACGCACCAAAGCTGAGGAACTGGGCTTCACCGCCCAGAATATTGCGCAGAACCTCCTCGTATCGCTGAGTGGCAGCTTCCAGACTTCACCCACGTTCTGGGTCGATCCAAAAAATCACGTTAGTTATCAAATCGCGACCCAGACTCCACAATACCGGACGGACACACTCCAGGGCGTTGAGAATATTCCCATCACTGGGGCCGATCCAACAGCTCCCCCGTCGCTCATGGCCAGCTTGGTCTCAATGCAGCGAGGAGCGGGAATGGCGGTGGTTTCTCATTACAACGTCGCACCCATCATTGACATTTACGGATCGGTCGCCGGAAGGGATCTGGGTGGAGTGGCTGGCGACATCAACAAGATTATTGACGCGACGCGACAACAATTGCCGCGCGGCTCTCGGGTCGTCGTTCGCGGGCAAGTGCAGACGATGCGGGCTTCCTATATCGGTCTTCTGAGTGGCTTGGTTTTTTCCATCCTCCTCATCTACCTGCTGATCGTGGTGAACTTCCAGTCGTGGCTGGACCCTTTCATCATGATTTCCGCGTTGCCGGCGGCGCTCACTGGAATCGCCTGGATGCTCTTCTTGACCCACACCACTTTAAGCGTGCCTGCACTGATGGGCGCCATCATGTGCATGGGCGTGGCGACGTCGAACAGTATTTTGGTCGTAAGCTTCGCCACCGAAAGGATGATGGAGGGAAGCGACTCGATCAGCGCGGCCCTGGAAGCGGGCTTTACGCGCTTTCGCCCAGTTCTGATGACTGCGCTGGCTATGATCATCGGTATGATACCGATGGCTTTGGGGCTAGGGGATGGCGGAGAACAGAACGCTCCTCTCGGTCGGGCCGTAATTGGTGGGTTGATTTTCGCCACGGTTTCCACCTTGCTCTTCGTTCCGGCGTTTTTCAGTCTCCTGCAAGAATCAAGAAAGCAAACCAGTGCAATCGAGAAATGAACGCCAGTTGCAGGTTTATGAGGATTTTTATGCCAAGAGACGTTGAAGCAAAGCATGTTCCGAGCCAGGCAAGTCCACCAACGGATGCGGCACTCGAGCCACCCCCGCGTAAGCGCTGGTTCGTTGTTGTGTTTGCTCTGGTCGTGGTGACCACTCTATTGGTGTCGGGAATCTGGTCGCGCGTAAGGGCGCGCACGATTTTGCGCGTTGAGGCTGCGCAGGTCGCTATCCCGGCAGTATCCGTAGTGTTACCCAAGAGGACGGCGCCCGCTCAGGAAATCATTCTTCCAGGCAACGTTCAGCCTTTTATCACTTCGCCAATCTACGCTCGTACTAACGGATATCTGAGGAAATGGTATGCAGATATCGGAACGAAGGTTAAAAAGGGGCAAGTACTCGCTCTAATCGAGACTCCCGAAGTCGACCAACAGCTGCAGCAATCACTTAGTAATCTGGAGACTGCGAAAGCGAATCTCGCACTTGCTGAAATCACCAGAAACCGATACCAAAGACTGCTCAAAACGAACGCAGTCTCCCAACAGGACGCCGATAATGCGGTCGGAACATACAACGCCAATAAGGCGATCGTCGACGCCAGCCAGGCTAACGTCCGTCAACTCCAGGCCTTGCAGTCTTTCGAAAAAATCTATGCTCCATTCGACGGCGTCATAACAGCGCGTAACACGGATATTGGCGATCTTATCAACTCGGGAAGCAATAGCGCGCCTAGGACCGACCTATTCCACATCGCTCAGCCGGGAAAGTTGCGCGTCTATGTGAATGTACCAGAGGAATATTCACAAGGGGTCAAGGCCGGAATGACGGCAGGTCTCAGTCTCGTCGAGTTTCCAAGGCGCAGATTTGAGGGAACCTTGGTGCGCACCGCCGATGCCATCAATGTGACCACGCGTACGCTGCTGATTGAAATCGATGTGGACAATCCTACGGGTACTCTGCTAACGGGTTCTTATGCAGAGGTCCACTTAGCGATTCCAACTGAAGCGTCTGCATATCTGCTCCCTGCTAACACGCTGATATTCCGCTCGGAGGGCTTGCGTGTCGGCGTCGTGAGAGACAACAAAGTTGCGCTCACGCCCGTAACTCCGGGCCATGACTTCGGCGAACAAATAGAGGTGGTTTCGGGCGTAAACGCCGACGACAAAATCATCGTCAACCCTCCAGATTCTCTCGTTGCTGGGCAGACAGTCAAAATTGTTCAAGCAACGTTACCGGGAGATATCAAGTGAAACGTCTTCGAAGAATCATGGTCTCGAGTGCGCGGCAAAATACTTGGCCAGCGGTTCTATTGGTGGCGGCAGTTCTGCAGTTTAGTGGATGCGTCGTTGGACCAAAGTATCACCCTCCGGCAATCCAGACGCCTTCCACATATAAAGAAGTCGGGGCCTGGAAGCCGGCTCGACCCAATGACGAGAATCTTGGCGGTGCTTGGTGGATGGTTTTTCAAGACCCGCAACTCGATGCCCTTGAACTCCAGGTCAACGTATCGAACCAGAACCTGAAAGCCTCAGAAGCGCAGTTTCAGCAAGCACGGGCCCTTCTACGCTACTATCGAGCTGATTACTATCCGACTGTGACGGCCGGGCCGTCGGCGACTCGCACCCGCGTGTCCGCAAACAGTCCTGCCAGCGCGCGCTTAGCTGGCGCCACCTACAACGACCTTGTGCTGCCGTTCAACTTTTCCTACCAAGCCGATGTCTGGGGACGAGTCCGACGCACTGTGGAGTCTTATCGAGAGCAAGCGCAAGCCTCTGCGGCAGACCTGGCGACGGTCAATTTGAGCCTGCACGCGGATCTAGCCATTGATTACTTTCAAGCCCGCAGCTTGGATGCCGAGGAGCAACTTCTGAACTCTACGGTTAAACAATACGAGCAGGCTTTGGAATTGAATCAGAGCCGCTTCCAGGGAGGGGTTGCTTCGGAAGTAGATGTCGAGCAGGCGAAGACTCAATTGCAAACTACCCGGGCAGCGGCGATTGATGTCGGCGTGCTGCGAGCGCAATACGAGCACGCGGTTGCAATTCTTATTGGCAAATCTCCGGCGGAATTCAGCCTTCCTCCACTGCCTCTCACCGCACCACCTCCACACATTCCTGTCAGCGTGCCTTCGGAATTGCTGGAGAGACGGCCGGACATCGCGGCCGCGGAGAGGAGGGTGGCGGCTGCCAATGCACAGATCGGAGTCGCGAAATCAGCGTATTACCCGCTAATAAACTTGGGAGCGGCGGGAGGATTTGAAAGCTCCAGTATCACGACCCTGATCAATGGGCCAAGCGGCCTATGGTCCCTTGGCCTATCCGCCATGGGGACTGTCTTCGACGTGGGAAGGCGCCGTGCTCTCAACGACCAGGCGCGCGCCGCTTATGACGATCAGGTCGCGGCCTATCGGGAGAACGTGCTGACTGGATTCCAGCAGGTGGAAGACAATCTAGCGGCGGTGAGAATTCTGGAGACCGAGGCCAAGGTTCAGGATGAAGCAGTGGTGGCCGCCCAGAACTCATTAAACTTATCCATCACTCGCTACAAGGGCGGAGTTACAAGTTACCTAGAAGTAATCACCGCTCAAAGTGCCGCGCTTGCGGACGAAGTGACGGCGGTCAATATCCTGGGAAGAAGGATGGCGAACACAGTGTTGCTGATTCAGGCCCTGGGCGGCGGATGGGATCGCTCAAGGTTGCCCCCGCGTCCGGAATGCTGCGGCAAGCTTGCAAGCAGCAACGCCGAATGACCGGTTCGGGCTCAGCCCGCCCTAGAAAGTGGGACCCTCCGCAGGCTTCCATACCAATCAATTCGACCTGCAGGTTCGCTGTGAAGTGCAACAGTTGTTGGCGTGAAAACTGCTTGCGCACCACAACCTCGCCGCGTTGGTTAAGCCCAACCAGATGAAAAACTGTCTTGCCGAGATCAATGCCGATCGTGCGTAGTTGCAGGGGGATGTCTCCTTGTTCACCTCTTATACCCAAGCTGCTGGCTGGGTAGAGGCGGCGGACCATCCCATTAGTATTGACCAAGTGGATCGGCCTAATTTGTGGGGGACAAAATAAAACATCGTTGTCACAAGGGCGGAACGTCGTGCTTCTTAAGCTCGCACTGCCGAACCACGCAGGCTCTTGGACATGTGAATGCGACGGAGGCAGTGAGACCGTCGCGCGGTCCCGGATAATTGCCGTCTCGGTCACGGCGATTCGCGGTTTTCGCTGGCTGTGGAGATGACCTGCTGAAAAGACACGAACCCTTGCACAAGCATCGATGCCCTGGGTCGCGCGTGCTGAGACCAAGGTATGGAGCAGAGGTTACGGGCTCGGGATTGAAGCCTGGGCTTCGTTGGAATGCGCACTCTCCACGCCGCTCCCATCGACTGCCGTGGTCACGTAGTAATAGGTCTGCCCGGCCAGGACCGAGTTGTCGGAATATGCCGGACTCGGATCCAATGCGGAATTGATCTTGCTGTATGGACCTCCTGAGACGCTGCCACGATAGACGTTATAGCCGGTGATTCCGGAGCCCCCATCCAGCCAAGAAAGAGAAGCACTGTGCGGCTGCGGCGCGACGCCATTTCCCGTCAGCGTATCAGTGGGCGAATTCGAGGCATTGCTGTTGAAGGAGAGGACGCCGTTGGCGGTGCCAGATGTCTGCGGAGCGAACGTCAGGGTGAACGGCACGCTTTGTCCGGGTGCAATGGTCACGGGGAAGGTAATCCCGCTGATGGAGAATTCCGAATTATTCAAGTTGGCAGTTGTAACGGTTACGTTGCCAAGACTCGCACTGAGGTTGGCTGCCTTACTGGAGTTGGCGCCCACCGTCACGGTGCCAAAATCCTGCGACGTGGGAGAGACGGCAAGCTGGCCTTGAGGAGTGCCTATACCGGAAAGTGCGATGGTCAGAGTTGGATTCGAGGCGTTGGAAGTCACGGTCATGCTACCGCTCGCGCTGCTGGCCGATAGCGGCGCAAACACTACACTGAAGGTCACGCTCGCGCCGGGATTAAGCGTGAGCGGAGGGTTCAGCCCACTGAAGCTAAACCCCGGCCCGGTTGCGGTGGCCTGCGAGATCGTCACGGATACCCCGCCTACGTTTGTGATCGAGTCGGTCAGGGTCTGGCTGCTACTGACTTGAACGTTGCCAAAATTCAGGCTGCTGGGATTAGCGGTGAGTTGACCGGGAGTTACGCCCGTACCGTTGAGAGAAACCGTCGTTGTGCCGTTCGAGGGTAGATTGCCTCTTCCGTGAGACTTGTTTTTGAGAACCGAGTATACGATCGAGACGCTGCCACTGAAGTTGCCGCTGGACTGGGGCGCAAAAGTTGTCGGGAGCGGCACGCTCTGCCCCGGAGGGAGCGTCAAGGGCAGGCCGAGGCTGCCGATGCCGAATCCGGCCCCTGATACGGTTGTTTGGGAGATCGTCAGGTCCGAGCCACCAGTATTGCTCAGAACCACCGATTGCGGCACGGTGTTACCGATCACCACGCTACCGAAGTTCGCGGGGGAAGGATTGGGGACCAGCTGTCCTGTGGCGGTTGCAGCGAATAGAAAGACATTTAATAGAACTAGACCGGAAACCACGTGCGTCGATGGGGGACCGAAGCGTTTCACGCCTGTTCTCCTGTTCCGTGCCTCAGGCAGCACGGCGGGGATATGGAGCAACTACACCGTGTCGGGCGACCAGACAAAATCCCGTGCCGACGCGGTGTATGAGCTATTCTTTCCGCCCACCCCCGGGGTTGGGCAGATCACGAAAGGGCACGACGGTACTCGAAAGGGCAAGACGACGAGTCCAGCTTTGGAGAGGGGTGGGGTGTCCAACGGGACAGGTACTGGAGGACACTCCGAGGAGGGTTGCCGCGTTAAGGTGTCACGGCATGGCGCTTGCCGGGTGCGGCGGATTTTTCTAACGCGGCCTAGGCTCCAACTGCGGTCTTTCTTGCCGTGGAACAACGCTATGCCGAGCGAATCGCAGTAGGCGCTGCGGTTAAACGATTTGATAATCTGTAAGGAAGGTTACAACGTTGATGGCTGAGCTGATTTCATGCGCTCTTCGTCGATGTCGACAACAGAACTGGCCTTTTTCTTCTTATTTTGTAACCAGGCTCCGGCTTGGCGTTCGGCCTCTGCAATTTGATGTGCGGACATACCCTGCGCCAGGCTCGTTCTCCTGGCATCCACCTCGCGATGCAAGGTCTCGGTGGTTTCCTGGCACAGCAGAAACCACATGTAGGCGGCCACCGGGTCCGAACTTCCGTTGGCGCGAAGGTAGTGCTCTGCTAACTGACGTTGCGCCCACGGCATCCCCGATTCAGCGGCTTGAATCAGTGTGGAAAGATTCTCGCTCGCACTGGTTTCGCGATCCCCCACGGAGTGCCGGCCACGATTCATAGTGTGACAGATCAGTTCGGTGCGGCTGGAGACTCCCACTTTGTCAAAAATGCGGAACAGATAGTTCTTCACCGTGTGCCGGCTGAGCCCGAGGGCTTGCGCGATTTCCGGATTGGTCATGCCCGATGCTACGTACTGAATAACTTCCCGTTCACGACTGGAGAGCAACTCCAAACCCTTGTGATTGGTGGCGTGCACGGCGGGCGAGTTAGCCAGGGCTTCCAGAACCACGCCGAGCTCGACGCTGCGTGCCCAGACCTGCCCTTCATCTACGCAGTGAATGCACTTGCACAGGCTTTCCAGCCGGTCCTGCTTTGAAAAAATGCCCCGGGCACCGGCTCGGAAACAGTCGAGAATATCTTGTGAGCGAGAAGATTCCAGCAGGATGACACCCTTGATATCGGGATGGAGGGAGCGCAATTGCCGCAGCACATCAAGTCCGCGACCCGGTTGCTCATCCAAAGCAAGACTGATGACCGCCACATCAATCGGTACGCGGCCCGCAGCTTCCAGCAGCTCGTGGGAACCGGCCGCGGAGGCAATCACGCGCAGAGAGTGGTCACCCTTCATCGCTTCAGCCAGCAACTGGGTGTGAATACTGGTCGTGTCTGCAACGGCAACGCGGATGCAGTCGGTCCTCATCTCCCCAACGGAACGCATATAGATCCTTCCGATCGGCCTTGTCGAACTGGCATGCACGTGGAAGTACGTGCCACCTTAAGCAGTGGTAAACGTCACCTCCGGGGAGGGAAACCACAAAGGGAGAGGTGACAAGAGCTCTACTAAGACACGTAGGTTCCTAAGAACGCTAGATGATACCACAGAAAGCAAGAACGCGCTTGCAATTTGCGCACGATGCTGCAAGATACTGCAACCGGTATCCGAGGATGATTTCGTTCGCGTTTTTGGAATGATTCTGGAATTGGGAATCTTCGCCAATTCGTCGCCCTCGGGAGGGGGGCGCGTGTCAGAACGTACTCTATCACAACTATATTTTGACTCAATGATATACGCACCGTAATCCGGGTCCTTGCGACAGCGATACCTCGTTCGTCTGAACTAGCACTGTGGGGACCTACCACGACTCGGTGCAAGGAAAGTTGTCTTAGGGCCGATTGGCGCCAAAGCAGGGGAATCTGTCTCTCAGCCGGTTGGGGTCAGCCGGGCGGGGGTCGCCTGACCACTTGCAATCTTTTGCAAGCGTCGACTATTGTTGCGGTCGAGTTCCGAGACAACAAAGGAACTTCCCCCCAAGTTTTCTGAAGTAATACTTCCCCCTAGCTGAAAGCTCCCCGTGTGTCATTTAGGCGGAACCACGCAATGGGACCCAGAGGGCGAAGCTATGAGCACTTCTAATCAGGCCTTCGAGTTGAGTACGGCACCGAGCCCGCAGCTAGGCGCAAAACCCATGCGCTGGTACGCCCTCCACACTCGTGCTCGTCATGAAAGAACTGTGGAGCATCGTCTGCACGAGTGCGGCATGGAGACCTACCTCCCAACCGTGCAGGAAGTGCACCGCTGGAGCGATCGCAAAAAAAGAGTCGAAACACCCCTGTTCAGTTGCTATTTGTTTTTACGGTGTGCTCTCACCCCGCAAGATCGGAACCAGGTTTACCGCATTGGCAGCGTGCTCGGTTTTGTGGGCGGCGGAGCCGCAGGCATGGCGATTCCGGACGAGCAGATTGAAAGTGTCCGCGCTCTTCTCTCGCAAACCGCACCCTGGCGATCGCATCCCTTTGTCAAGGCCGGTCAGCGCGTGCGCATCCGAGGCGGCGCCCTGGATGGAGTGGAGGGCATTTTCGTGTCTGAAAATGGTGACCATAGCCTGGTTGTTTCCGTGGATGTTATTCAGAGATCCCTGGCCGTTCGCATTGACGGGTACGACGTGGAGCCCGTCTAAGTCTCGCAGGTTAAGAACTCTTCATTGCCCGTGGTTCGCCACTTCGTTCTCGCAGGTACCACATGAACCAAACAGAGATTGAAACGGAGATTGAGCAGATCGGCGAAGAACTCTACTTCATCGCGGCCAGTCCGGCTTCCCGGCGGCTGCGCTCGCAGGCGGGGCTGTTCTCACAAATCGACGTCCCCCTCCTGATTACCGGAGAGCCGGGGAGCGGGAAGGCAACCGTTGCGCGCCTGATCCACTCGCTCTCGATTCGTTCCGGCTTCCCATTCACGCGCGTGAACTCGGCCGCCCTCAGTTCGGACCTGCTGGAAAGTGAGTTGTTTGGTTGCGAGCACCTGGCGCTGAACGGGGGGATCGAATCCAGGCCTGGCAAGTTCGAACAATGCGCCAAGGGGACGGTGCTGTTGCAGGACTTCGACGCGATGACCAGTGCGGTGCAGGTGCGACTGCTGAAAGTGCTCGAGACGCGGGAGTTTGTGCGCTTCGGACAATCAACAATCGGCGCCGACGTGCGTATCATGGCCACTACTCGATGGAATCTCGCGCAGGCGGTGGCGGACGGAAAAGTTCACGAAGGCCTGTATTACCGGCTGAGCGTTTTCGAGCTCGAAGTTCCGCCCCTGCGGGAACGGCGCGAGGAGATCCCGCTCTTGCTCGGACATTTCATGAATCGGCTGACCCGCCGCTATGGCGTGCCGCCCCGGCCCTTGTCGAGCGCGTTGCTGGAGGCATGCCGGCAATATTCCTGGCCTGGCAATCTCCAGCAACTTGAGATTTTCGCGAAGCGCTTCCTCGTCTATGGCGATGAGACGGTGGCCATGGAGGAGTTGAAGTCGCAACCGTTGGCCGAGACGGCTGGCGAATCGCGGAGGGGAGATTTCCATGGTCTCGACAAGAACAGCACTCATCTGGCGGATGAGAAATCGCCATTGAAGCTGCTGGTTCGCCACGCCAAAGGAGAAGCCGAGCGTAACGCCATCGCCCGCGCGCTCGAGGAGACGCATTGGAATCGCAAAGCCGCTGCGCGGCTGCTCAGCATCAGCTACCGCGCTCTGTTGTACAAGATCCAGGAGTATCAACTCATTTCCCAGGACAGCTTTCCGTTCCGCGGTCGTGGTGCTGGCGCGAACCAGTAATCGCAGAGTCATAGTTCGCATGAGCAAGAATCGAAGACTCCCGTTTATGGCGCTGCTATCCCTGGTGCTGATTCCGGTCTCAGCCTGGGCGCAAACAGGGTCTTCTGCAGGACAACCAGCACCTCCGCTCGAAAGCGACGGAAAGGCTGCTGCCCAGAAGACCACGCCCGCGCCAGCCAAGGGCGGTTCGGACGAGACCTACGTGATTAGCTTCAGCAGATTCTCCCCACCTGCGAGTGTGATGCAAGAACCGTAATGACGATAATCTCGAGAACGTGATGTCCAGCACTGATTCTTCCGGAAGTAACTCTCACTAATATTTCGTCGACCTAGGAGGCCTTATGACAACAGCACAACTTGAAGTACAGAAATTGCGTTTACCCACTGATGCGGACGCGTCCGGACGTACTTTTGGCGCAGAAGAACTGGAATTGCTGAGGCAGGCGCTCGAATCGGGCACCTTGAACTGCACCAAGGGAACTTTGGTGGCGCGCTTCGAGAAGCTATTTGCCCAGCGGCTCGGGGTTGCTCATGCCACTGCGGTGACTTCAGGGACGGCAGCGATTCACTGCGCGGTGGCGGCCGTGAATCCTAACCCTGGAGACGAGATCATCAGCTCACCGATCACGGATATGGGGGCGATCACGCCGATTCTCTACCAGGGTGCCATCCCGGTCTTTGCGGACGTCGATCCGAAGAGCCTGCTGGTTACCCCCGAGACTGTCGCGGCGCGGATTACGCGTCGGACGAAGGCGATTATCGTCACACATTTGTTCGGTAACGTCTGCGACATGGACCCGATCATGGAGCTTGCCAAGAAGAACAAGCTGGTGGTGATTGAGGATGCGGCGCAGGCACTGGACGCGAAGTACAAGGGTAGACCGGTGGGCTCGATCGGCCACATAGGCTGTTTCAGTCTGCAGCAGACGAAGCACATCACTACGGGCGAAGGTGGCATCGTGGTTACGAACGACCCTCAGTACGGCCGCGCGGTCCGCCTGTTCCATGACAAAGCTTGGGGCTATGGCGATCCCAAACCGGATCACTATTTTCTGGCGCTGAACTACCGTATGACAGAGCTGCAGGGTGCGGTAGCTGTGGCCCAGTTGGACAAGTTGCAGTGGTCGGTACAGCAGCGGCAGAAGATGGCCAACCGGCTGGCTGCGAAGCTCGAGGGCATCGCGAACGTGCAGTTGCCCGACGTCACGCCGGGGGCGAGTCATGTGTACTGGAAGTACTATCTGCGTCTCACGGAGGACAACGTGGGCGATGTGGCGAAAGTGCTGCGTAGCGAATACGACATCGCTTCCGCGCCGCGGTATATCGTGAAGCCCGCGTTCATGTGCGAAGTGCTCCGTGACAAAAGGACGTTCGGCACGAGCCACTGGCCGTATGAAGGGGAGTGTCGCTCCGGCGAGCCCGAGGTCGATTACGATCCTGCTTCTTTCCCGGGCACCGTGGACGGTCTTGCCCACGTGCTGGTGCTTCCCTGGAATGAGCGCTATACGGAAGACCACGTCGACTATATGGCGAAGGCCATCATCGATTCGATTCAACGTGTGAGGGAGTCCCATGTCTAAAACACGAGTTGCCCTGGTGGGTTGTGGCCGGATCGCCACAACCCACGTGCAAGCCCTCAAATCGATTGAGGAAGTACAAATCGCGGCGGTCGCGGACGAGAATTCGCAGGCCGCTGACAGCTTCGGAAAGACGGCCGACTGTCCGGCCTTTACGGACTACCGGGAGATGATCGACCAGGTGCGCCCAGAAGTGGTGTGCGTTTGCACTCCCCCGGTATCGCATCCGGACATCTCAGTTTACGCCATGGAGCACGGCAGCCATGTCCTCTGCGAAAAACCTTTTGCCATCCACACCATCTGTGCCGCCAAGATGGTTGAGGTCGCGGAGAGAACGGGACGCTATCTGACTATGGCTTCCAAATTCCGGTTTGTAGAGGACGTTGCCAAGGCAAGAGAACTGGTCGAAGCCGGGACACTGGGGAAGATGGTGCTGTGTGAGATCGCCTTCTGCGGACGGGCGGACATGAGTGCGCGCTGGCCGAGCGATCCCTCGTTGTCAGGTGGGGGGGTGCTGATTGACAATGGCAGCCACGCCGTCGACATCATCCGCTACCTGCTCGGGCCCATCGGCCGGGTGCAGGCCCAGCACGGCCGCAGCATTCAGCAATTGGCGGTCGAGGACACCTCCATGGTGTTCGTCGAAACCAAAGAAGGCGTGTGGGGCCGTATCGATTTGAGCTGGTGCATCGAGAAGGACCACGATGCCTACATTTGCATGCACGGCAGCGAAGGCATGCTGGTCGTGGGTTGGAAGTCCTCCCGCTTTCGCCTCTATGGCAGTCCGGATTGGATCACCTTCGGAGGCGGTTACAACAAACTGAAGGCATTCGTGAGGCAGCACCAGAACTTCATTGATTCCGTTCACGGCTCGGCCAAGCCAGTGATCAACGCAACCGATAGCTTCGAGTCCGTTCATGTGATCGAAGTGGCGTACCGCTCCGCGGCGCTCAATAAATGGGTGGAGGTGGGTCGTGTATAACGTAATCATTCATCAATCGGCTTTAGTGGAACCGAATGTGGTGCTCGGACCCCGGACGAGGGTTTGGGACAACGTTCACATTCGTCACGGGGCGTCCATCGGCGGCGACTGCATCATAGGGGAAAAAACCTACATCGCCTACGATGTGCAAATCGGTAACTTTGTGAAGATCAACGCCAACGTGTACATCTGTGCCATGGTCACAATCGAAGATTTTGTCATGATCTCGGCAGGCACGGTCTTCACTAACGACAAATTTCCCAGGGCCTTCCCGCCCGATCTGTCGGGGCTGGCCTCGTCTGACCCGAACGAAGAGACCCTTGCCACTTTCGTTCGGCAGGGAGCGACGATCGGAGCCAATGCGACCATTGGTTGTGGCATCGAAATCGGGCGTTATGCCATGGTCGGCATGGGATCGGTAGTCACTAAGAGCGTGCCCGACTACGGCCTGGTCTTCGGGAATCCAGCTCGCCTGCAAGGATATGTTTGCGTTTGCGGGCCGCTGCTTGGGAATAAAGATGTTTTTCTGCGCCAAGGCACCGCCCAATGTCACCGCTGTGGGCGCCATTACATCCTGGAAGGCAATAGGGTTGTGGAGATGGCGCTGGCCGAGAAAACGGGAACCTAGTTTGCTGCCTCACACAGATTAACGATTGTCATGGTTCTTCCCGATTCGCGGAAGACACTGGGACGCAAGGCGATTACTTGCCATGTACAAAACCTTTTACAGCTTGAAGCGCAATCCGTTTGAGATTACTCCCGACCCTTCGTTCTTGTTTCCGACCAGGGGGCATAACGAAGCTTTGGCAGCTCTTTATTACGGTGTGAGACGACATAAGGGGATCGTGGTCTTGACCGGAGAGGTTGGGACTGGCAAAACTCTGATGCTCCGCTACTTGCTGCAATTGCTGAAGCGGAGTGATGACGTCGCCTACGCGTACATATTTAACGGCCGTCTGTCGCCCGTTGAATTCTTGCAGTACATTGCCCGTGATCTGGGACTCCCCGCCACCAGCAAGAACAAAGGTAAACTTCTGTTCCAGATTGCGCAGCACCTCATCTCGCGCAGCCGGGAGAAATTGACGACGGTTCTGGTGGTCGACGAGGCACACCACCTTTCAGGGGAGATTCTGGAAGAAATACGGCTCTTGACCAATCTTGAGACACCGGAGGAGAAGTTGCTCCAAATTCTCATGGCCGGACAGCCCGAACTGAATGATAAACTTGACTCTGTTGGCCTGCGGCAACTGAAACAGAGAGTTGCGCTTCGCTCCCACCTTGTACCATTGGATTCGGACGAGACGAAGGGATACATCGAGCGCCGGCTTCAGGTGGCGGGGAGTCCCCATCCATCGGCGTTGTTTCCGCCGGAGACAATCGCTGCGGTGTTTCAGCACTCCCAAGGAATTCCCCGATTGATCAATACCATCTGCGAAAACGCACTGCTCACGGCTCACACCAGGCAAATGCAAAGTGTGAGCCCTGACATCATCGACGATATTGCGAAGGACTTCCGCCTCGGGATTCACGCACCCCAGGTGGAAAGAAGGGAAACGCCCGACGAACCCGACGTGCGGAAAGCTGCCAAGACATTGCTCGAACTATACTCCCGCCTGCAAGCCGAGAATGAGCGGGAAGGAACTGAGAATGCGGATGCCAGTGCGAGTGACTGAACAATGAGCCATCTATGGTTCTGAGAATCAGCCGGCGTAGATTCCTGAGCGGCGTGGCAGCAGTTAGTGCAGTCGGTGTGGTCGGGGTTGGCGGAGAGGCTCTTACAGCGGGCGCGCATGATCTGGTCGTGGAACGGATTGAGATCCGATCGGCGAGAGTGCCTCCCGCTTTTGACGGTTTCACACTCGCACACCTCAGCGATTTCCATTATGACCCCTATTTCAGTGGCCCGGTCATTGCAGCAGCCGTAGCAAGAACCAACGAGCTAAAACCAGATGTAGTGCTTCTCACAGGCGACTACGTCACCGAGAGGGAAGTTCATAGGGGCAGACGCGATCCGCCCGGCGCCTCTGCGGCTCTGCCCTGTGCAAGACTACTTTCTGGATTGCAATCGCGCCTGGGCACGGTGGCGGTGCTCGGTAATCATGAAAGTTTCACCGACCCCGATTTCGTCATTGCAGCGCTGAAGGCGCATGGTCTGCATGTGCTGCGTAATGAATCGATGCCGTTAGAGCAGGGGGGCGGGCGCGTTTGGCTTGCTGGAATCGACGATGTGTTGGGCGGCGGCGACGATTTGGACGCTACACTAAAGGGTATTCCGGATAATGAATTCAGAATTCTTCTGGCTCACGAGCCTGATTTTGCCGACCGCGCCTGCACGAGAAGGGTCGATCTGCAACTCTCCGGGCATTCTCACGGTGGACAGATCCGCCTACCTTGGGTCGGGCCTCTATACCTGCCTGAGTTAGGTCGGAAATATCCCTGGGGTCTCCGAAAAATCGGGGGACTCACGCTGTATACAAATCGCGGCATTGGTACCATTATCATTCCGGCGAGACTTAACGCTCCGCCAGAGATAGCAGTTATTACGCTGAGAACCGTCTAGAGATCTCTGTTCTGGGCGCTCCGTATTTCGTCAAAACGGCACCCGAAGATTGAAGATCAAGTTCCGCCTTCCACGTGTAATACCTCAACAAGTTCGACAGCGTCGGGAGAGGATGAAGTCGGCCAAGCCGCCGCCACCTTGCTCCAAGATTAATCATCGGTCCAGACGATGCATCGGCGACAGAAAACTCAAGCGCTATCAGCTAGTTGGAGGGTACGGGCATGAGTCGTATTTTTGATGCCTTGCAAGGAGACGAGGGGGAACACCCTGGCATCGACGCCTTGGCCTTGCCGTCAATCTCAGCCGAACTGGTGAAAAATTCAGAGCCTGACCATCCGTCTGAAACTCAACCGCGGACGATTCGCAGTTGCTCTTCGTGCAAAACCTCTGTACCTGAAAATAGTCTTTTCTGTCCGAAATGCGAGGCGTTTCTGGGTTCCGTGGTGACGGAGCAGCAGTGCAATGACGATTTCGAACAGCGGAAGAGGCTTCCCGATCCCGAACCTCGGAGTAGCTGGCCCCGCGCTTTCTGGCTCCGAATCCGGCACTTTCTTGCGTTCGGTGCGGTTGTGGTCCTGGTTGTAACCATTCCGCTCCGAGCCTAATAACTTGAGTATAAGACCGATGACTACTGCACCACGATCCTTGCCCGCCAGATCCAGGTTATTGGGATATCCAGTCGACAGTCTGGACATCGACGAGGCCGTATGTCGAGTGGGCGCCTTCATCAAAACCGGTGGTTTTCATCACGTTGCGGCGATTAACGCCAACAAGCTCTGGCTTGCGGAACGGTGTCCTGACCTCAAGAACATTCTTTGGAAAGCCGAACTGGTCATCCCCGAATACGCCGTTGTTTGGGCGTGCCGCAGGCTGAGGAAACCTTTGAAAGGGCACGTCGGCGGCGTCATGCTGCTCAAGGCATTGATGCCTTATTTAGAGAAAGAACGGATTCCTGTGTTCTTTCTGGGAGCCAAGGCGGCCGTGCTGGAGCAGATGAAGTCACAGCTGAATGAGACATACCCCCGGTTCGTGATTGCCGGGATGCTCCCCGGATATTTCGAAGCCCATCAAGAACCGGCGATCGTGCAACAGATCAACGATTCGGGAGCAGAAATTCTGTTCGTGGCGATGGGAACTCCTCGCCAGGAGCTGTGGATCGAACGGCATCGTCAGAACTTGGGCGTGAAAGTCGTCATGGGAGTGGGTGGCAGCTTCGACGTGCTGGCTGGCGTGAAGAAAGATGCGCCACAGTGGGTACGACACGGCGGAGAGTGGCTCTACCGGCTTGCTCAGGATCCCAGGAATCTGTGGAAAAGATATCTGACGACCAATCCATGGTTTGTCTATCGCGTTTTACGCGAACGCATTCTCTCGGGAGAAGATTCCGGGGGGTGGACGGCGTAATGCACGAAGTGAAACAGATGGAATATCAGAAGCTCCCATCCTGCAGGCGTCGCATGAAACGTGCGCTTGACCTGGTGGTCGGCACAATCCTGTTGATTTTGGCGACTCCGTGGATGTTGGTCATCGGGCTTGTAATATGGATCCGCGACGGCCGGCCAATCCTGTATCAATGGAAAGTTGTCGGACAACACGGCCGGCCGTTCCTTAGTTGGAAATTCCGCACCATGGTGCCCGACGCCGATCGGCGCAAGCAGGAACTGTTGAAGCATAACGAAATGCAGGGCCCTGTTTTTAAGATGCGCGAGGACCCGCGAATTACTCCCACTGGACGTTTCTTGCGTAAGTACAGTTTGGACGAGCTACCGCAGTTATGGTCAGTGGTGTTGGGCGATATGAGTCTGGTAGGTCCTCGTCCGCCTTTGGTGACCGAGTACGCGAAATACGAGTCCTGGCAGAAGCGGAAGATGGCGGTGGTTCCGGGGTTGACTTGCATATGGCAAGTGCGGGGTCGCGCCGACATCACCGATTTCAATGACTGGGTTCGGATGGACCTTCAATACATTGACAACTGGTCGCTGATACTTGATTTCAAAATCCTGTTTCAAACCGCTGCCGTCGTGGTGCGCGGAAAGGGTGCTTACTAGCGCGTCCCGGACTTTCGTGAAAGGCACAACATGCGGGTACTAGTCACAGGCGGGGCAGGTTTCATCGGATCGCATCTCGTCGACGCTTTCCTGAGCAAAGGATATGAGGTCCGTATCCTCGATTCTCTGGATGCTCGGGTTCATCCTCACGGAATGCCCGCCTACGTCCCGAAAGAGGCAGAATTCATCAAAGGCAGCGTCACCGATCGCACAACCTGGGAGCGGGCATTGGAAGGAGTCGATGTGGTTTCCCATCAGGCCGCCTATCAGGACTACATGCTGGATTTTTCGAGGTTCTTGATGGTGAATTCGGTGAGCACGGCGCTTCTGTACGAAGTTCTGGTCGAGCGTGGATGGCGGCCACGTAAGGTCATCATCGCTTCTTCTCAGGCTGTCTATGGCGAGGGCCAATACACCTGCCCGACGCACGGGTTCTTCCTTGCCAAGAATCGTAGCCACGAGCAGATGAAATCCGGCGAATGGGAAGTCCGTTGCCCGCAATGTAACGATGCGTCCACGCCGAAGTTCATGGAAGAATCACATCCCAATCCTTGCAACCAATATGCGGTATCTAAGCTCTCAGGAGAACAAATCGGTGTGGGACTCGGCCGTCTTCACCAGATTCCGACCGTCGCTTTACGCTATTCCATCACACAGGGTCCACGACAGTCGTTGTTCAACCAGTACTCCGGCATTCTGCGCATCTTTACGGCGCGAGCGCTCGCTGGGGAACCGCTCCTTATCTACGAGGATGGACGCCAGACGAGGGACTTCGTTCACATTGACGATGTTGTCGATGCCAATTTCTGTGCGCTTGAGGGCGATGTCAATTTCGAAAGTTTCAACGTAGGAAGCGGCGCTTCGACTTCCATCTCACAATACGCCGAGCTGATCATCCGCAAACTGGGCACGGACATTCGAACGCTTACTCCGGGTCAATATCGCCTAGGCGACAATCGCCACAGTGTGTCCAGCATCTCCAAGTTGCAGAAATTGGGCTGGAGCCCAAAGAGAGGTCTCCCGCAAATACTGGATGACTTCCTCTCCTGGGTAGATCAAATTGGCGGCATCCCGGAAAAAGTCTTGGATGCCTATCAGGACATGATCGATCGAGGCGTGATTCAGCCTGCTTGCTGAAACCCGCGTTCGCCTACGGTTCAGCTATTCGTTAGTTCCTAATTCGCAAGTGCGGGGCGCCACCCGCAACCTTTCCTTAGGAGGTCGCCGTGACTACAAAATTTGAGCGACAAGAGAAAGCATTTGACATTCGCAGCGCACCACCGATCAAGAGCGCGGCTGGATATTTTGCTAAACTGGCCAGAGTGTTGGAGCGGCTTCCGTACGATACGATTGATCAAATTACCGGGCGATTAGCTCGTGCCTACGAAGACAATCGGACGGTGTTTCTGTTCGGAAATGGCGGCAGCGCTGCTCTCGCCTCTCACTCAGCATGCGACTTAGGTAAGGGCACCGCCGTGAGCGGCAGGCGTCGGTTCCGGGTGTTAGCGCTCACCGATAACATTCCGGTGATGACTGCATGGGCGAACGATGCACGCTACGAAGATATTTTCGCGGAGCAGCTGCTGAATTTCGTGCAGAAGGACGACGTTGTGCTCGCCATCAGCGGCAGCGGCAATTCTCCTAACGTCCTTAATGGCCTCAAAGTCGGAAGGGAAGCCGGGGCCTGCAACATCGGACTCACCGGATACGAGGGCGGCAAGATGAAGATTCTCTGTGACCTTTGTCTGGTTGTTCCTTCCGATAACATGCAGTTCATTGAAGACTTGCACACCTGCATTACGCATTCCATCTTCACGGCGCTGCGCGAGCGCATCATGTTGAGCCCGCCATCGTTGCAGGTCGTCGAACGAATTGCTGCGCGCCGACTGGAGCCTTGTTCGTCTGACCCACTCGGAACTCCCCCTTTCGTTGCCGAAGCATAGCCCTCTCCCTCAAATGATCTTGTTCTCACCGTCCCCCAGAATTTAGGACCCATGAGCCGGCGTTGGATCAGTTTGACTGTCTTTGTTCTCGATACCTGGTGGCTCGTGTCGGCACTTGGGATCAGCTACGCTCTTCGCTACAGCCAAGTCCGCGTCCACTCGTCCGCGTCCTACGGAATGCTGGTGTTCGCGGGCTTGGGTGTTTGGGCGCTGTTGTTTCGCGCCATGCGTCTGGACGGCTTCGATGGTGGCTGGCGGATCGCGACCATAGTCGGCAGAACCGCCTTCGCAACCGGGTTGCTGATGGCGTTTGTCCTCACGGCTGCCTACCTCGATAAGCTCTACTACTCCCGCTTGCTGCTTAGCTATTTTGGCTTGCTGCTATTTGTTGGTTTCCTGTTGATCCGCGTTGGCGTCTACTCCTTTCTCCGCGGACAGTACCGACGAGGTGTTACGCGGAAGGTGGTCGTGGTCGGGAATGACCGGGTCGCGCGCGAGTTTGCCTTTAAAATCCAGCGCCACCCGGAACTACTGTATGAGCTGGTCGGCACACTATATCCGGTCGGTGACAATGTCTCCAACGAAGGTCCGGATCTGCAACCAAACAAGGCGTTGAGTTCCATGGATGTCCTAGAGACTCTTGCAGGCCATGGCATCGACGAACTCATCGTGCTCGAGCAGCCACCCGACTTGGAGTTTCAGACTTTCATCAACCGCTGCCGCAATCAGGGAATTCATGTCAGCGTACTCCCGCGCGGATATGAGCTGTACACATCCAAACTGAAGCTCATGGAGATCGATGGACTGCCGCTCATCTCTCTCGAGAATCCGGCCAAGTTTCCGCTGGCCACGAGCGTGAAACGAGCAGCCGATCTGGTGATTGCCATGCTTCTGCTCACGCCGGGTGCGATCATTGTGGGCACTGCCATGCTGGTCCTCACCCTCGACAGGAGGAAACCCCTACGCCGGGAAATTCGCGTCGGCAAGAATGGCCGGCAGTTTGGAATGTATCGGCTCAACATTGATCGCGAAAGCAACGGAGGCCCTCGGTACGAGCAGACGCTTCGAGACTTGAGCATATCGGAACTGCCCCAGTTGCTGAACGTTCTTCGTGGTGAAATGAGTCTCGTAGGCCCGCGCCCAGAGTCGCCCGAGCGAGTCAGAAACTACTCAGAATGGCAGCGCGAACGTCTGAAGGCGTTACCGGGAATGACCGGGCTTGCCCAGGTCAATGGTTTACGCGAGCAGCATCCCTCGGAAGAGAAGACGAGGTTTGACCTGCAATACATTTTGGAATGGTCACCCCTTGAAGATTGGAGCCTGCTCCTGCAAACCATAGGCACGTTGATGGCGAGGTGTTTCCGGCCAAGCCGGCGAACTCCCGTTCTTCCCATGCCATCCTCAATTCATCATGATCCGGTTCGTTTCACTGGAACCGAATCAGTCAGAGGAGTAGCCCGTGCTGATCGTGCGTAGTCCAGTTCGTATCAGCTTCGGGGGCGGTGGTACGGACCTCCCTACCTATTACGAAAAGCACGGTGGCTCCATTCTCAGCACCACTATCAACAAGTATTTCTACACGATCCTCTCCAAGCGCGACGACGGGAACATTCAGATTATTTCTTCGGACTTGCGGGTCATGGAGAATTGGGATGATTTGGGAAGGCGGCACGCGAAAGGAAGCAAATTGGAACTGCCTTTCGCGGTGCTCCAGAATCTGGACCATCACGTAGCCGTGAACCTGTTTCTTGCTTCCGAGATTCCGCCGGGCACGGGTCTAGGCTCGTCGGCAACGGTGTGTGTCAACCTCGTGAAGGCCCTATCAACCTACATGCGGCTTCCGATTTCGAAGTATGAGCTGGCCGAGCGTGCCTTCCACATCGCGCATGATGTTCTCGGCAAGCCGGTTGGCAAACAGGACGAGTATGCGGCTGCCTTTGGCGGCTTGAACTTCATAACCATCGCCACCGATGGAACCACGAGCGTTGCGCCCTTGGATATTCCTACTGACATCAAGCGGGAGCTGCAGCAAAATCTCATGCTGTTTTTCACCGGATCAGCCCACGATTCCTGGTTGATTCTGCGAGAGCAGGAGAAGTCCAGCCGGGAACAAAGCGTGGAGTCACTTCATCAGATCCGGCAACTGGCGCATAGGATGCGTCAAGCGTTGGTTGGCGGTGAACTGAATCTCTTCGGGCAATTGCTAGACGAAACATGGCGGGTAAAAAAATCACTTAGCGGCAAAATTTCCAATCCGACGATCGACGAACTCTATAGCCTAGCCAAGGCCAACGGTGCGCTGGGCGGCAAGATTACTGGTGCCGGCGGGGGCGGTTTCCTGCTTTTGTACTGTGAACAATCCCACCAGGCAGCCGTCCGCGAGGTCTTTGCCCAGGGCGACATCCCGGAGCTGAGATTTGAGTTCGAATCCGACGGGGCCCAGGTCATCATTAACGATCCCTTCCTGGATCGGGATGGCAATTCCGGTTTGCGCTGGAACTTCCTGCTGACGGATTTGCATCGGGAAAACCGCCCTGGGGTACCGATCGCTGCCGGGCAAGGCCGAGCTACATGAAAGCATTTTTGCTGGCGGCTGGAAACGGCACACGCTTGAAGCCGCTGACGGATACCATGCCCAAGTGCCTGCTGTCGGTAAGAGGAGAACCTCTGCTGGCCATCTGGCTAGAACTCTGCAACCGTTCCGGCATCACCGACGTGCTCCTGAATGTCCACGCTCACGCTCCATTGGTTCGGGAATTCGTTTCACACCTAGAGAGCGGTCCTCGCATAACCATTTTTGAGGAACCCGACCTGTTGGGCAGCGGTGGCACAATCGCCGCCAATCGCAGATGGGTTGCAAACGAAGCCTGCTTCTGGGTCCTGTACGCCGATGTCCTCACGAACGGCGGTTACATGCCTATGCTGGAGTTCCATCAGGTCCATAAGCCGGCAGCCACGATGGGCGTCTACCGGGTCCCAGATCCCAAGCGTTGCGGCATCGTCACCCTGAACCACGAGCACAAAATTACAGAATTCGTGGAAAAGCCAGTGAACCCTTCTGGCAATCTCGCTTTTTCTGGCGTTCTGATTGGTACCCAGGCCATGCTTGAGGCAATCCCCGACCGCTCTCCTGTGGACCTGGGTCGCGATGTTTTGCCTCAATTGACAGGCCACATGTACGCCTATGAGATCCCAGGGTTTTTGATGGACATAGGCACCATGGAAAATTACCAACAGGCGCAAGCTACTTGGCCTGGTCTCTCCTAACTAGTTTCTCCTAATAAGGTCTCAATGCTCGCCGCAGTGATTTTCGACTTGGATGGAGTACTGGCCGACACGCATCCGGTGCATCGCCGCGTGTGGCGGCAGTTTCTGCTGGGAAAGGGACGCAACGTCTCGGAGGAAGATCTCGACTTCGTGG
>Ga0187819_10000069_pt1 | contig 45611 bp, 38 predicted proteins | sample NC_wetland_sal_i_15_FD_132411 | JGI IMG/M metagenome (GOLD analysis project Ga0187819, IMG submission 132411) | Wetland sediment microbial communities from Neuse River Estuary, North Carolina, USA - SO4_4 | ecosystem: Environmental > Aquatic > Freshwater > Wetlands > Sediment | place: USA... | reverse complement strand
CGGCTTCCCCTCGAATATCTGCTCTACCTCTTCGGACCCGCAGTTCGGGGTGTCATCGTGCGGCTTGAGGCTGAACTCACGAGGGCCCAGAACGGCGCTTCAAGTGAGCTGCTTCAACTCTTGATCGGGCGTGATGCCGAAACGCGATATCAGATTCGGCCACAGCTCGTCCAAATTCAACCCAGGATTGGATAATTCTTATGAGAGCCATTCCCAGAATATTCGTCGGATTCCTTCTTCCGTTCCTGTTTGTGGTCGCACAGAGTTCTGATGCCCTCGCGCAGCAAAAACCCGCAAAGACTGCGCCATCGGAAAAACCAGGACTGTCCTTGCGCACGGCAACGTCTCCCGCGCGCGTGGAAGCACTTCTTGATCCCATGTCAGCGGAATGGAGCAAAATGACATCGCAGCGCATCGCGCTGAACCGCACGCCACGGCTTTACGATACGGAGGCACCCTCGGAGCTGGAACTTGCTTTCGTAGATATTCGCTTGGCGCGGGCGGAAGGTAAACTACTGGTCCAGATGATCTGGCGCGATCCCACGCAAGACACCGCGGAAATTGCCAAACTTCCTTCGGCTCCGACCGAGGGACGCCCCCACAAAGAACTCACGGAAGCTACAGACCGTTTCTTCGATTCCGCGGCTGTGATGCATCCGGTGCGCCTGCCAGATAATGACGTGTGGCCCTCCCTCCAGATGGGGGATACCGGGGACCCGGTCACCATTTACTTTTGGAACGCTGCGCGGGGCGCAGCTCGCATGCAGGCGGAAGGCCGCGGCACAACAAAACGTACTGGTGAATCGTTTCCCGCCCAAGCCTCGTACGGAAATGGCTCCTGGCATGTCACGATGGAATTGCAGGACGTGCCCGCGGGGATGCCCCTTGCCTTTGCAATCTGGAATGGGAGCCAGCAGGATCGCGACGGCAGAAAATATTTCACGACTTGGCTAAGGCTGGAATAGAGCCATGACTATCCTCGTATCTAGGCGGAACCACCGCGAGAGAGTTGCTCCTCTTCTTGCCGACCTCGATCTTTATAGAGTTTTTGCCGCCTGTTTCAGCCTCCCATCAACCGAACGATTTGCTTGGCTTTCCGGGAGGGAATGTCTCGTACTACTGAAAAAGCTCGGCCATTATCATGAGGACCGCTTGCCGCACACCGCCACTCGGCAGTTCCGCGATTACTCTTCCTATGAATCGGCTTACATCGCCCTGTTTGAGGTCGGGGTCCCACAGCCCCCTGTTCCTCTGCTGGAATCAGCCCATTCTCACCGCCAAGTGCCGCAGGAAATTGTTCTTGAATGCGTGAATTTCTACGATGTGCTCGGGCTCCGGCCTTCAGGATCCGTCTTCCCGACAGATCATCTGGTGACTCAGCTCGAGTTCCTTGCTGCTGTTCGCTACCTGCGGGAACACGCGAACGACTCCAATAAGGAAGCTTCTCTACGCCGTCTAGAAGGCGACTTCATCGAACGGCATTTGCTGAACTGGCTGCCCGTCGCACAGGAGAGACTCGAAAAAGCCGATCCCCCGCTATTTCTGAATCTGCTTCACTCGCTCACAGCCTATTTGAATCAACAATTCGTTTTGCTCGGACCAAGTGATCCGGCCAGAATCATGTCTCATTAGCCCAATCGATGGCCCTCTAAACGGGGTCTCGGGAAGTTACGAAAGAATGATGGCAGCCGCGAGCAGAATTCCGAATAGGACTCTCTGCCTCATCGTGTCCACCGAAAAACCAATAAAACCCGCGAACGAGCCCAGGAATGAAAGCGAGCAAAACTAAAGCTGGCATCAATCGCCAGTGCGCCGCCGCAGCCAGAATCGGGAGCAGTAGTATCTGTCCCAGAAGAAACACTCGTCCCCGGCCGAGCTTCTCGCCGACAGTTGTGGCGCGGGCCGCATGGATACGCAGCTGCACGAAATGAATCTGGTTGCCCGCAAAGATCCAATTGGCGGACCACAACGCCCATGCACGGGCATCTAGGTGTCCGGTGGCTACGTAATAGGCAGCAGGCGCGGTGCCAGTGAGACCGATCGCTCCCAGCATTTGCGCCATCATACGCAGCTTGCGGCCTAGTTTCATAAGCAACGTCTGGGCAACGAATGCGAGCACTTCGATGCCGCCAAGAAGCTGTGTCCAAAAAAACTGTGCCATCTTAGGGGTTCACCCCACAACTTGGGAACAAAATGGGAACAAACGTTGAGTGGAATCTTGACCGGTGGAATCCGAAAAGTACCAGCCTGCGCGCCTGCGCAGACCGGCGACATTCCGATGGCCGCAATCGACGCGAGAACGGCGCAACTCCACGTTAGAAGTTTCCGTTTCACGGGATTGGTTCGACGCAACCCTGGGCGGCCTGTGGCTCCGAAGACAGATGCTGATTCCAGAAGGAAAGAAAAACACCCCAAGAGATCCCTTTGCACGAATCGACGAGCTCCTAAAATCTCCCCGTCTCATACTTTATCGTTTCTTTGATGGATGAGGTCGCGGCTACTTCGGTTGCCTCAATTCATTTGGATCCTGCACACGTACGGTTGGCCGGCGCTCTACTCTCTTCTGCGGGACAGCGCCCGGAGTTCGGCTCCTACCTATTGACGCGCAAAGCTGGCGCGCGAAAGCAGCCCAAGGATATAATCGCGCGTCTTAATCACCAGAACTTGATCCTTCGCATCTCTGAGAGACCCATGAAATCTTTCGACCGCGTTCCTACTCTGCTTCTGCTCGCACCGATTTTCATCGCTGTTCTGTCCGTCGAACCCGCCGCCGCCCAAACCACTCTCCCCAGCGAAACTCCCTCCCACTTCAATCCCGTCACCGATACCTTCGACCACGTCCGCCGCGAGGTCATGATCCCGATGCGCGACGGCGTCAAGCTTCACACCGTCATCCTTATTCCTAAAGGCGCAAAGAACGCTCCGATCCTCCTCACCCGCACGCCTTACAACGCCAACGAGCTCACCGGTCACGCGGCGAGCTCCCATCTGGGTCCCGTCCTCGACGGCTACGACAACGCCGTCGAAGTCATCGTCGAAGGCGGCTACATCCGCGTGGTCCAGGACGTTCGCGGCAAGTACGGCTCCGAGGGTGACTACGTCATGAATCGCCCTCTGCACGGCCCGCAAAATCCCACCTCCGTCGATCATTCCACCGACACGTACGACACCATCGACTGGCTCGTCAAAAATATCCCCGAAAGCAACGGCAAGGTCGGCATTCTCGGCATTTCCTACGACGGCTTCCTCCCTCTGATGGCGCTCGTCAATCCTCACCCCGCGCTCAAAGTTTCCGTTCCCATGAATCCCATGGTCGACGGCTGGATAGGCGACGACTGGTTCCACAACGGGGCTTTCCGCCAGCAGAACATGCCCTACATCTATGAACAGGAAGCCACGCGCGACAATCGCGCGAAGTGGTGGACCAGCCATTTCGACGACTACGACGTTTACATGGATGCGGTGTCTGCGGGTGAGCTGGGCCGCCGCCATGGCCTCGAGCAAATCGGCTTCTGGCGCAAGATTCTCGACCATCCCGCCTACGACGCCTTCTGGCGCGAACAAGCCGTCGACCAGATTCTCGCCGCCCAGCCCCTGAAAATCCCCGTGATGCTCGTCCATAGCCGCTGGGATCAGGAGGACATCTACGGCGCCATCGCCGTTTACAAAGCCATCAAGCCGAAAGACACCAACAACGACAAAGTCTTCCTCGTCATGGGCCCTTGGCATCACGGTCAGGAAATCGAAGACGGCAGCACCCTCGGCGCGCTGAAATTCAACGCCGACACCTCGCTTCAGTTCCAGCGCGAAATTCTGCGCCCCTTCCTCGATCAATATCTCAAAGACGGCGCCCCCAAGGCCGACGTCCCGCCTGTCTCCGCCTTCGAAACCGGCACCAACACTTGGCGCCGCCTCTCCGCCTGGCCGTCGGGTTGCACAAGCGGCTGCACCGTCAAACCAACGCCGCTCTATCTCAATTCCGGTCTCAAGCTGAGCTTCACCGCCCCCGCGTCCACCGATACCGCGTTCGACGAGTACGTCTCCGACCCCGCCAAGCCCGTGCCCTTCCGTGCGCGTCCCAATCAACCCGTCGGCTACAGCGAGGGCTTCACCTGGTCCCAGTGGCTTGCAGACGACCAGCGGGAAGCCTCCGGCCGCACGGACGTCGTCGCGTACACCTCAACCGTATTGACTGCTCCAGTGAAGATCAGCGGACAACCGATCGCCAATCTCCTCGCTTCCACCACCGGCACGGACTCGGACTGGGTCGTCAAATTGATCGATGTCTATCCCGACGAAGTGGCGGGCCAGCCGGCCATGGGCGGCTACCAGTTGATGATTTCCGCCGACATTTTCCGGGGCCGCTATCGCGAGAGCCTTGAGACGCCGAAGCCCATCACCGCCGACAAGCCTTTGCTCTACAAGTTCAACCTGCCGACCGCGAACCACGTCTTCCTGCCCGGCCACCGGATCATGGTGCAGATCCAGTCGAGCTGGTTCCCACTTTACGACCGCAATCCGCAAACGTTCGTCCCCAACATTTTCTGGGCCAAGCCCGGCGACTACCGCAAAGCCACCCAGCACATCTACCACGCTCCCGGCCAAGCCAGCTTCATCGAGCTCCCTCTCGTCACCACACCCTGAGCCAGTGCGGCCCACGTCACTTGTAGGGGCGGGGCTTGCCCCGCCCGACCCATGCGTCTTGCCGCGGTGTCGCAGCCACCATCACCCAAGCACCTATAATGAAACTAGGCGCTCTGCCGAAGCGCAATCTTCGGAAAATCCACTTCAACTCCCGCCACGTTGTTGAAATAATTCGTAAAGACGTTCAGCGCCGCGTGCGCGATGATCTCAGCGATTTCGCCGTCCGTGAATCCCGCGTTGCGCACCCCATCGAACTCGACATCCGCGATGCGCCCCTTCTTCGCCACAATCACTCGCGCGAACTGAAGCGCCGCGGCATTCTTCGCGGAACTCGATTGGGCCTCGCGCGCCGCCGCGATTTCGGAATCCGTCAGCCCGGTCATCTTGCCGATCGCGGTGTGCGCGGAAACGCAGTATTGGCAGGAGTTTTGCTCGCCGACTTCTAGCGCAATCTCCTCGCGCAACTTGGCATCCAAAGCCCCGCCGGCTAGCGCCCCGCTGAAGTGCAGGTATCCTCCCAGCACCGCGGGAGAATTGGCCATCACGCGCGTCATGTTTGGTGTGATCTTGAGTTTGGCCTGCACGGCATCCAACAACTCTTTCGCCTTGCCCGTGGCGGCCTCGGTTTGAATCGCTTTCAGTCTGGACATAAAGCCTCCTTGTGATCGATTGTGGTTTGTTCTACTCGACCATTGGATACCGGTTGCCCGCCCAAGACTCGCGAAAGTTGTGTAATCTGCCTTACGTTGGGATACTCGACCCAGCTTCGGAACTCATCGAAAAATATTGGCATGAGCAAGCCCCATCCAAAGCGCACGCAAAGTCTTGTGGAGGCGGCTTCGCTATCGGCAATGGATCTCTTCAAAGACCTTCCCGCTTCCTCTCTGAAAGCCATGGAAGCAAGCTCCGTGGTTCGAGACTTTAGCGAAGGGCATGTTTTTTTCCGCCCGGGCGAGAGCGGCCAGGTCTTGTTTCTTCTCGAAAAAGGCCGCGTTCAGACCTTCCGGACTTCCGGAGCGAAAAAACTGATCATCACGGAACTTGCCCCTCCCGCCGTGTTCGGAGAAATGGGTTGCATCGGCCAGGGCATGTATCACTGCTCCGCGCAAGCCATCCAACCTTCACGCATTCGCACCATTTCGCGAAGTGATCTCGAAGCCCTCCTGCAGCAGTGTCCCGCCATCACGCGCCGTCTCCTGGAGCTGGTCAGCCAGCGCTTTGTCCACGTGCTCCAAGACCTCGAGTCCACTTCCTTCCGCAGTCTCATCCCGCGCATGGCCGCTTTGCTGCTGGAACGAGCCGAAGGCGACGCCGTCCGCGGGCTTACCCACCGCGAACTTGCCCAATACCTCACCGTCTATCGCGAATCCGCCACCTCCGCCCTCGGCGAACTGCGCACCGCCGGCATTATCTCCGTCGGCCGCAAACAAATCCGCATTCTCGACCGCCCTCGCCTCGAACGCGCCGCCCGCGAATAGCCCGCCCGTCGGAGTCTCGCGGATTCGTCGGGTGATCCTTAGCATCAGCGATCCGCAATCGTGCGTCCCCAACGAGACCCAGAGCGCAGAGGGTCGGCAAGAAGGCATGCTATTTGCCCAGGTTTTGGTCATCCTCAGCGCCCGGCTGATGAAAAACCGGATCCGGATGGTCGAACAACCCCCCGCGCTTGGGTTTAACTCCCGAGTGGCGCAAACGGCTTTGGCTACGGTCTGACCAAAGAGAAATCGCGGATCGATGTCGATTTCCAAACTGATCAAAAACCACTACGAATGCTGGAATCATCGTCCCATGGCGAAACTGATCCGGGACGGGCTCAGCCGCTGTTCCCAACAGGTAGCCGCGGATTGAGGACCCGCGTGGACGAATGAGTCGCACATCCGCGGAATGGTTGAGGACCAAGCTCCGGTCAAACTCCAGAACATTCCTGCCAAACCTGTAGACGTCCGACCTATCACCGGTTTCGCGAGGATCCTCGAGCCAGGTGACTTCGTCTGTCCACGGGAGCTCAAGGCCGAACGCGGAGATGGCAAACCCGGGTAGATTAAAGGTGATGAGCAGGTCCATCATAACTCCGGTTCCGCCAAAGAAATCGAAGACGCTGCTGTCAGCTTCTCCACCCCGCTGGTACACCAGCAACCCGTCGGGGGGAACGCAACTACCTTCTGGATCGTCCTCCTCGATATATATGCGCACGCCGGCAGCATCGATTCGGCGAGCAAGGTTAAGGTCCCGTCTTGCATTAAGCGTTTTGTGATTCACTTGGTGCGCTCCTCTCGTGCCAAGTATCGTTGTTTCCGCGAACGCCCTTGGAATACGTAAATTACGTACAGAACATACACAACCTTCACAGATATCCGCAGTCCGGTAAGACTACGCGTGCCTCTACTCCTTGTCGACGCCGTGTGCTTTCAACTGGGGCACTCCGAAGTCGTCGGCAAGCTGACGTGCTCGATCGTAAACTTCTTCCGTAAGGCGCAACCGAAATCCTTTTGCGTCGCGCGGTTCTGTCGCAAAGCCGAGGAGTTTGAGTCTTTTCCCGAAAGCACCCGGGTCGACTTCGGTATCCTGACCGCGCCTCGTCCCGATTTCTTGGGCGATCGCCGCGAGTTCGCCGACGTAGATCACCGTTCCGATGCCCTGGTGACACGCGACGAGGACTGCTTCGAGCACGGTCGTGCTCAGATCGATCCACTTGGCCGATCGAACGTCGGTATCCTCTTCGTGAAGCAAATCCACTACCTCGGCTTGTAGGTCCGCGTCGTCCGGAGTGGCGGTGGCCAGACTTTGAACGAGTTGCCTCAGCGGGAAGATGAAACCCGAGGTGTCGAATTGCCCATTTTGCGCTTTGTAAAGATTCGCACGACGGAAACCAAGTAACCTTGGCTGAAAATCGGCAGCAATTCGGCGCCTTGTGGTCAGGTCCAAGCTCGGCAAGTTTTGGCTTCCGGGGAGCATCGGAATCTGAAGGAAGCGAAAAGACGAGCGTGCGGACTCCAGAACCGTTTCGGAATGGAGCACTTGGCAACCGAAGAGATCCAACAATCCACCTTTGTGTGGAATTTTCTGGTCGCGCTTGCTGGCGTCGTCCAGCAGCGCCTGCAGCTTGTCGCTGATTGTTGACTGGCTAATTAGAAGCGTGAATCCCATCGCGGTCGGCAACGAGCAAAGCTGTGCGGGCGTTACCCCGGTCATGCGTATTGGGTGACGGCACAGACAGTGGAGGAGGCTAAGCAGTTGATTGCCCCTTAGCACGTCGGGTCCGGTGACAGTTAGACCTGGTGAGGTTCCAACAGCTTCGATCAGCCAGCTGACGAGAACCAGGCGAGCCGCAAGAGAGACAAACTTGTCCGGCAGAGCGACAAATTCGCCGATCAGTTTGCGGATATCCGCAAGGAGCTCGCGAGTCGATCCATGCGGCCTGCAGTGGGTCGGCAGCGTCAGTTCGCGCAACAAACTGGGGTCCATGGGCGCTGGTACGTAAAATCGGCCCTTGAACTCCACGACTGATCCAACGGTTTCCATCGCGCCATCCCAGAGAAGGAGACAAGGGCGTTCTGTAGCGGGGTCTCGGATCAACTCGATTGAGGCTCCGTCAAACACTTCCCCAAAGGTGGCAATCCGAGGTGTGGGCGACGTACAACCGTCGCCGTCGTGCTTTTGGTTCAGCTTCACGGGCAACAGCCTCTCCCTAAACCAGTGGATCACCTGTGCCTTCGTCCCGCATTCGCTCGAGCGATAGACGCAAGCGGCGAAGGCCAGGCCAAAAAAAAATGCCGCAACATTGTTACGTCGCGGCGTGCTTGGAACCCGGGCGGCACAGTACATACCGACCGGCGTCATCCTGAATATCAGCTCTTATGATAGAAGGTGACCTCCACGCAGTCAAGAAGAAACGATTGGATAGAAGTGCCTGGTCACATCATTTCTTCCTCCGAATTCCCGCGGAAGGCGTCGAGTCTGGCAATGCGAGCGATTTGGAAGCTAGGTCCATGCTGACCGCTCCCAGCTCCGCAAGAATCCAGACGGCTCTCGCATTGAAAGGCGATCCGTGTGCGCCGCCCAGTCAAGAGGAAAAAACGCAAAACTCAGAAGGTGTGACGTCGGCAAAAGCCCGGAGCATACTCCTGGCTTTGAGCGTAGCGTAGAACCATTCTCTCAGATCTGAGGTCTATCTGATGCCAGCTCCGGAGCAGAGAACGTGTCTCTTTACAGAGCTGGGCTGGCGACCGTCGGAGCCACACCGGTCAGGGTGTAGCGGATGACGCCAGTCTGGTCCGAGTAGAAGCCGCGCTGACCGGTCGTACCAACGGTTGCAGGAACGCCCGTCTGCGTGTAGGTGTCATTCAAGCCATCCGCACCCGCCACAGTGGCGTACGTGAACACGTAGCCGGCCTTGGCGCCCGCAGCGAGAACCGGGTCAATGATGCCCGTTCCGCCGGCGCAAGCTGCACCGGTGTTGAGCTCGAGCAACGACGCTGAGAACCCAACCGCAGGGCAAGACGCAGCGTAGTTCACTTCACCCGTGTTGATCGTACGAACCGAACCCACCGCCGACGCTTCGTTGGCGGCCATCTTGGACTTAATGAGGTTCGGGATCGCAATCGCCGCGATGATCAGAATGATTGCCACGACGATCAAAAGCTCGATAAGAGAGAAACCCTTCTGTTTCTTCATGTCCCTTTTTCTCCAAAACACCAGGGCGCACATTACGTTCGTGACCCTGCTTTCTCAGTCCGAGGTCTACATCTTGAATTATACCTGCCCCGTGTATCAGGAGAGCCATAGGACGAAGGTACTTGTGAGGTAGTTAATTCGATTGAAGCGATGGAAATTGTTGCCGAAAGTTGCCGCTACGCGGACCTGAGTAGCCGGGGAGGATTCAGTTGAGTTCATAGCTGCGACTTCTTGCCCATCAAGGTTTCCGGAGAGAAGTCCTTCGAAAAAATGACCTCCGTCTTCCTCGCCTCTTGCCTCAAGCGTGGACTTAGTCCCGTAATCGAGACAAGTCCTTGCCGGGTCCGCATCGTCATGACGTCATCACTGGGATCGCCTTTAAGCGGCCGAAGTGAGAAAACACCCTGGCCTTCACTGATGATTTGCAGTGGAGTCTTTGCGGCGATCCACTCTTCGAGCTTGGCGGCAATCTCGGCGCGTCTACGCTGCTGATTCGACTGCTCCTTGGTTCGGCTCATTGGCTGCTCCTCCACAATCAGTTCCTTCTCGAAAGCAGGTTCGGCAGTTTTGGAAGCCCCCAGCTGGCGGAGAATCAGTCGGCCGCCGCGCTCCCCGCCCGCAACGTGCAGTACGGAAATCATGCCAACGTCTATGATGACCTGCGGACGCGCTAGTCGCTTGAGATTGCGGTAGCCGGAGAGGCAAAACCCCGTCCGGCTACCGCAGGGTGAGGGAGCTCAAGCAGCCTTTGGATGAATGCGCAGGGTGTGCGCTTTGGCCACTTTCGGCAGCGTGAGCTCCAGAACGCCATTCTTCAGTGCCGCCGTCACTTTATCCGTTTCGATTTCGGCAGGCAGGTCTACCATGCGCAGGATTTCGTCTGCGCAGCTTTCTGCACAAACCGTCTTGCCCTTCTTCTCTTCTTTCTTGGTTTCCCGTTTGCCGGTGATTGTAAGGCGGCGGGGCTGTACCCCGATCTCGACTTCCTTCTCGTTGAAACCAGGCACTTCAGCCTTCACCTCGAACGATTCGTCCGATTCCGTGATATTCACGGGAACGGGATGGAGCAATTCCCTCTCTGCTTGGAACCAGTTCTCAAGATCACGCCCGAATACGCGGCCATTGCTTTCAAAAATCTCGTAAGCCCTGCGCGTGAGGGCGTTGAAGGTATCCTCCATTCGATCGAACAGTGGCGGGCCGTACCTGATCGGTCTTGTTGGCTCTTCGACGCGTTTCATTGCTGTTGCTTCCCGCATGGTATCTTCTCCTTGTCCAAATCGTGTCAGCGCCGACTGCGGTAGATCATCGGCGTGGACAAAGAACTGCAAGTTAGCGCTGCAACAAAAACGTGACAGAATGCTCGAACGAAAGTCAGTGACCGCGGTCACTGCCCTTTGTTATCACACGGGCATAGACCTTGGTTGAACATGTTCCCGAGCAGACTCTTCTCCGGCCTCCTCACCGATCTCTATAAACTGACGATGGCGGGCTATCTCCAGAATACTTTTGAGGCTCGCGCTAGCTTCGAATTCTTCGTACGCCACTTGCTAGTGTGCGGCGCCACCGCTTGCTTGTTTCTTTGGATCATCTAAGCATCGCTTGCGCTCGACAATCTCACAGCAGAAAGCTGTCGAAGGAATAGCGTCAAGAGGCTGGAGTGGAGTTTGCAAAGTGCCGCTGATTCTTTGGTGCTGTTATTGGGGTGAATTGCTGCTGTCGTCAGGACGCCTCTTGAGCACTGGTCGGTTCGGATCAGATTCCTGGCCGGTCTGCATGTCCGAGCTGGCGACGTCGTACACGTATCGTATGACGAGCGGCGTCTTAGATCGACCGTTGTCGATGTACAGGGTTTCGTACAAGTTCTGACCATCTTGGGACAATTCGAACGTTCGACTCATTTTCCCGCCGAGCGGACTTTTTTCATCCGACATAAGCTGACTTCCATTCCAGTGCGCCGCAACCTCCTGACGGTTGTTGTCCGTGGACTTCTGCAACTGCCGTCCATCCGTGTACAAAACCAGCTTATGGAATTGATCATCCGTCACATCGACTTCGGGGTTTTTCAGTTCGATGCTTAGCGACTCCGAAGGGCGAATCAGCGGCTGCATTTTTGGGTTGTCTTCAATGTCCTGCCCAGTATTTCGTTGTCCACCGTAGGGTCCTCCACCTCCGCCCCCAGGGTAGGGAGAACCTCCCCGACGGCCGGCGCCGGGATAGCCTCCAGGATAACCGCTTGGGTAGCCGCCACCGGGATAACCGCCCGTGCTGCCGCTGCTTGAGCCTTCTGCAGCTCGAACTCTCTGCCGGGGATCATCGCTTTCATCGCGATTCAGCTTCCAAGGCCCGGCAAGAGTCGTCCTCGCTGGCACCTGCGGCTGTTTGGGTTTGGCAGCAGGCTGCGGAGGCTGCGCTGGCGACTGCTCTTGTGATTGGGCCGGGACAATCGGCCCGGGCGCCGCCTGTGCATTCAGGCGCTTCGGACTCATGAGTGAGGCTGCAATCAGGAATCCCCAAAAGGGAACCATTGCAGTGGATCGCGCTTTCAAGTTTGTCTCCGACCCCAGCGTGACCGCGGTGATCACCGCGCATCTGCTAATGATGCGGCCCTTAGCACTTTAGTTGCCTCTGCCAAGGCTGATTGCTTACTGGCCGCGAGTGATCTCCGAGGTATTCAAGCGCGATACTTCCCCCGCCAAAGGTAGTTTCCGATTGGCGCGTTTACCAAGCATTGGGTCCATTAGCTGGTGATAAACTCGGTTGCCAACAGTTATCGGGAAGCGATGACAGGGCGCACTCGGCGAGACGTCTGCTTGAGGGGAGGAACATAACCAAGTGGCCGCAGCCAAAGAAATGACCTCGTTGAGAAAACGTGTCAGCATAGTGCAATGAAACACCCAAAACATTACAAGCGCGCCCAGCAGAAACCGCCAGCAACATTGGCGGCACCCTCATATCATCGCATTCTTGTTAAGCATGGCCTGATCGCAAAGACTCTGCCTATACCTGATGCTTATAAAATGTTTTTGAAAGTGGGCGCTGACCCAGAAGTACAAAAGCTTCGTCGCAAGGCAACGGCGGGCAACAAAATGAAAAACGTTCCCGCCTTGTATGTGGTCACAGCGATGGCTTTGGAAGGCATGACTAAGAAAGAGCTTGCAGGCCTGAAATTGCGGATTGCAACGAAGTGAGTATGAGTGCTCGCCGAAAATGTGAGTGCCTGAACCATTCAGAAATTCAATTTGGGCTACGAGTTCAGGCCGTTCCCAAACACCCTTTCATCTACGGCCGTCTGGCGCCATTACGGACACGCCGTCCACTTCGTGGTTCGTCATATTTACAGTCACGTTTATTCCTCCTCACCGGTAAGAGTCCAGCAGCAACTGTTAAAGTAGAACACGCGCTGAAAGCGGGCCTGTCCAGAAAGGTACAAGACGACGCCGGGCTACCGAGGCCGTTGCCTTTTTACGCCATCCGCTACGATAAGCCTTCGGTTTGTGTGTGGTTGGAGCCTCCTTGCGTTGTATTTGAGCCTGGAATGACTAAACTTCTTATCAATGATCAAGATACTGATCGCAGATGACCACGTCATTTTCCGCGATGGTCTGCGCAAACTTTTGGACTCGGACGAAGAAATTACCGTCGTCGGCGAAGCCACCAACGGTGCCCAGTGCATCAAGATGCTTGGCAATCTCAAACCTGACATTCTGCTCCTCGATCTTCGCATGCCCGATAAAAGTGGATTAGGCGTTCTCGAGGAAGTGAATTTCGACACGGTTCCTACGCGCGTCATCATCCTCACCGCCGCCGAAGATGACCGCGAGGTGATTCGTGCCATGCGCCTGGGTGCTCGAGGAGTAGTCCTAAAACAGTCCGCTACCGAAGTGCTGCTAAAGAGCATACATCGCGTGCACGCTGGTGAAATCTGGCTCGATAACCGCCGGACCGCCGAAGTGATCAACGCCTTCTCCACAGCCGGAGCCGCTCCACGTCGCGGAAAGCCGCTCGTCAGCGACCGCGAGAAGGAAATCGTCCGGCTCGTCGTCCAAGGCTTCCGCAACAAAGAAATCGGCGAGAAACTCTTCATCAGCGAGCAAACCGTAAAGAATCACCTCCATAACATTTTTGACAAGCTCGGCGTCTCGGACCGGCTCGAGTTGGCGCTTTATGCAATCCACCATCGCTGGGTCGACAAACCATAGCTGTTGGGAAATCCCCTTTAATGGTCAAAGCTGCGGTCGTCACTTGTCCAGTGGAAGACGCACTTGAAGTGGCGCGCGATGCCTGTGCACGCCCTAACTCCTCGGCCGGCTGGAAAACCGCGGGAAGGGGAAACGGGTAGCGCATTGTACTTCGCCGGCTCGGCCGAGGCAACGCTCTATCGGTTGTGGATCAATGCGCTACAGAAGGGTAAGCGGGTCGCCGACGCGGATCGGCTTGCCGGATTCGGAGGAGGCGACGCGGCTGTTGGTTGCGAGACGATAAAAGTGGTCGAAGTGCTCGGTGCTCGCCCACGCCGGGAGATGCTCGCGGCGCAGGTCACTGAAGCGCTTCTGAAAACCGAGCAGGTCTTCTCCGGTGTGCGAATCGCGCGGCGGCACGCTGCAGCGCGCGCAAGGGTTGCTGCCCTCGAAGTTCACTTGGCCGATGCGGAAGCGCACCGCGTAGGTGTCCTTCGGACCGAAGAGCTGGTCTTCCCAGAACGCGGGCACGCCCTCTATTTCCAGCGTGGTGCGAAAGCGGCGCCGTGCTTCGCCCAGGCTCAGGCCAGGGAACCACTCACAGACGGCCTGGAGGCTCGCCGTCGAGACGATCGTCGGCCCATTGGCGATGGGGTCATCGGGAAAGCCGCTGCGCGCATGGCGCACGATGACCTGCTGCTCCAGGTAGACGCTGAACCACTCCGCGGCAGACTCCGTGTCTTGCGGAAACGCAAACTGCCTCGACGGGATACTGCGGGCGTCGTTGGGAACTGAAAGCGTGACGGCGCTGAAATCCGGCGCGAACGCCGCGCGGACCCGCAGCATCGCGGCTGTCCGCTTACCATTGACCCACCGGTTGTCGAGCGTATACAGCGCCCAGGCCCGATCGAGCTCCAGCCCGCCAGCCGGGCCAATGTGCGCCTCCGGGACCGACACAGGATCGAGCGATTTGATCGGATGCAGGCGTATGTTCGCGAGACGCGCTGTTGCCGGCAGCGAATTCACGCCATCAGTCTAGCAGAGTCGCTACACCCGGCCCCTGGCAGAGTCGAGCGCCCCGCGCTGTTGATCCAGGTGAGCAGGGAACAGGTGTCGCTGGCGGCGACCCCAGGAATCAGGTGCCGGCCTTGGCCGCACTTGCGCTTGCAAGGATCGATTTGTAGCCGCAGGTGCCGGCCTTGCGCAGCGCCTCGACGGCCTGCGCGGCGGTCATAAGCGGCGTGGTCTGAATGCTTTGCACCGCGCCGCCGGCCGCAAACGCAATGGCAATGGCGGCGGCCGCGATATTGTCCGGCATGTCGGTAATGGCGATCACATCGAAAGCACCGAAAGCGAAGAACGAGGTGTGCAGCTTTCCGCCGAGCTTTTCGATGGGGGCGCGCACGGCCTCGAGGCGGTCCTGGGGGTTCTCCATCAACTTGGCCCAGGCTTCCTTGGTATAGCTGACCTGATGACAAAAGAACGGCATGGAGAGTCTCCTTACGGGGAAAACGTTCCGGGGTGAGGCGACTATGCTCTTGAACAGAGCAGGTGTCAACAGTCGGCGAACAGCAAAAGGTTGAGGTGACCTCCCCCTTCCCAAAACAGGGAAAAATACAGGGAAAAACTGCAAACGTGGGTAATTTTCTTAGCCAAGTTCGGCCGGAACCCTTCGTCCAGTCAGGAGTTACACGCGAAATAAGGACCGGAGCCTAGTGCTCCGAACAGGGAATTACAGGGAAATTGAGCTAGGAATTCCAAAGCGCTTAGCCAATGTGAAATTGCCCGGGAGGGGGCGCGGGTTCGCTGGGCGTTAACCGGGGTGTTCCTTGCGTGACCTATGACCGACTACGGTTTGCTGCGAACGGCCACAAAGTCCTCCCTTCAAGGACTATACCGGCGAAGTATTAAAGATCCGACAGCTCATCGCGCGGGAACGGCCGGGTGCCAAGACGATTCTAGATGTCGCTTGCGGTACGGGTGAGCATGCCAGGCTTTTGTCAGCTGATTTCGAGGTTGATGGCATCGACCTCGAGCCCGAGCGAAATTCAGAGACCCAGGGTAGCTGAGACCGTTCACCCGGTAGACGCGGTGGACCTTAATTTAGGCGTGAGCGGCAATGTGCAGCGGAGTATTGGCCGAATCTCCCTCACAACTCCCACGTCAGTCTCGGGGAAGCAACGCCTACTACTCGTGGCGGAGGGAGACCATCGGATCGACTTGCATGGCGCGGCGGGCCGGTATGTAGCATGCTGCAAGCGCAATCAGCACCAAAAAGAGCGCAACCGCAGCGAAGGTAAGCGGATCACTAGCGCTCACACCGACCAACAGATCTCCCATCAGCCGCGTCAAAACCAGGGCCCCAGCGAGTCCGACGACAACGCCCAGTCCTACCAGCACGAGACCTTGCCCAAGAACCATTCGCAAAACGTCGCGACGCCCTGCACCGAGCGCCATTCGAATACCAATTTCGTATGTTCTTTGTGTGGCGGCATAAGAAACCAGCCCGTAGACCCCCACAACGGCGAGAATTAGTCCCAGCATACCGAGAGAGACGGCAAAGATTGTCCGAAGTCGAAAGATGAAAAACCCATTTATACCCTGGAGTGACTGGTCCATTGTGCGAACGTCGAAGATCGGCAAATCCGGGGCGATCCTTCGAATTTCCCGCTGGACCTGGGTAATCATCGTCTCGGGCGGGACAGTGGTGCGAATTTGCAGAGTTTCGAGCGAAGTGTAGTTCTGCACAAGCGGCACATAAAAGTAAGGACGCGACTGTTCGTTCGGAGCGAGATACTTTCCATCCTTCGCGACGCCGATCACCTGGATCCATGGCCCTGAAGGACTGCCCACTTTGAATCGCTTCCCTATTGGGTCTGCGCCGGGCCAGAAAAGATGGGGCATGGTTTCATTCACGATCGCGACACGCGGTGCGGTCTGGTTATCGGAGTCTGTAAAGGTCCGGCCACGCACGACCGGAATTCGCAGGGTATCGAAGTAGGTGGGACTCACATTGTTGTAAACGATCTGAGGCGGACGCTCTCTGGGCGCGGGAGGACGGCTTTCCAGATGAACCTTATCCGCGTTGTAGTAGTAGTCGAGCGGAGTAGAGAAGGCCAAGCTAGCCGATTCAACGCCAGGGAGCACTTGGACGCGGCGAATCAACTCTTTGTAGAACTCCCGCCCCTGCGCTTCATCGTAGCCTATTTCGGTTGGATCCATGCGAAAGTTCACAAGATGGCCTGGATCGAAACCGAGGTTCTCGTGCTGGGCGTTTCTCAGGCTGCGGGCAAAGAGGCCGGCGACAATCAACAGCATGATTGAGCAAGCTACTTGAGCTACAACCGGGAAATTGCGAATACGGTATCCGCCCACCCCTTCGGTGACGCCGCGGCCGCCTTCATGGAGAACCGTGTTCAGGTCAGCCCGCGAGAATCGATAGGCCGGCATCATGCCGACGATCAATCCGGTAAGAAGTGCAGCACCAAGTCCGTACGTGAAAACTCTCCAGTCGAAACTGAAGTCGAGGCGATACGGGATATCCATTGGCAGACGGATGGAACTGAGCAGTCTGCTCGTCCACTCCCCGAAGAGGACTCCAAAAACTCCGCCGAGGAGCGCAAGAAGCTCGCTTTCGGTGAGAAGCTGGCGGATAAGTCTTTTCCGGTCAGCTCCCAGTGCGGCGCGAATGGCCAGCTCACGCTGGCGAACAATTGTTCCCACCAGGAGAATATTCGCAACGTTGACGCAGGCAAGCAGAAGCACCAAGCCCGCGAGAGAAAGGAAAAGCGCGTTAATGGTGTTTGTGGATACCGGGAGATTTGTTTCAAGCTGGGGCCTTGCCTGATTCTCCGGATCAACGCGAACGGTCGTACCCTGATCCGTGCTCGGATACAGTACGGCGAGGCGCTCAGCAATGACGTTGACCGAGACCCGGGCCTGCGGGAGGCTCGCACCAGACTTCAAGCGCCCCAACACCAAGAGATCGCGCTCATTGCGATCGCTCCAAAGTCCCTGCGAAGCTGGCTCAACCGCCGCCATGCTGAGCGGCAAATAGCCCTGCATATCGACGAAGGGATAGACTCCGTGAAAATCCCGGGAAGCCACACCGACAATCGTAACGGGATGCCCGTTGATTACGACTTCCTTACCGATGACTTCAGGGTCTGCGCCGAACCGCGATTTCCAATACATGTATCCCAGGACGAGTACGGGATCAGCAGCGGGCGATTGCCCTTCATTCGGCAGGATCAGGCGTCCAAGCGAGGGTTTCACGCCTAGCATTGTGAAGTAATTTCCGGTGACATAACTTACGATGGAGCGGTCGGTGCGGTGGTCCGCGCTCAGGCCCACGAGATACACGTCGTAGGCGAGCATGTCCGACAGGGCTTCGGTTTGTTTTCGGTAATCGAGAAAGTCAGGATAGGAAAAGCCTACGAGGAGTTGACTCCCCGCCTGCTGGGCTGTCAGCGCAACCAGCTGCTTCGGATCCGCGACCGGCAGCGGGCGAACAGTCAGTGTGTTAACGTCGCTGAAGATGGCGGTGTTTGCGCCAATGCCGAGCGCCAGGGTGAGCACGGTAATCACGGTGAACCCAGGGCTTCGGACCAGCATCCTAAACGCATGGCTAAGGTCTTGCCAAAGGGATCTCATCGAGACACCCCGCCCTCTCTATCTACACCGACGGCAGAACAGATTGGAAACAAAGATGATCTGCTGCCGGATGCGGTCAACCTTCCTTGAAAGGATGGCTTGAGACAAAATCGAGTAAAAGGCCGTTAGCTCGCCCGCCATTTGGCCACCACCTTCAGTTTTCCGGCGAGGAATGCTTCACGACAAGCAAATCGCTGGATCTTGCCGCTCGAAGTCCGGAAGATGCTCCCGGGCCTGATTAGCACCACCGCGTAAGGTTGGATCTGGTGCATTGCAGCTATGGTCGAGCGGATCGTTTCGACCACCGGGCTCAAGTCGAGTTTGTAATCGCGGTCAATCTCTTGCAGAATCACCAGGCCCTTCTCGATCCCGAGGTCAACCACGAATGCGGCACCCGAGTAAGGCCGCAGTGCTTTGTGACACTTGTCCACTGTCATCTCGATGTCTTCTGGGTAATGGAAACGATCTTGAATAACGATAAGGTCTTTGAGCCTCCCAGTGACGAACAGCTCGTCATTCTTTAGGAATCCGAGATCACCGGTCCGCAAGAAAGGACCCTCACCCGTGTCTGCAACCTGAGCACTGAAGATCACTTCTGTTTCAGCTGGATGGCCCCAGTATCCCAGACCGACGCTCGGGCCCGAGACCCAAATCTCTCCAACTCGGTTAGACGAGCAGCGGGTCATGGTGTTAGGGTCAACGACGGCCAGTTGTTGATCTAAGAGAGTTCGTCCGCAACCGACCACCGACCGAGTGCCTTCGTTCGCCACGGGCGTTTCAAGTACCTGGTTGCGCTCCAACGCCAGCCTATCGAACGTCTTGACAACTGGAACAGCAGGGTTCAGGCGGCCGGAAACAAATAAGGTTGCTTCCGCAAGTCCGTAGGCAACATAGAACGCTTCACGACGAAAACCGCAATCGGCAAAGGCATTCGCAAACCGATCCAAAGCCTCGTAGCGAACCACCCCCCCTCCGCCACATAGAGCGAGATGCCAGCAACCCAGGTCTAAACCGGCTCGCTGTTCTGGCGAAATCCGAGAGACACACCAGTCATAAGCAAAGTCGGGTGCGCCGCTGTAACCCGCCTGAAAATGTGAGATTGCCTGAAGCCATCGAAGAGGCCGCTCCAGGAAAGAGATAGGTGACATCAGGGTGATTGGCGTACTCGCATAAACTGGCAGCAAGACACCCCCGATGAGCCCGAGGTCGTGGTACGGAGGTAGCCACAGAACACCGACGGCACGTTCCGGTGAGGCTGCAGACAAAAACCTGGAACCGTATGCCACTCCACGTTCTGCTTCCAACAGAAGGGCCAGGTTGTGCAGGACATTTCCATGACTCAGCATGACGCCCTTCGGTATCCCAGTTGTGCCCGAGGTGTATTGCAAGAAGGCAAGGCTCTGCTTGTCCAAAGCCGGTTCGCGCCAGTCTTCTTCTGCGCCTGGCTCAAGATCGTCAGCCGTCAGCCATTGCATCGCGGCCAGACCCTTGACCTGCGTGCACATGGGCATGAGCGTGGCGCGTAACCCAGATGTGGTAAGCCCAACGGTGGTCCCTGAATCCGCAATGATCGCCTCGACGCGGGAGAGAGTCAGCATGACTTGCGGTGGGTAGGCAGGCACTGCGGCCACACCAGCGTAGAGGCATCCGAAAAATGCTTCGATGTATTCCAGACCCGGTGGAAAGAGCAACAAGACTCGTCCACCTTGTAGCCCTTTCGATTGGAGAAGTGCGGCGATAGCCCGTGCACGCAGGTCCAGCTCCGAGTACGTGAGGGTTAGCTCTTCAGTTTCGCCGTCGACAAGAAAACTGTACGCCCGCTGGCTGGGTTTCTCCCGTGCGCGTACTCGGGCCAGATCCAGGAGCGTCGATGCTTCCGAAGCTGTGGTCAAGGGTCTGTCCTATGCCACGTTCCTTTGTTCCGGACTATGAGCACGCTCAGTTTTTTGGGGCGTCAGAATACCCAGCAATCGCGTCACAAGCTCGTTCAGGCTTGGCGTTCCCATCAAGATTTCCATCGGCAACCTCACACCGAGACCCTTTTCGAGGGTAAGTTGCAGCTCAAGTGCCATCAGTGAATCGAGCCCGAGGTTGTTCAGCGACTCCTCGGGATCCAATTCAGACGCCTCGAGCCCCATCACCTGCGCCAATCCCTTCTGAATATAAGAGAGGAGCAGCGAATGCCGCTCCGATGGCTCGACCGCCAAGAACGCCTCTTGATCAAAGTGCTCGCTGTGAGCCTCAGTCTTTCCTGAGATGTCGAGTTGAGCCTTCACTCGCATCAGTTCCGAGATCAAAACTGGAGGCTCATGCCCGTTGAAAGACCGCGCCAACTCTGGCCAATTCACCGACATCACCACGACTTGGGTAGACCGATCGCCGAGAAGGCGTTCGAGGACTTCCAGCCCCTGTGCAGGCGCGATGGGATTTATCGTCCGCAGCGCTGCACTGGGTCTTTCAAACAGACGCGCGGCCATACCCACTTCTGACCAGGGCCCCCAGTTAATGGCAAGAGCCGGAAGTCCCCGAGAACGACGGTAGTGGGCCAAAGCATCCACAAACGCGTTGGCAGCGGAGTAGTTTGCCTGGCTCGGCGAACCGAGAACCGAAGCGACCGAGGAGAACATCACGAAGAAATCCAGCGCCTGCTCGACGGTCAAAGCGTGCAGATTCCAGGAGCCTGCGATTTTTGGAGCCATGACGCGAAGAAAGCTTTCATCGTCTAGTTTGAGAAGCACATGATCGTCGATCACGCCCGCGGCATGGACAATGCCTCGCAGAGGCGGCATAGACTTTCCGATCTCTTCCATCGCACGAGCCACATCGGCTTCTTGACTGACGTCCGCCTTGATCACTCTGACTTCGGCGCCAGCCGCGCTCAGGACGCTCACTGCCGCGTCGCTATCGGCGGAACTTCCAGTCCGGCTGAGAAGAACCAGGCTTCGAACGCCTCTCTCCACCATCCAACGCGCAACCGTGAGCCCCAAGCCTCCAAGACCTCCGGTGATCAGATACGTGCTGTCCGCGCGTAGCTGCGCTGCTGTGTTATGAGGAGCAGCCGCCGAGCTCTCCAGAGAAATCACAACCTTTCCGATATTCTTTCGTCGTGCCATGTATCGGAAGGCATCCCCTACCTCCTCGATGGTGAAAACCCGCCGCGGAAGCGGTTGCAGACGGCCTTCTTTGAAGAGCTGCATGAGCTCAAGAAACAGTGACCGGATCAACCTCGGGCGCTCGCGACAAACCCGCTCCAGATCAAGCGCAAAATAGGAGAGGTTGTTGCGGAACGGGAAAAGACCCAGCTGTTTGTTCTGATAAATGTCCGTCTTACCGATCTCTATAAACCGTCCATGCGCGCCCAGAATCGAGAGGCTCTTGGCAGCGTACTCACCGGGCAGGGAGTTGAGGACAACGTCGACCCCTTCTCCTCGCGTTTCCGCCATCACTTCTTCCGCGAACAGGAGGGAGCGGGAATCCATCACGTGGCGGACCCCAATCGACTTCAGGAAAGCGCGCTTTTCCGGAGTTCCAGCCGTGGCGAAAATCTCGGCACCGACCTGCTGCGCGAGTTGCACGGCGGCGAGGCCGACTCCTCCGGCAGCGGCATGAATCAGGACTCGCTCGCCCCTGGATAGATTGGCCAGGCGGTGGAATGCGTAGTACGCGGTTAAGAAAGTGATCGGAATCGTCGCTGCTTCTTCAAAGTTTAGCGCGGCAGGCTTCGGCACCACCGCCTGGGCATCCGCGATCACAAACGCACCGAAGCTGCTCGGCGCAACGGCGATCACATCATCACCGACTCGAATGTCCTCGACACCAGGGCCGAGAGCGGTGACCACTCCAGCGCACTCTGCGCCAAACGGGATCGGCCCTCCGGGATACAAGCCCATCGCGTTCATGACATCGCGAAAATTCAGACCGGCTGCACACACTTGAATTTCAACCTGCCCGGGGCCTGCTTTTGTGCGCGGAACCGGGCGCAACGTCAAGTTCTCTAGATTGCCAGGCCGCGTCATGTCAAGGCGGAACGACGCCCCTGCGGGGACGCCGAGGTGAGCCTCCTGGGAGATCTCGTCAGCGCGCGGTACAAGCACGGGCACATACCTGACTCCGCGACGAAATGCGACTTCGTGTTCGCCCCCAGACAGCACTACTTCCTCGAAGAGTCCCCTAAGCTCGTCGAACGGACCCTCAGGGTCGAGATCGATCCTGGTGCACCTCAGCTCGGGGTGCTCGAGATCAATCGATCTTCCCAGCCCCCACAACGGAGCTTGAGCGATTGACACTAGGTCGCGCGAGCCCTCGACGGCTTGCGCCCCCCGGGTCACCAGCCACAGGCGCGGCTTTGCGGGCAATGGAAGCTCAACCATAGCCTGGACCAGATGCAGAGCGCCAATGCACCCACTAGACTGAGCCTCCATGAGTGAACATCCCGAGTATTCCGGCGAGCAGGAATCGAGGCCCGAGAGATAGATCACGCCGCGGCAGAGCGGATCGTTCCAAAGATGGTCGCTGTCACCCTGACCAACCACAGCGCATGTCTGGCCGCGCGACCGGATCCACTCGGCGAGCGCCTGGGCAACTCCACCGCGGTCCGCGAACACGACCCAGTGACCTGCCCGGGCTAGCCCCGGCTCCACGTGAGGACGGGGCAATTCCTTAGGAATCCACACCGGCTCGTAGAGCCAGTCTGCGAAGTTCTCCCGCGCAACACGGTCCGATTCGCGCCTGACTAGTTTCAACCTAAGATCGAGAAGTTCGGCGGTCATCCGGCCTTCTTCGTCAAGCAAACGGATATCCGCTTCGAGGATGTCCGACCCGAACCTGCTACCCGGTCGGAAAACGCAGTGACTGAAGAGCCGAGCAGGCGGACGACCTAAAAGGCGCAGGCTGCCTATTCCCGCTGGCAGGTATAACCACCGGCTGTCAGAAGAAGATGAGGTCTGGTTGGGCACGGCTGCCGCCAGGACGTGCAGACAGGAATCAAGAAGAGCAGGATGAATGAAGTAGCGGCCTGCCTCCTGTTCGACTAAGGCCGAGAGCTCTATTTTGCCGAGCGCTTCGCCATCCCGGCGCCAAACCCGCTCGACTCCCTGAAAGGCCGGACCGTACTCCAACCCGCTCTCTCGTAATGCTGCGTATAATTCCGCACCGAGTTTCTCCTCCCGGCATTGAGCCTGAATAGTCTCGAGACGGATTTCCTCAGGATTCGGATTCGTTGACTCGACCGACTCAGTGCGGATCTCTCCGGAGGCATGCAAAACCCAGGTGGTTTTCTCGGTGTCCGTGCCGCGGCTGAAAATCTGAAAGAAACTAGCGCCCGATGTTGCTGGAAAAGCGATCAACTGAACCGTGCGGGCCTCCTCTCGAGGAAGAATCATTACTTCGTGGAAAGCAACCCCGGACAAGGTCTTTGGACCTTCGCCGGCAACCTCCGAAGAGGCGGCGAGCGCCATCTCCAAGTAGGCAGCGGCGGGTAAAGCTGAGGATCCTTGAATCTGGTGATCTTCAAGATAGCGAAGAGCGTGGCCGGCAAGCCGCTTTTCGAACTGCACCGTTGGAAGCGCCGAGTCAAGCCTGCGTCCCAACAACGGGTGGGGCGCGGCTCGTCGAGCCAATGCGGCCGGCGCTCCCGGTGGTTCCTCCCAGCAGCGTTCGCGTTCGAAAGGATAGGTTGGCAAACACACCTTCGAACGGTGGTAAGGCTGATCGAATCCTTCCCAGTTGACACCGCTGCCCCGCACATACAGTGCCGCTAAGCTGCCGAGGATAGTTTGCCACTCGTCCTGCCCACGCTTCAGAGAAGGAAGCCACACATAAGACGAACCTGCTGGCGAGCATCTCCTCCCCATGCCAATAAGCGTTGTGTCCGGGCCCAATTCGAGGAACAGATCGAAGCCCCGCGCGAAGAGAGCATTCATCCCGTCATGGAATCGAACGGCTTGCCGGATATGGCGACGCCAATAGCTCGCACCAGGAACTTCTCCTTCTTCGAGAGCTTGTCCTGTTAGGTTAGAAATAAATGGGATCCGGGGCGCTTCGAAACGGAAGTGGCTGCCCACCTCCTCAAACTCGTCGAGGATCGAGTCCATCAGAGGCGAGTGGAAGGCATGGGAGACCTGTAGTGCTTGAAGGACAACTCCTTCGGATTCCAGGGCATTGGCTACTGACTGAACCGTCTCCCGAGCACCCGAAATTGTGACGTTTTCCGGCCCATTGATGCCAGCGATCGAGACGCGCTCCCGGTATGGAGCAATTGCTGAAGCGACCCGTTCTTCGCTGGCGAAAGCTGCCACCATCTCCCCGTCGCGGGGGAGACGTTGCATGAGGCGGCCGCGCTCCGCGATGAGTTTGATTCCAGCTGCAGGGCTAAACACGCCGGACACAGCGGCCGCAACGTACTCACCTACGCTGTGACCCAACACCGCGTCAGGCTCAATGCCCCACGAGCGCCAAAGCTCGGCCAGTGCATACTCAAACGCAAACAGCGCTGGCTGCGTATAAGCCGTTTCGTTTAGGGTTGGAGCAGTCTTGCGCTTTGGATAAAGTACCGACAAAAGCGGTTGCTCAAGCGCGGAGCCGAGAGCTTCCGCACACCGCTCGAGAGCATCGCGAAACACAGGCTGGGTCTGGTAAAGCTGGCGACCCATACAAGCGTACTGCGAACCTTGGCCCGCGAACAAAAATGCGATCCGGGGACCATGTTTTTTCTGTACGCGTCCGCTTTGCATTCCGACCGGGCTCTGACCCTTGACAAAGGCAGCCAGCTTTTCACGTAGCTGTGTGCCACTTTCTGCCACAATTGCCAGGCGGTGTGGAAAGTGTGATCTTCCGACGTTAGCCGTGAAGCAGACATCCGGGAGCGGCTCCTCGGAATGGTCGGCGAGATGACCCGCGAAGCGGCCCGCCAGTTCCCTCAACGCGTTGTCACTCCTCGCGGAGAGACTGAGTGCGTGTTGGGGACGCTCCAGCCGCTTACGCGGGACGAGGCGCTGCTTTCTAGGAGCCTCCTCGACTACTATGTGCGCGTTCGTTCCTCCGAATCCGAAACTGCTCAAGCCAGCGAGCCGCCGACTGACTCGTGGCCAGGACTTCAGTGCGCGTGGAATCACGATTCGTGTATCGTCCAGAGAGATACGCGGATTAAGCTGCTGCAAGTGGAGCTGAGCAGGGATTTCCCCGTGCCGGAGACATAGCACTACCTTGATCAAACCCGCCATGCCGGAAGCGTTCTCTAGGTGACCGATGTTTGCCTTTACGGAGCCGAGCAAGCATTCGGGATCGCCGGGTCGCGCCTCTCCCAGTACGGCTTTGACTGCTGCGACCTCAATCGGATCTCCAATCGACGTACCGGTTCCGTGGGCCTCGATGTAGCTCAAGTCGCCGGGCGCAGCCCCAGCTTGAGACAGCGCCTCGCGGATGACAGTTTGCTGGGCGAGAGCATTGGGAGCAGCAATGCCTGCGGTCCGCCCATCTTGGCTGACAGCCGACCCCCTGATCAAAGCGAGAATGTTGTCGCCGTCACGCGCTGCGTCAGCAAGACGTTTCAGCACGACCACTCCACAACCCTCTCCTCGAACATAACCGTCGGCCTTCGCGTCGAACGTCTTGCAGCGACCATCGGCAGCCATCATTCGGGCATGCGAGAAAGCGATCGTCAGTTCTGGCGTCAGGATCAGGTTCACACCTCCCACCAGTGCCATGTCCGCTTCCGCATGGCGGAGTGCCTTACCAGCGAGGTGGAGGGCAACCAGTGACGATGAGCAGGCGGTATCAACCGAAACGCTGGGCCCCCTCAGGTCCAGAAGATAGGAGATGCGGTTGGCGGCGATACTATGGGCGTTGCCCGTTCCGACGTACGCATCAATTCTCTCAAGATGGTCCTCGTAGCTCAGGACGAGCTGAGAGTAGTCGATGCCGCCGATTCCCACGAAGACGCCAGTTTTGCTGCCGGCAAGTTTGTCGGGCGCAACTCCTGCATTCTCCAGCGCCTCCCAAGCCACTTCCAGCAGCAAACGCTGCTGCGGGTCCATAGTGGCCGCTTCGCGTGGTGATATGCCAAAGAAGTGGGGATCGAACAGATCGACTCGTTCTAGAAACCCGCCCCATCGCGTGCTCATCTTTCCAACAGAGCCTGGGGTTGGATCGTAAAGAGCATCAACATCCCAGCGATCCGGGGGAACCTCGCTCACGGTGTCAATACCGTTACGAAGTACACGCCAGAACGCCTGCGGGGTTTCAGCTCCGGGAAATCTGCATCCCATGCCAATAATGGCGATAGGCTCGGTTGGATGACCACGATTTCCCTTTAGGCGAGGTCGGACCTCAAGGCGGTCCGCATGGCCGGCGAGACGGTGCGAAAAAGACTGCATGCTGAGGTAGTCCCATACCAGGCCGCTGCGGGCCCCCCTTATACTGCCGCTTGCGGAATCTTCCGACGACTCGCTTCCCCGCCATTCGTACAACACCTTGAGCTTTCCGGTCAGAAAGGCTTCCCGACACGCACGCCGCTGAATCTTCCCACTGGAGGTTCTGAAAATGGTGCGCGGTTTGATCAGCACTACCGCATGTGGCTGCACTTCGTGGGATTCCGCGAGTGCTCGGCGGATCGCCGCTGCGACTTCGTCGCCTGCCAGCGACCTGCGATCTTGTACTTCGTGGATAATTACGAGTTGCTCCCCACCAGCGCCCTCTATCGAGAATGCCGCACCGCAGCGCGGCCGCAGCGACCGATGACTGTTCTGGGCCGTGAGTTCCAAATCCTGGGGATAGTGGTTGCAGCCACGAATGATGATTAGATCCTTGAGACGGCCCGTGACAAACAGTTCGCCGTTGCTCAAGAAGCCCAGATCACCGGTCCGCAGGAAAGGCCCTTCGCCGGTGCCGGTTAGGTAGGCTTTGAAGGTCTGCTCGGTCTCCCGTGGTCTTCGCCAATAGCCTTGGGCAATACTCGGGCCCGCTACCCAGATCTCGCCCACTCGGCCGGAGCAGCACGGTTTCAGCGATTCCGGATCGACGATGACGATCTTCAAATTCGGTGCGACCTCGCCACAGCCGACCAAGGTGCGGCTCCCTGCCCCTGCACGTTGTGCTGGAATCACGGCATTCTGTTCTAGGGCTGTGGCCTGGACCGTCTGAAGGATGGGCCCGGCGTTGTTCGCATTGCCTGAAACAAGCAGGGTCGCCTCGGCGAGACCATAGGCCAGACGGAACGCTTCCCGCCGAAAACCGCAGGGCGCAAAGCCCTTCGCGAACCGCTCCAGGGTCTCGTGGTGGATGGGCTCAGCTGCATTCAAGGCCACTTCCACGCTGTCGAGTCTGAGAGATTTCCTTTGTTCCGGGGAGATCTTTCGAACGCAAAGATCGTAAGCAAAGTTAGGAGCGACGATAGTGGTTGCCCGATAGCGGGTGATCGCCTCGAGCCAGCATAATGGTCGCTGTAGAAAACAAGTCGGCGACATCACGATCCCACGACAACCTGCGTAGAGCGGCTGAAGAAGGCCGCCCACGAGGCCCATGTCGTGATATGGCGGCAGCCAGGTGAGGACGACGCTCTCGGACGTCACACCGAAGATCCGTTGAACGCAGCCCAAGTTGTGCAGCAGGTTGCCATGGCTCACCATGACTCCTTTGGGCGTATCCGTAGACCCCGAGGTATATTGCAGCAAAGCCAACGTGTCGGTGCGACTCGCCGGTTTACGCCATCTCTCTGCTTCTACGGCGGAAATGTCGTCAGTTGCTCGCCAGAGCAGCGCCTGCAACTCTGGCGCTCCACCAGAAAGTTCCTCCGCCTGTTTCCGGATCTTTGAAGTAGTAAGTATGGTTCTCGCGCCCGCGTTGGCTAAAACGGCCTTAAGGCGCGGCAAGTGTCGATGAAGGCGCGCGGGGAGGACGGGAACCGCAATTGCCCCGGCATATAGGCACCCCCAGAAAGCGGCGATAAAGTCGGGGCCCGGAGGGTAGAAGAGAACGAAAGGCTCATGGTTCGCTTCCAGGTTTTGAAGCGACGCAGCAATAGCCCGAGCCCGGACTTCGAGTTCCCCGAATGTGACGTGGAACTCTGCACCTTCGCTATCCGAGAGAAATGTGTACGCACATTGCGCACCCATCTGCGCCGCTCTCCAATGCAGGAGTTCAACCAACGACGGAAAGACCGGCACTTGAGAGGAAATGGACATACTCACTCGTGCTTTCCTACGGATCCCCACACTCTGACTCGATGGAGTGCTCTGAAGACAAAATTCTACTGACTCACCGGTTCGCTTCCGAAAGCGCAGCCGGAACTTTCACACACCGCGCTAACATCTGCCGTTCATCAACTATACGTTGCAACTTTCTCCCTTCCCGCAAGCTTCCGGAGGGACAGGGGATGACACGCAGCTCGTATAGCTTCATCTCCAGGTTGTTCCAGAAGTCCGGGAACCGTTCGCGTAAATGCGAACGCAATACTCTTTCTACTTCCGCCTGACACCCGCCCTCTTTTGCTTCCACATGCAATTCGACAATGTCCCTTTGGCCGTCATTGCTTACGATCGCCTGCCAGTCGTGGGCAAGGCATTCCATGTCTCTCAGAATCTCTTCGAAGACCCAGGGGCCCACGTTGCCCATTCCGCATACAACCATCTCATCGCATCGTGAGCGTATCTTAGCCAACCGCTTGGCAAACAAGCCGCACCGGCAAGGTTGATCGATGAAGCGGGTAACGTCACTGGAGCGGTAGCGTATCAGCGGCATCACTGATCGCGCAAGCGTGGTGTAGACGAGTTCTCCGTAACCCTCCGCATCAGCATCCGCAATTTCGAAGAAGAAGCAGAGATCGTTGCGATGATAGCCATTTTTCATGCGGCACTCTGCGCCGAGTGCACCAAAGGACTCAGTCTGCCCGTAGCTCAGGTAAAGTGGGGCGCTCCACGTGCGCTCGACCGCGTCACGCGCTTCTTCTGTGACGTTTTCGCCGCCCGCAAGGAGAAATTTTAGCGGCCACACTCCCCGACTCCTGGCGATTTCAGAGAGACACACAATCCAAGAAGGCTCACCAAAAATCACGGTCGGGCGGTAGGCTGCGGCGCGCTCATAAAATTCCAGCGGCTCAATCTTGCCGGCTTCCACGTGAAAACAGTCGAGATATTGAAGCCCGGCACGAAGCACCCACGGTGAAACCCAGAAGGAGCAATCGAAGGCGCTCACGACTCGATCGGCCCGCCGGAGGCCGAGAAGGTACAGCGCGACTGCGGTGATCCGTCCCATCTCATTTATCTCGCGGCGTGAGAAAAAGACACGCTTCGGCACACTTGAAGTCGTACCCGTCGTCTCAAAAGCCGTATCCGCTCGGCCGGTCAGGAAATCTTCTCCTCCGTAGGCGCGCAGATCTTCTCCGGTGGTGTAGAAGTCTCCGAGCTGCGACGGATGTTCAATGCGGCGCACATCGATGCCACGGCGGCGAAACTGCTCGCGGTAGAAAGGTGAACGCGCGGCTGCAAGGCGCAAAGAGTGCCGAAACCGCGCCCTCTGCGCCATCTCCAGTACGGAGGATGGCAGTGCGCCGAACCACCGGGCAACGCGCTCGGGATCTGTGCGCACCGCCAGGCGTTCAATCAAATCAAGAGTGAGCGACAGCATCATTAGCAGAAAAACACCCCTCGTTCGCTACACGCGATCCGGCGCGCAACGGCGAATCAATTGATCCAGAAGCTCGATAGCGATGTCGATCTCCTGGTCCGTAATGTCAAAACATGGAGAGAGCGTAAAGACATTCTTGAAATAGCCGCCGACATCGAGCACCAAACCCATCTTTTTACCTCGGGCATCAAGGTCACCCTTCAATGCTTCGGCCACAATACGACTGGTGAGTTCACCGTCGGGTTCGTGTCCGTCGGCCCGGCAAATTTCAATGCGCAGCGCAAGGCCCAGGCCATCCGTGTCGCCGATCACTCGCGGATAGCGGCGCTGAAGTTCTCGTATTTGCGCGAGAAAATACGCGCCTTTGCGCTGCGTGATCGCCTCATAGTCCTCTTCCTCCATCATGCGGAGCGCTTCGAGCGCTACGGCGGTACCGAGAGGGTTCGATGAAAAAGTCGAATGCGTCGAACCGGGAGGGAACTTCACAGGTGAGATCAACTCCTCGCGTGCCCAGACGCCGCTCAACGGATTGAAACCGTTCGTCAGGGCCTTTCCGAAAACGATGATGTCTGGCTCGACCTCGAAGTTTTCGATGGCCCAGAATTTCCCGGCACGATAGAAACCCATCTGGATTTCGTCGTCCACCATCAGAATCTTGTGCTCATCTAATATCTTCTTAAGCGCAGGAAAATATTCCGCTGGCGGAATGACATAACCGCCCGTCCCCTGAATCGCCTCGACGTAAAAGGCTGCGTACTCCGATTCGCCAGCCTTCGCATCCCAGAACGAGTTGTATTCCGTCTCGAAATACTTCTCGAATTGCTTCACGCAATACAAACCACAATCTTCTTTCCTCTTTCCGTATGGGCAGCGGAAGCAGTAGGGAAACGGGACGAAGTGTGCGCGGTCGGAAAAATGTCCGAACCGGCGGCGGTAACGGTAGCTGGAAGTGATCGCTGATGCCCCCAGCGTCCTCCCGTGATAGCCTCCCATAAAAGCGAAGACCAGAGTCTTAGCGGTGGCGTTACGCACAAGCTTGAGCGAATCTTCGATGGCCGCAGCGCCGCCAACGTTGAAGTGCACGCGACCCTGCAAGCCGAACTTGGACTCGTTCAGCCGTGCAATGGCCGCTGCCAACTCGACTTTTTCGGGATGAAGATACTGGCACGCCAGTTGAGGCAACTTATCCAATTGTTGTTCGAGCGCAATTTTCAGGCGTTTGTTTCCATAGCCGAAACTTGCCGCCGAATACCACATTTGCAGATCGAGATAGGGGATGCCTTCGCGGTCGTATAAATAGGTGCCTTCGCAGCGCTCAAAGAATTTTGGAGGATTGAGGTAGTGGACAGTGTCACCCCATGAGCAGTACTTGCGGTCCAACTCCAGCAGTTGTCTTTCATCCGTAATTTGGATCAACGATGTCGTTTCACTCATGGAGTACGAGTCTCCCTTCGCTGCCTCCTCATGTGCTCATGCAATGTCGGACGACCGCACCGATTTGAGGTCGAGGCCCGAGCGCAACAACTGGTCAAGCTGAGGAGGGATCTCTCCCAGATCGGCATAGCCTACATAGGTGATTCCTTGTTCCCGGCAGTAGGAGCCCAGGTTCTTGCCGAACACAAGGTCGGCATTGGTTGCCGCGTAGCGGTCGGAAAGACCGTCGCCGACAAAAATCGTGGGCGCGCCGTCTGGGTTCAACCAGTCCATTACCGCTGGTTTGCAAGTGGCGCATCCGTGCGTGCAGAGCCGCCGGAAATAAGGAAACTCAACGTGCCACGTCTGTCCATCAGGCTCGAGGTGACTGGCGAAAACTTGCAAGCGAGGCAAATAGATCTTTAGACCCAGCGCAGGCCGACCGAGAACTCGTTCGATACAGTAATCAAAGCCATCGCTGATAATGTAGGTAGCGACGTGATGTCTGGCGCATATGTCGAGTACCGTAGCGAATCCTTCGTCCACTTCGATTCCGTCGAGCAGGGCATCGAGTTCCTCCGGCCTGGCCCGCACGAGGTTCATTTGAGAGCGCAAGCATTCTCGCGAACCAATTCGCCCCGCTTTCCACTCCTCCTCAATCAGTGACCACGCAGGATCGGCGTGCGCTTGCAAAATCGAGTCCACCACATCAGTCCGCGTGACAGTGCCGTCGAAATCAAAAAAAGCAATGGGACGTGTGTTCATACCACGGTCCTAACCATCATTTCTCTTGCCAGCGTTTCTCCCAGGGCCAGATACGCGATCTCGCAAGCCGCGTCGGGCTGTGCTAGTTTCTCTATCTTTCGGGACATCATCCGCCGCCTACTCGGGTCCCGTAGCAGGGACAACACGGCATCGGCGGTTTCTTCGACGCTCGTCGTGAGTACAGCAGCACCCGCATCGGCAAGCCGCGCGGCATTGCGCTGTTCGGGGCCGGGAATTACATCAAACGTAACCATCGGTAACCCGCACAGCGCGGCTTCCGCGATAGTGAGCCCACCGGGTTTCGTCACCAACAGCGATGCCGCCTGCATCAGTTCCGCCACATCATTCGTCCATCCGAGCACACGCAGCGAGACCGGAGGGGCCGCGTGCAGGCGCTCGAGGTGCCGCCGTGCCCGTGTATCATGCCCGGTGATCGCGATAATCTGCATCGGAGTTCCGCAGGTACAAAGTTTGTCGACCACGCGATCCATGCGCGTCGGCCCCATCCCGCCGCCCATTAGCAGCACAAGCGGCACATGGTCATCGCTGAGGCCGAAGCGCACACGCGTCGCTTTCAGGTCACGTTTTCGAGCAAAGGCCGGATCGGTCGGGACCCCGCATGCCACGGTCTTTTCAGCCGGCGCCCCCCAACTGATCAGCTGCTCGCGTACGCCTTGATCTGCGACTGCAAACGCGTCGATCTCTGCCTTCACCCACACCGGCTCGGCTTCGTAATCTGTGATCAGGTTGATGATTCGCGCTTTGGTCAAACCCGCGCGCTTGGCCATGACGGCAATCTCGCAAGCTGCAACTTCTGCCGCGATGATCGTATCCGGCTCAAAGCCTGCGATCATCTCAAAAGCTTTCGGGCAGCCCCAGCGGAAAGCCCACTCCGGTGCAGTTCCCTGGCTCTTCCGGTTTACCCGAGAGGCGAAGTAACGGCCCCAGAGCGCCGGCCAGTAGCGCAGGGTAAGCCAATACGGCCAGACATAAAAGGCACGAAACACCCGGTGACACTGCTCAAGCACATCCACTACGCGCACATCTGCGCTTGGAGACTGACGCCTCAGCGCTTGCGCCATCGCGTGTGCGGCGCGGACGTGGCCGGAACCAAACGAAAGCGCGAGCACCAAGATATGGCGTTTCGAAGTCATAACAAGCGGTGCCCTCTGAGGTTCGGCTCAACCCGTGCTGAGCCTGTAGGAAACTCAACTGGGTTCGTGCATCCTCCTGTTCAAGTGACCCGCAGAAAATCCAGCGCAGATCGGATCGCAGTCAAGGGGCTGTTTCGGTACGCCGACACTTCATACGGACAGCCAATTTTGCAGCCCTTGCAGAAATCCCACATCTGTGGCGATTGCGCGATGATCTTTCTCACCTCGGGCGACTCATAGATCTCGCGCAGGCTCATGTTCGCGGCACCTCGATGCAGCGAGACAAACGCGCACGGAAACTGAATGGAACCGTCGGGCCGCATGTTGACAAGATGCGATGCCGAGCGACACGGAAACTTCTGGGTAAACCCATCATGGCGATAGAAGTTGTAGTAGTCCTTGTAGAAACGCACGCACTTGTGCTCTTTCCGTAGCCTCATGACATAGTCTGCGACGGTATCAAGTTCCTGCCGCTTCAGCTCCACGTCTTCGGTCTTCCAAGTCGTCCGGACCACGTTGTGCACCGCTTCCAAGTGCAAAACTAAATTGCATTCGGTGCAGAATTTGGCCAGCTCCGGAAGGTCTTCCAGGTTGTTAAGGTCGACAGCCGCATTAATCTGGACGGTGTGGTGCTTCAATTTACCGAGAACATAATCCAGTGCCTGAAGGATGGTTGGCAGACCGTCGATCCCCCGCCGCTGAGCGAACTTTTCGCGGTCGAGAGTATCGACGGAAACTTCCAGAAGGTCCAGTTTGACGCAGGCCTCAGCGTATTTCCTCAACGCCAACCCGTTGGTTGGCATGGAAGTGAAAAAACCCTTGCCCGCCGCATACTCTATGTAATCGGGAATGTTCGGATTCATGAGCGGCTCCCCGCCAGAAAAACTCCATGCGAAGACGCCGAAGTCGGCCGCTTCATCCATCCGCGAAAAGACGCGCCCGCGAACAGCACGATCCTCGGGCTGTTGGTTCTGCCAAATCGCGCAGTAGCCGCACTTCATGTTGCAGTGCAGGGTGGTCTCGAACATCACCATGAAGGGACGATTAAACCCGTGGCGCAATTGGCGCAGCGCGTTCTCGAACATCAGTCTCTTTTTCACTTCAACTACTCCACGCCTGCAGCCCTTCACGAACAAAATCAGGCCGGACTCGAACGTCAGCTGATGGAGGTGCGAAGTGTCAGAGTTCGCCAATCTGGCGACTTAAATCCCGTTGCAGTTCCTGCTCAGAGGTCAACTTGCAGGAATTATGGGTTTGCCCGCGCTCTCGCGCAGCGACCGGTCTTATCAATTGTCAGGATCGGGACGCCAGAACGTTGCCGCCTACCTCGAATGCGCCTACCTCCAAGCGGCCCCTCAAAAGTGGGCTGAAATTCTGTTGCCTGGAAGTCAGCTTGTCAACATGAATCTGTCCGTTTCCGGCTGGGACCGGCCTTTTAGCCGACCGGACTCCTGCGATGCCACCGCTGGTTAGGAAACCCGCTCAACCTGTGGTATAAATCCACGCGTATCGGTATCTCGACTGATCCGGCAGTCACCGCGTAAAGAGCCCGTGGGATGCGCTGTGAGGGCAGATGTCTCAGGTGACTAATCCTCAGCGGATGGCTTACCCAGCCCGTGCTGACTCGAACGACGCACGGATCTTTCTTCCCCTCGGCCCAGCAATCAAAGTCCTGATGATCTGGCCGCGCTTCCCGCCTTCTTTTTGGAGCTTCCAGGGAGTGATGGAACTCATTCCCGAAGAAACCGACCAGCCTCCTCTCGGTCTGCTGACCATAGCCGCGCTGTGCCCCAAGAACTGGCAACTTAGACTGGTCGATCGCAGCTTTGCCGATCTGCTGGACAGCGACATCCTTTGGGCCGACCTCGTCATGGTCAGCGGAATGCGCGTCCAGAAAGATGACATTCGCGAGGTTCTCCGGCGATCCCGAGCCTTGGGCAGGCGAACCATGATTGGCGGTCCTTATGCCAGTAGTGAACCCGAAAGCCTGCTTCCACTGGCGGACCATGTTGTTGTTGGCGAGCCCGATGAGATTTTCGACCGGATTGCCACTGATCTTGAGCGAGGTTCTCCCAGACGACTCTATGTGACTAACGAAAAGCCCGATATCAGTAGGACGCCCGTTCCCCGGTTTGATCTGCTCAAAATCGAAAAGTATGTTTCCATGGCGGTGCAGTTCTCGCGTGGCTGTCCATTCCAGTGCGAGTTTTGCGACATCATTACCATCTATGGTAGGAAGCCCAGAACCAAGTCGCCGGATCAGTTGCTGGCGGAGCTCAATGCATTGTACGAGCTTGGCTGGCGCGGGGCGGTTTTCATCGTCGACGACAATTTTATCGGGAACCATAAGCGTGCTCTCGAATTAGCCCAGAGCCTGGAACCGTGGCAGAAATCTCACAGTCATCCGTTCTTGTTTTATACCGAGGCATCGATCGATCTGGCTCAGAGACCCCAGTTAATCGAAGCCATGGTAAGAGCCAATTTTTTCTACGTCTTTATCGGAATCGAAAGCCCGTCGAAAGAATCCCTGACGGAGGCAAAGAAATTTCAAAACCTGCGATGTGATTCGTTAGAGAGTGTTCGCTTCATCCAGAAGAAAGGGCTGTGGATAACCGCAGGTTTCATTGTTGGTTTCGATTCCGATACCGAAGAAATCTTCAGACAGCAAAGGGACTTTATCGAGCGCGCCGCCATCCCTTGGGCGATGGCCGGATTCCTGCAGGCGCCTCCCACCACTCCGCTGTACGACCGAATGTTGAAGGAAGGTCGATTGCTGATGGAAAGCACCGCGACCAGTAATTTCGACCCGCCCAATTTTCGAACGCTCCTCCCACTCCCTGTTCTGTTACGAGGCTTGCGAGACGCTCTCATTTCGCTTTATTCTCCCTCGGCGTTTTACGATCGGGCTTATCGTTCGCTTGTGTGGTGGGAAACGCGAGAGCAGCAGAGAGTGACGCCATGCCCGCTGTCGGTCACACTCGGCATTCTAGGTCGCTCTATGTTGCGCCAGGGCGTCCTTTCTTCCTATCGGAAAGCGTACTGGAAGTTTATGTTGCAGATTCTTGCGCGCTGGTCCCGGAACCCACCGAAGTTGAGCATGGGAATTACTCTTCTGCTTTCGGGGCACCACTTCATTTCCTACGCAAACAGCGTTGCGGCGCAATTGGAATCTGAACTTCGCAGGCTCGGAGCCGATGAAGCGGCCGAGGGCCAGGAATTTTCTGGAACTCGTCAGACTCTTCCTTCCACCGCTGCATGACGGGATGTGTTCGCGCCAGCGCGGTAGCAAACACCAGGCCTGCCAAGCTCCGGAGTCTCGAAACTAGGGAATCCGGCCTTCTTAAGGACGGTCAAGGTGCAGGTAGGCGCGGAGCTCAGGGTCGGACCGGACCTTCCAGATGTGGCCGTCGATCCAATAATGGAGCAGGCCGGGAGCGGCGAAGAACGAGAAAATAAGCTGGTTACGCAGATTGGCATCGCCCGCTCCGATGGTCGGTTTAAGGATAAACCGAGGCACGAAATCAAAGATCAGTGCGTAGGCACAAGCGAAGGCCGCATAAGCGAGCCATCGGCTGTTTACCAGGGTCGCGAAACCGTATTTGCGCGCCTGATTGGGCTCCCGTCCATACTTGTTCTGGTTATAGAACCAGACCAATCGGTGATATTGGACATTGTGAAAAATGGTCGCCGCAGCATAAACTCCGAGCAGCGGCATGGCGCTGCGAAACAGTACGAAGTTGATGGGAATTGCGGAGGCAAGCAGGATTTGTTTGGGCCAATTGATCGGGAGTCCCGCACGCCATTTGGCCCACTGCCGCGCGACATACACAAACGATATGAGGATCAGAAGGAACAGCAAGGCATTTTCAACAACGTGTCCGATGTTTGCCGGGACGGCAAAGGGTAAAAGGTCTGCTGCTTCCTTGCTGTAGAGCGGGTACGTGAGGAATGGATAATAGAACGCAGCCGCAAAGAAGAGTTTGTCAATGCGATTGTCCTCCGGCCTGAGGTCAAAATTCTTCTTCTTGTACATCATCATGAAGCCATAATGCTGCCTGAAGATGTGGTAGTAGCCCCACAGTTCAGTCGCGAGTTCCAGCCAGTCGCCCAAGCGAAGCAGGATTAGAATTGGGCCAATGGCGAAGAAGAAAACCATGCTTCCCCAAAGCCAGCGCCCGCGACGGGTTCGTTCTTGGGCGTCAAAGTAAGTACGCGAGATCGTCGCAAAGCCATGGGTCTCATCAAACACGAGGGCCCAAATGGCCACCAGCAACAGTAACGGTACGTGAGTAAAGCGCCAGAGCAACCAGAACGCATATGCTGTGACCGCGCCACCCAGCGTGAACCAGATGAGGTCAACCTTTTCGGAGACGATCCAACTCGTCTGTTGCGTTATGGGAGGTTGCAATACTGTTGCTGCTGCCATGGTCTCGACCCGCGCGGAGGTTCGATCGTTTGGCGTTCAGAATTCTGCACCTAAATGGCGTTCCACGCAAAGCAATTTGGGAGAATTATGCGTAGAATGTTGCTCCACAGGTGAAAAAAGCCACGGCAAAATCTACCACCGACCGTAGAAGTGAGCGCGGACGAGGTAGGATATTCCTAAGACTACCAGCAGCACATTAGCAGTAACAAAGAGGTGTTGTTTGAATTGCTTGTGCAAGCTGGCGCCCCAAGCCAGAAAGCATAACGAAAGTAAAGCGGCTCCGTAGTAGCCGATGAGGCCGCCGGCGAAGAATGGGACAACATGCCAGTAGCCCTTCAGTCGACCTTCAGCAATAATCGGGCCGGCAAGGGTTAGCCAGTAGATCCAGGTACCTGGGGCCGCGAGTTCCGTCAGTGCCGCAGCAGTGACGCCACCGTAGGAAAGGGCAGCGGACGTAGCCATCTCCTCGTGGGTCTTTCTCCGGTTTTCAGCTAGGGAAAACAACCCGAACGCGATGACTGCTGAACCTCCGACGTAGGCCACATCATGAGCGATTGTGCGAGGAATGTGCTGGTAGAAAAAGAAGGTGATCAGGAGCAGGACGCCATCGATTACTAGTGGCGCGCCAATCAGAATGAACAATGCAAGTAACCAACGTTTCAGAGCCACCTGCGCGAGCGCGATCATGTGGAGGGGGCTAGGAAACAGTCCTCCTGCAAGTCCGATCCCGGCTCCCAGCAGCAGCAGTTCCATCAGACTCCGGCGTGGCAAGGGATGTTAAGCGGCGGTGCGAGAAAAGTAAAGGAGCACTGTTTCGATGTCTCGCTATCTGGTCACCGGCGGGGCTGGTTTTATTGGTTCCCATGTAGTTCGCGAGTTAGTCTCCCGGGGGGAAGAAGTCCGCGTCTTGGACGACCTCAGCACGGGCCGCCCCGAGAATCTTCCGGCGGTTAGCGACCGCATCACAGTCAGCCAAGTGGATATATGCGACGCGAAAAGCATTCGACCCTTATTCGCCGGCGTCAACTACGTCATCCATCTGGCGGCGTTGCCGTCGGTGGCGCGCTCCGTTGCGGATCCCGCGGGCACGAACGCGGTCAACCTCGACGGCACTCTTTACGTCCTGCTCGCGGCGCGCGATGCGGGAGTGCAGCGGCTAATCTTTGCTGCTTCCGCCGCCGCTTACGGCAATAATCCGACGTTACCCCGCAACGAGCTGCAGACGCCGAATCCGCTATCGCCCTATGCGCTCACCAAACTGGCGGGCGAATATTATTGCCGGATCTTCACACGGATCTATGGTCTCGAGACTGTCGCGTTGCGGTTCTTTAACATCTTCGGTCCGGGGCAGAACCCCGAGTCTCCCTACACGGGTGTTCTTTCTAAGTTCATCACCGCCTATGTGCGCGAGACCACGCCGGTCATCTTCGGAGATGGCGGGCAGTCGCGCGATTTCACGTATGTCGCAAATGTAGTGCAGGCCGTTCTCCTTGCGTGCGAAGCGCCTGACGCGCCCGGAAAAGTCATCAACATCGGTGTCGGCAGAAGTCACACCCTCAACGAAACGATTGTCTTGCTGAATGCAATCTTTGGACGCGAGGTGATACCGCGCTACGATCCACCCCGCGCGGGCGACGTGCTCCATTCCCGAGCCGACATCTCTCTCGCTCGACAAGTGCTGGGTTACGAACCCAAAGTCTTTTTTGAGCAGGGGATGCGAGAAACAGTGGATTGGTATCGCTCTGTGTTGGCGGGGCCAGGCCACTAAGAGATGGTCAACTCCTTTTACGTTGACCGAAGCCACGCACGACCGCTTGGTATTCCCTCGTCAGTTCCCGCGAAGCTCAGTTGATTCTTTCAGGCCTTCGTCCAGGAGGTCATTAACGGTGACGAAAACGAGACCAGCCTCAGAAGCCGCATTGATGATGGCGGGCAGCGCCCGGACGGTGGCGGACTGATCGATCGGACGTGCCGAACGAGTCTCCAAGCCGTCGTGCAGCAGGATGATCGAGCCCGGTTGCAACCTCTTCAGGGTCTGGCGCACAATCTCATCGGCGCCACACTTCCAGTCGTAGCCAGTGTCGGACCAGTTCACCAGACGTAAACCGCGCTTTCGCAAGACCGCGACAAGGCCAAGCCAACGAGCGCCGTAGGGGGGACGGAAAATCGACGGGCGCTCACCTGTGACTTTCTGAACGGCCTCTTGGGTCCGGTCGATCTCATCTGCCATGAATCGACGGCTACGAAAATAGAGGAACGAGTGCGAATAAGTGTGGTTTCCGAGTGCATGTTCCTCCGCCCTGATGCGGCGGACGATATTGGGATAGCGCTCGACGTTCTTCCCGCAAACAAAGAATGTGGCCTTCACCTTCCGGTCATACAGGATGTCAAGAATCTGCTCGGTGAAAACTGACGCTGGTCCATCGTCAAAGGTGAGCGCAATCCGCCGTCCCGCCGCAGGGCCGCGCACAATCGCGGCGGCAAAGACTTGCAGGGTGGGGGCGCTCCACGCATAAAGGTACAAGCCTCCCAACACCACCAATCCCGCGGCAACTAGCGCAATGGACACGATAAGATTCATCATTAACGGCGCGAGCTTCCAGAACTCCCTATGGAGTTTAGTCCCACATCGCCGATTGCGATATTTTATCTTCATGGTTGAAAGAATTGCAGCTTGCGAGCTTCCGGAGCTCGAAACTAAATCAGCGACTTAGAGACACGGAGCGGATGGAAAACGAATGAGAACCGGCGACGCTAGTCATCCCAGAATTCTCATCCTGACGCTTTCTCACGGTGCTGCTCATCGCCGGGCGGCTAACGCCCTGCGCCAAGCGCTGTCGGAACTTGGGCCTAATGCTGTGGTCGAAGTGGTGGACTCTCTCGAGCGCTGTGCGCGCTGGTTTCGGGCTTATTACGATTCCTACCAAATCCCGTTGCGGTATTGGCCGAGCCTCTGGGGCTGGATTGAGAGTGTCCAGCATCAATCGAAGTCCACGGGGCCCGGATGGCTCTACTGCTGGGGGGCGCGGCCGCTCTTCGGTTTCATCGAGGATTTCAATCCGGATGTAGTGGTAGCTACAGAAGTGGGCATGTGCGAACTCGCGGCCATGATGAAGCGCAAAGGTAGGGGTTCGTTTCGGCTTGCTGCAGTCGAACTGATGGACTTCAACCAGGCCTGGATCCAACCCGAGGTTGATCTTTATCTTGTCACCCATGAAGACTTGGGAGCTGAGCTTGAAACGGCAGGGGCGCCGCGAAGGAAAATCCGCTGCTGTGGCCAGCCGATAGACCCCGCTTTCGCTGTACTGCCATCATACGAAACCGCGCGTGCGCGACTCGGGATTGAACCCAGAATTCCCATGGTGCTGGTTCTTTTCGGCGGCGTGGGATCTGGCAAGCCCAAACTGATTGTGAATGAACTCAAGCGTATCCGAGAACCCTTGCAGATTGCCTTCATTACAGGGAAGAACCAGCGGGTGGAAGGGGAGATTCGTAGACTCTCTAGAGGCCTTTCCCGTACGCGTGTGTTGGGGTGGGTAGACAACATCCAGGAATGGATGGTAGCGGCAGATCTCATGGTGAGCAAGCCCGGTGGCGCCACGGTGGCGGAAGCATTCGCCTGCGGTCTGCCGATGTTGAGCTTTAGCCCGTTGCCAGGCAACGAAGAGCGAACATGTGGCTGGATTGAAAAGTGGGGAGCAGGCCAATGGATAAGGAAAGCGGAAAACCTTGCGCCTGCCATCGAGCAGCTGCTGACGAATCGCGAGGAACTCGAGCGCCTCGGCAAGACCAGCCGAGCGTTGGCGCAACCGCGCGCAGCATACGACGCCGCTGAGGCGATCTTGAGATTATGGCTAGGCAGCTCCTAACGACGTACGGTTCGCCGCGGCCACCCACGTGTGGTCCTCGTCTTCTCTCGAGCCAACCTCCTGTTTCCAGTGTACCTTGGGCAGGATGATGTCCTTCTTGATGCGGTGCGCGTGCTCCTTAATGTGGTCCAGCATGCTACTCAAGAGCACGTTGGAGAGCAGATGCGGAAGCAAGCCGAGGTCGACCAGCTTCTGGTGTCGCGCATTGTAATAATGTTGCTCCGCTTCAACTCGCGGGTTCTCCAAATGGTCAATTTCGACCGCAAGGTCGGACCTTTCGCCGCTCGTCTTTACCAACTCGGCCAGCTGCAAAACGTTGAAAATTTCCGTAAACTGGTTGAAAACTCGGTATTCGCCCGCCTGGGGATAATTGAGAATCGACAACTCTACACAGCGAAGCGTGTCTCGGATATTAAGAAAGCCTCGCAATTGACCGCCACGGCCGTAGACCGTGAGAGGAATTCCGGCGACAGCCTGGACGCAGAACCGGTTGAGCACGGTCCCGAACACTTCGTCGTAATGGAAGCTGGTGGCGAGGCGAGGATCGAGCGCCGTCTCATCCGTTTCGATTCCGTACACTACACCCTGGTTCAGGTCGGTTGAGCGCAACTTCCAGGTTCGACAGGCAAACAGTATGTTATGACTGTCGTGAACTTTGGAAAGATGGTACAGGGAGCTGGGCTGTTTGGGATAGGGAAGGACGTCCTTGCGACCTTTGTACTCGATCTCCAGGAATCCTTCTTCGATATCGATATCGGGCGTCCCGTATTCTCCCATCGTTCCGATCTTAACCAAGTGGCACTCAGGCGCGTAGTTCCGCAGCACCCACAAAAGGTTGAGCGTGCCGACAATGTTGTTCGTCTGAGTGAACGCTGCGCGGTTGTGGTCCATCATGGAATAAGGAGCGGAAGGCTGCTCCCCGTAGTGAACAATTGCGTCGGGCTTGAAGGTTTGGACAACGTTCTTGACGACTTCATAGTGGCGCAGGTCACCCACGAAGAGCTCCACCGTTCGTCCCGTGACTTCGCCCCAGACCTTGATGCGATCATGAAGCGTGAGGATCGGGATCAGAGGTTCGACATTAAGTTCCATTTCCCAGCGCCGCTTGGCAAAGTTGTCCAGGACGCCGACTTGGTGGCCACGGTTCGACAAGTACATGGCTGTCGGCCAGCCCAGGTAGCCGTCACCGCCTAGAATGAGGATTTTCAACGTTCGCTGCTCCTACAAACGAGCGCTTGGCACCGCTACGAAGGTTGCGTGTTAGTTTGAGGGTCCCTATTAGCACACTTAAAGTGCTTTATCAACGTCAGCGAAGACCATAGCCAATAGGGCGAGCGGGATGCTATTCCTTCGGGTCTTGTGGTTATGGCGGGGGCAGGTCAAGAAAATCAAATATTGTGCTCAAGAGTCGGCCAGGCACGCAAGCAGCGTGACGGCGGCGAGGAGCGCGGCGATGGCGGCGAAGGTGGCGGGTCGGAGGGCTTGACGTCGAAGAGCATGGATTGCAGGAAGCGGGTGAGGGCCAGCGAGCCAAGCAGGCCGGCGAGGACGCTCACGACGATGATGACAGAGCTTTCGGCGCGGGCGATTTTGAGGATAGTGAGCAGTCCACCGATGACCGCTCGCCTGAGAACGGGAGGAAAACAGGAGATGAATCCGAATTTGGAAAAAGGAGCACCTCATCGCTTTAAGCCGGGTGTGTCCGGCAATCCCGGAGGCCGGCCCAAGAAGCGCCCGATCTCCGAACGTTACGAGGAATTGGCTGAGCTTGAACTGCCCGAAAAGGAAAGAATCAAACACGGCCTACCTGAGGGCGCAACCTACGAAGATGCGCTCGCGATGGTCAGGTTTAAGGCTGCCCTCGATGGCAAACCAGATGCAGCGCGCGAGATCCGCGAAGCCATCGAAGGCAAGACCGGGCCGCGACAAGAAACCATCAACCGGGGACCCGTGGAGATAGCGGTAGTCTTCGAAGATCCTGTTCCTCCCAGTCGGCGGCTGCTTCGTCTAGTTCACGCGGGACAACCGCATCGGGATTCTGATCGAAATCTGACTGGGGCTATCCGATCGCGGGTTCGATGGGTCTCGCTGGACGTACGTTCAGGCGAGTGCCGAATTTTGTCCGGACATCCTTCGGCCTTGGTCGCGGTCGAGCAGGGAACTGCTGAAGCAATCTGGGCAGCAGGCCGAAACGCCGCGTCACTGCGTCATCGCAAGCGCCTACGGGATGTTATGCAATCAAATAGTGCTGCGGTAACAAGTCGGAGCTCATGAGCACCAAATCCATTCTTCATAGATACGCGCCTGGCCGGAGTTCGCCGTGCGGATTGCCGTAGGCCGGACAGGAGTTGCGGATTCGAGTCGTGTCGTGCCCCCCCAATGTTCCCGATATAACTCGGAAGCATGTCGCAATGACAGCACTCAGCAAGAGGGAAAGTCAGCCACAAAGTAGCTTACTAGAACAGAAGGCCCTGCTCACTGGCAGTTACCCGTGCCATGGCACTTCCGTAAGGGATTGTTGCAGTTACCCGGCTCTGCGAGTTGACCGTCCGGACCGATGCAGGTCTGCGTGTACATGCACCAAAACAAACCGTCATTGCACGGCGGCACGGTATGGTCGCGCTCGGCATCGATGAAAAGTCCCTTCCAACGAAGCGCGGAGCACAGATGAGGATGGCTGGTATCAAACCGTAGGCGCTCTGGTTTGGCAATCATGCCGCACCCCCTCTTGCGTTGTGCACATCGGGAACCGCCTGACCCGCAGCGGCCAGTAACGCACGCTTTACCGCCACCGCCGCCAACTTCACCTTGTAATCGTTGTGGCTCAATGGACGAGCCTTGCTGACGGCCGCTTCGCCGGCGGCGCTCGCCGTGCGCTCGTCGATGGATTTGCCGGCAATCGCTTGCGCGGCTTCCTGCGAAACCCAGGGCACCGGCGCAACCGCACCCATAACGATGCGTGCACTCTGCACCGCGCTTCCATTCATCTGTAAAGCAACCGCCGCAGTGGCCAACGGCCAATCAAAAGAAGCTCTCTGCCGCACCTCGTAACTTGCCGCGCGTACACCTTTCGCAGGTGGAACGACGACCGCGGTAATCAGCTCATTCGACTTCAAATCGTGCTCGCGCTCATTTTCCGACGTTGGAATGCGAAAGAACTTTTCGACATCTACTTCGCGGTCCCCGGTTGGGCCGGTAACGTGCAGCCGCGTACCATAAGCAATCAGCATCGGCGCAATTGTTGAGGGACTCACGAAATATGCCGGCCCTTCGTTGCCAAGAATCGCGTGGTATCGGTTGTCGCCCTCAACCACAAGCGACTTCCCATCCGCCGTCCTGGGCAGCAGACCCATTCCGTTCCGGAAATACCAGCACCGCGGCCGTTGACACAAATTCCCGCCAATCGTAGCCATGTTGCGGATTTGCGGGCTGGCGGCGTCGGCCACGCATTGCGCGAGTGCCGGATAATCGCGCCGGATCTGAGCCGCGTCCGCGATTCGGTCCAACGTGACCAACGCGCCGATGCGCAACCCATCGCGTTCTGCGCTTATGGCGTGCATCCCGGGAAGCTGCTTGATGTTGACCACCCGCTTGGGAGTAACAACGTAATCCTTCATGAGTGCTAGTAAATCGGTCCCGCCGGCGAGAATTTCGGCCTCGCCCCAATTGGCCGACAGCAAACCCAGCGCCTGCTTCACCGAGTTGGGGCTCACGTACTCGAAGCGAATCATGCGCTTTCCCCTTTCTCCGCCCCACCCAAAGCCGCCAAAACGCGAGCGGGTGTAAGCGGTAATGTAGGCACCCGCACGCCAATCGCGTTCGCCAGCGCATTGCTGATCGCCGCACCTGGCGAAACGACCGGCGGCTCCCCCAGCCCAATTACGCCGCGGCTGTCGTACTTGTTCACCATCATGTGCACGATCAGCTCCCCGATATCCCCGATGCGCGCAAGCCGATAAAACTCAATGTTCGGGTTCAGCATGCGACCGGTGATGGGGTCCATGACTTTCTCTTCATAAAGGGCATAACTGATGCCCATGATCAGCGCGCCGTAGCACTGCGATTCGGCGGTCTCCAGCGAAACGATCAGGCCGCAGTCCTGCACCGCAACCATCTTGTTTACTTTGACGATGCCGGTCTCGGTATCCACAGAGACATCCGCCATCTGCACGCCTCCGACGCCACTGTTCATCAGCGGGTCGCGCCCGGCGAGGTT
>Ga0187819_10000068_pt1 | contig 45668 bp, 46 predicted proteins | sample NC_wetland_sal_i_15_FD_132411 | JGI IMG/M metagenome (GOLD analysis project Ga0187819, IMG submission 132411) | Wetland sediment microbial communities from Neuse River Estuary, North Carolina, USA - SO4_4 | ecosystem: Environmental > Aquatic > Freshwater > Wetlands > Sediment | place: USA... | reverse complement strand
TGCGCCGGAAGGCCGCCGATGGAGCGTCCGTCAAGCCTCATGGCGCCCGTATTTCGCTGCACGAGGCCGGAGATCACCCGCATCAGCGTGGTCTTGCCGGCGCCGTTGGGCCCGATAACGCCCACGGCTTCGCCCCGCGGCACTTCGAGCGAGACATCGAACAGAACTTGGAAGGACCCGTAACCCGCGGAGATGGCGGCGAGCGACAGCATCGGTCTCAGGCTCGCGTCCCGAGATAAACCTCGGTCACGCGCGGGTCGATCGCAGCCTGCGCGGGCAGGCCGTCGAAGATTTTCTCGCCATGATCGAGCACGATGACGCGATCGACGATGCGCATCAGCACGCCCATGATATGTTCGACCCAGATGATCGTAACGCCCATGCGGCTGCGAAGGCTTTCGAGCAGACTTGCCGCGCGCTCCATTTCTGTTGAATCGAGCCCACCAAGACTTTCGTCCGCGAGCAGGAGTTTTGGCTTGCTGGCAAGCGCCCGCGCGAGTTCGAGCTTCTTCAGCGCGGCCGTGCCAAGCCCGTTCGGCGTCGCGCCCGGGTTGCTCGGCAAACCGACGAGATCAAGCACCTCCTCGGCTTGCCGCCAAGCTTGAGCGCGCGATATGACCTCGCCGCCGTAATAGGCCGCGAGCGCCACGTTCTCGATCAGCGAAAGTTTGCGAAAGGGGCGGGGAATCTGAAATGTGCGCCCGACGCCGTGCCGGCAGATCGTATGTGCGGCAAGGCTGGCGATTTCCGCTCCTTGAAAACGGATTGACCCTGCGGTCGGGCGCAAGGTACCGGCAATCAGATTGAAGGTCGTGCTCTTGCCCGAGCCGTTGGGGCCGATTAGCCCGAGAATCTCGCCCTCACGCACTTCGAAGGAGACCTGGTTGACCGCCAGGAATCCTCCGAAGCGTTTGCAGAGCCTTTCGACCGCCAGCATTACGCACGCATGGCGTAGATTGACGAATCTGGAAGCGGCAGGACGGGGTCTTGCGTCTTGATGTTGGTCGGCCAGACGACGGCGATGTGCTCGCCGGCATTCTGCATCACCACCGGTGTCGACCGCTCATTCTGTCCGGCGAGCTGCGCGCCCGGTCGATAGAATTTCACCCCGTAGCCTTGGATCGTGCCGCCAGGCGGGATATCGACATCGAGCGCCGCCTTGCGCACCGCCTCCGCGTCGAAGCCGCCATATTTCTCTTTCGCGACTGGCAGCACGTTGTTGAGCAGGACCCAGGTCTGATTGAAGCCCATTGAGCAATGGGGCGGCACGTCGTTTGCGTTAGTCTTGGCCTTATAACGATCGACCATGACTTTGACGAGGTCGCCCAATCCCGGCGCTAGCGAAGTTGGGTTGAGTAGTTGCGCCGGCACCGGATCGATATTGCAGAAGTTGTCGATGTCCCTTCCGAACGTCGTGCGCAGTTTGTCGAGCTGGCTATAGCCTGCGCCATTGCCGACCAGCATTTTGAAATGCAAGCCGCTCTCGCGTGCTTGTCGCAAGAACAGCGTGATGTCGGGATTGTATCCGCAGTGCGAAATCACATCCGCGCCGGCTCGTTTGAGCTTGGTGACGAGCGATGAAAGATCGGGTGCGGTGGCCGAATAGCCCTCGCGCATGATGAGTTGCAGACCGCGCTGTTTGCCGAACCGCTCGGTAGCGTCGGCAACGCCAACCCCGTAAGGGCCGTCCTCGTGGATGATGGCGACCTTGACGTTCTGCGGGTCCGCTCCAAGCTTGGCCTTGGCATTGTCGGCGACGAACGTGACGAAAGCTTCGCCGTACTGGTCGGAATGAATTTGCCCCCGGAACACGTATTGCAGATTTTTGTCCTTGAAGACTGCGGTTGCGATCGCGGTCGTGATCCATAAGATCTTTTTCTGCGCGTCGACCTTGGCCGCGAGCGGCACGGCCTGAGCGCTGGCGTAAACGCCGTTGACAATGTCGACCTTCTCCTGGTCGATCAGCCGCTCGACTTCATTGATGGCGACATCCACTTTGCTCTGACAATCGGCATTGATCGGGATCACCTTGTACTTGCCGGCAATGCCGCCGCGCTCATTGACGAGATCGATTGCTATCTGCGCGCCGACCGCGCATGCCGCCGAGCCGCCGGCGGCGAATGGACCAGACAGGTCATAGACGACGCCGATCCGAACAGCTTCGGCTTGCGCGGTGGCGAAGCGTCCCGACATGGCCCCTGACATGGTCAATGTTGCTGCAGTCGCAGCGGATTTCTTTAGCAACGAGCGACGCGAAGTTTTCATGGCGTTTCCTCCAGGCTGATCGGCCATCATTGCGTCTTTTGATGCTTGGACGCTCAGTATTTGGAGAACGCCCTGCAATGTCAACGCGCGTAGAGGCGAAGGCGGCGACAAAGCGCCATCAGAGACCGGACCGAGCCTTGCGGGCGACGGCAAGCCGGTTCGTCATCAATGCCACAGCAAATTCAAAGCTTAAGCGTCGAGAACCCGCAAGCGGTCATTCCAGGATGCCGATCAGCTTGGCGAGGCGGTCCGCATCTTGCTGCAGCGGCTCGGATTCGCCATCGTAGACGATGTGGCCTTTATCCAGGATCACCGTACGCGGCGAGAACGACAAGGCTACGCGGCTGTTCTGCTCCACGAGAATGATCGAGAGCCCGCTATCTGTGCGTAGTTGCTTGAGTACCGCGGTAAGCGAGTCCACCAGAATCGGCGCCAGGCCTTCGGTCGGCTCGTCCATGAGCAGGATCGTCGGATTGGTCAACAGTGCGCGCGCGATCGAGAGCATTTGCTGCTCGCCGCCCGACAGTTGACTGCCGGCATTATCTAATCGTTCTCCCAGTCTTGGAAACAGCTTGAAAACGCGCGGCAGCGTCCAATCTCCGGGCCGCGACGCGACTTCGAGATTTTCTCGCACTGTCAGCGACGGAAAAATCTCGCGCTCCTGTGGCACAAAGCCGATACCCGCGAGCGCGCGTCGATAGCATGGAACACGATTGAGATTCTGGCCAGCCAGCAAGATATCGCCCGCGTGCAGCACGGTCTGCCCCATGATTGTTGCCAACAAGGTGCTTTTGCCGACCCCGTTGCGTCCGATGACACTGATGCACTCACCGGGCGCCAGCGTCAGGTCGATCTGCTCGATTACGACAGTTTCGCCGTAACCCGCCGAGACCTGCTGCAGTCTAAGGGCGCTAGCCACGACCGGCCTGACCGAGATAAACCGCGCGGACCTGCGGATTGGCTTCGATTTCGCGCGGCGTTCCTTCGGCGAACAGCGCCCCGCCGACCATGACCGTGACCCGCTTAGCGAAGCGGAAAACGAGGTCCATGTCGTGTTCGATGATCAATACCGCGATATGCTCCGGCAAACGTTCTATCGCGTCGAGAATAATATGGCTTTCTGCGCTCGCTACGCCGGCGGCGGGCTCATCCAGCAAGAGAACGTCCGGATTTAACCCGATCGCAATCGCAATTTCGACCAGCCGCTGCCGGCCATAGGGGAGTTCGGATACGCGGTGCGCGGCATTGGCCGCGAGTTTCAGCGTGTCCAATAAATGCATCGATTCCTCGATCACATCAGTGCGCCGGCCGACAGGATAAAACATGGTTGGCGCGGCGCCGACGCGTTCGGCGACCGACATACAGACATTTTCCAGAACGGAAAGTCCGCGAAACAGCCGATTGATCTGGAACGTGCGCGCAATTCCGAGCTTGACCCTTTCGGCCTGCTTTTTTTCGGTAATATCTTCGCCTTTGAGAAGGACGTGTCCGCGCGATGGTGGCAGCGCGCCGGAAAGTAAATTGATGAAGGTGGTCTTGCCGGCGCCGTTTGGTCCGATCAGGGCGTGGCGCGCGCCAGCAGCGAGCTTGAAGTCGACCTCCTGCAGGGCCACGAGCGCGCCAAAGCGCCGGCTCAATGCGCGTGTTTCGAGTCGGAGCTCGGTCATGACGTGGCGCGCCTCGCGCGGTAACGCCGCCACAGAACCTCGCTTAGGCCCAGTATTCCGTTCTGCGCGTAGAGCGCGACGACGACCAGAAGCAATCCCAGTCCGAGCTGCCAAGCAGTCGGATAAATTCGGGCGAGGAAATGCTCGAGCGCCATGTAAGCGGCCGCGCCAACGAAAGCTCCGTAAAGCCGTCCGTAGCCTCCGAGGATCAGGATAATGAGTACGGTCGCGGCACGATCGAGATCGAGCGCGCTCAAGTTGACGTAAGCGTTTGTCTGCGCCCACAGTCCGCCGGCGATACCGGCGAGTGCTGCGGAGATCGTGTAGCAAACAACAAGCCGGCGCCGCACCGGCGCGCCGATGGCATGCATGCGTAACAGATTCTCGCGAATGCCGGTCAAGCTCTGGCCAAAGGGCGAGTAGATGAGCGTGCGGATGAATACAAAACACGCGAACAGGATCGCCAGCGTATAGAGATACTGCGTATCGGGATAAAGCGGATTGAATTCGAATACGCCAAATACCGGCGCGATGTCCAAACTCGGCAGGCCGTCGAACCCGCCGGTATAGTCGTGCGCCATGTTGGCGCTTTCCTGCAGCAGGGCCATGGTGCAAAGCGTGAGCATCAGCAATGTGAGCCCCTGCGTGCGCAGCAGGACCAACCCGGAAACAAAACCGACGGCCGCCGCCGCCAACGCGGCCAGCATCAAGCTTGTGATCGGCTCGGTCCAGATGTTGTGAAAAGCCAACAAACCTACGGTGTAGGCTCCGGCGCCAAAAAACGCGGCGTGACCAAGCGTGATAATGCCGGCGTAACCAAGCGCGAGATCAAGTGAAAGCGCGAACAAAATCGTGATCATTAGAGAAGTGCCGAAGCCCAGATAATCGTGAAATACGAAATAAAAGGCGCCGGCGGCGAGCCAGGGCAATGCCTCCCACCAGCGCAGATGATGTCGAGCGATCAAGTCGCGTGCGGCGGGATGGTTGGCGTGGCCGACACTGGTCGCGGGCGCGGTGGGAACGGCCTTAGTGCTCACGCCGATTTCCTTCCAAACAGGCCTTGCGGCCGCCATAGCAACACGAGAATGGTGAGTACGTAGATGAAGATCGTGCCCCCCTTGGGCAAATAGAGCTTGAGGACGAAATCGAGTGTGCCGAGGAGCAGCGACGCATAGTAAACCCCGACCACGCTGCCTAATCCGCCGACCGAAACGGCAATCAAAAAATAAACCAGATATTTGAGCGCATATTGCGGATCGAGGCCCAGAAATTCGGCGCCAAGCCCGCCGCCAAGCGCCGCCATACCGCTGCCGAAAGCAAACGTAATCGTAAACAGACGGTCGACATTGATGCCAAGCGATTCCGCCATGCGACGGTTGTCGACCGTGGCACGAATCTGCGCGCCGATGCGGGTTCGCTCGAACACGAGCCAGATGGCGACAACGATGAGCGCTCCGACGCCGATCAGGAAAATGCTGTAGGTGCGGTACCGCATGAAGCCGAGATTGATCTGGCCTCCCAATTCGGGTGGCAATTGCAGCGGCTGGCTCTGCGGCCCGACCAGGATCGTGAGCGTCGCCATAAAAATAAAAATCAAGCCGATCGTCAGCAGCACCTGGTCAAGTTCGCCGGCACGATAAAGCCGGCGATACAGCGACTGCTCGAGGACCACACTTAAGGCAGCAGTTCCAAGAAAGCCGAGCGCGAGCGCGACCGGAAAACCGAAATGAGCGCGGTTCATCGCCAGCACGATGATGTAGCCGCCGAGCATCGCAAAGGCGCCATGGGCGAGGTTGACAAACCCCATCAGCCCCATGGTGACAGACAGCCCGACCGAGACGATGAAGAGCACGGTCCCGGCGGCGAGCCCGCCTAACAATATGCTGGCGAAGTCGATCGCTGCGTTCACGAATGATCCTGTCGGCCGGAAAACGTCAAGAGGCCGCTCCCCGCATGCGGGGAACGGCCTCGCTCACAAGAGTTCTCGATCGGCGTCGATCATTTTTTTGGGGCACAGGGCCCGACCGCCTGCGCCTTGCACTCGTCCTTTACGCGATCGATCTCGCCGATGACTTTCTGGTGGAGCTTCCCGTCGGGGCCTTTCACAACTTCGGCAAGATACTCGTTCATCACGATATCGCGGGTTTCCGGATCAATCACGATCGGTCCTTGCGGACTGTTGAATTTCCAACCGAGTAGCGATTTCACGGCCGCGTCGCCGTCCATCTTGCCCTTGGTGGCTTGCACGGCGTGAACGATCGCCGCCATGCCGTCATAGGCGCCGATCGCCGTGAAGTCCGGCGTCGAGTCGGCTCCATAATTCTTCTTCCATGCGGCGACGAAGCGCTTGTTTTCCGGATTATCGAGGTCGGCATTGTAATGATGCATGGTGATGAGCCCGATCGCGGCGTCGCCCATGTCTTGCAACTTGATGTCCTGGGTGATGTCGCCCGGTCCGATCAGCTTGATGCCGGCCGCGCGCATCCCGAGCGCGTTATAGGTCTTGGCGACCGCCACGGCGTGATCGCCGGCCGGTACAAAGACGAAAAGAACGTCCGGCTTCTCGTCCTTGGCGCGCTGGAAGAACGGCGTAAAGTCCGGGACCGCACCGGGGCCGCCGGCGGGGATAGCATCGATGACCTTCCCGCCATTGGCCTCAAATCCGGCCTTGAAGGCATCCAAGCTGTCCTTGCCCGGCGGGAAGTCGGAATACGCCACGACCGCCGTTTTTGCATGCAGCGTCTTCGCTGACGCGACGCCCAACGCGTAACCGGCGTGCCACATGGTGAACGAGGTGCGGACAAAATCCGGCGCGAGATTGGTGATGAATGCGGTGCCGGCGTTCATGATGACGGCAAGCTTCTTGCCGGCGCTGACGAGGGGGGCGGACACAATGGCATCGGGCGAATAGACCCAGCCCGCAAGCGCATCGACTTTGTCCTGCGTCAGCAGCTCTTGGACCGCAATCTTGGCATCGCCTCCGCCTGGCGCCTTGGAATCGCGTTTGATCAGGGTGATGGTATATGGCTTCACCTGATCGGGGTTCAATTTCAGATAAAGCTCCATGCCGCGATCCATTTGGCGGGCAAATTCGGCACCTATCCCCGTATAGGGCAGAACAATGCCGACTTTCACCTCCTGCGCCAAAGCCGCGCCACCTGAAATACTCAGTGCGGCAATGGCCGCCATCACTCGCTTGGACATTCGGAGCTCCCTCTCTGTCGTTATTGGTCGGAGCGGCGAGATTTGAACTCGCGACCCCCAGTCCCCCAGACTGGTGCGCTAACCGGGCTGCGCTACGCTCCGAGACCGTGGCGACTATAGTGATTGCTTATTTTGCTCGCAACATCCGCTCGCCAGCGGCACTGCCGCAACATAAGGTCGCTATTGAGTCGGTTGTCGCTCGCTCAGTCGTAGATCAATTGTGAAACGTCTTTACAGCGCTACGCAAAATTCGATCCGCGGATTAGTCGACGGCTTTAAGACCGAGCCGGCGCTGCGCGATGAAGCGGTCCTGGTCCTCATCGGGCTGGCGTTGGGCTTGGTTATTGCCCCGAGCGGCGCCTGGTATGCGGCCATGATAGGCACGTTGCTCATCGTGCTCGCCGTAGAATTCCTCAACACTGGGATCGAAAAACTCGCCGATCACGTGACACGCGAGCAGCATAGCGAGATCAGGCGAATTAAAGATTTCGGCTCCGCCGCCGTGTTCTGCAGTTTGAGTCTTGCTGGGCTGGTGTGGCTAGTGGCGCTTGCCGTGCGATGCGGATTGCTCTGATAAGGCAGTCGGCGCGTCCGCCGGTCGTGCATGTCCGACTCGGCGCCATCAAGAGATATTTCACGGCAAAGCAGCGGAATTGGCGCGTCGATGGCCGGCAAGTCGGATTAGATTCGCGCTATAATGGTCGCTTCGCGAAGGACGATCCGTGACCATTAGGCAGACGATCATCCGCGGCGGGATGGAGTGTTTGTATTTCTCCGGGGCCCATATTGTGTCGCGGCCCTTCGTCGGCGGAGTGGGAGCAATCCTAGCGCTGCACCATGTTCGTCCGGCGCGGCCGGACCGTTTCCAACCAAACCGTTTGCTCGAAGTGACGCCGCAGTTTCTCGCTCGGTTGGTGCGAGGCTTGCGGCGCTCGGGATTGGAGTTCATCGGTCTCGACGAGATGCACCGCCGCATGGTCAAGGGTGATTTCGCGAAGCGCTTTGTCTGCCTCACCTTCGACGACGCATATCGCGACACGCTACGCTTCGCCTATCCCGTGCTTAAGGACGCAGGCGTGCCATTTGCAATCTATGTGCCGACCAGTTTTCCGGATCGTCTCGGGGAATTGTGGTGGCTGGCGCTTGAAGCGGTGATCGCGCGCAACACTCGTATCGGTCTGGTTATCGACGGACGCGATCAAAAATTCGACTGCCGCACGGTAGCGGAGAAGCGAACGCTGTATCATGAACTTTATTGGTGGCTGCGCGACCGGTCCACGGAAAGCGAAATGCGCGACATCGTTCGCAGGCTCGCGGCCTTTTATCAGGTCGACATCGGCGCGTTTTGTGCGGAGCTGTGTATGGACTGGAGCGAACTTGCGCAGCTCGCAACTGATCCGCTCGTCACCATCGGCGCGCACACGGTCAACCATCCGATTCTCTTAAGGCTCCCGAAAGAGGCCGCGCGCTCCGAAATGGATTTGAGCCGATCGGTGATCGAAGCGGCGCTTGGGGTGAGACCGGCGCATTTGTCCTATCCTTATGGCGATCGCGCTGCCTCGGCGGCGCGGGAGTTTGAACTCGCGGCTGAACTTGGTTTTAAGACAGCGGTAACGGCGCGTCCTGGGGTTCTGTTCGCCGCGCATAGCCAACGCATGACAGCGCTGCCGCGCATGGTCGTGGACGGCAATTATCAGCGCATGCGCTATCTGCGCGTCCTGCTGTCAGGCGCCGCTACCGCGCTGTGGAATGGATTTCGACGCGTCGACGCGGCGTAAGCCGGACACTGGTTGCGTAACTTTGATCAAGGTTTGCGTTTTTCACCGCCGGACCGTGGCCCGGACATCCAGCTTACCAGCGGCATTGCAGGCAATACCCAACCTAATCCGGCGATCACATAATATAGGATCGATAAGACGGTATTGTTGCGGATGGCCGGAAACTGCGCGACGGCCATGGCAATAAGCGCCCAGACGATCACAAGCACAAAAAGCGCAACTGCGCCGATGAGTTTTCGCAACCGCACGGGCATTGCCTGAAACATTCCAGTGTTGCGAGGGCAGGGCGCAGCACTATATGGTCCGCGCGCCTGCGACAAGAACATGATGACGGCTATTCAAGCTTTGTATCGTGAAGAATTGGACCATGGCCGCGCGATTCGGCTGTGGCTTTACGTTGTCGCCGCGCTTGTCTTCGCCATGGTTCTGGTTGGGGGGCGACGCGGCTGACCGAATCCGGGCTGTCGATCACCGAATGGCAGCCGGTGACCGGTACGCTGCCGCCGCTGAACGAAGCGCAATGGCTGACGGAATTTCAAAAGTATCAAGCGATTCCGCAGTACCGACAACTGCACGCCGGAATGAGTCTTGCCGATTTTAAGACCATTTATTGGTGGGAGTGGGCGCACCGGCTCATCGGTCGCGTCATTGGCGTGGTTTTCCTTGTACCCTTCGTCTGGTTTCTGTGGCGCGGCTGGATACCGCCGCGCCGTCGCGCAGGTCTATGGATGATTCTGGCACTCGGCGCGCTGCAGGGTGCGATTGGGTGGTGGATGGTGGCTTCCGGCCTCGCCAATCGCGTCGAAGTGTCTCAATACCGCTTGGCAACTCACCTCGTCCTGGCTTGTCTGATTTATGTCGCCCTGGTCTGGACCGGAACGCGATGGCAGGACGAGCGCGCGCAGTTGCTTTTCGGGAAATTAGACAAAGCCGCCCAACCGGTGACTGTTCGCACCGGCGCTATTGGGCTCGTGATATTACTCCTGGCGCAGATCTATCTCGGCGCTTTGGTCGCCGGTTTGCGCGCCGGGCATGCATACAACACCTGGCCGCTGATCGGTGGCGACCTTGTTCCGCAGTCCTCGCGACTACTCTTCGAAGTGCCGTTGTGGCGGAATTTTTTTGAAAATCCGCTCACTGTCCAGTTCGATCATCGCATGCTCGGCTATGTGATCGGTTTGTTGGCGCTTCTCCACCTGTTCAATGTCGCCAAACTGGTCAAGCATGGTCCCGTCTTCACAAGCGCAGCTCTTGTCGCCGCGGCGGTCATCGTGCAGGTAGCGCTCGGGATTTGGACGCTGCTATCGGTTGCCGCTCTGCCGCTCGCGCTTTTGCATCAGGCAACCGCGATGATCACGCTGACCTTGGCGGTCATTCATGCAGCAAGTACGATTCCGCCTAAAGTCTCGGCGCGAACAGAACCTTCTTCGCCGTAGCGAGGGCCCAATGAGCGAACTCAATCGGCAGGCTCATTGGCAGCTGGTCTATAAGGAAAAGGGTGAAAATCAGTTCAGCTGGTTTCAGGAACGGCCGAACATTTCCTTGGCATTGATCGAGGCCGTCCAGGCCGATCGGAGCTCAGCCATTATCGACATCGGCGGCGGCGCTTCGCGCTTGGTGGATGCCCTTGTCGAGAAGGGCTACCGAGACCTGACAGTGCTCGACCTTTCCGAAAGCGCCGTTTCGATTGCCAAGATGCGCCCCGGTGAACGCGCAGCGATGGTGAAATGGATCGTCGCCGATGTGACCCGGTGGGGGCCGCCACGGTCTTATGATCTGTGGCACGATCGCGCGGCGTTCCACTTTCTGACCGAAGCGTCCGACCGGACCGCTTATATTGACCGCTTGAGGAAGGCCGTTCGGCCTGGAGGGCACGCGATCATCGGCACCTTTGGCTTGGATTGTCCGGAACGCTGCAGCGGCCTGCCTGTCGTTCGCTACGATGCCGCGCGGCTGTCGGCTACGCTTACGCCCTCGTTTGCATTGGTTGACATGCGCCGTGACGACCATAAAACGCCCTGGGGCGCCATTCAGCATTTTCAGTTCAGCGTGTTCAGGCGGGCGTAACGGACCGAGTCGGGAGCTCACCTAGGCCGTTTCGAGCGCCTGTTCGAGATCGGCGATGATGTCGTCCTTGTCCTCGATGCCGATCGACAGCCGCACGACGTCCGGTCCGGCTCCGGCCTGGATTTTTTGCGCGTCGGTCAACTGCCGATGCGTTGTCGAGGCCGGGTGGATAATCAGCGAGCGGGTGTCGCCGATATTGGCAAGGTGCGAGAATAATTTCACGTTGGTGACCAAGTTCACGCCGGCGTCGTAACCTCCCTTGAGCCCGAAGGTGAACACTGCGCCGGCGCCGAGCGGACAATATTTCTTGGCGAGGTTGTGATAGCGGTCGCCCGGTAGTCCCGGATAACTGACCCACGCCACTTTCGGATGCGCCGCTACCCATTCGGCGACCGCTTGGGTGTTCTCGCAGTGCTTTTGCATGCGCAGCGGTAGCGTCTCGATCCCCGTGAGGATGAGGAAAGAGTTGAACGGCGAAATGGACGGTCCGATGTCACGCAAGGCGAGCGTGCGGCAGGCCATGGCGAAACCGAAATTGCCGAAGGTTTCGTGCATGACCACGCCGTGATATTCGGGCCGCGGCTCACTCAGCATGGGATAGCGCCGTTCCCGCGACCAGTTGAAGGTGCCGCCATCGACGATCATGCCGCCCATCGAATTGCCGTGGCCGCCGAGAAATTTCGTCAGCGAATGCACGACAATGTCGGCGCCATGATCGATCGGCTTGCACAGATACGGCGTGGCCAGCGTGTTATCGACGATGTAAGGCACGCCGGCGCGGCGTGCAATCTGCGCCACTGCTCCCATGTCGGTGATGACGCCGCCGGGATTGGCGATCGACTCGGTGAAGATTGCTTTGGTCTTTGGACTGATCGCTCTCTCGAAGGACGAAATGTCGTCTGGATCGGCCCAGACGACGTTCCAATTGAAGTTTTTGAACGCGTGATTGAATTGATTGATTGAGCCGCCGTAAAGCTTCTTGGACGCGACGAATTCATCGCCCGGCTGCAGCAGACAATGAAAGACCAGAACTTGCGCGGCATGGCCGGACGCTGTCGCCACGCCCGCGGTGCCGCCTTCGAGCGCGGCGACGCGCTCTTCAAGTACCGCCGTGGTAGGATTGGCGATGCGGGTATAGATGTTGCCGAACGTTTGCAGACCGAACAGTGACGCGGCGTGATCGACGCTCTCAAATACGTAAGAGGTGGTCTGATAAATCGGCGTGACCCGGGCGCCAGTCGTGGGATCGGGCTGCGCGCCGGCATGAACCGCAAGCGTGGCAAAGCCTGGGATGCGTTCGGTCATCGTGTCGTCCTTTGCGCCCGATCCTGATGGAGAAATTGGCAAGTGGAACCCGGTTTATAGGACCGGTCTGCGCCGTCAAGGCGCGCCAATGAGCCTGCGTTAACGCGACCGGGCGCGAACGCCGGGTCGGATGGTGCCGCCGTTACAAGAAGCTCGCATGCCGTTTGGGAAATTATTGGCTGCCGTCTTGGCGCTGGTCTTGGCGCTGAGCGCGATCGGCTGCGGCAGTAGCGCCGCCGGGAGCGCTGGTTCGGTTGAGCGACATACGCTGCAGGCCACCGAGCGGCGGTTTTTTCGAACTCAGCGTACGCGTATTAACGCCGATCCACGCGATCTCCGACGACAACCGGCCATACTCGATCTTGGGGCAGCGGTTCATGACGACCTTCATGCCATTCGCCTCGGCAAGTGCCGCGGCCTCGTCGTTGCGAATACCGAGCTGCATCCAGATCACTTGCGGCCGCGGCGTGAGCGATAGCGCCTCTTGAACGATCGGCAGCGCATGTTGGGAAGCGCGGAATATGTCCACCATATCGATCGGCTCGGGAATATCGCTCAGTCGCGCGTAGATTTTTTGCCCGAGCATTGTCTCGCCAGCGTGCCCAGGATTGACCGGGATCATGTGGTAGCCATGTTCGAGCAGATATTTGAATGCGAAATAGCTCGGCCGATTTTCCTTCTCCGAGGCGCCGACCATGGCGATCGTTTTCACGGTGTTGAGGATGCCGCGAATATAGCTGTCGGGATAAGCGTCGTGATTCATTATCTGTGCTCAAATTCGAAGGGAACGCTGTTCAGCGATCTTGCCACTTTGCGTCGCGCTTCTCGATGAAAGCGCTGATGCCTTCCTCGGCATCGCGCGCCAGCATGTTCTCGACCATCACATGCGAGGCATAGTCGTAGGCGTCGGCTAGCGACATTTCGGCCTGCCGGTAGAACGCTTCCTTGCCGATCTTGACCGTTAATGTCGATTTGGCGGCGATTTTTTCCGCGAGCTTGATCGCCGCCGCGCGCTCCTGCCCCGCCGGCACAACCTCATTAATGAGACCAATGCGGGCGGCCTCATCGGCCGATATCAAGTCGCCGGTCAGCAGCATCTGCATGGCATGTTTGCGTGAAACGTTGCGCGATAGGGCCACCATCGGCGTCGAGCAGAACAGGCCGATATTGACTCCCGGCGTCGCGAATTTCGCGGCTTGCGAAGCGACTGCCAGATCGCAACTGGCCACAAGCTGGCAGCCAGCCGCGGTAGCCGTTGCCTGCACTGCGGCGATGGCCGGCTGTGGCAGCGTCACGATTTGCTGCATCACGCGACTGCACAGGCTCATAATGTGCTTGAAGTAAGCGCGACCGCGGTCCTCGCCCAAACGATGCGCATTGAGTTCTTTCAGATCGTGTCCGGCGGAGAAAGCAGGGCCGTGCGCGGCCAGCACTACGACGCGCACGGTGCGGTCGTGAGCGATTGCTGAAAGCGCGTCACCAAGCGCCTCCAGCAGCGCTTCGGATAGGCTGTTGCGGGCTTGCGGCCGGTTCAGCGTCAGAATGGCAATTCCGCCTCGATCCTCGCGAAGCAGAATGAGCGACGAGGGAGTGGACGCGGCGGTCGCGGTTTGGGCGCTCATGGGACGCTCATGGGGCCGACAAAATACCCTTGCTGATTTTGCAATCGGTTAGCGTCATTGTATCGAAATACGGGGAGGCATGCATGTGCCATGCTCCGATACGATGGCCGATATGACACAGACTGACGAAAAGCCGACGGGCGCCAGTCACACGCGCGGGAGTCACATGGCCACCCCGGCTTTGACGCGCAAGGAGCTGCTCGAACGGCTTCGCGTCGAATTCCCGGAGGCCGGCCATGCCGTCGGTGATTATCAGATCGAGGAACTCTGGCGCGGCGGCTGCCGTTTGCGCCAGCGCTACGACCAGCGGCTCTTGCGACCGGGCAGCACACTATCAGGCGCCACGATGATGGCGCTCGGCGATTTTGCCATGTATCTGGCAGTTTTATCGGCGATCGGCTGGGTGCCGCTCGCTGTTACCACCAATTTGACCATCAACTTTCTAAGAAAGCCCCCTGCGCGCGACCTTATTGCGAAAGCGCGCCTGCTAAAGCTTGGAAAGAAACTTGCCGTCGGCGAAGTGGCCATCCATGCCGATGGCGTGGAAGACATGGTCGCCCACGTGACATCAACATATTCAATCCCGACGATAAAATAATACCGCAAGTAAAAGCTATTGATGTTACGCGATATTTCTTCAACGGTTGACTGTGGGGAAGCGCTCGGCTTAAAAGTCGCGCGGCGCTAGCGTAGCAAGCCCGCGACGAAAGATGGAAGCAGCCATGACAACCTATTCGGCAAAGCCCGCCGAGGTCGAGAAGAAGTGGGTGATGATCGACGCGGACGGTCTGGTGGTCGGCAGGCTCGCCTCGCTGGTGGCGCTGCGGCTACGCGGCAAGCACAAGCCAACGTTCACGCCACACGTCGACTGCGGCGACAATGTCATCGTGATCAACGCATCGAAAGTTGTGCTCACCGGGCGCAAGGTGCAGCAGAAAATCTATTACAAGCACACCGGATATATCGGCGGCATCAAGGAGCGCTCGGCCAAAGCAATTCTGGCCGGCCGGTTTCCCGAGCGGATCGTCGAGAAGGCCGTCGAGCGCATGCTTCCGCGCGGTCCGCTCGGCCGCCGCCAGCTCGGCAATCTGCGGGTTTATCCGAACGCGGAGCACCCGCACGATGCTCAGCAGCCGGAAACACTCGATATCGGCGCGATGAACCGCAAGAATAAGAGGACTGCGTAATGGCCGAGACAATCCAGACACTCGAAGAATTGTCGTCGCTCAAACCCGCGGCGGCGCCGCAGCCACCGAAATATGTTCAGAAGCTCGACAAGCAGGGTCGCGCTTATGCGACCGGCAAGCGCAAGGATGCGGTGGCGCGGGTCTGGATCAAAATGGGCGCCGGCAAGATCGTCATCAACAAGCGGCCGGTGGAAACCTATTTTGCGCGGCCGGTTCTACGCATGCTCATTCAGCAGCCGCTCGTTGCGTCAAATCGCCAGGGACAATTCGACGTCGTGTGCACCGTGTCGGGCGGCGGCCTGTCAGGCCAGGCCGGTGCCGTGCGCCACGGCCTCTCCAAGGCGCTGATGCGCTACGAGCCGGAATTGCGCGCCGTGCTCAAGCGCGGCGGCTTTCTCACGCGCGATCCGCGCGTGGTCGAGCGCAAGAAATACGGCCGGGCCAAAGCGCGCCGCAGCTTCCAGTTCTCGAAGCGGTAAACGCGAGGCGAGCTTTACCGAAGCTACGTTCTCTCGTTCGAACAGCTGCTACTGGAAGCGTGATCTAGAAAAACGCCATCGTGCGGATTTCGATGCTTTCCCGCGGCCGTGCATGCGGTGGCGTGGTCGGATCCTCGAACGCGGTATGCGCGGTCCATCGCGCGCGGCCGTCCTTCATCGAATCGAATACTTTGAAAACGTAAGCCTCCTCGCGCTGCATGCGCGGGAACCAGTACCATTTGTGTGCCGGATTGTGCTTGATCGCATAGGTCTGGCCGATGCGTCCGGGCGCGCGCCGCTCTGAGACAATCATATCCTGCGGCGAGAGCGTTTGCGCATCCGCCATGGCAAGCGGATAAGTCTCCACTGGATGGCGGATCGGCCGCCAAACCTGAATGATGGCGAAGCGCCGCTGCAACAATTGGTCTGCTTCGTCGGGGAGGATATCGCGCACCCGCTGAGGGGCCGACCATTCCGTGTAGTCGTTATGAACGCGGCGGACGACCTCGCGGATCTGCTTCGATTCGCGCAACGCGTCGTCGGCAGTGCGCAGCGTGTGGTCGAACACGACGACGCGCTTGGCGCCGCTCTCGGCTTTGATCAGCGCCTCCATCTCCGGGTAGTAGACGCGTCGAATTTCACCCTCGTCGTAGAACTCCTTCACTTTGGTATCGTGGCGCAGGAAGCGAAAGCCGTGGCGCTCCAACTCAAAATCCTTCGCCTGGAGGCGGCCGTTGTGAATGGTTACGCGGCGCGGATCGGGCTTACCGCCCGAGCGGGTGTCGCTGCCGCCTGGACCGGCGACGATCGTGAAAACCTTGCTGCCGTCATCCACGATGTAATTGAGCGTCGCCTCGATCTGGTCAGGCGCCAGCTCGAGCTCGGCGCTCTGGGCTGCGGCTTGCGGCATGGTAGACTCCTTCTCCGTCGCCCTTCAATTTAGGTGCCGGGAGCCGCCAAGTGAAGCGCGGCGGTATCGCCCGACTGGAGAAAAATTCACGCGACTTAGCCCGAAGGCATAGCCTGGTTCATTCGGGCAAAAAAAGGGCGCCATCGGCGCCCTTTAGTTTGCATCGCTACGGCAATGCAGGGAGGACTCACCACCACACTTAAGCGGAATAGTACATTTCGAACTCGACCGGATGCGGGGTGTGTTCGAAGCGAATGATCTCGACCATCTTCAGCTCGATATAGCTGTCGATGAAATCGTCATCGAATACGCCGCCCGCTTTGAGGAAGTCGCGGTCTTTATCGAGATTGCCGAGCGCCTCGCGCAGGCTGCCGCACACGGTCGGAATCTTCTTCAGCTCTTTCGGCGGCAGATCGTAAAGATCCTTGTCGGTCGGCTCGCCGGGATTGAGCTTGTTCTTAATCCCGTCAAGACCGGCCATCAGCATCGCGGCAAAGCCGAGATACGGATTGCAAAGCGGATCAGGGTAACGGACCTCGACGCGTTTGGCCTTCGGCGATGACGCAAGCGGAATGCGGCACGACGCCGAGCGGTTGCGCACCGAATAAGCCAGCAATACCGGGGCTTCAAATCCAGGGACGAGCCGCTTGTAGGAGTTTGTCGTCGGATTGGTAAAGGCGTTGATGGCGCGGGCATGTTTGAGGATGCCGGCGATGTATTGCAGGCAGGTGTCGGAGAGATCGGCGTATTTATTGCCGGCGAACAGCGGTTTGTCGCCTTTCCAGATCGATTGATGGCAGTGCATGCCGGAACCGTTGTCGCCATAAATTGGCTTCGGCATGAAGGTCGCGGTCTTGCCGTAGACCTGCGCCACCTGTTGGATGCAGTATTTGTAAATCTGCATCTGATCGGCCATGCGCACCATCGGCGCAAACTTCATCCCGAGCTCGTGCTGCGCCGAGCCGACCTCGTGATGGTGCTTCTCCACTTTGACGCCCATCCGAGCCATGGCCGCGAGCATTTCCGAGCGCATATCCTGCGCCGTGTCGAGCGGCGGCACTGGGAAGTAACCTTTCTTGAAACCGATATGGTGGCCGAGATTGCCGCCCTCGTACTCGGTGTCCGAATTGATCGGAAACTCTACCGAATCCACTTTGTAGCCGACGCTGTACGGAGTGGCGGAGAATTTGACGTCATCGAAGATGAAGAATTCGGCTTCCGGTCCAAAGAACACGGTGTCGCCGATACCCATCGATTTAACGAGGCCGGCCGCTTTTCTGCAGATCGACCGCGGGTCACGGTTGTAGGGCTCTCCGGTCAGCGGCTCGAGGGTGTCGCAAATCAGGACAAGTGTGGTCTCGGCAAAGAACGGGTCAATGCAGGCGCTTTCCGGATCCGGCATCAGCTGCATGTCGGATTCGTGAATCGCTTTCCAGCCGGCGATCGAAGAACCGTCGAACATGATGCCTTCGGCAAACGTGCCTTCGTCGACTGTGGTGATGTCGGTAGTGACGTGCTGCCACTTGCCGCGCGGATCGGTGAACCGAAAATCGACGTATTTGACGTCGTTGTCCTTGATCATTTTCATGACATTCTTTGGCGTCGTCATGTTATGCGTACCCTTTCGTCGTGCTGTTTGATGCCGTGCCGTACTGGTTCATTCCACTTGATCGCCAGTAGGCGCAAGCAGTCCGACCAGCAATTCAGATGGCGTCGAGTCCGGACTCCCCTGTCCTGATCCGGATCGCTTCTTCGATGTTCGAGACGAAGATCTTGCCGTCGCCGATCCGCCCGGTTTGAGCGGCGCGCCGGATCGCCTCGATGGCTTTTTCGACCATGTCGTCACCGAGTACAATCTCGATTTTCACTTTCGGCAAAAAATCGACGACATACTCGGCCCCCCGGTACAGTTCCGTGTGGCCCTTCTGACGACCGAATCCCTTGGCTTCGGTTACCGTTATTCCTTGCAGACCGACTTCCTGCAGCGCCTCCTTCACCTCATCGAGCTTGAACGGTTTGATGATCGCCTCGATTTTTTTCATCGCGTCCCGTCTCCCGGCTCCCAAACGTGCAGAGAATCCGTCGTGGAACCGACCCTTGGTTAGCAGGTCCCGTGCCAATGCCGCTCGTGCCGGAAATCCCTATTGCGATCAGCGACTTACGCTGCGAATGCACAATCGCCGCGGGATTGAGGAAGCAGGCGTAGCCAATAAACTAGGCAGCCTGCCTATAAACTTGTCAACGCCAATCGCGCGTCGTGCCGCCTTCGCGCAATCAGCCGTTCGGATATTGTGCGTCAATGACTGAGATCCTCAGCAATGCAGAGATGGGAGAAGCCGATCGATTGAGCATCGCGGGCGGCATAGCCGGCCTCACGCTGATGGAAAACGCTGGCAAGGCAGTCGCGCAGGCGGTTTCGGGGCGTCAAAGCGCCGGCGGTCGCGTGGTTGTGCTCACCGGTCCGGGCAATAACGGCGGCGATGGTTTTGTTGCCGCCCGGTTGCTGGCGGAGCGAGGCTATGCGGTTACGGTCTTGCTTATCGGAGCGCTGGACAAATTGAAAGGTGACGCAGCGGCCGCCGCAAAAGCGTGGGGTCGCGGCGTCGCAGCGGCAAAGCCTGACGAGCTCGCGGGCGCTGACATCATCATCGACGCGCTGTTTGGCGCCGGCCTTGACCGCCCAGTCAGCGGCTTGGCACACGCGATGATCGAGGCTGTGAACGGGCAAGCCGCACCTGTCGTCGCCGTTGATCTGCCAAGCGGGATCAATGGCACTAGTGGTGTGGTGATGGGCGCCGCAATCAAGGCCCAACAGACGGTCACCTTTTTTCGCAAGAAGCCAGGTCATTTGCTGATGCCGGGCCGCGCTTATTGCGGCAAAGTTTCCGTCGCCCCGATCGGCATCCCGGCCACCGTGCTGGAGCGCATCCGCCCGCTAACGTTTGAAAACGTTCCGGAGCTGTGGCGCGACAAATTCTCCATGCCGCGTGCGCAGGGCCACAAATACGATCGTGGCCATGCGGTCGTCGTCTCGGGTCCGTCATGGTCGACGGGCGCCGCGAGGCTCGCAGCGCGGGGGGCTTTGCGCGCCGGGGCCGGGCTCGTCACGATTGCGAGTCCGCGCGAGGCGCTCGCCGTCAATGCCGCGACCAATCTTGCCATTATGGTGCGACCGGTCGATGGCGCCGCTGAATTAGTGCGCTTTCTTGCCGACCCGCGGTTGAACGCCCTTGCTATCGGTCCAGGGCTTGGTGTGGGCGATGCGGCTTGCGAACTGGTTTTGGCGGCGCTCAGCGGCGAACGCGCCGTGGTCCTCGACGCCGACGCGATTACGAGCTTTGCCAAATCGCCGCAGCGGCTCGCCGCAGCCGTCAAGGCGAGGGGCGAAAGGGCCACAATCCTGACACCCCACGAGGGCGAGTTTTCACGTTATTTCCATGCTTTAGATGCGGATACTAAAGTAGGTTCGAAGCTGGAAAGAGCGCGCTGCGCCGCAGAACGGATCGGCGCGGTGATTGTGCTCAAAGGGCCCGATACGGTCGTGGCCGGGCCGGACGGCCGCGCCTCGATCGCGGCGAATGCGCCCGCCTTTTTGGCTACTGCAGGGGCCGGTGACGTATTGACCGGAATAACGGGCGGCCTATTGGCCCAGGGCATGCCTGCATTCGAGGCGGCCTCGGCGGCGGTTTGGCTCCATGGCGAGGCCGCTTGCGCATTCGGCATGGGGCTGATCGCGGAGGACCTGCCTGAGCAACTGCCGGGCGTCTATCGAGGCTTGTTTGGGTGAGGTCCTGCTGGCCGGCATACCGGCCTATTTTGTGGTGGCCTGTGCAGCTTAGATGATATAAGCGCGCCGGCGGCCGCCCTGCATGTCGCGGGCGTGGCGGAATTGGTAGACGCGCGGGACTTAGAATCCCGTGACGAAAGTCGTGGGGGTTCGAGCCCCTCCGCCCGCACCAGCCGGGCGGTTTCTCCAGAATTTGGCGCCAAAACTTGGCGGATATGCCGGAAACGGCGACGGACTTTGGTCCGAAAAATGGGCCGTGAAGAGTAGTGCCGATGGAAGTGACTGAAACCGCCGCAGCGGGGTTAAAGCGCGAATTTCGCGTCGTCGTTCCCGCGACCGATCTCGAAGCCAAGGTCAATGCGCGGCTCGACGATCTCAAAGGCCGCGTGCAACTTCGAGGCTTTCGCCCCGGCAAGGTGCCGGTCGCTCATCTCAAGCGCCTTTACGGCAAATCCGCCATGGCCGAGGTGATCGAAGCGGCCGTCCGCGAAGCCAATTCGCAGATAGTGAATGAGCGCGGTCTCAAATTGGCGACCGAGCCGAAAGTGGTCCTGCCGCCTGAGGAGGGCGCAGTCGAAGGCATCATCGCCGGCAAAGCTGATCTCGCTTACACGGTCGAGATGGAGATCGTGCCGCCGATCACCCTTACCGATTTCAAAACCATCAAGCTCGAGCGGCTTGCGGCTCCGGTCGAGGATGCCGAGATCGATCAGGCTTTGCAGGCTATCGCCGAGCAGAGCCGTCCCTTCAACGACAGCGCCGACGCGCCCGCAGCGCGGGGCGACCGTGTCACGATTTCGTTCCAAGGCAGCATTGACGGCGCGCCTTTCGAGGGCGGTTCGGGCGAAGACGTCGCCCTCGTGCTTGGATCGGGCCAGTTCATTCCGGGTTTTGAGGATCAGCTCGTCGGCATCAAGGCTGGAGAAAGCCGCACGGTGGATGTGAAATTTCCCGAAAGTTATCGCGTCGAGTCATTGGCCGGTAAAAATGCGGTGTTTTCGGTGACGGCAAAGAAGGTCGAAGCGCCGGGCTCGGTTACCCTTGACGATGAATTTGCCAAAGCGCTCGGACTGGAATCGCTCGCCAAGCTCCGTGACGCGGTTCGCGAGCGTCTCGAGCGCGAGCACGCGGGGACCTCACGGCAGAAAATTAAGCGCGCCTTGCTCGATCAGCTCGACGCGCGGCACAAATTCGATCCGCCGCCCACGCTCTTGGAAGAGGAGTTCAAGAACGTCTGGTCGACAATCGAGAACGACCTCAAGCAGCAAGGTCGTACCTTTGCCGATGAAGGAACCACCGAGGAAAAAGCGAGGGAGGAGTATCGCGCTATTGCGGAGCGTCGGGTGCGGCTCGGTCTTGTCCTCGCCGAGATCGGAGAGAAAAACAGCATCAAAGTAACGGATGAACAGCTGACCCAGGCGGTCGTCGCCCAAGCCAGGATGATGCCCGGCCAGGAGCAGCAGGTCTGGGACTATTATCGCAACAATCCGGCCGCTCTTGCCGCCGTGCGGGCGCCGCTATTTGAAGACAAAGTCGTCGATTTCCTGCTCGAACTGGCGGATGTCACCGACAAGCAGGTTTCCAGAGAGGAGCTGTTCAAGGAGGAGGGCTAAGCTTGGCCGGAGCAGGGCGGGTCGATGTCTTGTCCCGGCGATTTCCGCGCATATCTGCGCTGGCGGAAAGGCGCTCCCTGTGTACAGGCTTCGACAAATTGGTCCGACTCAAGCCAGATTGAGCGAACCGGCTGCACGTGATCTGTTGAGACGCTAACCACATTCAGGCGAGCCAAATTAGGTGAACCATGCGCGATCCTAAGGACACCTACATGAACTACCTCGTCCCGATGGTGGTCGAACAGACCAACCGCGGCGAACGGGCCTACGACATCTATTCGCGGCTGTTGAAGGAAAGGATCATCTTCATCACCGGGCCGGTCGAGGACGGTATGGCTTCGCTGATTGTCGCGCAGCTTCTGTTTCTTGAGGCGGAGAACCCGAAAAAAGAAGTCTCCATGTACATCAATTCGCCCGGCGGGGTGGTGACCTCGGGCCTCGCGGTCTACGACACGATGCAGTTTATTCGGCCGCCGGTTTCGACTTTGTGCACGGGACAAGCCGCCTCCATGGGCTCGCTGTTACTCGCCGCGGGCGCCAAGGATTTGCGTTTTGCGTTGCCGAATGCGCGAATCATGGTGCATCAGCCATCCGGCGGGTTCCAAGGCCAGGCAACCGACATCATGCTGCACGCGCAAGAGATCTTGAACCTCAAGCGGCGCCTCAATGAAATCTACGTCAAACATACGGGACAGCCGCTCAAGAAGATCGAGGACGCCCTGGAACGCGACATGTTTCTGACGGCGGAAATGGCCAAGGATTTCGGCTTGATCGACAAAGTGATCGAGAAACGGCCGGAAGAACCCAGCCTCAAGGAGCCCCTCAAGGCCGAGCCCATCCTCAGGGGTGTCAGCTAGTCACGGCCCGCCGCCTCGAAATGGACCGATTCGGCCGCTGCTGATGTTAGTTCCAAGAGCTAGGTCAAGCGTTTTCTCGGACCTGTGATCTAGAAAACACAGTGGTGCAAAGTCGCGTTATCGTTAATGGATTCTTGATTGGCACGCCGTTAGCATGTCAGCTTGCGCCGGGGTGCTCGGCGTTGGCAACGTGGCGGCCGCAAGGATCGGCTGAAAAACAGCGTCGCGATGCTACAGAATGTTAGCGTAACGCGCCTTAGGATTTCTCGTTGAGGCGCCGCATACGCGGAGACGGAGATTGGAATGAGCAAGGTCGGCGGTGGCGATTCAAAGAATACGCTCTACTGCTCGTTCTGCGGCAAAAGCCAGCACGAAGTGCGCAAGCTCATTGCCGGCCCCACCGTATTCATCTGCGATGAGTGCGTTGAACTTTGCATGGACATTATTCGCGAGGAGAACAAGTCCTCGCTGGTGAAGTCGCGCGACGGAATTCCGACTCCGCGTGAAATCCGCAAGGTCCTCGACGACTACGTGATTGGCCAGGATCACGCCAAGAAGGTGCTGTCGGTCGCCGTCCACAATCACTACAAGCGGCTTAATCACCAGAGCAAACACAACGACGTCGAGCTGGCGAAGTCGAACATATTACTGATCGGCCCGACCGGCTCCGGCAAGACCTTGCTGGCGCAGACGCTAGCACGCATCCTCGATGTGCCGTTTACAATGGCGGATGCCACCACGCTGACGGAAGCCGGTTATGTCGGCGAGGATGTCGAGAACATCATTTTGAAATTGCTGCAATCGGCCGACTACAATGTCGAGCGCGCGCAGCGTGGTATCGTTTACATCGACGAGATCGACAAGATTTCGCGCAAATCCGACAATCCCTCGATTACGCGTGACGTCTCGGGCGAGGGCGTGCAGCAGGCGCTTCTCAAAATCATGGAAGGTACGATTGCGAGCGTGCCTCCGCAGGGCGGCCGCAAGCATCCGCAGCAGGAATTCCTGCAGGTCGACACCACGAATATTTTGTTCGTCTGCGGCGGCGCTTTCTCAGGGCTTGAGAAGATCATTTCGGCGCGCGGTCGTTCGACATCGATCGGCTTCGGCGCCAAGGTCATGGCGCCGGAGGATCGTAAGCAGGGCGAAATCTTCCGTGACGTCGAGCCCGAGGACCTGCTGAAGTATGGCCTGATCCCCGAATTCGTCGGCCGGCTTCCCGTGGTCGCGACATTGGAGGATCTCGACGAGGCCTCGCTCAAGCGCATCTTGACCGAGCCGAAGAACGCGCTCGTCAAGCAATATCAGCGCATGTTTGAAATGGAGACGGTCGATTTGACGCTCGCCGAAGAAGCGCTGGCGGCAATCGCCCGCAAGGCGATCGACCGCAAAACCGGCGCGCGCGGCCTGCGCTCGATTATGGAGAACATCCTGCTCGATACCATGTTCGAGCTGCCGAGCCTCGAGGGCGTCGAAGAGGTAGTGATCTCGCGCGAAGTGGTCGAAGGCAGCGCCCGGCCGCTCTATATCTACGCGGACCGCTCCGACCGCGCAGGGGATGCCGGCGGGGCGAGCGCCTGACGGGTGGGCGAATCCCGGACCCGCGATTCGCTGCGCGGCCCTTCGATCCGCTCCCGGCCTAGTCGGTTTTGTCCGAAAAAACAGCCTTTCTTGACTCGCTCGCTGGGCGACGCCACCTATAGTGTGCAAGCAATAGAAAGGTACGAGAAATCGCGTGGAATAGACCGGCTCGTGGACGAGTCATCGTGGTGATCGCCATCCCGGTCCTAGGGCAATCCGTAGCAGCAGCGCCATCGGCGGGCCGCGAATGGAGGTGCCAAAACAAAAAAGGAAGTGGGCAATGACAACAAGCGCCGCCAAACCTAAGCCGCTCCTGACCGACGAAAGCCGCGCCTATCCGGTGCTGCCACTGCGGGACATCGTTGTTTTCCCGCACATGATCGTTCCGCTCTTCGTCGGCCGCGAAAAGTCGATTAAGGCCCTCGAAGAAGTGATGCGTTCGGATACCTTCATTCTGCTGGCGACGCAGAAGAACGCCTCCGACGACGATCCGGCCACTGACGCCATTTACAATGTCGGCACGCTCGCGAGCGTGTTGCAGTTGCTCAAGCTGCCCGACGGCACCGTCAAAGTGCTGGTCGAGGGCGCCGCGCGCGCGCAGGTAACGAAATACACCGACCGCGAAGACTATTTCGAAGCCGAGGCCGTTGTGGTTGCCGACTCGTCTGGCGATCAGGTGGAAGCCGAGGCACTGGCGCGATCGGTCGTGAACGAGTTCGAAGGCTATGTGAAGCTGAACAAAAAGGTTTCGCCGGAAGTCATCGGCGTGGTTCAGCAGATCGAAGATTATGCCAAGCTGGCCGACACGGTCGCGTCGCATCTGGCCGTGAAAATTCCCGACAAGCAGTCGATCTTGGAGACGCCAATTGTCACCCAGCGCCTGGAGAAGGTGCTCGGCCTGATGGAGAGCGAGATCTCTGTCCTTCAGGTGGAAAAGCGCATCCGTACGCGGGTGAAGCGTCAGATGGAGAAGACGCAGCGCGAGTACTACCTCAACGAGCAGATGAAGGCGATCCAGAAGGAACTGGGCGACGAGGACGGGAAGGACGAACTCGCCGAACTCGAAGAAAAGATCAAGCACACCAAGCTTTCGAAAGAGGCGCGCGAGAAGGCGCAGCACGAGCTCAAGAAGCTGCGCCAGATGTCGCCGATGTCGGCGGAAGCAACCGTCGTGCGCAATTATCTTGACTGGCTGCTCTCGATTCCGTGGAACAAGAAGTCGAAGATCAAGAAGGACTTGATGCTCGCCCAGCAGATTCTCGATGCCGATCACTTTGGTCTCGAGAAGGTCAAGGAGCGCATCGTCGAATATCTCGCCGTGCAGCAGCGCGCCAACAAGCTGACCGGCCCGATCCTTTGTCTGGTCGGTCCGCCTGGCGTCGGTAAAACCTCGCTCGGCAAGTCGATAGCGAGAGCGACCGGACGCGAATTCGTTCGCGTTTCGCTCGGCGGCGTGCGCGATGAGGCCGAAATTCGCGGCCATCGGCGGACATATATCGGCTCGATGCCGGGCAAGATCATCCAATGCATGCGCAAGGCGAAGACCTCGAATCCGCTGTTCCTGCTCGACGAGGTCGACAAGATGGGCGCCGACTTCCGCGGCGATCCGTCATCGGCGCTGCTTGAAGTGCTCGATCCCGAGCAGAACCACACGTTCAACGACCACTATCTCGAGGTCGATTACGATCTGTCTCACGTGATGTTCATCACCACGGCGAATACGCTCAACATTCCGCCGCCGCTGATGGACCGTATGGAGATCATTCGCATCGCCGGCTACACCGAAGACGAGAAGTTGGAGATCGCGCGCAAACACCTGATCCCGCACGCGGTCGTCAAGCACGGCCTCGGACCCAAGGAATGGTCGATCGACGACGAAGCGCTGCTGACGATGATCCGCCGCTACACCCGTGAAGCGGGCGTCCGTAATCTTGAGCGCGAGCTCTCAACCTTGATCCGCAAGGCGGTCAAGGAGCTCACGATTTCGAAGAAGGAGTCGATCCAAGTCACGGATAAAGTGCTCGGCGAATATCTCGGCGTGCCGAAATTCCGCTTCGGTGAAGTGGAGGACGAGGATCAGGTCGGTGTGGTCACCGGCTTGGCCTGGACCGACGTCGGCGGCGAGTTGCTCACGATCGAAGCGGCCATGATGCCCGGCAAGGGCAAGATGACCGTGACCGGCAATCTGCGCGATGTCATGAAGGAGTCGATCTCCGCGGCGGCATCTTACGTCCGCATGCGGGCGGTGGCCTTCGGCATCGAGCCGCCCTCGTTCGACAAGCGCGACATCCACGTTCACGTGCCGGAAGGCGCAACGCCGAAAGACGGGCCTTCCGCCGGCGTCGCCATGGTGACGGCGATTGTCTCGGTGATGACCGGCATTCCGGTCCACCGCGATGTGGCGATGACCGGCGAGATCACCTTGCGCGGCCGCGTGCTGCCAATTGGCGGCTTGAAGGAGAAGCTGCTTGCGGCCCATCGCGGCGGCATCAAGACCGTGCTGATCCCCGAAGAGAACGCGAAGGACCTGGTCGAGATCAACGAGAGCATCAAGAGCGGCCTCGACATCTTGCCGGTGTCCCGGATGGATGAGGTTCTGGCACGCGCGCTCGTGCGCAAGCCGGAACCGATCGTCTGGGAGGAAACGGCGGCGAAGCCGGTCGATGTTCCTGAACCAGTGGTGGAGGAGGATTCGTCCGGTCTCACCGCGCACTAGCGCATGATCCCGATTACCGCGATCAAGGCGGCGCCGTTTGGCGCCGCCTTTTCGTTGGCAAGCCCGCTTGCGCAGTATCGGATTGGCCGATCCGCTCAGTTTCGCTAAAACCTTCCCCGGGGCGTCGCCGGCACCCGCCGCATCGGCGGGGGTCAGTAGCCGAGGCAAGCGCGTGCGAAATTCTACTCGTCTGATCGTCGGATCCGTCAGCGTTGCGGTGATGGGGGTACTTTCCGGCGCGGCCTTCGCCGACGATTTTCCGCTCGTCGGCAACTATACGCAAAACGTTGCCTGCAAGGGCGACGGCAGCGATCAAGCGATCGCCAAGGTCACGATCTCACCGCAGGAGATCATATCCAATGTTGGCGTCTGCACCATCTTGGACAAGAAAACGAACGGCCCCAGCATCTCGGCGCATGTCGAATGCAAATTCGCCGGCGGGCCGCTGATCGGCGACATCACCTTCACCCCAAAGCCCGACAATACGATAGAATTCATCGATCGCGACATGACCTACAAGGCGGTACTGTATCGCTGTCCGCAATAAGGTTCCGCCAGTTCGCCAGGTATCTCGAGGTATCGCTTATTTCTCGTCGAATGGAGTGCACGCATGAGTCACTATCGCGCCCTGCAAGCGGAGACGGTGAAATTTCGCGGCCATAACGGCGATGGGGGCGAGGCCTATTACGCCAGGCCGATCGCTGCGGGGAAGTATCCCGGCATTGTCGTGATTCATCATCTTCCCGGATGGGACGAATGGATCATGGAGGTTGTGCGCAAACTAGCCCACCACGGCTATGCGGCGATATCGCCGCATTTATATTTTCGCGAAGGATCGGATAGCCCGGACGACATCGGCGCGCGCGTGCGGGCGGCCGGTGGCGTCGCAGACTCGCAAATCATGGGCGATGTCGCCGGTGCAATGGCGTATCTGCGCGCGCAACCCAATGCTACGGGGAAAATCGGAGTGATCGGCTTTTGCTCCGGCGGTCGCCATTGCTATCTTGCGGCGTGCACGCTCTCCGGCATCGACGCCGCGGTAGATTGCTGGGGCGGCAATGTCATTGTCGACAATCCGAAGGATCTCAACGACAAGCGGCCAGTCGCGCCGATCGATCTGACCGAGAAGCTGAATTGCCCGCTATTGGGCATTTTCGGCAATGATGACGCCAATCCGACCGCCGATCAGGTGAACAGGACCGAGGCCGTGCTCAAACGCCTTGGCAAAAACTACGAATTCCACCGCTACAATGACGCCGGGCACGCGTTCTTCAATACGTGGCGCGACGCCTACCGGCCCGAACAAGCGCTGGATGGCTGGAAAAAGGTCTTTGCTTTTTCCGGGCGCCATCTGGCGACTGCGGCAACAAGCGTCGCCGCCGAGTGAGCGTGCAGACAAGAGACAAGGATTTAGGGTTATCGTCATGTGCAGCTACATCGTAGAAAAGACCGCTCTCATCGGTAGCGCCAAAGGCCGTAAAGGGTGGATGCGGATCGACACCGCCAATGTCTATTTCGATCATCCGTATTATTCGACGCTTGACCACGTTCTTGCGATCGACTTCACCAACGAAGGCGAGGGCGGACGCGACCGCGTGGCGGTCGAACTGAGCGCCGATTCCGCCCGCGCATTGGTGGCGCGCATCCTTGCCGCGCTCGCCAGCGGCGAAGCGGCACATGGCGGGCCGACGCAAGCCGCCGCAGATTCAGCCGTCGCGGCTTAATGCGGCGGGAGCAACGGCGCTTTCGGGCGTCAGAAGGGGGGACTGGGATGAGACTGGTCGTTTATTTGCTGGCGATCGTCTGCGCGATCGCCGCTATCGTATATTTCACCAAGGAGGCCGGCTCGTTGCCGCCCTTCATGCCTGGTTATGCAGCCGGCTCCGCCCGGATCCACACGACCCATGGTCTTGCCGCCGCAATCGCGGCGGTGGTTCTCTTTATCATCGGATGGGCCGTTGGCCGGTCGCGGGCGTGAGGTTGGCGCCGTCGCTTTATTTGATCGCACCCTAACGGCGCGACCTATCGTTTGCCGCTATTTTTCTGCGCCAGCTTGCGTTGCACGCGCTCGTCGAAGCGCGAAACGCTGACGACGACACGCCTATGGGTCCCGCTGCCGATCGGCTCGAATTCGTCGCGCGCCGCCACCCGGAAAGTAATGGTGCGGCCTTGGACCTGCGAGACCTCCGCGGTTGCGGTGACTTGCAGTCCGACCGGCGTTGCCGCGGTATGCGTCACATCGAGCTGAATGCCCAAGCTCTGGTGCCCAGACGGAAGCAGGTGTTCGACCGCGGCGAGCGCCGCCGCTTCGATGAGATTGATCATTACCGGCGTCGCCAGTACCGCGATTCTGCCTGAGCCGACGAAGGGCGCGGTATGTTCCGGCCCGACCACGATTTCAGCTGTGCCGGTGAGGCCGGGAACGATCCGGTCGAGGAAGGCGCGGCCGCTGTCGGGCGAAGACATCCGGTTTTATAGCGCCATTTCGCGGGATCGTGCTAAGCGATGGCGCTGTTGTGCTATCATGGCGATGCAACAGCCCGGGGGTTAAAACATGTCTCGTTACGCGCTTTTGGCAGCCGCTCTGATCGTGTTCGTGCCAGCGGGGCCGTGTTTCGCGGTCGATGCGAAGCAGAAAATGGCAACGTGCAAATTCGGCGCGGACGACCAGCGACTGCAAGGCGCGGCGCGCAACGCTTTCCTCAAGAAGTGCATGGCGAATCGCGACGATCCGCGCGGCCCGGCTTCTGGAGGGGGCGTCGCGCCCAAGCAATGAAGCATGATCCCGAAAAAGCCTGCCCCGGACTTGATCCGGGGTGGATGCCGGTTTTCGGAAAGATCATGCGCAAACGACAATACTAAAGCAAAATTGCATAATGCCATTTTGCTTTAGCGCATGCACAATTAGCGTCTCCGCATGAACCTGCCGCCACTGCGCACGCTATTTTTCGAGGATCTATCGGTCGGCATGACCGAGACGCTGGAAAAGACCGTGTCGGCCTCGGACGTGGTCGGCTTTGCGCAGCTTACCGGCGATCGCAATCCCATCCATCTTTCCGAACACTTCGCAGCACGCACGTCATTCGGCAAGCGCATCGCGCACGGGCTTTATACGGCGAGTCTGATTTCCGCTGTGCTTGGTACGCGGCTTCCGGGGCCGGGCGCGATCTATATTTCGCAGACGCTGAATTTCCGCGCGCCGGTGAAGATCGGCGACACCGTCGTGGTCACGGTGACGGTGCGCGAGCTTATTGTGGAAAAATCGCGCGCGCGGCTGTCGTGCATTTGCGCCGTCGACGGCGAGGTGGTGCTGGACGGCGAGGCGCTGGTCAAAGTTCCGAGCGAGAAGACGGCCAAGGGCAAACGGCCGGTGATTAAGTTGTAGTGATCTTACATTTATCAGATCGTCGCCACCGGGCTTGACCCGGTGGCCCATGCTGAATCGATGAAAATTCGGGCACGCCGCATGGATTACCGGCATAGGCGAGCGAAGCGACGCCGTTCTACGAACGGCTATGCCCGGCAATGACGACGTCAAGAAAAAATGTGGCGAGATTGAGCAGCACCTCTCATGAAACGCGCGAAACCAAAACTGCGAGCGAATCCGCCACTGCCGCGCGCACCGCGCCGGCCACTGCTGGTCATCGACGGCGATTCTTTCGCGCATCGCGCCTATCATGCGCTGCCAAAGAATATCCTGCGCGACGGCGGCCATCCCGCCGGCGCCATTCTCGGCTTTGCCAATCGCTTAGTGCAGCTTTATCGCACCGAACGGCCGCGTGCGGTGCTGGTCGGCTGGGACACGCTTGAGGCGGCGACCTATCGCCACGACGCCTTTGCCGCTTATCAAAGCGGTCGCGAATTCGACGATGATCTGGTCGAGCAGCTTGCGCTCATTCCTAAATTCGTCGCCGCCTGCGGTTTCGCCAATGCCAAGCGTGCCGGCTATGAGGCCGACGATTTTCTCGCCGCCGCCGCGAGCGCCGAGGAGCGGCGTGGCGGCGCCGTGCTGGTGGCGAGCGGCGATCGCGACGCGTTTCAGCTTGCCTCGGCGCGGACGACGATCCTTTATCCGGTGCGCGCCGGCGAAATGGCGCGCATCGGTCCCGAGCAGGTGCGTGAACGCTACGGCGTCGAACCCCACCAGGTGCCGGATTTCATCGCGCTGCGCGGCGATCCATCCGACAAGTTGCCCGGCGCGCCGAGCGTCGGCGCGCTCGGGGCGGCGGCTTTGCTCCGCCGCCATGGCAGCCTCGCCGCAATCCTCAAAGCCGGACGCTTTGCGCGCATAGCCGATGATCTGCGGCTCTATCGCGCCATCGCCACCATGAACAAGAAAGCGCCACTGCCGAGCTTGGCCCGGCAGAGGCCGACCTTCGCCAAGGCCGCCGCACTGGCGCGCAAATGGCAGCTTCGGCAATTGGCGGGGAGGTTGGAGGAGATGGCAAAAACAGTCCCTACGGCGTAGGCCAGTCGCCGATATGATCAGCCTGCTATACTCGTCGGCCGGGAGGCCATCATGTTCGAACGGGATGAAGTGCTCCAAGACCTGCATGGACGTTTGGTCTCAGCGGGAATTAATCCGCGCGATCCGAAGGTGCAGGCAATCTGCGATGTCGTGAACACGTTCTACGCCGAGAAGACCCGCCAAGTGCTGGAGCAGATGCAGGCGGTGCTGAGCAAGATCGAGACGTAGAGTTTACTTCGTCGTCTCCTCGGCGATTGCGGCCAGCACCTTTGTCATCGCGGAAACGGCAGCTGCGCTCGCCGGGCCAAGCCCAGCCCGCGCCGCGATCCATTCGGGGGCGTTATAGCTAAGCCAAACCTTGCCCTCAGCATCCCGCCAGACCAGCGCTTTGAGTGGCAGGTCGATCCCGGCTCGCTGCTGGTCTTGCATCAGGACCGTGCCGCCCTTGGGATTGCCAAACAACACCACTTCGGTCGGACGCAACGGCATGCCCACCACTGCGGCATTGGCGGCGTGATCGATGCGGGCGAAGACCGTGAGGTCGCGCTTTTCGAGCGCGGCGAGAAGGCGCGCCATGGTTTCGGGCGCCGAATGGCGGCTGGCGACCGAGACGACTCCCTCTTGCGCCATGGCGCTATCCCGTTAGCCGTTTAGTTTGCCCTCTCCCCATTGGGGAGGGGAGGAAGAATCAGCGCGACTGCCGATGTTCCGCGAGCGCGCTCCCGAACGCTTCGAACAATTTGCGATTCACCGGATTGTGCTGCGCGTCGTATTCGGCGTGCCATTGCACGCCGAGCGCGAAACCCGGCGCCTCGGCGACGCGGATCGCCTCGATCGTGCCGTCATCGGCCACGCCTTCGACCACGATGCGGTTGCCCGGCTCGAGGATGCCCTGGCCGTGCAGCGAATTGACCCGGATGCACTCGGCGCCCAGTAACTTCGCAAATACCCCGCCGGGCGTCAGCCGCACATCGTGGCGTTCGGCAAAAACCACCTGCACGTCGGGGTGGAATTCGCCGTTCGGCAGCCGCGGCGCACGGTGATTGATGCGGCCGGGCAGTTCCCGGATTTCCGGATGCAGCGAGCCGCCATAGGCGACGTTCATCTCCTGAAAGCCGCGGCAGATGCCGAACAGCGGCACGCCGCGCGCAACACAGGCTTCGACCAGGGCAAGGGCCATCGCGTCGCGGGCATGGTCGTAGGGCTCGCTGCTCGGGTGGGCATCGTGGCCGAACAGGCTCGGATGCACATTGGCGCGCGCGCCGGTCAGCAGAATGCCGTCGACGGTGTCAAGAAGTGCGTCGATGTCGGTGATCTCGGGCGAGCCGGCAAACACCAGCGGCAGGGCGCGGGCGGCGTCGGCAACGGCGCGCAGATTGCGCTCGCCCACACGCTGGGCGGGGAACTTGCCCTCCATCAGATGCAAGCTGCCGATCACGCCGACGACGGGTTTTCTGCGGGTCACCTTACGGCCCTCAGCCCTGCGCTGCCACGATGACTTGGAATATCACCCGGGGGCAGGGGTTGAGAAGATCGTCTTTCGCAAGCGTGCCAAGTGCCCAGCCGCTTTGCGCTATCCTGCTTGGCTGGGCGCTGCTTGGCTGGGCGCTTCTTCGCTATCAGCGAAAGCGGTCGTCAGCTTTTTCCGGCCGCGGCTTTGATCCAAGCCCGTGCTGCCGCGGTGAAAGCGGCGCGTGTGGCGTCGTCGGCGAAGACGCGGGAGGGAAGAGTAAGTCCCTGCGCACCGAAACGGACAATGACTATTCTGCCCAGATCCTCGACAGCTTTTACTGCACGCCACGCCAGTTGGACCTCGATCGTCTCGCTTCGGTAACAAATCCCGGTCGGTGTGAACGAATAATTCCACGTTCCACCACGCTGATCCGTGCGAATAAACTTACGAAAATAGGCCCGCGTGACAAAATAGTAGCCGGACACGCCGGTCAGAAAGGCGAAGTACGCCGTGTACAGCACCGGGCGTACTGCCGAAGACTCGACCCAGCCGAGCTTGAAAGCTCCGAACACCACGAGGCCAAGGAGCAAAATCGCTGCGAGCAGAATGCCGAAGGCGGTGCCCTCGCTTTGGGCGCGCGCATATCGCCCGGCCATCATCTTGCTATAGGTCCGGAGCTCCTGATCGCGGTAACTGACAACAAAATAGAATTCTGCTTGGTTCGATGCGTCGTCCAAGGCGCGCTCTCAGCCGTCCGTGTGACCGTGCAACGATATCACAGATACATAAATCGATGCGACGAGAGTCTCCGGAGGGTGTTTCAATTTCTCCAATGAAATGAGCGACCAGCTGCGCTCTTTCAGGTCTTGATGCAATGCGGAATTGCTTGTTTCGGTCTCGGCCTCTGGTCCAGATCTGACCGAGGGCTCCATTCCAGAGGTAGGCAGCGCATTCACTCCGCCGCCTCGACGCGCTTATTCTTGCCGCCCCCGCGCGCGCGGCGAGCCAGTACTGGCTTCAAGAACGCGCCGGTATAACTAACGGGAGTCCGCGCGATGTCGTCGGGCGTGCCGACGGCGACAATCTCGCCGCCGCCGTCGCCGCCTTCGGGTCCGAGGTCGATGATCCAGTCCGCGGTCTTGATCACTTCCAGATTGTGCTCGATCACGACGACGGTGTTGCCGGTCTCGACCAGCTCGTGCAGCACGTCGAGCAGCTTTGCCACATCGTGAAAATGCAAACCGGTGGTCGGCTCATCGAGGATGTAAAGCGTGCGTCCGGTGGCGCGTTTCGACAATTCCTTGGCGAGCTTGACGCGCTGCGCCTCGCCGCCCGACAGCGTGGTCGCCTGCTGACCGACATGGATGTAATCGAGGCCGACACGGTGCAGGAGTTTTAGCGGTTCGCGCACCCGCGGCACCGCCTTGAAGAAGTCCAGCGCCTCCTCGACTGTCATGTCGAGCACGTCGGCGATCGATTTGCCGCGGAACAGGATTTCTAGCGTCTCGCGGTTGTAGCGCTTGCCCTTGCAGACGTCGCAAGTGACATAGACGTCGGGCAAAAAGTGCATCTCGATACGGATCACACCGTCGCCCTGACACGCCTCGCAGCGGCCGCCCTTGACGTTGAACGAGAAGCGGCCCGGTTCGTAGCCCCGGGCGCGCGATTCTGGCAGGCCGGCGAACCATTCGCGGATCGGCGTGAACGCGCCGGTATAGGTCGCCGGATTGGACCGCGGCGTGCGGCCGATCGGCGACTGGTCGATGTCGATGATCTTGTCGAGATGCTCGACGCCTTCGATGCGGTCGTACGGGGCAGGGGCCTCGTTGGCATTGTTGAGCCGCCGCGCCAGGGCCTTGTAAAGCGTATCGACCAACAGCGTGGATTTGCCGCCGCCGGACACGCCGGTGACGCAGGTGAAGAGACCAAGCGGTATTTCGGCGGTGATGTTTTTGAGATTGTTGCCGCGCGCGCCGATGATCTTCAGCGTGCGGCTCGGATTTCTCGGTCGCCGCTCGGGAATGGGCACGACCAGTTCGCCGGACAAATATTTTCCGGTCCAGGATTGCGGCGCGGCAATGAGATCGTCGATCTTGCCTTGCGCGACGATGTGGCCGCCGTGAATGCCGGCGCCCGGTCCGATATCGAGCACATGATCGGCGGCGCGGATCGCGTCCTCGTCGTGCTCGACGACGATCACGGTGTTGCCGAGGTCGCGAAGTCGTTTCAGGGTTTCCAGAAGCCGCGCATTGTCGCGCTGGTGCAGCCCGATCGACGGCTCGTCGAGGACGTAGAGCACGCCAGTCAGCCCGGAGCCGATCTGCGACGCGAGCCGGATGCGCTGGCTCTCGCCGCCGGACAGCGTGCCGGAGGGGCGCGCCAGCGTCAGATATTCCAGTCCGACATCGACCAGGAATTTGAGCCGCTCGCGGATTTCCTTGAGCACCCGGACCGCGATTTCGTTCTGCTTGGTGGTCAGCCGCTGGGGTAGCTCAGTGAACCACTTGGCTGCGCCTTTGACCGACATATCGGAGACTTCGCCGATATGCAGCCTGCCGACTTTCACGCACAGAGCTTCGGGCTTGAGCCGATAGCCTTTACAGGCGTCGCACGGCACGTCGGTGAAATAGCGCGCGATCTCCTCGCGCGCCCAGTCGCTATCAGTCTCGCGGTAGCGCCGCTCGAGATTGGTAATGACGCCTTCGAACGGCCGGCGCGTGTCATAGGCGCGCAGGCCGTCGTCGTAGGAAAAGCGGATTTCGGTGTCGCCTGAACCGTAAAGGATTGCGTCTTGCGTCTTCTTCGGCAGGTCCTTCCACTTGGTGTCCAGCGTGAAGCGGTAATGTTTGCCGAGTGCCTGCAGCGTCTGTGTGTAGTAGGGCGAACTCGATTTCGCCCACGGCGATATGGCGCCGCGGCGCAGCGTCCGGTCCTTGTCGGGAATGACCAGATCGGAATCGATGTGCTGCTCGACGCCGAGCCCGCCGCATTTCGGACAGGCGCCGAACGGATTGTTGAACGAGAACAGCCGCGGCTCGATCTCGGGAATGGTGAAGCCGGAAACCGGGCAGGCGAATTTTTCCGAAAAAACGAGCCGGCGCGCATCGGCCGCTGCTGCTGTTGCGAGCTTGGTCTTTTTTTGCCCCTCCCCTGAAAGGGGAGGGTCGGCGCGCAGCGCCGGGGAGGGGTCGACTTGCCTCTGCGGACCCCCACCCGAACGCTTCGCGTTCGACCTCCCCCTTTCAGGGGGAGGTGAATTCTCCTGTGCCGGCGTATCCGCCAGCTCCGCTACCGCCAGTCCGTCGGCGAGCTTGAGCGCCTGCTCCAGCGAGTCCGCGAGCCGCGTTGCAATGTCGGGACGAACCACCAGCCGGTCGACCACGACGTCGATGTCATGGGTGAACTTCTTGTCGAGCGCCGGCGCCTCGGCAATCTCGTAGAACTTGCCGTCGATTTTGACGCGTTGATATCCCTTCTTCATAAACTCGGCGAGTTCCTTGCGGTACTCGCCCTTTCTGCCGCGCACCACCGGCGCCAACAAATAAAGCCGCGTACCTTCGGGCAGCGTCATGATGCGATCGACCATCTGCGAAATGGTCTGGCTCTCGATCGGCAATCCGGTGGCCGGCGAATAGGGCACGCCGACGCGCGCCCACAATAGCCGCATGTAATCGTAGATCTCGGTGACCGTGCCGACCGTCGAACGCGGATTGCGCGAGGTGGTTTTCTGCTCAATAGATATGGCAGGCGACAGGCCGTCGATCTGATCGAGGTCCGGCTTCTGCATCATTTCCAGGAACTGCCGCGCGTAAGCAGAAAGGCTTTCGACATAGCGGCGCTGGCCTTCGGCATAGATCGTGTCGAAAGCGAGCGACGATTTTCCCGAACCGGACAGCCCGGTGAAGACCACCAAGCGATCGCGCGGAATGTCGAGATCGATGTTCTTGAGATTGTGTTCGCGGGCGCCGCGGATCGCGATGACGCGGCGATCCTCTGCGCCGCCCCGACCGGGGCGACCGCTCTGCGCTTTGGCGGCTTTGTCGAACAGGTCGTTCATTGCGGTCGTCCGCTCGTCGCAAAATTTATCCTGAAAGCAGTCTGGACTTCCTGCTTGTCGCGGCGCCGCGATCGGCAGATGCGGCCGCCCGGATTGCGGGAACGAGCGGATATGGAACCCGCCAGCTGTTTCAGGTGCTGGACCGAACATAGTGAGAACGGCTGACGTTTGCCAGCGCGTGAATGGTGCTATTCCCGGGAAAAATCGTTGCGGCCTGCGCAGCTCTGCGCTGCCGATTAAAACCCCTGCGGGATCGCGCGTTAGCTACGGCTTGGGGCCGCCCGACCAATTGAACTTGTAATTGAGGCCAACGATGATCGTGTGGAGGTTGGAGCTTACGCCGACCGGGGTAATGGTGTTGAAATTGTAGTTCTTGCTGCCGAAGTCGTAGAAATCATACTCAATCTTGCCGGAGAGATTTTCTACTAGCCCGAATTCGATGCCGGCGCCGACGGTGAAACCGGTCCTATTGTCAGTGAAGACTTGAGTTGCAGCAGTAATAGCCCCGGCAGTGGTAAGAAGATCCTCGGTATAGGAAACGCGCATCCACGCCCCGCCGGCTTTGGCGTAAAATAGCCAATCGTTCGCGGCGTAACCAACCCGTCCGGTCAGGGCGGCAAACCACTGAGCTTGAGAGGTGAAGCGTTCCGACGCAACGGGTGTTGTTATTCCGAGCGCACAACCATCTGTGCATCCGATCAAGGTATTTCCGTTGATCGCCGAATCGGTCCACGAAGCTTCCACGCCGACAACCCAGGGTACAAATTCATAATTGGCGCCGACCTGGGCGCCACCGATGACCCCGGCCGGCCGTAGATTACCTGTGTTCGCTAAATTGAAGCCGCCCGTCGAGACGCCATTTTGGCTCACGGAATCAACCAGCATTCCACCGCCGACATGGCCGCCCAAATAGATGCCGGTCCAGTCATAGATCGCGGGCGGTAGGGGCGGGTAGTAGGACCGGCTCGGAACGCCCATATCGGCGGCCTGCGCAGGCACCGCCGTGAGCGCAAATCCGCAAAGCACGAAGCTTCCGATCGCGGTCGCCAAGGACCGCCCCGACGACGCCGATAATCGGCCAATTGACCTCATTCACGCACCCTCAAAGGCACGAGGTGACCCCGGCTCACTGGTAGGCAAAGTACAATGCTTCTGCGAACTTAGGAATAGTGCAAAAAAACAACAGCCAGCCGGAATGTTGGGCACGTCAGATCAGTGGAATTTGTAGTCCAGGCCGAGCCGAATCATGCTGGTTGAGAATTTCACCGTGTCGCTCGGCGAGCCACCCGGATCGGCGCCGCAAGCGGCAGGGCTGCTGCAGGTGGTGTTTCCCAACTTCAAGTAGAGATACTCGATCCTCGCGGTCAGGTTCTCGGTGAAAGCTGCTTCTAGGCCGGCGCCGGCCGTCCAGCCACCTTTGGTCGTTCGCTGGAAGTTGCCGCTTTGCCCTGGTGCAACGTCACCAAGTGCGCCGCCAGCTGTGCCATAGAATAGTACGCGATCAGCGGCATAACCCAGACGGGCGCGGGCGGTGGAAAACCAGAAATTTTTGGTTTCGCACTGCGTCCCAACGCTGAAGAACGCGCTGGATGTTTTGCCATCAATAAAGGAGCCGTCGAAATCGGCCTCGGCGCCGAAGACAAACGAGTCGGCCTGGAAATTGGCCCCGATCGTGGCGCCGGCGAGGAAACCCCTGAGATTGAAATTACCGGTCGTGCCACCGGGATCGAGGGGGTCGCTCCAATTGCTCGTGCCGAAGCCGTAGCCGAGATTGAAGCCGAAATAGACGCCGCCCCAATTGTAGACGGGCGAAACGGGAGGAACATACGCGGCCGGGGCGCGCGGCGGCGCCTGCAGGGCCGGAGGTGGAAGATCGGACGCAAGTCCCTGGCCTGCTGCGGCAAATGCCAAAGCTCCAGCCAGTAACCAGCGCTTCATGCGACCCCTCTAACGGCGCCCCGAGCGATTTCCCCACAACTCGCGAATAAGTAGCTGATGCACCAGTGGAAAGATGTAACGCAAAAGCCACAGGCGATGGTTTTCTACACGCTCTGGTTAACATGGAGGACGTCTCACACGTAATGTGAGAATCACTCATCTCACGTTGCGTGAAGAGTGACTACGACGCTCTGCGCACGAACCCGCCTTGTGCCAAGGCGGAAAATCTTTTAGAACAAATCAGGAACTGACGTTTCATCAATGGTGAAGTAAGTGCGCGTGTGGAAAGCGGGGTTCATTTGTGTAAACGGAGCGCACGGGACTACCGTTCGGAACCTTCGGCTGCCAACTTGACTGATGCCTGATCGAGTGGTGTGCGCGGAGCTAATGGACCGGGAAATGAGCGGAGTAGGACGATGGCGGGAAGCGTGAACAAGGTCATTCTGATCGGCAATCTGGGTGCCGATCCGGAAATTCGTCGCACTCAGGATGGCCGGCCGATCGCCAATCTGCGGCTCGCGACTTCCGATTCGTGGCGCGACAAGGCAACCGGGGAGCGACGGGAGAAGACCGAGTGGCACCGCGTCGTGATCTTCAATGAAAACCTGTGCCGCATCGCCGAGCAGTACCTGAAAAAGGGCTCCAAGGTTTACATTGAAGGGGCCTTGCAAACGCGCAAGTGGCAAGACCAGTCGGGTCAGGATCGCTACTCGACCGAGGTCGTGCTGCAGGGATTTCGCGGCGAGCTGACATTGCTTGATCGCGCCGGATCGTCGTCGGGCGATGCTGGATCGGATGGGAACGGCGAGTTCGGCTCGCCCGGCCCGACCCGCAAGGCCGCTGTTGCGGCGGCCGGATCGCCCCGCGGCGATATGGACGACGAAATTCCATTCTGAGCGCAGCTGAGTTGCCGCTGCGCGGGCGCTCTGCCGATTTGCGCGGTTGTTTCTCTGCTGCCCCGAACGCGAGCCGTTGAACGACGCGACGATGCTCGATCTCATTCTAGCGCTCAAATTTGTGCATGTGCTCGCTGCCGCAACGATGTTCGGCGCCTGGCTCTGCCTGGCCATTGTCATGCTGCTCGGCCACCGCTCGGGTAATCCATCCGTTGTTGCCGTAACAACGCAATTCGTCGTCAACGTTGAAAAAATGGTCATGGCGCCTGCCATTGCGGCACAGCCGGTGTCAGGATTTCCGCTCGCCTGGGCGATCGGCCTTTCGCCGATCAATGAATTCTGGATCGTGGTGTCGCTTGGGCTGTTTATGGTCGCAGTAGCGTGCTGGCTTGCGGCTTTTCGCATCGAGACTCGTGTCCGCAGGTTGAGCCGGCAGTCGGCATTCAATGCCGTTGCGTTGCCAGACGATTATCGCCGCATGTTCCACGCCTGGTCCGCACTCGCAGCCGCCGGGCTACTGGCGACCACTGCAATTTTTGCTTTGATGATTTGGCAACCGCGGCTCGACTGAGCACGGCCGGGCGATCTATCCGCCCAAAATAGCGCGCACGCCGTCAACCACATATTGCACGGCTAAGGCGGCCAGTAGGACGCCGAGCAGACGCGACAGCACGATATTGCCGGTCATGCCAAGAAGCTCGCTGATGCGCTCGGCGAAAAAGAACGCGGCGACGCAGCATGCGGCCACCAGCGCGACCACGACCAGTAGGCTCACGATCATCAGCCAATTGCCATGAGCATGTCCGGCCAGCAAAACCGTCGCTGTGATTGCGCCAGGGCCGGCGAGAAGCGGAATCGCGAGCGGAAAGGCGGCGACATTGCGCACATGCTCTTCGACGGCCTGCTCGGCGGCTTCGCCTTCCCGCCGAATGCGAACGCCAAACACCATTTCCGAGGCGATTGAAAACAACAGTAGTCCGCCGGCAATCCGGAATGCGGCGAGCGAAATTTGCAGCGTCTCGAGGAGCCAATCGCCGATCAAAGTCGAGCCGGCGAGGATGACGCCGGCGATAATACTTGCGCGCACTGCGACGAGGCGGCGGGCGGTGCGCGGCAGCCCGTCGGTCACGGCGAGAAAAGTCGGCGTCAGTCCGACCGGGTCAACCACGACGAACAAAGTTAAGAAAGCCGAGATGGCATAATCAAAAGGCATTATTCGAACTCAACGGAATGGAGCCAAAGCGCGCCCTGCTTGCCGTTTATGTGGGGATTTAACGGCGCGGATGCGGGCAAATCTCCACCTGTTTCGAGGTGGATTTTTTCCCGTTTTGCCCGGTCTGCTGCGCGCAATTTCCCCGGCCCTCGGCAAGGCCAAAACACATTGCCTAGCGCATTGAAATAACACACGAAAACTCCATATTTCGAAAACCGATATGAGTGGCCTTGCTAGGCTCGATCGGCTATAAAAATACGCGTCCGATTCGTCAGGATTTTAGCCTTGTCAGAGCAGGATAGTGGGCCGCCAAATGACGGCGGCAACGGCGGTGCGCCGTCTGATATTCGCCCCGTGTCAATCACGGAGGAGATGAAGAAGAGCTACCTCGATTACGCCATGAGCGTGATCGTGGCGCGTGCATTGCCGGATGCGCGCGACGGACTCAAACCGGTGCATCGACGTATCCTCTATTCAATGCACGAGAACGGCTACGAGTGGAACAAGCCGTACCGGAAATCCGCGCGCATCGTCGGCGACGTCATCGGTAAATATCACCCGCACGGCGATCAGGCGGTCTACGACGCGCTCGTTCGCATGGCGCAGGATTTTTCGATGCGCCTGCCGTTAATCGACGGGCAGGGGAACTTCGGCTCGGTTGACGGCGATGCGCCGGCGGCCATGCGGTACACCGAGGTGCGGCTGGAGCGCGTGGCCGGCACACTGGTGGAGGACCTCGACAAGGATACCGTCGATTTCCAGCCCAATTACGACGGCTCGGAGCGAGAACCCGCGGTCTTGCCGGCGCGCTTTCCCAATCTTCTGGTCAATGGCGCGGGCGGCATCGCAGTCGGGATGGCGACTAATATTCCGCCGCACAACCTTGGTGAGGTCGTCGACGCCTGCACCGCGCTAATCGACGATCCGGCACTCTCGATCGACGATCTCATTGCGATCGTGCCCGGTCCAGATTTTCCGACCGGCGGCATTATTCTCGGCCGGCAGGGCATCCGTGCCGCTTACCATCTCGGCCGCGGCTCCATCGTGATGCGCGGAAAAGTGGAGTTCGAGACCTTGCGCGGAGAGCGCGAGGCCATCGTCGTGAGCGAAATTCCCTACCAGGTCAACAAAGCGCATCTGGTGGAGCGCATCGGCGAATTGGTGCGCGACAAGAAAATCGAAGGAATCACAGCGCTGCGAGACGAATCCGACCGTCACGGCTATCGCGTCGTCGTCGAATTGCGACGCGATGCCGTGCCCGACGTGGTGCTCAACCAGCTGTATCGTTTTACGGCGCTGCAATCCTCGTTCGGCGCCAACATGGTCGCGCTTGAGGGCGGCCGTCCATTGGTGATGAACCTGAAGGATTTACTGACCTCCTTCATCGCCTTCCGCGAACAAGTCGTTTATCGACGCACCAAGCATCTTCTCGGCAAGGCACGCGATCGCGCCCACGTGCTGGTCGGGCTTGCCATTGCCGTCGCTAATATCGACGCGGTGATTAAGCTGATCCGGGGCGCCAAGGACGCCAATGAAGCGCGAGACCAACTGATGGGCCGCGATTGGCCGGCCCGCGATGTCGCCGCGATGGTCACCTTGATCGACGATCCGCGCCACGTTGTTTCGCGCGAAAGCACAACCCGACTATCGGCGGAACAGGCCAAGGCGATTCTGGACCTGCGCCTGCAGCGGTTGACCGCGCTTGGACGCGACGAGATCAAGGCCGAGCTCGATAAGCTTGCCGAAGAGATCGCCGACTACCTCGATGTGCTGCGCTCGCGCGCCCGCATCCAGACGATCGTCAAACAGGAGCTCGCCGCGATCAAAAACGAATTCGCCACGCCGCGGCGCACCGTGATCCTCGATCAAGAAGGCGAGATGGAGGACGAGGACCTCATCCAGCGTGAGGACATGGTCGTCACCGTCTCGCATGCGGGCTACGTCAAGCGCGTACCGTTGTCGACCTATCGGTCGCAAAAGCGCGGCGGCAAGGGGCGTGCCGGCATGCAGACGCGCGATGAGGATTTCGTGACGCGCCTGTTCGTTGCCTCGACTCACACGCCGGTGCTGTTCTTCTCGTCGCGCGGTCAGGTCTACAAGGAAAAAGTCTGGCGCCTGCCACAGGCGGCGCCGCAAGCGCGGGGCAAGGCGTTGATCAACATTCTGCCGCTCGAGCAGGGCGAAAACATCACGACGATCATGCCGCTGCCAGAAGACGAGAGCACGTGGGTCAAGCTTGACGTGATGTTCGCGACGACGCGCGGCACCGTACGACGCAACAAACTGTCGGATTTCGCCGATGTACGGCGGTCCGGGATCATCGCCATGAAGCTCGATGAAGGCGACGCCATCGTCGATGTGCAGATTTGCACCGAGAACGACGACGTGCTGCTCACATCGGCTGCCGGTCAATGCATCCGCTTTGCGGTGAACGACGTGCGCGTTTTCCAGGGGCGCACGTCCATGGGCGTGCGTGGAATCAATCTCGGTGACGGCGAAAAGGTCATTTCGCTCTCGATCCTGCGTCATGTCGACGTCACGGCCGAAGAGCGCGCGGCCTATTTGAAGCGCGCCAGCGCGGTGCGGCGCGGCGGCAACGGCGACGACAGCGGCCTGGATCCAGAGGAGGCCGAGGGCGCGATCGAGCTTGGCGAGAGCCGTTACGTCGAAATGTCCGCAGCCGAGCAGTTCGTGCTCACGATTTCGGAAAAGGGCTTCGGCAAGCGCACCTCCTCCTACGAGTACCGCACCACCGGGCGCGGCGGCAAAGGCATCGTCGCCATGGCGATTACCGAAAAGAACGGCCGGCTGGTGGCGTCTTTCCCTGTCGAGGAAAGCGATCAGATCATGTTGGTCACCGATGGCGGCCAGCTCATCCGTTGCCCGGTAGACGGCATCCGCATCGCCGGTCGCGCCACGCAAGGCGTTATCGTGTTCTCCACGGCTGAAAGTGAACGTGTCGCCTCGGTCGAACGGTTGACGGAGGAAACCCAGGAGAACGGCGGCGATTGACGGGTGAACATTCGGCCGAGCGCTGGAAGCACGATGGCATTCGCGTCATCCCGGGCGATCAGCTCGATCCCAACGTGCCGTCGACGCCAGGTATGGATCGCAAGGCGGCGATCAACTTCGCTCGCGCCGGCGCAAAGAAGTTGTGGGCAGGCACGGTAACGATCAAGCCGGATGCGAAGACCGGAGCTCACCACCACGGCCATCTGGAAAGCATCATTTATGTGGTGCGCGGCAAGGCCCGCATGCGCTGGGGCGAGCGACTGGAATTTACTGCCGAGGCCAATCCGGGCGATTTTATTTTTATTCCGCCCTACGTGCCGCATCAGGAAATCAACGCCAGTCCTGATCGAATCCTGGAATGCGTCCTGGTGCGCAGCGACGGCGAAGCGATCGCGATCAATCTCGATATCGAGCCGGTGGAGAAACCGGAGACGGTCTTGTGGGTCGACCCGATTCACCACGATCAAAGCGAAAGAAAATAAACTTCGTACAGAGGTAGCGCTCACCGCGTGGACATTCAGAACCCGGAGTGCGGATATGGCAAATCCGCCAGTTGATTTTCGACTTCTGGCAGGCGCTGGCGTTCCTGCGCGCGACTTCAAGGCTGGCGATGTCATCTTCAGGCAAGGTGACCCGGCGCAGAAATTGTTCATTATTCAGACGGTTTGACGCCCGATGTTTCAAAAGTTGTAGTCTAATCAAAATGTTACCGGAGAAGGGCAGGGGCGTTGGTTTCGTGTCAACTCGGTGTCAACAAACCCCGCGCCGCTTCCTGCCGCCTTGGACTGTCGAGGAATTGGACGCCTGCTTCGTCGTCCGCGACCATAACGGACAGGCGCTCGCCTACGTGGCTTTCAATTGTTCCACAGGATCGCGGCGCGTGGGCGTTTCATGCCCGGCAGCAAGCGGCGGTGACCCTACAATCTCAACGTCGCTGCCCTGACGGGCGACAGCTAACTTAACCGCGATAACCAGCGCATTCTCTTGCCGCGGCAAAATTATGCCGAACCCTTGTCCGAAGGACGATTATGCAAATAGGGCACAACAAATGTGCCCAGCCGTCGAATCGGCGGCCAAGCTGCCTCACCAAGCGCGAGGCGCGGCGGATCGCAGCGAAACGTCGCCAAGCTGCCGGACGTTTGCGGAGGTCCTAAATCCCAGCACTTCAGTCGTTCGGGAGGATTGCCGTTAGCGTCCACAATACGCTCAATCGTGTGATCGCAACGGGACGGAATTCGGCCGTGACGCCGCCAGAATTCGGCCGTGACGCTATGTTCCGATGACCTTCTGGGACGAGCGACCAGCGGGGGGCTCGATGGTCACTCGATTGGAAGGCAGGCCGCTCACTCGCGACGAGGAGCGTCGCATTGCCGCGCAGTCTACCGAAGACCAGCTGGGCAGTCGGTCGCTCGGCACCGCTCGTCGTTTATACGATTTTGAATCCCTGGTGAAATTTACGGCCCTATTCGTATTAGAGCGGATTCCGGTCACGTGGAAGCGTAGCCTGCATGTCGGAAGTAATTGGTGCATTCTTGCGGGCTGAATGCGGTCACGATGGCGCCAATCCTGCGCGAAAGACGCGGGATGGTTCGT
>Ga0187819_10000067_pt1 | contig 45881 bp, 40 predicted proteins | sample NC_wetland_sal_i_15_FD_132411 | JGI IMG/M metagenome (GOLD analysis project Ga0187819, IMG submission 132411) | Wetland sediment microbial communities from Neuse River Estuary, North Carolina, USA - SO4_4 | ecosystem: Environmental > Aquatic > Freshwater > Wetlands > Sediment | place: USA... | reverse complement strand
GTCTGTGCCACCGGACAAACCAGTTTGCCCTGATGGATTCGAGGAGTGGCTCACTTTTTCTTTGACGGCTCGAATCGAGGCAGTTGAGCGCTCGCACAGACACGATTGTCTGTGCTACCGGGCAAACCAACGCACCACCGAATTTTGCTTGACACCCTTTTGACGCTTTGCTAAAAGTTGTTGCGCCCCATTACGGGGCATTTATCCAGAGTGGCTGAGGGAACAGGCCCTTTGAAGCCACAGCAACCTGGCCCGAGTGCCAAGGTGCTACTTCCTGCCCAGTACGGGAGAGATAAAATCCTTGGCTGACTCCGCCCAGCGGGGCAGCGGAAGAATTTCACTCCCTAACTGAATCGTGAATCGGCGCGCGGTGCGTCTGCGCCACGGATTATTTTCCCGTGGCGAAAGGCTCCGCCCCGTTTCGGAGGCCGTGGTGTCTCCGCTGAGGGGACGCCGGCTGAAGTGTTGGCGCATGCGTGTTGGCGCATCAAGGGAGGTACGAGATGGCGGGCGGCAATGAGAGTTGCGGTTCACTGACCGTGGTGAAATTCGGCGGCTCCATTCTGGCCGGCGCGAAGACGTATCGCCGCGCCGCGCGCTTCTTGCAGAACCGCCTGGAGGCCGCGCCGGGCGAGCGCTACGTGGCGGTGGTCTCGGCGAGGACGGGAGCCACCGACGCGCTGGAGCGCACCGCGCGCGGCATCGTGCACGCCCCGTCCCCCCGCTCGCTCGACCTGCTGTGGTCCACGGGAGAAATCCGCTCGGTAGCGCTGCTCACGCTCCATCTGGAGGCACTGGGCGTGTGCGCCGCCGGCCTCGATGTGCAGGCCACCGGGCTGCACGTGGGGAGCGCGGGAGAAGTTTCGCTCGATGCCGGGCGGCTGCACGCAACGCTGGCCGAAAATCAGGTGGCCGTGGTGCCGGGTTTTCTGGCCATCAACGCCGAACGCGCCATCGTCACGCTGGGGCGCGGCGGGTCGGACCTGACTGCGGTGCTGCTGGCGGCCGGACTCGGCGCGTCGCGCTGCGAATTGGTGAAAGACGTTCCCGGCTACTTCTCGGCGGACCCGCACCGCGACCCCGCGGCGCGGCATTTGCCCGCGCTCACGTTTGCCGAGACGCTCGCGCTGGCGGAAGCCGGCTGCGACCTGGTGCAGCGGCAGGCCATCGAGGCGGCCGCGCACGCCGGCCTGCCGCTGGTGGTGCGCAGCCTGGATGAATCGGCGCCGGCGAGCGTGGTTTCCGGCGGAGCGCAGCCCGCCGGATTGCCGACGCGGCTTGCAGCCCCGAAAGAATTTCATCGAACGACCGTCGAAAAAAAGGAGAAGCCATATGGAATTCGCAACCCGAACGATTCACGCGGCCCAGCCCTCGGAACCCGAAACCGGAGCGCTGATCGCCCCCATTTTTCAAACCTCCACGTACGAGCAGGAGGCGCCGGGGTGCGATAAGGGGTTCAACTACTCGCGCACGAACAATCCCACGCGGGAGCGGCTGGAGCGCGTGCTGGCGGAACTGGAAGGCGTGGAGCACGCCGCGCTGTTCGCCTCCGGGCTGGCGGCGGAGAACGCCATCCTCCAGGCCTACCTGCGCCCCGGGGACGAAGTCATCCTGCCGCAGGACGTGTACGGGGGCACGTATCGCATCCTGAACCGCGTGTTCCAGCCGACGGGCGTGGTGATTCACCAGCTCGACCTGGCGGATGAGGCGGCGCTGGAGGCCGCGCTCGACGGCTCGTTCAACGGGCACACGCGGATTGTGTGGCTCGAATCGCCCACCAATCCGCGCCTGCTCATCTACGACATTGCCGGCATCGCGGCGCGCGCCCATGCACACGGCGCGCTGGTGGTGGTGGACAACACCTTCGCGACGCCCTACTTCCAGCAGCCGTTTACGCTGGGCGCCGACCTGGTGGTGCACAGCGTGACGAAATATCTCGCGGGACACTCCGACGTGATCCAGGGCGCGGTGCTGGCGCGCGACCCCGCGGTTTTCGCGCCGGTCAAATTCCTGCAGAACGCCACCGGCGGCGTGCCCGGCCCGTTCGACTGCTGGCTGACGCTGCGCGGGCTGAAAACCATGGAGCTGCGCATGATCCGGCACGCGGAAAACGCCGCGGCCATCGCCTCCGCGCTGGAAGGCCACCCGCTGGTGCGCCGCGTCTACTTCCCCGGCCTGCCTTCGCATCCCGGCCACCAGATCGCATGCCGGCAAATGAGCGGGTTCGGCGGCATGGTTTCCTTTGAGCTGCAAGGGACGGTGGAAGAGGTGGCTGCGTTTGCCGCCTCGCGCCGCTATTTCGCGCTGGGCGAGAGCCTGGGAGGGGTGAAAGCCCTGATCTGTCATCCCGCCACGATGACGCACGCCTCGATTCCGCCCGAGGCGCGCGCCGAGCTGGGGCTTTCCGACACGCTCCTCCGACTCTCTCCCGGCTGCGAGAACGCGAAAGACCTGGTGGCAGACCTCCTCGAAGGGCTCGCGCAGGTCGAAGCCGCGCGGGCGAATGCCAAAGTGTTGGCGGCCCATGGCGGGTGATCGCGCAGGTCCGCTGGGGAGGGCACCACGGTCAGTGGTTTTCCGAGCATGGGTCTTGCGCGGAAAATCGGGAAGACTGAACAGAGCAGAACGAGCCCACGGTCAGAAAAGCACTGACCGTGGCTACCCCCGCTCGCGCAATTCCACATTTCAGTTGCTCGCCTCGCGTTGAGGTGATAGCTATGGCGGCATAGTGGAGGATTCCCCATGCGTCCGCGCCCGGTGAGCTGCATCTTTCCCGCGCTCGCGGCAGCCGTGCTCCTGGCGGCGTGCACGCGCGGGGGGCACGGAAACACCTTCCGCATCGGGGTCATCACATCGCTCACCGGCCCGAACGCCGCTTTCGGGCAGGCGCACAAGAACGGCTACAGCGTGGCGCTCGCGGACCTGAACGCGAAGGGCGGCGTGCTGGGTAAACCGATCGAGCTGGTCTATTACGACGACCAGAGCAGACCCGATCAGGCGGTGCAGGGCGTCTCGAAGCTCGTGGACCAGGACGAGGTGCCCATCATCCTCGGCGCGTATACGAGCGAGAGCACGCGCGCCATTATTCCCGCGGTCAACCAGAAACAGGTGCCGCTGCTCAGCCCCACGGCCGTGGCCGACAATATCGTCCAGACGGGCTCGCCCTGGGTTTTTCGCGTGTGTGCGGGCTCCGGCGCGTACGCCCACACCACCGTGGAATTCCTGAAGCGCAACGGCGACCCGAAAACGATGGCCATCATTTACGAGAACACGAATTTCGGGCAGTCCAACGACAATTCCATGCGCGCAGAGGCGCAGAAGGCCGGATTGAACGTGGTGGACGAAGAGGCTTACCAGGCCAGCTCGCCGGACTACAAGGCCCTGCTCCAGCGAGTGAAGTCCAAGAACCCCGAGGTCATTTATTTCGCTTCCTACCTGCTGGACGCCTCGACGCTCATGCGCCAGGCGGCCGAAGTCGGGCTGAATCCGCGCTACTACACGGCCGCGGGCACGGGATTCTCCGCCGCGGAATTCCCCACCAAGGACAAAGGCGCCGGAGAGTACGCGGAGTACACCTTCAGCGTTTCCCAGTGGCTGCCCACGGCAAAGTGGAATGGGTCGAAGGAATTCGACGAGGCTTTCACCAAACTCACCGGGGCGCATCCCGCCTATCACGCCATAGAAGCCTATGCGACCCTACTGGTGGCTGTGGCGGCCATCCAGAAGGCCGGGAACGCCCAGGCGACCGCGATTCGCGACGCCATCCGCGCGATTTCGCTGCCGGACACACCCTTCGGCCCCATCCATTTCGACGAGCACGGGCAGAACAATCACCCTGTGCTCATCACGCAGGTACGCGGAGGAAAATACGTGGTCGTGGATCCTCCCGACGCGGCGGAGGCCCCGCCGGTGATCCCCACGCCGCCGTGGTCGAAGCGCCAGTAGCCGGGGCTTTCCGTACGGGCTCTGCTGTGAAGGCGATGCCCTGGCAAATGCCCGGGCCTGCGAATGCGGGGGATGTGGCACCACGCTCCGGCGCATCTCTGTGCAAAGCGTTTAGCGACCAACGGAGGGGATGCGCATCATCGACGAGGATGCGCGCAGGCTGAAAGCCTGCGCCACTGGGACGCATGGACTTCTTCACCGCGCTTCAGGCCGTCATCAACGGGATCCTCACCGGCGCGCTCTACGCGCTGGTGGGGATGGGGATGGCGCTGATCTTCGGCGTGATGCGCATCGTCAACTTCGCTCATGGCGCCTTCATGATGCTGGGCATGTACGCCGCGTACGTGCTGTTCACGCGCACGGGGGTGAATCCGTACTACGGCTTTCCCCTGGTCGGCCTGGCGATGTTCGCCCTGGGTTACTTGGTCTACCAGGGCCTCCTGCGGCCCATCCATGGCCAGTCGGACTTCATGCAGATCCTGTTGACGCTGGGAATCGGACTGGCGCTCACCGACGGGATTCAATTGATGTTCGGCGCGGACTACCACCAGATCAATTTCCCGCTGCTGGGGAAAATCCTTCACTTCGGGGAGCGGATCCGCGTGAGCGCTCCCTGGGTGATTTCCTTCGGCATCGCGGTGGCGGCGTGCGGCGGCCTCTATTTTGTGGTCATGCGCACGATGATGGGCCGGGCCGCGCGGGCCATCGCACAGAACCGCGCCGCGGCGCCGCTGATGGGCATTCATCTCCATCGCGTGCAGGCCTTCTGGTTCGGACTGGGAATAGCCGCGGCGGCGGTCGCCGGCTGCCTGCTCCTTCCGGTGTTCTATCTCTACCCGGGCGTGGGGGATCAATTCACGCTGAAAGCTTTCGTCATCGTGGTGCTGGGCGGGATGGAATCCATTGTCGGAGCGGCGCTGGCGGGCGTGCTGCTCGGCGTGGTGGAAAGCCTCACGAGCCTCTATTGGGGCAATGAGTGGGCGCTGGCCGTGGACTTTGTGATTTTCCTTCTGGTGCTCTCCCTGCGCCCCGGCGGCATTTTCGGGAGGCAGCGCGCATGAAGCGCAGTCAGCTCATCTTCGCGCTGGCGGGCCTGGGCGTTTCTCTCCTGCTCCCGTTGGTGGTGCGCGGTGATTACCATCTTCAGGTCTTGTTCCGCATCTATCTGTTCGCGGCGCTGGGACTGGCCTGGAACCTGGTGGGCGGCTATACCGGGCAGCTCTCCCTGGGCCACGCCGCCTTTTTTGGCGCCGGGGCGTACGGCCTGGCGCTCTTTACGCACGCGGGCCTGCCCATCGGCATTGCGCTGGTGCTGCTGGTGGCGCTGGCGATGGCCTTCGCGCTGCTCATCGGGGGCGTGGCCTTCCGGCTGCGGGGGCCGTATTTTGCTCTAGCCACCATCGCGTTTGCGGAGGTGCTCCGCGCCGCGGCGAAAAACCTGCCCAAAGTGACCGGCGGGGACGTGGGCATCCAGGTGCCCGCGCTGTTCCACGATCACGTGCAGCGTTCCTTCTGCTATTGCGCCATCCTGCTCGCGGCGGCGGCGCTGGCGGCCACCGCGGTGATCTCGCGCTCGCGCTTCGGCTATTACCTGATGGCCATCCGGGAGGACCAGGACACCGCGCTTTCCGTGGGCGTGCATGCCGCGCGCACGAAGCTCGACGCGCTGCTGGTGAGCGCGGCCTTCACCGCGCTGGGCGGCGCCCTGTACGCCAGCCTGTTTCTTTTCATCGTGCCGGATCAGGTGCTTTCCATCGATATTTCCAACGAGATCGCCATCGCGGCCATGCTGGGCGGAGCGGGAACGCTGGCCGGGCCGCTGGTGGGCGCGCTGGTGCTGGAATCCGCCGCCGAGCTTTTCAAAAACGTGTTCCAGGAGGCGCATCTGCTGATTTACGGCCTTCTGCTGATCGTGGTGGTGCTGTTTCTGCCGGAAGGAATCGTGGGCGGGGTCGCTTCGGTCCTGCGCCGGCAAAGGCGCAGGAATCCCCAGCGCAAAGCGCCTTGACGAGGAGGTTGCGGTTGCCGCTTCTCGAGCTCGAACATGTGACCAAGCGCTTCGGCGGCCTCGTGGCCACCTCCGACGTGTCCTTCTGTGTGAGCGAAGGCGAGATCGCTTTCATCGTGGGCCCCAACGGGGCCGGGAAAACCACGCTCTTCAACCTGATCAGCGGCGTCTTCCATCCCGACGGCGGCTCGATCCGCTTCCAGGGCCGGGACATCTCGCGCATCACGCCCAACCAGGCCGCGCATCTCGGCATCGGGCGCACGTTCCAGCTCGTCAAACCGCTGCGCAATCTTTCCGTGCTCGAGAACGTGATGCTGGGAGCCTTCCTGCGCACGCGGAGCACGTCGCATGCCTCCCGGGAAGCGCTGCGCGTGCTTCAGTACCTGCAAATGGAAAAAGCCGCCGCCCTGCCGGCCAGCGGGCTTCCCCTGCCCATGCTGAAACGCCTGGAAATCGCGCGGGCGCTGGCCACCCGACCGCGGCTGATTCTCCTGGACGAGGTGATGGCGGGCCTTTCCACGTCGGAGGCGCTGGGCCTGGCCGAAATCCTGAAGAAGCTGCCGGAGTGGGGCATTTCCGCCGTGGGCGGCGTGGAGCACGTGATGCAGGTGGTGATGAGCATCGCGCATCGCGTGGTGGTGCTGGATCACGGCGCAATGATTGCCGAGGGCACCCCGCAGCAGGTGGTGCGCGAGCCGCGCGTAATCGAAGCCTATCTGGGCTCGAAGTACAAGGAGCTGGGTCTATGAGCGAACCGCTGCTTGTGCTCGAATCCATCGAGGCCAGTTACGGCGAATTCCAGGCGCTGTTCGAGATTTCGCTTCGTGTGGATGAAGGCGGAGTTGTGTCGCTCATAGGCGCGAACGGCGCCGGCAAGAGCACCACGCTCCGCGTGATTTCCGGCCTGGTGCGCCCGCAGGGGGGCGCCATTCGCTTCCGCGGGCAGGACATCTCCCGCGTGAAACCCTACGAAATGGTGGAGCGCGGCATCAGCCACGTGCCCGAAGGCCGGCAACTCTTCCCGCACATGAGCGTGGAGGAAAACCTGGCCCTGGGGGCCTACGTTCCCCGCAGCCGGCCCCGCCTGGGGCCCTTGATGGAGGAACAATTCGAGCTCTTCCCGCAGCTCAAAGAGCGCCGCAAGCAGCTTGCCGGAACACTTTCCGGCGGCGAACAACAGATGGTGGCCATCGCCCGCGGCTTGATGGCCCAGCCGTCGCTTCTGCTGCTGGACGAGCCCTCGCTGGGCCTCGCGCCCAAAATCATCGAGGAAGTGTTCGAGAAACTGCGGCAGGTGGCCGCCAGCGGCGTGACCGTGCTGATCGTGGAGCAGAATGTGGTGGATGGCCTGAGCATCTCCGATTACGGCTATGTGGTGGAAAACGGCGCGGTGGTCCTGAGCGGCTCCTCCAAAGAGCTGATGGCCAATGAACAGGTGCGCGCGGCCTACCTGGGCCTCTAGCCTGCACTTCCGGCCGGTCCCAGGGACGAGTGCAGGCCCGCCACGGCGGGCCCGCGCTACTCGGCGACGCCGGGGCGTCGCGCGTCTCGCTGCGGCCTGACGGATTTGAATGAATTTGGCGGGCTCACGCAACTCTTTCCACGTTTTTGTGTTCCAATGGATGTGCGGCCGCCGGGCCGGGGGAGAATCCTGTCCGGCGACGCGTTGCCGCGGGCCACGCGGGATAGTGGCAAGTTGCAGGATACGCCTAATAACTTATCGACACAGGCAGGAGGTTCTATGCGCCGATCTCACTCCCCATCGTTTCTGCGCGCCTTTCTTTCCCTCTCCTTCTTTGCTGCGATCGCTTTACCGGCATTCGCGCAAACCACAGGCGGAACCGCCGCGGCGCAACCCGCCCCGCATGCCTACGACCTAACCAAAGAAGTCATCCTGCGCGGGACAATCTCGCAAGTGGTCCAGCGACCCGCGGCGGGCCTGCCGTTGGGACTGCACCTGATGGTCGCCACCGGACAGGGGACCGTGGACGTCCACCTCGGGCCGTACCTCGGCCGGATTGCCGAGGAAAAGGGCCTGGTGGCCGGCGCGGCGATTCAGATGTACGGCGTCACGACTCACTTTGCAGCGGGAGACGTGTTCCTCGCCCGCATCGTGGTAGTGGGGAACCAGACGATTACCGTCCGCAGCGAGAACGGCTTCCCGGTTCGCCCGATTCCGGCGGGCGCACGCACTACGCGCGGCCCGCAGCCGGCGGGAGGCCTGTGATGAACGCGCGGCGACCGCTTCTCCCACTGGCATGCCTGGTGGGCTCGCTGCTCGTGCTCTCCGCGTGCTTCGGGGGCTATTCTCCTCCGCCATCGCCCGTCGCTATTGCCTTTGTCACCCCGCTGCCACCGACCTCCGTCAATTTGGGTAGCAGCTTCTCGGTGGCGGCAGCCGTCGCCAACACATCGAACACGGAAGTGAACTGGACTGCCAACCCCAGCTCGGCGGGCACGTTCACGATGGCGAACACGGCAAGCGGAACTCCAACCAGCTTCATGGCCACGATGGTGCCCGCAGGGGGATCCGTGACCATCATCGCGACATCCGCCGCGGATTCCACGAAGTTCGCCTCGGCAGTGGTCACCATCAATCCGGGAGGCGCCATCACCGTCAGCTTCAACGCGCCTCCGCCGCCTGCTGCGCTGACCGTCAGTGGGGGTGGGGGGACTTCCGCGGCCGCGCTTTCCGCGACCATCACCAGCACGGTGGCGAACGCGGTGAGCGACGGAGTGGACTGGACGGCAACCTGCTCCGTGGCAGGGGGATGCGGCAGCTTTTCGTCCAATCACACGGCTAGCGGAAGCTCCGCCACTACCACGTACACGGCGCCGGCTAGCGCGCCGGCCGGCGGCTTGGCCGTGACGGTGAAGGCCACGTCGACGCTCGACGGGGCGTCCAGCGTTTCCGCGGTCATCTTTGTGAGCAGCACCACGCCCGCCGCGTTCCTCTGCGCGGGCTGCTCGTACACTTTCACAGCCGCCGGCGTAGTCCGGGTCGCCGGAGGGGGTGCGCCTCCCCCCTACGCAATTGCCGGCCAGTTCACTGCGGACGGCATGGGCAACGTCAAGGGTGGGGAGCAGGATTACTCGGACATTAGTGTTACCACGCTGAACGCCCCGGATACCATTCTGTCGGGAAACTATGCCTTCACACCCGACGGCCGCGGCACCATCACTCTGAACACTGTGGCTCGAGGCGCAGAAACCTTAGGCGTGGTCATTGTCTCCGCCAATCACATGCTCGTCACGGAGTTCGATACATTGGCCACTGGGAGCGGCACCATGGACTTGCAAACCATTCCCGCCGCCTCCTTCTCGCAATCGACGCTGAGCGGCGGCTATGCATTCGTATCCGGCGGCACCAGCTTCGGCGGGGGGGCGGTGGGATTCGGCGGAGTCTTCAACGTGCCCGCCAACACCCCTGGTACTATCTCCGGCACAGGCAGCGTCTGCGATGAAAACAACGACGGAAACATTTCCACAAACCTGGGCCTAAACGGCAGCTATCCGACTCCGGATGATTTTGGCCGCGTGCAAATCACGCTCCACGCAGGCTTCGGGCCGATCATTCTGGCCACGTACATCAACGATGCGGCACACTTGAAGTTCGTGGAAGTGGACTCGAATTTCGGAATCACCGCGGGATTCGCCGTCGGCCAAGGCGCGAAGACGGGCTCTTTCACGTCGGCCTCGGTACTGCCGGCGAACTCGTCCTATGTTTTCACGGCGTTCGGAGCCCTTAACGCCACCTTGCTTGGACCAGCTAGCCTTGTGACAAATTTCACTTCTGACGGCACTTCCAAACTCCAGAACTCAAACGCAGGAGGCGCGCCGAACTCGGACGTCAACAGCGCCGGCATTCCCTCCACTGGTTCCATCACCGGCACGTATTCGGTGGACGCGTCGGGCACCGGGCGCGTTGCTGTGAGCCTGGAGGGAGTCCCCTTCGAGTCCTTCACCAACATCAAAAATGGCACCACTCCGGTGAAGTTCGCCATGTATCTCACGGGCGGCTCGGATCCCGCCCTGGTGCTCGAGCTGGATGGCTACGGCATCACCACCGGCTCCGCCTACACCCAGACCACGAGCACGTTCACACTCGCGTCCATCAGCGGCTCCTACGGCCTGAACTACACTCTGTTCGACCCGACGGGACAGATCGAGTACGACGCGACCGGCCAGCTCCTCGCCGATGGACAGGGAAATCTGCTGGGCCTCCAGGACATCAACGCGGGCTTCGTTCTCACACCGGGTCAGGCCACCACGGGAACCTACGCGCAAAATGGTACCGGCCGGTTCACCGGCACGGTCAGTTCGGTGGCCACTGGCCCCTTGCAATTCTCCTATTATGTGGTGAGCCCGACCCAGGTGGTGCTGATAGAAACCGACATTCAAGCAGTCACGCTTGGGCTGTTCCAGCTCCAGACGCCGCCTTTCTAAATCGGGCTCGGGCAAACCACAGCGGCGAGCGATGTGCCGCCGCGACATCGCGGAGGGCGGGGAGTTCCCGCGGCCTGTGCAACCACGAAAGTTGTGACGCATATCACGCTCATCTGGTGATGCTCGCCCGTCTTGCCGTGGCCTCGACAACGGCTTCCGCCCGCTTCCTGCCGCGCTTCACTTTTTTGCGCAGCTCTCGCTTGACATTACTTCCAGGCGCGTGTATGTAAGCCACAATTTCAGGGTCCGGGCATCCTCGTTCTCGGTCGCGGCCGGTGCTCGCAAGCTCAGGGACCTTGAATCGAGGCAGGGACCTCGACATTTTCTTGGGTTCAATTCATGCCGGGTCCCACACTCGGGCACGCATTTGGACCGCAACAACCATGGCGGCTCAAACCCCACAATTCAGTTCTTTGCGATATGTGCACTGGGAGCTGGAGCTATCTGCCAGCGGGGATGAAGCGTCGGGTTGGCTGCTCGAAAGGGCGACTGTTTGCGGGCCTTCGACCGAGAGTGAAAGATGAAACCATTCATACCGCAAAAGAAGGAGGATTGAGATGCCAGATTCTTCCGAGGCAGGAATTTATAGAGAATGGTGGGCGAACCCGGCGGTAGTGGGTCTGATGGGTTTCGGTTTGACGACGATGGCAACGGGCCTCCATAACGTCGGGTACTGGACCGCCGGACCGACCTTGGCGCTGGCCCTCGCCTTTGGCGGCACGGCGCAATTCGTTGCCGGAGTCGTGGACCTCCGGAAAGGAAGCATTTTCGGGGGGTCCGCGTTCATGTCGTACGGCGCGTTCTGGTGGGCTGTCGTTTTACTCCTCTACGTGCAGCCGCACACAGGAGTTCCTGCGTCCCCTCACGAAATACTGGGCTTTTTCCTGATGTGGACGCTGTTCACACTGTCGTTTTGCCTGGCCGTACAGCGCGTCGGGAAGTTCCTGGCGGTGCTGTTCTGGCTGCTGCTGCTGGCGTTCATTCTGCTGGATTGCGTATTCGCCGGCTATAGCAGCATTCAACCGGCCGCGGGATGGGAGATCTTTATCGTCGGTCTCCTTGCCTGGTATATCGCCACGGCGACGCTGGTGAACACGGTGAGCGGCAAGAAAGTCTTGCCGCTATCCTAGAGACGGCGCGGGCCATTTCCTGGACTCTCCCCAGGAGTTCCCGTCGCGCGCTTGACAATGCGCCGGGGCGCGTGTATGTAGCGGCGCAGAGAAACGTTCTGCTGACCACGAGACGGGGTTGCGCCCGGGTCACCAGCAAGAACGAATGACGTTGTAGGAGGAGGAGACTAGTCATGGCGACTGCTCAACCTAGTAGTGTGCCTCAACCGGCCGATGCCATCAGTCGTTGGTGGCGAGTCGTCGGCGGGATGTCGATGAATCTGGCTCTCGGCTCTCTCTATGCGTGGAGCGTGTTCATCGCTCCGCTCGAGAAGGAGTTCAGTTGGAAACGCGCGGATACCTCTCAGGTGTTCACCTGGGCGGTCGTCGTGTTTGCCCTTACCTTCATCGTGGCAGGACGGCTCCAGGATAAGCTTGGGCCTTTCCGGATCTCGCTGATCGGCGGCGTGCTGGTGAGCGCCGGGTTCTTTCTCTGCGCCTACACCAGCAGTTTGACCTATCTCATCATTTGTTTCGGGATCCTGGGCGGAGTTGGGAACGGCTTTGGCTACGCCACGCCGATTCCGGTGATGGCCAAGTGGTTCCCGGACAAACGAGGCCTAGCCGTCGGCCTTGCCGTGGCGGGTTACGGAGGAGGCTCAGCCATATTTGGGCCGCTCGCCGGCAAGGTCCTAATCCCGGCGTATGGCTGGCGGACCACCTTCGAAATCCTCGGGGTGATCTTCGCATTCATGACAATCTTTGGGGCCTTCTTGCTGAAGAACCCGCCGACGGGCTACAAGCCGGCTGGCTGGACCCCCGCGCCAGCGTCGAAGGTGGCGGCGACTACCTATGAATTCCTGCCGGGCGAGGTTTTGGCCACGCCAACGTTTTACTTCATGTGGGTCGCTTACGCGCTGGGCACCTCCGCAGGCCTCATGGTCATCAGTCAGCTCGTTCCCTTCGCCAAGAGCCAGGGGGTCGCCAGCGACGCGCTCGCCTTCATGGGCCTCGTCGTTGGAGCCGTGGGCAACGCCGGCGGGCGGATTCTTTCCGGCTGGCTGTCCGACGCTCTCGGCCGCTTAAACGTCTTGCGGTTGATGATCCTGATCTCCGCCATCGCCATGCCCATCCTTTACGCGGTGGGCTCGAACGTGGCGCTGCTCTACGCCACGGTGTTCGTAGTGTACTGGTGCTACGGCACCCAACTCTCAGTGAATGGCTCGGCCACCTCAGATTTCTGGGGAACCAGGAACGCAGGCATCAACTACGGGATGCTGTTCACTTCGTGGGGCGTTGCCGGGATCATTGGACCGAGGATCGGCGGCGTTCTCTTCGATAAGTACAAGAACTATCGGTATGCCTTCTACGCTGCGGCAGTCCTGGCGGTCGTTGCCCTGCTGTGCGAGTTGGCGGCAAAACGTCCCGAACATCGCGCTGCGTGAGGAGCCGCGAGCACCACGGCTCGGACAGGGTTCATCGAGATATACTGCGGGCGCGATCCGGGATTCTCCGGTCTGCCCAGAGCGGGTCCGGGAACGGACTCGCGGACGCGCAACGGGAGCACAGGATTCCCGTTCGCGATTGAACACGAGCTCGACAGCGCCGCTCGGTTGATTCCACTGCGCTCGGCACTTTTTTTGGCAGGCTGGCCCGGTTCACCGGGCGGCCCTCTGTCCGCTGGGGCGAGCAAACCGACGACGAAATGATGGTCGGCTTTTCGATGTCAGCGTGGCCGTAGCGGCCATCCTGGACCAAGGGCACTACTTCCAGCGCAAATAGCCGCCATCCCCCGGGCTGGCGCCCCACGGCGTCTTCCGGTTCCCCGCCGGGCGAACTGGTCTACCGCCGCGGATGCGCGGCATCCAGATCGAGATTCAACTCCAGAACATTTACGCGTGGCTCGCCGAGCACTCCAAAATCGCGGCCCCGGGTGTGCGCGGCCACCAGCCTGCGCACCTCCGCCTCCGAAATCCTGCGCTCCCGCGCTACGCGCGGAACCTGGAACTCCGCCGCAGCAGGGGTGATGTCTGGATCGAGCCCCGACCCGGAGCTTGTCACGAGATCCACGGGGATAGGCGCGCCCGGGTTTTCCGCCGCGAGCTTGGCCGCGTCCGCCTGGACGCGCTCCAGAAGCTGGTGGTTCGTCGGCGCCAGGTTCGAGCCCCCCGAATTCAGCGCATCGTACCCCGTGCCAGCGTAGGAAGGCCGGGAATGGAAATACCAGGGCGAAGAGAACGGCTGGCCGATGATATGCGAGCCCACCAGCTTGCCGTCGCGCTCGATGAGCTGCCCGTTGGCCTGCCGCTGAAAGAGAAGCTGCGCGAGGCCCGTCACGGCGAGCGGGTAGAGCACCCCGAAGAGCACCGTGGTCACCAGCGTCATCCACACCGAGATCAGCAGATTTTTTTTCACGCCCGCCTCTACACCCAGTGTAAGAAATTGACCAACACGTCGATCAATTTGATCCCGATAAACGGCGCAATCACTCCCCCCACCCCGTAAATCAGCAGATTCCGCCGCAGCAGCGCCGCCGCCCCCAGCGGACGATAGCGCACGCCGCGCAGCGCCAGAGGAATCAACGCGATGATGATCAGCGCATTGAAAATCACCGCCGAAAGGATGGCGGACTGCGTGCGCAGGTGCATCACGTTCAGCACTTCGAGCTGCGGGAATGCCAGGACGAACATCGCCGGGATGATGGCAAAGTATTTGGCTACGTCGTTGGCCACGGAAAAAGTGGTGAGCGCGCCGCGGGTGATCAGGAGCTGCTTGCCGATTTCCACGATTTCGATGAGTTTGGTGGGGTTGGAATCCAGGTCCACCATGTTTCCGGCCTCTTTGGCCGCCTGGGTTCCCGTATTCATGGCCACGCCCACGTCGGCCTGGGCCAGGGCCGGAGCGTCGTTGGTGCCGTCGCCGGTCATGGCGACGAGTTTGCCTTTGGCCTGCTCGTTCTTGATGAGCGCCATTTTGTCTTCGGGTTTGGCCTCGGCGAGGAACCCGTCCACGCCCGCTTGCCGGGCGATGGCCGCGGCGGTGAGGGGGTTATCGCCGGTGATCATCACCGTGCGAATCCCCATGGCCCGGAGCTGGTCGAACCGTTCGCGCATTCCCCCCTTCACGATGTCTTCGAGCTGGATGGCCCCCAGCACCTTGCGGTTACGCGCCACGAGCAGGGGCGTGCCGCCGGCGCTGGCGATGGCCTCCACGATCTCGCGCGTCTCGCGGGGCACCGGCTGGCCGTGCGCCGCGGAGTATTTGGTGATGGCATCCGAGGCGCCTTTGCGGATTTCCTGTCCATCCAGGTCCACGCCGGACATGCGCGTCTGGGCGGTGAAGGGCACAAACGTGGGGTTGAAGGAAGCCAGCTCGCGCCCACGCAGCCCGTATTTGTCCTTCACCAGCACGACGATGGACCGGCCCTCGGGCGTCTCGTCCGCCAGCGAGGCGAGCTGGGCAGCGTTGGCCAGTTCCGATTCGCTCACCCCCGGCGCCGGATGCAGGTGCGTGGCCTGGCGATTCCCCAGCGTGATCGTGCCGGTTTTGTCCAGCAGGAGCACGTCCACGTCCCCGGATGCCTCCACGGCCCGGCCCGACATGGCGATGACGTTCCTCTGGATCATCCGGTCCATGCCCGCGATGCCGATGGCCGACAGCAAACCACCGATGGTCGTGGGGATCAGGCAGACCAGCAGGGATACGAGCACAAAAACGTTCTGCGGCACCCCGCTGTAAACCGCGTAAGGCTCCAGTGTAACCACTGCCAGAAGGAAAATAATGGTCAGCCCGGCCAGCAGGATATTCAGCGCGATCTCATTGGGCGTTTTTTGCCGCGACGCGCCCTCCACCAGCCGGATCATGCGGTCCAGAAACGTTTCTCCGGGGTTCGAGGTGATGCACACCTGAATCTCATCGGAAAGCACGCGCGTTCCGCCGGTCACCGCGGAACGGTCGCCGCCCGCCTCGCGGATCACCGGCGCTGATTCCCCGGTGATGGCCGACTCGTCCACGGAAGCCACCCCCACCACCACTTCGCCGTCACCGGGAATGAATTCGCCCGCCGCCACGTGCACCAGGTCGCCCGCGCGCAGCGCCGTGCTCGGAATCGTCTCCGTGGTGCCGTCTTCTTTCAGCTTGCGCGCGATGGTCTCCGTGCGCGCCTTGCGCAGATTTTCCGCCTGCGCTTTGCCGCGTCCCTCCGCCATGGCCTCGGCAAAATTGGCGAACAGGACGGTGAACCACAGCCACAGGCTGATTTGCAGACCGAATCCAGTGCCGGAAACGTGGTGCGCTATGTCGCGGGCCCACTCGATGCTGGTGACCACGGCGCCGACCTCGACCACAAACATGACCGGGTTCTTCACCATCATCCGGGGATCGAGTTTGACAAACGAATCCAGAACGGCCCGGCGCAGGATTCCGGGATCCGTCAGGGGCTTGGCGCGGGAGTGTGATGTGCTGCTCATGAAATCCTCAGAAAACCTTCCCCGCGTACATCAGCAGGTGCTCGAGAATCGGCCCCAGGCTCAGCGCGGGGAAAAAGGTGAGCGAGCTCACGATGAGGATCGTGGAGACCAGCAGGGTGGTGAACAGCGGCCCGGTGACCCGGAAAGTGCCCAGCGATTCCGGCGTGATCTTCTTTTTCGCCAGGTTTCCCGCAATGGCGAGCACCGGGATGGCCATGAAGAATCTGCCCAGTAACATCGCCGTCGCCGTGCTGGTGTTGAACCAGAGCGTGTTCGGGTTCAGCCCGGCGAATTCCGAACCGTTGTTTCCCGTGGACGAGGCATAGGCATACAGGAGCTGCGAAAGTCCGTGCGGGCCGGGATTGGAGATGCTCGAGGTACCGAACTTCTGCACGGAGGCGAACGCAGAGAAGGCCAGGATGGTGAATGCGCCCACCAGGACGAACAGCATGGCCATTTTCACGTCGTAAGCTTCGATCTTTTTTCCCAGGTATTCCGGCGTGCGCCCCACCATCAGCCCGGCGATGAAAACCGCCAGGATTACAAAGACGATCATGCCGTAGAGCCCGGAACCCACGCCACCAAAGACGATCTCGCCGAGCATGATATTGATCAACGGGACCATTCCGCCGAGCGGCGTATAGGAGTCGTGCATGCTGTTCACCGCCCCGCAGCTTGCGTCCGTGGTCACCGTGGCATAGAGGGCCGAATTGGCGATGCCGAAGCGCACCTCCTTCCCCTCCATGTTTCCCCCCGCCTGCATATCGCCGGGGGACTGATTCACCGTGGCGAACAGGGGATTGCCGCGCGCCTCGGCCCAGTAGGCCGTCGAGGCGCCGCAGGCGAATAGGAAGGCCATGGCCGCCCATACCGCCCAGCCGTGCCTTTGCGAACGCGTCATCCGGCCGAGCGCGTACGTGAGCCCCGAAGGGACGGCGAAAATCAGCAGCAGTTGCAAGAAATTCGTGAAGGGTGTGGGATTCTCGAAGGGATGCGCGCTGTTCGCGTTGTAGTAGCCCCCGCCGTTGGTTCCGAAAATCTTGATGACCTCCTGCGAAGCCACCGGCCCCTGGGCAATCTCCTGCTCGCGCACCACCTGCGGGGACGGCTTCCCGTCGGCCCCCGTCACTTGCACGGTCTGCGGATCGAGGAGCGCCACCTTGGTGTTCGGCCGCAGGTTCTGCACCACCCCCTGCGACACGAACACCAGCGCAACGACCAGGCTCACCGGCAGCAGCACCCACAGAAAACACCGCGTCAAATCCACCCAGAAATTCCCCAGGTGTTCCGACTCGTGCCGCGCGATTCCGCGAATCACGGCGATGGCCAGCACGATGCCCACCGCCGCGGACGCAAAGTTGTGATACGCCAGCCCGGCCATCTGCGTGAAATAACTCATCGTGGTTTCCGGCGTGTAGGCTTGCCAGTTTGTGTTCGTGGTGAAAGAAACGGCCGTGTTCCACGCCAGGTCCGGCGCCACACCGGACAGATGTTGCGGATTGAACGGAAGCAATTGTTGCGCCCGCTCCATCACGTAGAGGAGAAGCAGGGAGACACCGCTGAACAGCAGCATGGCGACCGTGTACTCGGTCCAGGCCATCTCGCGCCGATCGTCCACTCCCGTGAGCCGGTAGACCAGCCGTTCGATCGGCCGCAGCATGGGATCGAGCCAGGTGGATTCCCGGTTGAACACGCGAACCAGGAACACCCCCACCGGCTTGGTGATCAGCAGCACCGCCGCCAGGAACAACCCGATCTGAAACCACCCGCTTGCCGTCATGGCTAGAACTTCTCCGGCTTGAGCAGGGCGTAGAGCAGATATCCCAGCAGCAGGACACAAATCGTCAGAAGAATCACATTTTCGGCATGCATGCGCGTATCTCTAGTGCAATCGTTCGCAGGCGCGGACGTACAGGACGGCAATGCAGACAAACACGACCGTCGCAGCGATGAAAATGATGTCCAGCATGAAGACCTCAGTACCCGCCCAGGCTCACAATCCCTGGCGGCGGGACACTTGTAGCATACCCGGCTTTGGAATCCCTAAATTCCAGCACCGAGGCTGTCCTGAATTCTCGCGGCGACTCAACTTGGACACGGGGCCGGCGAGTTCGTCTTTCGCTGATTTCGCGAAAGAACCGGATGAGGGACAAGACAAGGACCAGAAAGGTTGCCCTTGCAGCATACATCCACATAAGAATTTGTGCAGTCATCTTGCCCTTCACGGACAGAGCCGGCTTGAGCCAGAGCCCCCGCTCATTCCCTCCGACAGAGACAAGCTACCTGGGGAGACATTAGGAAGTAGTTAGGAAGCCGTCTATTTTTCATAACCCGTTCTGCATACCCATTTTGCTCCAGGCTCGCCCTTCTCCTAGTGCGAAGCAGAGTCGAAGGAGGCGATAACGCCGAGAATCAGGAGGTTCTGCGAGGGGGTCAATCCCACCACACCGGGAGAGGCGAAGCCATCGTTGAAGAAGCCGCCGCCTCGCCCCGTCGAATTGTCGAAGCGGTGCTCCAGCCGCACAACCGTGTTGAACCGATGGAACGGCCAGCGATATTCGAGCGTGGTGGCATTCGATTTGATGAACTGATCGGATCCCGTCATCCGGCCCTCGGGGTCCCAGAAGACCTCGGGGCGCAGCGTCACGCTCCAATGACGGCTGAGGATCCAGTGCAGGGGCAACTGGGCACCGGTCCAGAAGATGCGCGGATTCCCGGCCGTCGCCAAGTCTTCCGTTCCCGCCTGATATTCGAAAGCGACCACGAATCGGTCCGTCTTTCTTTCCACAATGCTGTCGGAAAAGAAGCGCCAGTAGGTGAGCGAGGTATTGGACTGCTGGGGGCCATAGAAAAGGGTCTCCTTCAGCGAGACGTGATTCGTGGCCTGGTAGGCGATCTGGCCGCCCATGCTGGGAACATTGTTGGCATGCGCCAGATGCGAGTACCCGTTGATTACGAAGAATGTCCCGGCCAGCTTCTTGCTGAACGGATAGGACACGTTCACGCCCATCATCAGATACGGCGAGTAGTCTCCTGCCCACGGGCGCGTGTAAGTGAAATTGTCCTTGGCATAGAGCCCATCGTAGCCGAGCAGGCTGTTGAAGATTCCGGCTTGAATGGTGAGGCCGTTGCCCACGGGCGCCAGATACGAAACGTCCGCCAGCCCGATGTGGCGCAGCCACTGCGCCCCGCCCAGATTCGGCGCCGTCGCGGAAAAACCAAAGTCCTCAGAATCCTTGCCGGCCTGCAGGGTGAGCTCTGTTCCCCACCGCGAATGCTCGGAGGCCGCTTTCTTCACATACACGGCGGCCATATTGAGATCCAATTCGTTGACCTTGAACGTGGTGCTACGAAACCGGAACAGATGATTCGAGGGGTAGTCAAAGTCCAGCAAGTAGCCCAGATCAGCGAAGCCACCATACTGCCAAACAGGTGCAGCCGGCGACGCCTGTGTTTGAGCCTCGGCCTGCGCCTGCGGCTGCTGGGGCGGCGTCTCCTGGCCCGCCGCAATGCCAGGGAAAGAAACGGCGAGGAGGGCACAGATCCACGGAAGGCTGGGGCTCCGCCCTGCGCTTCCAATCCTCGGGGCACTCATCACGCTTTGCTGCTCCGCTTCCCTGCCCTTGCTCACCGGGAGCGGTGAACCGTGCGTGCGCAGGACATGCAAAGCAATCTAATGGGCTTTGCGCCGAACTTCCACTCGGATGATGAGGGATTCCCAACTCCCGCGCGCCCGCCGGACTTCGGAGTTAGTGCCGTTCCAACTTTTCTGGCCTGATTGTTCGCCCGAGGCCGCGCGACCCTCCGAGAGTCGGCCCAGCATCGGGCTTGCCGGAACAAGTTGGAACGGCACTAGCGCAGAAGCAAAACGCGTTCCAGCAACGGGCCTAAGGCGAGCACCGGGAAATAGCACAAGCCGGCGACCAGCCCGATCGAGACCGCAAGCACCGCGCCGAATGTTGGTGTGTCCGTGCGGAGGGTGCCCTGGTGCACCGGGGCGCGCCCCTGGCCGGCAAACAGTCCGGCAAGCGCGAGCGCAGGAATGGCCAGGGCGAATCGGCCCACGAGCATGGCCAGCGCAGTGGTCAAGTTATAGAAGGCGCTGTTGGCAGCGAGGCCGGCAAAGCTTTGCCCGTTGTTCGCCACCGACGACGCATAGGCGAATAGGATTTCCGTCAGCCCGTGGGGGCCCGTGTTTGTAACCAGGCCCTCTAGCCCGCCCCTTATCGTAACGGCCACGGCGGTGAGCGCGAGCACGCAGGCCGGGCCCGCCAGCATGTACAGCATGATGAGCTTCTGCTCGCAAGGTCCCACCCTTTTCCCCAGATATTCCGGAGTGCGGCCGATCATCAGTCCGGTCAGGAACACGGCGATGAGCGCGACCAGCACAATGCTGTAGATGCCCGTCCCCAATCCTCCGAACACGACCTCGCCGAGCAACATATTCACGAGAGGCACGAGGCCGCCCACAGGCGTGTAGCTGTCGTGCATGGAATTTGTGGAACCGGTGGCCATGTTGGAGGTGACCACCGCCGTAAGCGTGGAGCCCGCGGTGCCGAAGCGGACCTCCTTTCCTTCCATGTTTCCGGCATGCTGGTCCACGCTGCGCAACAGCGGGTTTCCTGCGCTTTCCGCCCGGCCACAAATCCAGAATCCCAGCACCAGGAGCGACAGCATCACGCTGAACAGCAGCCATCCTTGCCGCTGCTGCCGCACCATCCGGCCCAGCGTGTAGGTGAGCGCTGCCGGCAAGGCGGCGATGGCGAGCATCTCAATCAGGTTGGCCAGGGGCGTGGGATTTTCATAGGGATGAGCGCCGTTCGCATTGAAATATCCGCCGCCGTTTGTGCCCAGGTTCTTGATGCTTTCCAGCGCGGCCACCGGCCCCTGCGCGATCACCTGCGCGCCGTGCTCCAGCGTGGTCGCATTCGCGTAGGGATGCCAATTCATGGGCACGCCTTGCCAAACCAAAAGCGCGCTCACCACCAGCGAGGCGGGCAGCAGCACCCGCAGAAGGCCGCGGGTCAGGTCCACCCAGAAGTTCCCGAGCGTCGCGCTCTTTTCCCGAGCAAACCCGCGGATAAAGGCTATCCCCACCGCCAAGCCTGCGGCACCGGCCAGAAAATTTTGCGCGGTGAGGCCCACCATCTGAATCAGGTAGCTCATCGTGGTCTCTCCGGCGTAGGCCTGCCACGTGGCCGTGGTGGAGAAACTCACCGCGGTGTTGAACGCGAGGTCGGGATGCATCGGTGTGGTCATCCACTGCGGGTAGAAAAACGGGAGGCGGCTCTGAAGCCGGAGCAATGCGTAGAGCAGGAGCGTGCCGGAGAAACTGAAGAGGATGAACGCGATGCTGTATTCCGCAGCGGTCATCTCGGAAGCGGAGTCAATGCCGCAGACCCGGTAGAGCAGCCGCTCCACCGGGCCGCATAACCGGTCCAGCGCAGTGGGCTTTCCCGCAAAGACTCGATCCAAGTAGCCCCCCAGCGGGCGCACTAGAACGGTCACAACCCCAACGAAGACGAGAGTTTGCAGGACGGCGTGGAGGTTCATAGGAATCGGCGGCGTGTGGGAGCGGCGCAGTGCAGCGGTGCGCTCGTTCGTCCCCTCTCGAGGCGCAATATGCCGCGCCGTTCAGAGTACCAGGCGCTTTGCTCCCTCACCGCTCGCTCCTGCTGATGCAACGGATTCAAAAAATGAATCGTGGATCCGCTGTTCAGAATTGCCTGGCCGACTTCGCCTGACTATGATGCCCCGAGGAGAGTTCCACCCATGAGAAAACTGAACCTGGCTCTTGCGCTCGCTTCCGGCCTCGTGGGCGGCATTGTCGCCCATTACCTCGCCCCACTGAGTGTCGAAGCGCAGTCGCCCGCGCCCGTGCCCACGGAAGTCCGTGCCCGGAGCTTCATTCTGGTGAACGACAAGGGCACGGTGGTGGGCAAACTCTCGGCCGAACCCGGCAGCCGGCCCGCGATCCGGCTGTTCGACGCGTCTGGCCGCGAGATCTGGAGCGCCGAGGGCCCCGTCCTGCGGGCAGCCACCGGCCGGTAAGAAAGCTTCGGGCAGCCCGGCGCTGCGCCGGACACGCCCTCCCGTCGGCTCCGCGGATGGCGCGTCGCCTTCCGCTGGGCCGAAGGAGCGCAGGCTAAGTCCGCCCCAAAATCGCCCCACGCGCTCAGAATTTCACCAGGATCGCGAAGTTCATGCGCGTCTCATTCTTCCGCAAGTCCGGGTTCCAGGTGCCCACGGAGGGGCTGCAACCGCCTGCAGGCGCCACGCTTCCATCCAGACACACCAGCGCAGCCGGGTTGCCGTTGTTTCCTCCCGGCGGCGTGATTCCTCCCGAGCCCGAAAAATACGGCACATTCGCAGCCCGATGATTGAACTCCCACCGGAAGGTAATGTATTGGCTCGGCATGTAGTCAAACGTCGCGGAGGCATCCCACGCCTTGTAGGGCAGTCCGGGATTTTCCGGAAAGTAGGGAGTCCCGGTAATCGCGGTCGCTCCGTTGATCGGCGGCAGCAGCACAAGATAGCGCCCCGGATTGTTGATCGCGCCCCCGCCCAGCGTGATGCCGTACCGGTCGTGGTCGAACCAGAACCGGTTGTAAAACATGTATCCCAGGAAACTCTGCTTCGGTCCTTTGGCGGAATCCCCGGCGCAGCTCACCCCGCCTCCGTGCTCGCATCCCATGTCGCCGGTCAGGGAAAACGCCATTTTGTCCAGCATGCTGTCCGGACGGTCGTAATACTTGATCTCAATGCTGTCGTCGGTGTGATACCGCACGCGGTGCTGCACGCCCAGCGTGTCCTCGCCAAAGGCGTATTGATTTCCCAGGACGGAAAGCCAGCCGTTCGGCCGCCACAGGATCTGCGCCCCGATCCCCGGCCGGTTGTTGAACCGTCCGTACGATTGCCAGCCGTTCACGAACCACGGCTCGATCTTCAAATGCTCGGTGGGATAAATCTGTATGCGCACGCCGTTAAAAAACCACGGCGTGTTCGAGGAGACGTAGGAGGGCTGGTACGCCCAATTGTCGAAGTTGTAGTAGCTGAACAAACCCACGTAGGACATGAAGATTCCCGCGTCCACGTTGATCCCGTGCAGCACGTTGAAGTGATAGCCGCCGTAGGCCTCGGAGATGTAGCGGTAGGCCCCATCGAGATCCCATTGGCCCCGCGCGGGGCTGGCGTCGTTGCGCGGGGTAGTCACCGAATACATACCGAACTGGGTCATGATCCTCGCGCGCACGTTATCGTAATGAAAGTCGCCTCCCACCCCGAGCTGCGTCAACTGGACTTCATTGGTGCGGAAGACCTCGCTCGATCCCCCGATCGTGTCGTCCTTGGGATGAGCGAAATCGTAGATGTAGTCCGCGTCCGCTCGAATTTCCGGCGTGAAGAATTTGGTGTCCAGCGGCACCTCCTTGGTGCGCGCGGTGCCATTCAGCCAGGTAAAATCGGCGAACGAAAAGGGCTCTGCTTTCGCGGGGTTTGCCGCGGGAGCGTGCTCCTGCCCTGCCGTGGCCGTGCCGCCGGTCACCACGGCATTTCCCGCGGGCGGCGCGGCGGCAGCCGGGTCGGAATCCGCCGCAGTCTGTGGATTCTCCTGCCCCTTCAGCCGCCGAATCTCCGCCTCCAGGACCTCGATGCGGTGCTTCATGGCCTCCAGTTCCTTGAGCGCTGAGGCCGCGGTCGGCTGGCTATCTTGCGGGCCCGCCGGAGTTGTGCCGGCGGCGTTGTTCTGGCCGTACCCGTGCAGCGGAAAGAGGAAAACCAGCAGGAGAGAAACGCAAACGCGCAGATATCCCCCGAAGCTGTTGTTGGACACTTTTGCCTCCCGGCCCGCGAGCCCGCAATTCGGCCCGAGTACCCGGGCGCACACAGCAAAATGAGGGTTGCGGCGTTAAAAAGGAGTAATGGAGGTATCAGGATTCTCTAAAGAGCCGGGCGCTGTCGCCCCGGGCCCGCACGCAAGTCGCAGGAGGGATTCGACGGCGCGGCCCTCGCCCGCGAGCACGGAGGCCCGGCCGTGCTAGGATGCATCGAGGGAGGTGGCAATGCCTTTTATTGACACGAGCAGCCTTGCTGTCACCGAACGCCTGCCCGGCTGGTATGGACGCTACTTCCACTCGCCGAGCATGACGTTTGCGCATTACGACTTCAAGGGGGGCTCGGCCATTCACGAGCACTTCCATCCTCAGGAAGAGGTCTACGAGGTGATCGAGGGCGAGCTGGAGATGACCATTGAGGGCGCAACGCAGATTGCCCGAGCCGGTGTGGTCGCCATCGTGCCCAGTAACGCGCGACATTCCGTCAAAGCGCTCACCGATGGCCGGGCCATCATTGTTGACTATCCGTTGCGGCGCGAATTCGAATAGGTCCGCTGGACGACGGCTAAGCAGAGTCAGAAGAGATTCGTTGAACGCCCTTCGCCGATGAACCTGGCTCGGAAAAACATTTCCTGGCCGGAAAGGTTGGAGGCGCGGGTGGGAGTCGAACCCACGCATGGAGGTTTTGCAGACCTCTCCCTTAAACCACTTGGGTACCGCGCCTCTATACACTTAGTCTAACAAAACCGCGCGGTGAAATTGAAGTCTCAGCCCCCGCCGGAGGCCAGGGCTTCGAGCAGGACGAAGAGCAGCGGAAGCTCCACGGGCTTGGGCAGGTAAGGTTGCCCGCTGGCCTCCAGAAAATCCCGCGTGGCCGGATTCGCCGTGTCTCCCGTCACAAAAATCACCCGGCCCCGCGCGTCCGGAAGGTTTTTCTCCAGGAAATCGAAGAGCTGCCGACCGTCCAGCTCGGGCATGCAAATATCCGTTAGGATGACTGTAAAATCCTCGCGCACCAAAATCTTCAATGCCTCGCGGCCGTCCCCCACGGCAACGACTTCAAAGTTCGCGGCGGCCAGCGCTTTGCCGAGTACGGCGCGGGCTTCGGGATCATCCTCGATCACCAGCGCGCGGGGTTTGGGGGCATTCTCGTCGGGCTCGTCGGGCACGTCGCGGAAACCCGCGGAGGTCTGCACCTGAGCGCCGTCGGAGCTGACCACATCGTGCCGCGTCACGCCGCGGCAGATGCGGCAATTGCGGTGGATGAACCGCTCGGTGCGCAGTTCGCGGGTTTCGAGGTCGCCGAGCGTCACCTCGCTCCGAGAACCGCACGAAAGGCAGCGGAGTCGCACGATGCGCACGGCGCCCCTCCAGCAAAAGCGGGCCGGAAGGGGGCCCGTCTCCTCACCAACTCGTCTTTACAACATCACCCGCCGCTTCCTGCGCCCAAAGCAGGAAGCGGCAAACCAAATGTGGCACAGCCACTCGCCGCGGCGAGGCTGAGTTTGCTCTTCGAGTCGCTACCGCGGGGCCGCCGCAGCGGCAGCGCCGGCCGAGGCCGCAGCGCCTTCGCCGCCCGTGCGCCGATCCTGTTGCAAGCGCTGCTCCGCGGCCTTCAGCAAATCATCCAGGGGACGGTCCTGCGTATACCGGGCCGAGCCGATGGAGAAACGCAGGTTGAATTCCGTCATCCCGCTGCGCCGGCTCCAGTCCGCCAGCGACTCCTTCATCCGGCTGATGAGAATGTTCACTCCGGCGTCGTCCGTGTCCGGAAGGATGAGCAGGAACTCGTCTCCGCCAAAGCGCACCACCAAATCCGAATTGCGCACTTTGGCTTGGAGGAGCTGCGCGATCTGCCGCAGCACCACGTCGCCGCCGGTGTGGCCCAGGCTCTCGTTCACCCGGCGGAAACCGGTGATGTCCACCAGCATCACGGCCAGGCTTTTGCCCTGGCGCTTCACCCGGCTGATTTCCTTCGACAGCATCACCCGCAGGTAGCGGCGGTTGTAGACCTCCGTCACCGGATCCTGCAGCGCGAGTTCGCGGTTCAGTTCCGCCTCGATTTTCTGCTGCACCAGCTCCTGTTCCATCCCCCGGATCACGGAATCTTTTTGCGCCAGGTAGAAATTCACGAGCACGAGAAGGGCCACTACCCCGAACAGCATGGGCGGAATCAATTGGGAGACGCCTTTCGCGGTCCAGGCCGAGCCGGGCGAGCTGAGCAGGCCGTAAACCGCGATGCCGATTCCCAAAATGGCCAGTCCCAGCACCAGAAACGACCAGAACTGCCAGTCGCGCCGTTCAAACCGCAGCGGACCATCCTGACTTTCGGGGTCGAATATGGGGTCGGGCATCAGTCAGAGCCTGGGCGGTGCGCCCTCTTTCGAGCGATGGTAGAGCACGCCGCAAGGGCAGTCAAGCGGAGGGACTGCGGCGGTTCGATGCCGCTGGATGGCACGCTCGCCGGATGCAAACCACGGCGCCCTCGTATAGAATCCCCTGCTGTCCTCCCATGACCGACACGCCATCCCTGCGGCGAATCGAGGAAAAACGCCTATGAAACGCATACCCTTGTTCGTTTTATCGATCCTCCTGCTCGCAGCTCCCAGCGCGTTCGCGCAGGAGTGGGCGCGCGTGCAGCTCGAAAAATCTCCGCGGCATCGCGAATGGGTGACCCTGAAACACCATGGGCGTGCCGTCGAGGCGTTCGTGGTCTATCCGGAGTCGAAGGAGAAACGCCCGGTCGTGCTCGTGATCCACGAAATCTTCGGCATGACGGATTGGGTCGAGGACCTCGCCGACCAGGTGGCCGAAGCCGGATACATCGCCGTGGCGCCCGATTTGCTTTCCGGCATGGGCCCGAACGGCGGGCGCAGCACCGCTTTTGCGTCCCAAAGCGCGGCCGGTGAAGCCATCGGCAAATTGAACCCGGACCAAATCACCGCAGATCTGAACGCTGCCGCGGATTACGGGAAGAAGCTGCCGTCCTCGAACGGAAAACTCTTCGTGGTGGGCTTTTGCTGGGGCGGGGGACAATCCTTCCGCTTCGCCTCGAATCGCGCTGATCTTTCCGCCGCATTCGTGTTCTACGGCCCGCCGCCGGACAAGGAGGCCATGGCGCGGATCACCGCGCCCATCTATGGCTTCTACGCCGGCAACGACATGCGGATCGGCGCCACGATTCCCGACGCAATTGCGCAGATGAAAGCCGCGGGAAAAACCTACGAGCCGGTGAGCTACGAGGGCGCCGGCCACGGCTTTATGCGCGCCGGGGAAGATCCCGCCGGCACCGAGGCCAACAAGAAAGCCCGCGCTGACGCCTGGGCACGCTGGAAGAGCCTGCTGAGCGCCAGATAGAACAGACGACAGTCCGTTTGCCCTCAGATCAAACTGGCTCTCCCCTCTCAGTGATCTCCGGGTGTCTTTGAACTCCGCGTAAAGTGCTTCCTGCGTCCCCTGCTAAAACCAATCACTCCGATACGCTACCCACCAACTGGCCACGCCGATGGGAATCGTCAACCCCACCGCCCACCAGAAAGGCAGGGTGAAATCCGCTACGAGCCCCAGCGCGGTGAACGTGCCCCAGAATATTTTCCGCTGCATCCCGACGTCCTAATCGGATTCAGTCCGCATGGCTTCCCGCAAACGAGCAGGGGAGCCACCGCTGCCCCGCACCGGTCTCCGGCTCCCCGGCGGCACCGCGACGTTCCGGAGCGCCCGCGTGCCGGTCAAGAATCTGCTCGATTGCCCGGAAGGACCCGCAGCCCTTCATCCTCCGCCAGTCTCCCCTGGTTCCGGTCGAAAGTAAGAAAAGTGTCTGCCTGATGCAGCAGCGCTGCCGCCACATGCAATACGCCCAGCGCGCGCGTTCCGAGGCGAGGTGTCTGCTTGCGCGAAAGCAGGATGGCTTTCTCGAATACGCCCGAGGACAATGGTTTCAGCTCAAAGATTCCTTCCGCCACATCGCCACGGAACATGGCCTGCGCTGCGTGGACTTGCCGGGCGGCAAGCTCCCGGCGAAACACGCGCAGATACAGGGCATTGGTCAGTTCCACTTCACCCAGGGGAGTCAGCAGGATGGGGAAACGGGCGCGTTTCATGACTGCTGCGGCGAGCGGCGAGTTTGCATCGGGCAGGTACAGAGAGGCGACGAAGCTGGTGTCCGCATATCCGTTCACATGCGGCCTCGCTCGTGCGCCACCAGCTCTGCCCCGGTCACCTTCAGCCTTTTGTTCCCGTAGATGCGCTTCAGCCGCGCCAGAAAGTCCGGACGCCGGACGGGAATCGCGCGCGGGGGAGCCACGAGCCGCGCAATCACGCGCTTGCGCTTGGTGATTTCCACCGGCTTCCCTTCGCGGAGAAGTTCCTCAACGTCCCGGAAACGATAGCGGAGGTCGCGCACGCTCGCTTTTCTCATGTGATGCATTTTAGCGTCACAATGCCACACGCGCAAGGCCTCGCAGGTTTCCGGAAGATCTAGGGGGCGACTCCGGCCGACGGCGGGATGGCGGCGCGAAGCCGCCTCCGGAGCGAATCAGGGCTTGGCCGTGTGGCCCGCCATCGCCGCGGATTTGGGAGAGAGCGGCGCGGCCACAGGGAGGCGGAAGATGAAGCGCGAGCCTTCGCCCACGCGGCTTTCCACCCAGATGCTGCCGCGATGCTCGTCAATGAGCCCGCGCGTGATAGCCAGGCCCAGCCCGGTTCCGCCGCGGCGGCGCCCTTCGGAAAGCTGCTGGAATTTGCCGAAGATGCGGTGCAGGTCTTTCTCCGCAATGCCCACGCCCTGGTCGCGCACGGCGCATTGCACCCAGATGTCGTCCGAGGAGAGCTCCACGGTGACCTCGCCCTTGGGAGGAGAAAATTTGACGGCGTTGGAAAGCAGGTTGGTGATGGCCTGCTCGATGCGGTCGGGATCCGCCTCGACATGGGGCAACGGGAGCGGGCGATCCACTTTCAGGCGGACTTCCGTCTTATCTGCCAGGGATTTGACCGCGCAGACGGCGCGCACGGCGATTTCGGTGAGGTCCAACCGCTCGACGTTCAGCTTCAACTGTCCGGCCTCGATCTTGGACAGATCCAGAATGTCGTTCACCAGCCGCACCAGCCGGTCGCAGCTTTTCTGCGCGATTTCCAGCAGTTCTTGCATCTCCGGGCTGGTCTCCCCGGCGAAGCCGCTCAGGATGAGGTCCACGGAGCCTTTGATGGAGGTCATGGGCGTGCGCAGCTCATGCGACGCCACGGATATAAACTCAGACTTCATCCGGTCCACGGCTTTTTCGTGGCTCACGTCGTGGTAGGCAAACAGGCGGCCGGCCGGGACGCCCCCGGCGCCCACGAGCGCCGTCGAATCTTCCCGGAAGAAGCGCAGCGTTTCTCCCTCGCGCCATTCGATTTCGCGCGAACCGAAATCCGCGGGCCAGTCGAACCGCGGCATCCCGGCGGCCATCGCGAACTGGGCCATGAGCGCGGCGAGATTCGCGGCGGAGCGGCCCAGATATTCGTCCGCGGATACGTGCAGCATTTCCGCCAGCGTGCGGTTCAGGAACGCCACGCGCCCCTGCGCGTCGAGCACCAGCAGGCCGGAGCCGAGAGAGTCGAGAATGTCGTGCTCGCGGGTCATTTGTCCGAGTCCGCTGCCTTCCCTTCTTTTCGGCCGGAATGCTCGGCAAGGAGAGCGACGATCTGGTCGTGCAGCGTCATAGGATCGAAGGGCTTAGTCACGTATCCCGCGGCGCCGAGCTTCATGCCGCGTTCCCGATCCGCCTTCTGCGCGCGCGCGGTCAGAAAGACCACCGGAATCGCGCGGGTGGCCGGATTTTCTTTCAGTCGGCGGCAGGTCTCGTAGCCGTCCACGTGGGGCATCATCACGTCGAGCAGGATCACATCGGGCGTAAAGCTCGACAGGCGCTCGAGGCACTCGGTGCCGCTGTCCACCACGATCACCTCGCCCACGCCGCGGATCTTCAGGCTCATGCGCACGACCTTCTGGATATCCGCATCGTCCTCGACCACCAGCACTCGGCTCAACTTCACGCCCGGCTCCTTCACCGCACCGTGGCCAGCGCTCTTCCGGAAAGCTCGCGCAGCCGGTCGATATCGAGAGGCTTTTCCATGCAGAAATCCGCGCCCATGGCCAGCGCCAGGCGCACGTCGGGACGCACCGAGATGCAGATCACCGGGATGTGGCGCGATTCCTCGGCGGCGCGGAGCAGCCGGAGCACTTCGAAGCCGTCTATGTCCGGAAGATTCAGGTCCAGCGTGATCAAATCGGGCCGGTGACGCCGGGCCAGCGCGATCGCTTCCCCGCCGCTGTGCGCGCAAATCACCTGGTGGCCCTGGGTCTCGAAGATGTAGGAGAGGATGCGCGTCACGTCTTCATCGTTGTCAATCACCAGCACCAGCCGCGGCGCTCCGGAAGCGTCGCCCGCCACCGGCGCCGCAGCCGGCTCGGGCTCCACGAGCGGCGACACGCTCAGCGGGAGGGTGAAATGAAACGTGCTGCCCGCGTTTTCCTTGCTTTCCGCCCAGATGCGTCCCCCGTGCGCCTGCACGATGTGCCGGCAAATCGCCAGGCCCAGTCCCATGCCCTGGCTTTCGCGCGTCAGCGAGGGTTCGGCGTGCTCGAACTTGGTGAACAGGTGCTCCAGGAACTCGGGGCTCATCCCGCAACCGGAGTCCTGGATGGAAACATGGGCTTTGTCGCCTTCGGCGCGGGCGGCCAGGATTACCTCGTGGCCGCGGGGAGAAAATTTGATGGCGTTCGACAACAGATTGACGATCACCTGCTCGATGCGGCGTGCGTCTCCCAGCACGTTCGGCAGGTCGGCGGGAATTTCCATGCGCACTTCCACCGCGGCGGCCTGCGCTGGCGCGGCCACGGCGCGCAGGGCGCGCTCGGCGCAGCCCTGGAGCGGCATGGGCACCGCGCGGATCAGCGCCTGCCCCCGCTCCAGCAGCATCATGTCGAGGATCTGATTGATCACCCGGACCAGCCGGTCCGTGTTCGTCCGCGCAATGTCCAGCAGTTCGCGCGCGTCCGCGGAAAACGTCCCGGCAGCCCCGCCCAGCACCAGCCCCAGCGAGCCTTTGATGGACGTGAGCGGCGTGCGCAGCTCGTGCGAGATGGTGGACAGGAATTCCGTCTTCATCCGTTCGATTTCGCGCTCCCGGCCGAGATCGAGTGACGTGGCGATGCGGCCCACGATGGTGCCGTCCGCGCCGCGCACCGGCACGGAATAGAGCCGGATGGCCTGGTGGCCGGGGTCGTCGAGCTCCAGGGTAACCTCGTCCACGAGGCTGGGGGCGCGCTTCAGCTCGAGCACTTTTTGTTCCACCAGATCGGGACGCAGCAGCCGGTGCCGCACCTGCTCGATCAGCATAGAAAGATCGCAGCCCTGCAACTCCTCCGGCGGCACTCCGAAGATTTCACTCACGCGCCGGTTGGCCATGAGCACTTTGTTGTCGCTGTCCAGCACGATCACGCCGTCGCCGATGGCCGAAAGAACAGTATCCAGGCGCTCGCGCTCCTGATCGAGCTCGTGAGACAGCTTCATCAGATCCTGCTCGCGATGCCCGGCCCAGGCCCGCAGTTTCTCGTCGCGCGAGCGCAGCGTGTCCACGGTCTCGTTGAAGCCGCGGACCGTATCCGTCAGCTCATCATTGCCTTCCGCCAGCAGGCGGGGATAGCCGCCGCCCCGCACCTCCTCCATGCCGCGCAGGATGCGGCGCAGCCGCGGCAGGACCATGCCGGCCTGAATCAGGCTCGCCGCGATCACCAGGGCCGCCGTCACGGCTGCGAAGATCCAGATCAGGCGGTGCAGGTCTGCGGGGCGAACCGCGGGATCGTCCCACTGGCGGTGGAGCACCATGGCCAGCAGGAAGACTCCGGCAATCACTCCACCAGAGACGGCCAGAAAACGCGTGGTGAGTCCTGGGCGGCGCATCAGTCTTTAAGGGAGAAGGCTATCCTCAGCCGCGGCGGAAGGGAATCCGTACGGCACAACTCCAAATTATAAAAACACTGAAAAACAAGCGGCAAGTTAATTGTCCCTCGATGCCGACAATCGGGCACTCAGGAGGTACCAGTACGAAATCCTCCCCACCCTGGTACTCCGGTACAAGCAAAGAGTACCAGCGGGTTCCAACTTTCGGGTCATTGTACTCGGATGGGCTCGGCGTTACCCTGTTTTCGTCAGGCGGGATTCCGCAGGGCCTGACAGAGGGAGGGCATCATGGCCCCCGTGAGCGAAGCCCCACGGCCACAGGCCATTCCGCCAGCCGGCGCCGCGCTGGGAGATCATCCGCCGCAATGCTGCGGGCAGGATATGCACATGCTGCTGCGGCGAGCCGTGCTTCACAGCGACGGGAGTGTGGTCTATCAGGCGGCGTGGGGATGCCGCATTTGCGGCCGGCGCGTTCTGTAGCGAATCCCGGCTGCCTTCAGTTCCTGCCCTGCAGTTCGGGCTGCCCAGCCCGACCCAGCCCCCCCAGTGTTCGGTAGTTCGCTCGAGCCTCAGATCGTCTGTCTGGCGATGAGGGGATGCGCGGCCGTATCCGTACCGTGCGCGGGCCGCGAACGCCTGCGCCGCGCTGCGGGGATGCGGGCCGCCGAAACGGCACGGCCGGATCTCAGCGGATATCCAAGTCGAAGGGCATGCGCAACTCCATGCGCGCGGAGAGCCGTGTGGCCAGGCTGCGGAGGTGCGTCAGGACGTTCGTGCTCGTCGGCTTCTCCTCGGACGTCATCAGGGTTTCAAGCCAGGTTTGCTCCCGCGGATAGTAGATGACCTGCACTTTTGCGTCGGAGGGGATGTCGCTGAGTTTGCGCGCTACGCCGATGGCCCGCGTCAGCCCGCCGAGTTCATCCACCAAGCCGATTTCCTTTCCCTGCGCCCCCGTCCACACGCGTCCCCGGCCGATTTCATTCACGCGCTCCACGGTCAGGTGGCGTCCGTCCGCCACGCCCTTACAAAAGTCGTGGTACATGCCCTTCATCATGGCCTGGAGCCTTTCGCTCTGCTCCGGCGTGAAGTTCTGCTGCTCGGAAAAGATGGTCGCATTGTCGCTGGTCTGGAGATGATCCGTGGAGAGCCCGATCATCTCGTACAGGCCGGAGATGTTGAGTTTGCCCATGACCACCCCAATCGACCCCGTGAGCGTGCCCCCGTCGGCCAAAATCTTTGTTGCCGACATGGAGATCCAGTAGCCCCCGGATGCGGCCAGATCGGACATGGACACCACCACCGGCTTGGCCTTCGCCGCCAGTTGCGTCTCGCGGCCGATGATGTCGCTGCCCACAGCGGAGCCTCCCGGCGAATCCACGCGGAGGACGATGGCTTTGATGGACGAATCCTCGCGCGCGCGGCGCAGGTCGGCGGCCACGGAATCCGATCCCATGATGAAGCCGCTGCTGGGCGTCCATTCCGATTCGCCCACGAGGATCTCTCCGGTGGCTATCACCACGGCGACCTTGTAGCTCCCCTCGTTCCGAATCTGTTTGACGTAGCGGCTCAGCTCCACCGGCTTCCAGTCGCCGGCGCGCTCGCGGAAGTAGTCCCGCACCTGGTCGAGATACGCCATCCGGTCCACCAGCTTGGCGTCGAGCGCTTCCTGGGCCGCCAGCGGGCCATGGGCGAGCAATGCTTCGGTCTTGGCGCGATCGATCTTGCGGGACTGGGCCAGCCCGCCGGCGTACTGGTCGTAGGTGCTGCGCAGCAGCGATTCCGCCATCTCGCGGTGCGCCGGCGTGTATTTCTTCTCCGTATACTGGTTGGCGAACGTCTTGTATTCCGCGATGCGGAAAAACTCCGGCACGACTTTCAGCTTGTCCAGGGTTCCGCGGTAGAACGTGGACTGGGTAGTCATCCCGGTAATGTCTAGCGGAGCCGAGGGCACCATCCAGATCTGCGAACAGCCCGTGGCCACGTAATAGTCCCGATTGGCGTTGAGGTCGCCTCCCAGCAGGCAGAGGCTCGGCTTGCCGCTCGACCGGAAATCCATCAGGTGATCGTGGATCTCCTGCAATTTGCCCCAGCGCGCCTCGGGACTGTTCACCTTCAGGACCAGCCCAACCACGCGCGAATCCGTTTTGGCCGCGTCCACGGCGTCCAGCACCTGGTGTAGCACCACGATGTCGCCCCCGAAAATCGTGCCGAGAAAGCCGGTGGCCTTCTGTTCCTCGATGGGCCCGGTCAGGTCGATCACCAGGACGGAACCGGAGCTCACCCATCCCGTGCGCGCCAAGTACAGGGTGGTCCCCAGCACTGCCAGGATCACCAGGATGATCCAGAATTTGCGCCAGCCGCTCATCGTTCGATTCCTCCGTCCGTCGCTCGTAGATTTTTCACACTAGCACCACACCTGTCCATTTGCCACTCCCGCAGGCCGCGTGGTGTGCGCTGCGCGTGGTGGGCCGGCAGGTGCTATGAGGGAAGACGGGCGTGGGGGGCGGGCTGTTTCGGAGGGATGGGATCAGGAAGCGGGGACGGCGGCTTCGCGGAGAAATCGCGAAGCTTCTTCCGGAGGCGTCGGGTTGAGATAAAAATCCGTACCCCACTCGAAGCCCGCCACTTTCGTCAGCCGCGGCATCATTTCGATGTGCCAGTGGTAGTGCTCGTTGGTCTCTTCCCCCACCGGCGAGGTGTGGATCACGTAATTGTAGGCGGGGCGCTCCAGCACTACGTCCATGCGGCGCAGCACGTCCCGGAGCAACGCTGCCGAGCTTTTGTAGATCCTGGGCTCGGCATCTTCGAATGCCGAACCGTGCCGCTTCGGCAGCAGCCAGGTCTCAAATGGGAACCGCGGGGCGTAGGGCGAAAAGGTGATGCAGTCCTCGTTCTCGGCGATCACGCGGATCCCCGATTCCTTCTCCTGCCGGAGGATGTCGCAGAAGATGCAGCGCTCCTTTTCGCCGTAATATTTCTTGGAGTTGTCCACTTCCTCGCGCACGCGCTTGGGCACAATGGGGAGCGCGATCAACTGGGAATGCGTGTGCTCCACGGTGGCGCCGGCCGCTTCCCCGTAGTTCTTGAAAATCAGGATGTAGCGGAAGCGGCGGTCCCGCTTCAAATCGAGGATGCGGTCGCGGTAGGCCCACAGCACCTCCTCGACGGCGTGATCCGTCATGGTGGCCAGCGAGCCCCGATGGTCGGGGGTCTCCACGATCACCTCGTGCGCCCCGATCCCGTTCATTTTGTCGAAAATGCCCTCGCCCTGCCGGTCCAGAGTGCCTTCGATGCCCAACGCAGGGAATTTATTGGGCACTACCCGCACGCTCCAGCCCGCGGCGTTGGCGGCCCCGCCGTTGCGCCCATAGGCGAGCACCTCCGGCGGGGTTTTCGCTTCGCCCCCCGGACAGAAGGGACAGAAACCCACGCCGCGGATTTCCACGCTCTGGCGGAGAAAATCCGTGGGGCGGTGAGCGCGGTCGGTGGAGATGATTACCCAGCGTCCGGTGATGATGTCTTTACGAAGTTCCGGCACTCCAGCCTCGAATCGGCGGCGTTCGGTCCCAGTCTGCGAGATCCAATGACTCCCCCGGCGGCCCTAACTTACCACGAGCGCGGGCTGCGCAGAAGCGCTGACCTTTCCGTTCTATGGGTACCGTAGTGGAATGGGTGTCGCCCCGACTTCTCGCAGGCCGGGAGTCACCGGTCCGACCATGTGCTCGCCCCGTCTCCGCCCGCGCAGTTCCCTCGGAAACAGCCGCATCCCACCGGACGAGGCACTCATCTCAGCTATAATTCGTAGGGAATCAGGACTCTTCCCGACTTTTGGGGAGCGAACTTCGCTGCTTCAGATGCTCGGCAGTTCGCGCAAAGGAGATTCTCATGCCGTCGAAATTGGTTGGCTTTGGAATGCTGGCAACGATGATGGCCACCTGCGCGCTCGCTGCGTCCACTCCCACCCAGCAGCAGCCCGCGAAACAACCGGACGCCGCCGCGCACGGCACGCAGTCCGCCGCTGCAGGCACAAAGGCAGAGACTCCCCAACAATTCCTGGCCAAACGCGCGGGAGAATGGACTCGCGCAATCAGGTTTGTGGGCCAGCCCGGTGGACCGGGCGAGCCTTTCTCGGGTACAGCGAAAATAACCGCCATCGACGGCGGGCGATTCCTTCTGGAGGAATACAGCGATGTGGTCAACGGCAGGCCGATCACCGGCACGCGCCTGTTCGGCTACAACACGGTCACCGGCCAGTACGAAGCCGCGTTTACCGGCACGACTTCGCCTGCCATCCTGATGCTGAAGGGCGTGAGCAATGATGGGGGAAAAGTCGTGGACTACTCCGGCGAGGCCGCCAGCGCGAACGGCAGCAAGTTCACGTTAAACGTGCGCGTCCGCCAAGTGGACGACGACCAGATGGTCATGTCCTTCTCCATGACCGGCTCGGATGGAAAACCCAACACCTTCCAGGAAACCACGTACACGCGGAAGAAGTGAGCCCACGCGCGCTCGTTCAGGGAGCGAAAGCGAAAACGGGACCCTTCAGCGTGGCCAGGTAGAGGACGTCGCCGGAAACCCCGATTCCACGGACTGTCCCGGGTATATCGTGCGACCATTCGCGCGCACCATCAGCGGCGCGAATGGCAACGAGATGGCCGCGATCGCCGGCCAGGACGAAGCCGTGCCACAGGTAGGGCCGGGCCGAGGTCCAATCCTTTGGGGATTCCGCCCGCCAGCGAACCGTCTCCAAAGTCAGGTCCAGGCTAACCAAGGCGTCTTCATCCAGGTCTACCTACGGCGAGGAGCGCCGGACTGTGGCAGGGCGTCTTTGTGCAGGCGCACAATCGGGGGCCCGCCCGGGCGATTCTCGATGGCCAGCAGGTCGAACCGCCAGGGCACATCCACGAGCCTCCAGTCACGCAGGAAGTACCGGGCCATGCGCGCCAGCGCTTGTTGCTTTCCCGCGGTGACGTTTTCCTCCGGCGGGATGTCGCCTGCTTTTTCCACGCGGCGCGTTTTCACTTCCACGAAGGCCAGCACAGGGCCGTCGTAGCCCACCAGATCAATTTCGCCCTTCACACTCGGCGCGCGGTAGTTCCGGGCGATCAGCGTGTATCCATGCCGGCGCAGATACCAGTAGGCATAGGTTTCTCCGCGCACGCCCGTGCGCCGGCGGATTTCCTGTCGCCGGGCTTTGGCAGACATGGCCCCGGCAGGCGGCGGGGCCTCGTACAGCCCTTTTCGCGCGGCAAAATGGACCAGGCCGAAGATGAGCTTGGAAAACATTACGCAACCTCCGAGGAGCTAGTCCCGGAAATTGACTCCGGGACGCTCGTCCTTCTAACATGGCGCACCCTGGGAGGCATCCATGCGCGTTCGAATCGGATTCGTTGCTCTTGCGGCAGCACTTCTTTCCCTGGCCACCTCTTCGCCCAATACGCGCGAAATCACGGACCCGAAGACCATCACGTCCGCAGAGATGCCCGGCGCGGGTCCGGTTCCCATCGCGGATCTCTTCTACACGCGGTCCACGGGCGGAGGCGCGTGGTCACCGGACGGGAAGGAAATCGTCTTTGTTTCCAATTTTACGGGCCGGGCCAACCTCTGGAAAGTGAATTCCGCGGGCGGCTGGCCGATCCAGCTCGCGCAGTCCGACGACCGCCAGTCGGGCGCCGTATGGTCGCCCGACGGAAAGTGGATCCTGTATCAATCCGACCGCGGCGGCGGGGAGATTTACGACCTGTACGCGATTCCCTCGAGCGGCGGGGCGGCGATCAATCTCACCAATACCAAAGACATCTCCGAGACCAACGCCGACTGGGCGCCCGACGGAAAATCGCTGGCCATCAGCTACAAACCGAAGACGGCGCCGGTCACGGACATCGCCATCCTGGATTGGAGTACGCGCTCCGTGCGCAACCTCACCCATGAGGCCTCGCAGGACCACATCTGGGCCGGCTACGTCTGGAGCCCCGACTCAAAATTCATTTACGGAACCCGGGTGAACGCGCACTTCACGGACGCAAGTGTGTTCCGCATCGACGTTGCCACGGGGAAACAGGAGGAGCTGACACCGCATGAAGGAGAGCAGCGCTACGAGGCGACGTCCATCTCCCCCGACGGCAAACGGCTGCTCCTCGCCGCCGACCGCGCGGGCGGCTATCCAAACGTTGCCCTGCTCGATACCGCCACGAAAAAAGTCACCTGGGTGACGGACACGCAGTGGCAAGGGGAAGCAAGATCCTTCTCCCCGGACGGAAGTTCGTTCACTTACCTCATCAACGAAGACGGGCGCACCGCCGCGTATCTGGGGAATACGGCGTCCGGCCGGGGCCGGGAACTCAATCTGGCTCCCGGGCTGAACACATTTTCCGGCAATCCCACGCCCTATTCGCCCGACGGCCGGCGTTTGCTGGTCAGCCATCAAAGCTCGACGCAGCCCTCCGACCTCTGGGTGTATGACATCGGAACGCAGCAGGCCCGCCAGCTCAGCTTCTCCGCGATCGGCAGCCTGCAGGCCGCGAAGATTCCGGCAGCGCACCTGGTGCATTACAAGAGCTTCGACGGCAAGGTGATCAGCGCGTTTCTCTGGGTGCCCTATAACGTGAAGCGCGACGCCTCCAACCCCGGCATCGTGCTGCCGCATGGCGGTCCCACGGGCCAGACGGTCGATTCGTTCAACCGCAGCGTGATTGCGCTCGTTTCCCGCGGCTACGTGGTGATAGCCCCGAATGTGCGCGGCTCAACCGGCTACGGCCGGGAGTTCCAGAATGCCAACGTAAAGGATCTGGGCGGCGGGGACCTGGAAGACGAAGTGGCGGGCGCGAAGTTCATGGTGGCCACGGGCTACGTGGACGAGAAAAAAATCGGGATCACCGGCGGCTCCTACGGCGGCTATATGACCCTCATGGCCATCGGCAAGAAGCCGGACCTGTGGGCCGCCGCCGTCGAGGAGTACGGCATCATCAACTGGTTCACCATGCTGCAGCACGAAGACCCTTTCCTGCAGGAATACGAAAAATCCTTGCTGGGCGACCCGGAGAAGGACCGCGCGGTTTACGAGAATGCCTCTCCGATCAAATACCTGCGCAACGCCAAGGCGCCCTTGCTGGTGCTGCAGGGGGAAAACGACATTCGCGTGCCGAAAGAAGAGGCGGAGCAGGTGGTGGCGATCTACAAGGAAATGGACAGGCCCGTGGACGCGCATTTCTATCCGCAGGAAGGCCACGGCTTTGCAAAACGCGAGAACCAGATCGACGCCACCACGCGGATGGTGGAGTGGTTCGATCGCTACCTTAAGGGCAAGCCGTAGCGAGGAAGATCCCGGGCTGCCGGCAATCGTGAGAGCTCCCGGGCCGGAAGCCCCGGGCTACGACTTTCTTTCCGCCTCGTGGATGCAATCCTCCAGCGTGCGCAGCGCGAAGTCGGTCTGCTCTTCGTCCACCAACAGCGGCGGAGAGAGGCGGAGGGTCGTGTCTCCCGCGGGGAGCACGAGCAGGCCTTTCTGGAAGGCGATCTGCACGATGAGGTTGCGCAGGTCCGGCGCCTTTTCCTTGGTTTTTTGATCCCGCACGAACTCGATCCCGATCATCAGTCCGCGCCCGCGGACGTCCCCGACGCACTTGAACCGCGCGCTCCAGTCGGCCGTGCGGCGCAGGATAAATTCTCCCATGCGCGCCGCGTTGGCCATGTACCTCTCTTCCAGCAGGCGAATGGTGGCCAGCGAAGCGGCGATGCACACCGGGTTGCCGGCAAACGTGGAGCCGTGAGCTCCCGGAGTCCAGTCCATCACGCTGGTGCGCGCAATGATCGCGCTGAGGGGCATGCCAGAAGCAATGCCCTTGGCCGTGCAAATAATGTCCGGCTCGAGGCCCGCGTGGTCTCCGGCCCAGAATTTTCCGGTGCGGCCCATGCCGCACTGCACTTCATCCGCTACCAGCAGGATCCCATGCTTCCGGCAGACGCGCTGCAGCCCCTGCAGAAATTCCGCCGGCGCCGGGACGTACCCGCCTTCTCCCTGAATCGGTTCGACGAAGACCGCCGCGACCTCCTCGGGATCCACTTGGCGGCGGAAGAGCTCGTTTTCGAGATAGCTCAGGCAATCCGCCGCGGCGTGCTCCGGCCGCACTCCATACGCGCCGCGATACGTGTCCGGATAGGGCGTGTGAAACACGCCGGCCAGCAATGTGCCGAAGCCTTTTCGCTGCACCGAGCGGCTCGCCGTCAGCGAAAGCGCGCCCATCGTGCGGCCGTGGAACGCACCGTGGAAGGCCACCAGCTTGTCACGCCCGGTATGGTACTTGGCGAGCTTGATCGCCGCCTCGATCGCTTCCGCCCCGGAATTTGCGAAATGCACGCGCTTGGGTTCCGCACCGGGCGCGATGGAGGCAAGTTTCTCCGCCAGCTCCACCATGCGGGAATAATAAAAATCCGTCCCCGACATGTGGATGAGCTCGGCCGCTTGCTTCTGGATCGCCGCGACCACTTCCGGATGGCAGTGGCCTGTGGCGCAGACGGCGATCCCCGCGGCGTAGTCCAGGAAAATGTTGCCGTCCACGTCCTCCACCATCGCGCCGCGGCCCGTGCGCACCACCAGCGGATAATCCCGCGTGTACGACGGCGAAACGTAGCGCTTGTCGAGCTCCAGGATGCGCCGCGCCTCCGGCCCGGGCAGCGGCGTCACCAGCCGCGGTACCTTGGTGTCTGTCAGCGTTTCGGTTTTTACTTCCAGCATGGCTTTCTCCGTTCTTTCGCCGGCTCCCGCCGGAGAGATTCCGGGCGGAGGAAGGGCCCCTGAGGGGCAGTTGGTAAATACGGGAAGAAACCGGAAGTTGTGGGCGGAAACTACGCCGCGCCGAAAAGATTCGGGCGAGCCAAGCGGGGGAGCAAGCTGTGGGTGACGCGGATCATTTGCGTTTCCAGCGGATGCCGCCGTCGCGGGTGTCCTCCAAAATAATACCACGGTCGAGCAGCTTCTGCCGGACCTGATCCGCGGAAGTAAAGTCCCGGCGATTGCGCGCGGCCTGGCGCTCGGCAATCAACCGCTCGATTTCCGCGTCGCTCGTCTCCTTGCCTCCGGCGGCGTAGCCCAGCGCGCGCAGCCGCGCGGCATCGCTGTCTTCAAGCACCGCGAAGATGCGATCGAACCGCGCCAGCGCGTCGCGCACCGCTGCGGCGTCTCCCGCGCGGAATTCGCTGCGGTCCATGGCGGTGTTCGCGTCACGCACCAGGTCGAAAATCGCCGCGAGGGCCTGCGCGGTGTTCAGGTCGTCTTCCAGGCCGGCCTCGAATTGCGCCACCGCCTCGGTGGAGCGAGCGGCCATTGCCGGTGAGTCGCCGACGGGAAACTTTTCCGCCCGCAGGCGCGCGGCAAAGTTGCGCAGCCGCTCCACGGAGCTTGCCGCCTGCTGCAATCCGTCCATCGTGAAATTCAACTGCCGGCGATAGGGAACCGACGCGAGCAGGTAGCGGATCGAAGACGGTTTGTGGCCCTTGGCGAACAGGTCGCGCAGGGTGTAGAAGTTGCCCAGCGATTTGGACATCTTCTCCCCATCCACCAGCAGGTGCTCCGCGTGCAGCCAGTAGCGCACAAACGGTTTCCCGGTGGCGGCTTCGCTCTGCGCAATTTCGTTTTCGTGGTGCGGGAAGGCCAGGTCCACCCCTCCCGTGTGGATGTCAATCGTTTCGCCCAGGTAGTGCATGGACATCGCGGAGCATTCCAGGTGCCAGCCGGGCCGCCCCGGACCGATCCGCGTCTCCCAGAAATGCTCGCCGGGCTTCGGCGCCTTCCACAGCGCGAAGTCGCGCGCGTCGGCCTTCTCGTAGCGGTCCACTTCCACGCGCGCGCCCGCCTGGATGCCGGAGAGATCAATCTTCGAGAGTTTGCCGTAGGCGGGGAATTTCGAGATGCGGTAATAGATCGAGCCGTCGCTCACATAGGTGAATGTCTTTTCGCGCAGCCGCTCCACCAGCGCCACCATCTGCTCGATGTGGTCCGTGGCGCGCACAATTTGTTCGGGGCGCTCCAAGCCCAGCGCGTCCATGTCTTCCAGGAACGCACGTACGTACTTCTCCGTGTATTCGCGGATGGGGATGCCGGCCGCCGCCGCGTTCTGGATGATGCGGTCGTCCACGTCCGTCAGGTTCATCACCTGCTGGATGCGGAATCCCCGGCTCCCCAGGAACCGCCGCAGCACATCCTGAAACACGAATGTCCGGAAATTGCCGATGTGCGCGAAGTCGTAGACCGTCGGCCCGCACGTGTAGATGCGCACCTCGCCCGGCACGAGAGGAACAAACGGCTCGACGCGGCCCGTCAGCGTGTTCTGGAATCGAATCTCGCCCATTGGCGTTCACTCGGACGCGATTTAGCGCGCCCGGCAAAGCACACGATTCTAGCCGATGCCGCGCAAAAGTGGCACAGGCTTCAGCCTGTGCTTCCCCCGGCGGGCGGGCTGCGCTTTCGGAAACGGACTGCGAGGGTGATCAATTCCAGTCTCGACGTCTCCATCTCAACGTCGAAGCCCTCCATCTGCGCGGCGAAGTAGTTGAAGCACCAAACTGCGAACACGGCCGCAAACAACCCCGTAGCGGTGGTCAGAAGGGCCTCGGCCAGACCGGTCGCTGTGACTGCGAGCCAGCCCGACGGCGTGTTGGAACCGCCGCGGAACGAATTCACAATGCCGATGACGGTTCCAAACATGCCCACGAAGGGGGCTGTCGCGCCGATCGTAGCAAGCGCGTTCAAGCCGCTCTGCATTTCCCGATGGACCCTGGCCGCGGAACACTGCATTCCACCAGAGACGAATTCGACAACATCCATCGTCGGGGCAATCGTTGGGGCGGAATGAAGGTAATCGAGCCCGGCGAGCGCCACCCTGGCGACGTGGCTTCTCTGGTAACGGGCAGCGATGGCCATGGCCTGCCGCGTCATCCCCCTGCTCAGGGGTTCGGTTGCTTCGCGGGCAAAGGCACGCGATTGCCTCCGTGCTGCACGATAACGAAGGGTACGATCCCAGACGATTGCCAGGGTGCGAGCGAACATGAATAGGAGAACGAGTACGCTTCCCTGAACGAGCGGGCTCATGAAAAGGAACAAGCGGAGAGGGTCCCATCCTCCGCCAAATGAATAATCCATTGGAGGCAAAGACACCAACTACGCTCAGTTAGTTCCTCAGATTGAAAACCCGGCCCAGCGAAGGCCGGGTGGGAGGGGTGATTGGCTGATGTGTCCCGTGGAAGGCTCAGGCGGGGGTGTAACGGCCAGCTCTCCTGTGAGAGAATCTGCCCATGAAACGACCATTTGCCGCAACCGTCTGGCGCGAGGGAAAGTGGTACGTCTCCCAATGCCTGGAAGTGGATGTCGCCAGCCAGGGCGAGACCGCGGAAGAAGCCCTGACAAATCTGAAGGAAGCCTTGGAACTCCACTTCGAGCCGCCGCAGTCGACTCGGCCAGCCACCGTGCGCACGATTGAGGTCGAGGTTGGGCCGGCTTAATTCATAGCCTTTCCGCCCGCTTTAAGTCCGAGCGCGGTCGGATGTGTGGGCTGGTACAGCCCAATCTCCCCGCCGCTGGGAAGTTTGATTGTTGTGCGCATGCCCCAGCGTTCCTTCGCAATCTCAGTGCACGCCACATTCTTCGATTTCAACGCCGCGATCGTGCCCTTCAAATCGGCGCACATCAGGTACAGCGCCGCGCCGAGCATTCTGTGCCCCGGGCTGCGCCGGTGAGTTTTCTTTTCGGTGGGATGCACGGCGAGTTCGGCGGGCGGCAGCGCGAAAATCAGCCAGCCGCCTCCTGCGTCCACATGGGGAAAGCCCAGGCCGTCGCGAAAGAATGCGCGGTCGGCTTCAGGATTTGTGCTGTTGAGCAGAAGGTGCGCGCCGTTGACCATGGCCGGCATTGTAGCAGGGGGGATGCGATCTCTGCGCAAGACCGCTCTTCCAGGTCAAAATAATATTGCGGCTATGTTCTGTGCGCGGAGGGCGAGGTAAACTCACTCCTGTAAGAGCCAGAGGAGCAGAGTTCCCGTCCGGAACTCATCCCGGGGAGGGCGATCTCGCGGGAGGAAGGTGATGCGCAACAACGATCATCTTGCTGCTGAATTCACCTGCGGGTTCCGACCATGAAGAGAAAACTGCTCACCGGATGTCTTCTGGCGCTCTTCGCCATCGCGCGCCCGGCGGCTCCCGGCAGCAAGGTCAGTGGAAAGGTGAAGGTAACCGGGCGCCCAGCCGCCACGGCGGTGACCACCATTGTTTACGCGGAGCCGTTGGAAGGCAAACCTCCCGCAGCCCACAAGCTTTACAAACTCCTCCAGAAGAACAAATCGTTTTCGCCACGGGTACTGGCGGTGCCGGTGGGTTCGAGTGTGGAATTCATCAACGAAGACCCAATCTTTCACAACGTGTTTTCGCTGTCGCCGCCGAGCCCGTTCGACCTGGGACTGTATCGCGCGGGAAAATCGAAGACGCGCACGTTCAGCGCAGCGGCGCTGTATCGCGTGTTCTGCAACATCCATCCACAAATGACCGGCGTGATCCTGGTAGTGGCCACACCTTACATCACCGAGGCGGACGCGGAGGGCAACTACATTCTGGAACTGCCGCCCGGACGGTATCGAATCACGGCATGGAGCGAACGGTCGCACGAGGCCACGGCTGCGGTGTCCGTCCCGAGCAGCGGGACAACGGCGCCGGATTTGACCCTCGATGAATCGAAATACGTTGAACTGCCGCACAAGAACAAATACGGCGAGGATTACGGCAAGAAGGGTGACGAATACCCCCAGCCGCAACGGTGACGAGAATCGCGGCCGCGGGGCTCAGCGGCTGCCGATGCGGTAGACCGGAACCGGTTCGCTGAAACCTTTCAAATTGACCGGTTCCAGGCGCTGTGCGGCGACGAAATCCTGTACGATTCGGTACGAGGATTCCGCCACCAGGATTTCGTGGGGGCCGGCCAGCGCACAGAGCCGCGAGCACAGGTTCACATTGGAGCCCACGGCGGTGAAATCGCGGCGTTCCTCGCTGCCGATGCTGCCCAGGATGACCTCGCCGGTCACGATGCCGATGCCGATCTGAATCACGTGCTCGGAGGGATGAGCGGCGTGATAGGCATCGAGCGACTTCAGGATCTCCGTGGCGCAGCGAATGGCGTTGAGGGCGCCGTCCTCCCCCGCGAACAGCGCCATGACGCAGTCGCCCATGTACTTGTCGATGTCTCCCTGGAACTTCTTCACCTTCTCCGCCTGCAGGCTCAAGCAGGAATTCAGGATTTTAACCACTTCGGCGGGGTCGCGGTTCTGCGACATCAGCGTGAACCCGCGCACATCGGAAAAGAATATGGTGAGAACCTGGCGCTCCCCGGCAGAGGCTTCCCGGCTCGAAGCCGCCTGAACCATTTCGACCGTAGAATGAGAGACGAATTTTTGCATCTCGGCGCGCTCGCGCAGGCCGCGGACCATGCTGTTGAACGATTGGCCCAGATCGGCGATCTCGTCACCGCTGCCGATGTCGAGGTTGCATTCGTAGTTGCCCGCGGCCACCTGGCGGGTGCCTTCCACCAGACGGCCGATGGAGGCCGTCACCGTGCGCGAAAACACCGCGCTGGCGGCGATGCCGGCAACCGCCGCGATCAGGCCAAGAATCAAAAGGCCGAACTGAATCCGGCGATAGGGAGCCAGGGCGGAATTGCGGGAGCGCAATGTAACGGCCAGCAGGCCTGCCTCCCCTTTTGTGCCGAGCGTGAGCGCCAGGGCGGCATACGGCAATCCCGCAATTTCCACGGAATGCGGGCCCGGCCCCGAACCGAGCGCGGACTCCCATTCGGCGCGAGTTCGCCACGGGAAACCGGAAGCAGGCAGCGTGCTTCCGAGCACCCGTGTGCCGGCCAGAACGATATCGTTGCTGCTCTCCCCTCGCAGCGTGGCAGCGAAGTTGTTGTCGATACTGCTCCCGGCGATGACGAACCCGAAGATGGTGTTGCCGGCCGACGCGGGCACGCAGACGGCGTAGTAGGCGCCCCGGTCCGTGTCCAGGAATCCTGCCGCCGATTGACCGCTCAAGGCCGGCTGCACCCAGCGAGATTCCGCATCCGGCAGGGCCACCGGGATCAGCGTGTCGGTGCG